>SDBV01009522.1_pt1 | contig 12900 bp, 6 predicted proteins | sample 2277081 | NCBI WGS metagenome assembly SDBV01 (sample SAMN10402039, study PRJNA504765) | marine sediment metagenome | isolation source: marine sediment core GS10_PC15, 223 cmbsf | place: Arctic Ocean: Southern Knipovich Ridge | collected 2010
ATGTTACGGCTTAAGTTAGTGCCATTCGGGACAGCATACTAAATTATTGTGTTTTGAGCTGACTTGTGCTAGTTTTGATGGATGGCTCGTATAGCGTGTATTGTTGCGCCGGGGATGCCGCATCATATCACAGGAAGAATTAGCCCGGAAAAATCACGTTAGTTATTGACAAAGGCCGCTTTATTTCGCATAACAACTGTTAGTAAAGGCAGTTGGAAACGCGAAAATGAGCGGCCTTATGAATACACAGTGTACACCAGAGCAGATGGAATTCCAAGGGCTGGGTCGTCGCCAAGTACGAGCGGCTTATCGATAAGATACGCCTGAGTATGTTGTGAAGTCGTTTACCTCAAATGTGACTGCGTTTGCCTCTGCGTCCCTCTTGGTCGGTCTCCCAGACACTAGCACCTCCTGCTGGTCATCCAAATCCACCGCGAAAAACGGCCTCAACATCCAGTCCAGATGCGTTTCAATCGCGCCAAGATATATATCATCATCTACTGAACCGATGCTCACGGGGAATTTGACTCTTACTGACTCGGCAAAAGGTTCATCGATTTCAAACGTGGTTCGTGTCTCTTCGTCGTACACAAGTCCGCCTATATCGAACACTGGCGTGCATTCAGACGTGTTTTCCGGGAAGATGACCTTTTCATCCGGATACAACAGTGACATCTTGCCGGCACTGCGCACTATGATGAAGCCTGCCTCATAGCCCTTACGAAGTTCGTGTGGTACGGCTATCTCTATGCCTTGAGGCGTTTGCAGCATCAACGCATTCGAAGTGGACAAGTACCCGTATTGCACAACAACATCGCCTTCAATCCAAGTGCGAACAATACCGACAGAAATATCCAATCCCGCAAAGAAAGGCTCCTCTGTGTATGTGAACACGTTTGTCAACTCGTAGCGCGTGCCCGCCCCCAGGTCCTCAACCGTCACAACTGCCGGGCCTGGTACACCTGGCGGCACAATCGCAGACAACACTCCTCGTTCTCCGTCATAAGCGACATTGGCACAATCACGGTCATTAACAAGGATCAAGCAATTCTCGTTCAGCACCTCGCACTTTATCGCTATTGGCGAACCACCAACAACCAGGGCAGCCCCAGGTGTCACTGTAAATAAGGGATCTGCTGACCACAAGATGCCCGTCACGTCTGTCTCTGAAGAATCGCCACTATCGGCATTTTCATCGGAGCTCTCAGTGCCCGAACCGTTTATGACTGGGATGTAAGCTTCACCGTAACTAGACGTTCCTTCATCTGTTTCGTTATTCGCGGAACTGCCTCCCTTGCTCTGTCGGCTCGCCTTGCCCGTTGGCGCATCCACCCCAGGCAACCTGTACGCGCTCTCCATGACGGGCGTTACGGCGACTAAGCGGCCGGCTATCAAACCTCCCGATGCGGTAATACGTACGCTACCTGCCTGACCACTTGTCATATCGGGAAAACTGACAAAATCGCCTTCTGTTACTGGATCGCTTGCACATGGGCGCCAACCCAAACCCGCATAGGCTCCAATAACGAACTGGTTATTTTCAGGGGTTTGGTCATTTCCAAATCGGTCCGTGTATTCAACGGTGATTGTCACTGGGTTACCGGTCAGATTCTTAATACCGATATACGATGCCGTCCCCGAACCCGGGGGATAGAGCCCATCCGCAGGAGCATCGTCCTCGAAGAAAGGTGCTACAAGGGTTGTTGCCCCCTGCCCTCCCGGCAGTTCATATGCACTCTCCGCGCTCGAACCCGAGGCTACTACGCGTCCAACAATGGCGCCAGATGTGATAATCCGCGCACTTCCGGCAAATGTGCCTGGCTTTGCATCAGGAATGCCGGAGAACGCGCCCTCGGTCCCGGGATCATTGGCACATGGACGCCAACCCGCACTACCGTATGGCTCTAACTCAAAGGAATTAGCATCGGGAGTCTGGTCAATCCCAAGGTAATCCTTGTACTCAACGCTCACCGTTATCGTATTTGAGGTTACATTCTTTATGCCGATAAACGTAGCTGTTCCCGATGCCGGAGGGTATAAACCGTCCGCAGGAGCGTTGTCGAGCAGAAATGGCACAACTACGACTTGGTGGCCATTTCCTACGGGTAACGCATATGCATGCTCAACGCTGCCGCCGCTTGGGATTCGAGTAGCTGAGACAACTCGTCCGGTGATTGGACCCGTTCCACTGACGCGAAGACTGCCCGCAAACATGCCGGCCAAAGCATCCGGAATGCTCGTCCCCGCTCCCTCCGTCACAGGATCGTTGGCACATGGACGCCAGCCCGTACTGTCGTATGCCCCCAACTCGAAGGAATGAGCATCAGGGGTTTGGTTTTCTCCAAGATAGTCGAGATACTCCAAGTCAACTGTAATTGCGCTATCTGAAAGGCTCTTCAAGCCTATATAAGAAGATGTTAGTGAGCTTGGCGGGTAAGTTCCGTCGGCGGGAGCATTGTCGAGGAAAAAGGGCACAAGAGCAACCTGGTTATCCCCGTTTTTCGATAGAACATATGCGCTGCGGGTAGACGGCGTTACAGACGTCACGCAGCCAGCAATAGGACCTGATGCCTTGATGCGCACGCTGCCGGCAAATGTACCTGGTTTGGCGTCGGGGACATTAAGCGAAGCACCTACTTCCACCATTGTGTCTCGAACGGAAGGGCGCCAGGCGACGTTCCCGTATGGAGCCAGTTCGAAAGAGTTCAGGGGCGGTGTTTGGTCGCTCCCATCAGGTGCCATGTACTCCAATTCGATCGTCAACGCTTCTGCCGACAGACTTGAGATGGCAATTACACACGAGACCCCGCTCGGCGGCGGAAAAGAGATTTCGGCAGGAGCATTGTCTAAAAAGAAAGGTACTAACAAGGTCATGGGCATGGAGAGCTCGTTCACTGTAGTGAAGCTCCACGAATAGTCGGCTTCCAAGTGGTTGCCGATTAGGTCAGTTATGCCTTGAGGGCCACTTGAAAGTGTTGCTGTGTACTCCGTTCCGTATGCCAAAGCTTCCGATGGCGTGAACTGCATTACCCTGCCCACACTTTCGTAGGTTACAGTGCCACCGACATCCGCTTTCCCGGGAGTCGTGAGCGTGAAGGCCTCGGCTACGGCAGTGCTGGCCAGAATATCGTCCGCGAAGGTCACTTCAACAACAACTTCGGGCTCGACTTCAGTGGCTCCGCTGGCGGGCGACGCGGACGTTATCGAAGGCGCGCTGGGGTAAACATTGAATGCCACGTTCCAAGGTTCCATTGTCTCTGGAGATGTATCGGCGTCCGCGGCCGTGATTGTTGCCAAATGTTCACCTTTAGTCAACGGTGCTGAAATGGCCAGATAGGATCCAATTACAGGAAGCGTCAAATCGTCAACTGTGCAGTATGTGTAATCTATACCCGAAGCGTCATCAAGCGTCCAGGATATTGCCACCTGTTCGTTGTTTTCGATGAAGCCGTCCCCGTCCCCAAGATGTTCATCAACACTCACGTTGGAGATCACCGGCGCTTGCGTATCGCTGTCCAGTACGGAGATTGGTATGAAAGCCACATTGTCCGACACGTTCTCAAATTCAGAGGTCGAGCATGTTGCGTATATGACGTGGTCGCCTTCACTCAGAGCCAGTCCGTTGAATACGACCGTTGCCTTTGTACGCCCACTTAGGCCGCCAATTATTGTCTGTGGATTGCCAAGCGGCGACCCGCCTTGGGTTGGGTCTCCATCAAACAGATTCACCGTTATGGAATCGGCAACGGCCTGTTTGCCAAGGTTCCATACACTAACGGTGAAATCAACCAACTCGTCGTCCGACGGAACGGCGGGACTTGGCAATATGTCAGTTGCAACCAGGGACAAGTCGCTGCCAAGGAACGCGTATCTGAGCGACCACGCGTTGTTCTCGTAATGTCTCCAAACAACACAATGGTTGTCCATTCGCGCATCACGGCACTGGCCCTGTGGAACCAGGAGGTCTTCGGTCCCTGTGTCAATGTCCAGGTAATATGCGCCACCCATTCCGTTTTTGTCGTAGGCCGCGAAGTTTCCTCCGATTGCCAACATGTTTTCCGCATGGCTTGTGTTCTCAGTAGTTAGCTGCGACGAAGTCCCCGCCTCCCACACAAACACTTGTTCTTTTCCGCCCACTTGTTCCGCCCATGCTATCTTAGAGTCGTTGGCCGCCTGATTGCTGAACGCATTTGGCAATTGAACAGGAAAAGAATCCGCTCCAAACTCAAATTTGAGTGAGTTCAGATCCTTCGTTTCCCATGAGGTACCCGAGGCCCAGTACAGGGTTGATTCAGTCCATGACAGCAATCCGTCGCCAAAGTCCCCGCCCAAAACCGTGCCTCTGTCAATGTGGTCGTTTCCACCGCTGAAATTTGTAATTTGTGTGGTTTCATCCGTGCCTTGGTCATAAACGTAGAGATTCCATGCATGCGGCTCGACGCTGTTTTCAGAAAAAGTGTAATAAGAACGCCTGAAGACAATTCTTGTCCCGTCAACGCCAAGCAACTGTTCTCTTGCCGCGTCATTGGCAACCAATATCTCCTGCTCCGCTGCGATGTCGTAGGCATAGATGTCGCAATTTGCAAGTTCGGGATCGCCCTGTCCGTCCCAATTGCGCAGATCGTCCCATGCCACCAAATCTCCCGAGATCCTTGGATTGTGTTGATCCGCGGAATCTATGCAAATTGGCAGTGTCGTGTCGAGGGTGATGTCGTAGGCAAATATGTCCGAACTGGCGTTCGCCGTGTCTTCCCATACCACAAGCGTACCGCTTACGTCAGGAGACAGGCTACCTGTTGCGTCCAAAATCTCCGAATCATAAACCCCGTCACTCACTAAACCAGTAATAGTAGCCCGGTCGTCTACACCTGGATTCCAAATTCTTGCGTCGGACACCGCAACGAGCTGACGCGAGATGTTTTCACCGTCCAGCAACGCCGTGTCAATGGCAACATCAATGGTTTCGGAAGCCCCCGGCAGCAGGCTCCAGGGTAGAGAGGTTCCGGCCCAAGACACATCAACATCCGAAGGCGTTATGGCGCTGACAATCATAACTTTCGACCCATTGTTCATAACCTGCACACTAACGGTTACGTCGGCATCTGTACCACTCACTCCGAAGTAATATTCACTTGGAGCCACTGAGAGCCATGCCGCGGCCTCAACGGTAAACAGGTCTTGATTCAACAAGATCTGCTGCGCACTTTCGTTGCCGTACGCTATGGTTATATCGGCTCTCACTGTCCCGGCAAGGTTCGTGGGAATAGAAATGTCTTGGAAATGAAGTGCCGTCTGTTTCTCGGCATTGCCACCGGCAACCACAAGGGGGTAACTTTTCCATTCCTCGATAACACTCAACACCTGACCGTCCAAGGTCACATTTGATATTTTTGCCGACACATTAGTTCCATCAGCGTTACCCGTGTTTCCAAGGTATATGTCGAGATACATTTTCTCGCCGCTCTGGGCTTGCATATCATTGTTTCCGTGCGAGTCCTCAAGAGAGTCATCCACCACCACGTTGGCCAATTCAAACACAGGCACTTCCAGGATGTCGCCGATGAGGACAGTGATGGCGGCCGAACCCGACAGATCTGAGGGGTCCGTGGCCTTGACGGTCAGAATATACGATGGCACTGTCTCATAATCGAGGGCGCCGCTCACGAGTATCGCTCCACCGGAACTAATAGTGAAAACATTCCCTGCGTTGCCTGACTCTATTGAGAAATTTATCGCCTCGCCTTCAGGGTCATAAGCATCAACCGTGCCTACCAGTTCACCAACAGAACTGTTCTCGTCAATCGTAAACGTTGCGGGCGAAACGACTGGCGGCTCATCCACATCGTTTATCGTGATCCAAACCGTGGATGTATCAGACAGTGAGCCCGAGTCCGTTACCTCCACTGTCAGCACATATGTTGCCTGGATTTCGAAGTTCAAATCGCCGGCCACTGTGATGTCGCCCGATGATCCAATTGCAAATGCGTCGCCCACATTTCCTAAGATTATGCTGAAGTCCAGGATATCTCCATCATCTACATCCGTTGCGCTTACCGTGCCGACAAAAGTTCCCGCGGGAGCGTTCTCATCGATTTCAAGGACCGGGGGCGTGTTCATGCTTGGTGGCTCGTTTACGTCGTTTATGTTTATCGTTATAGCGGCTGTGTCGAACAAAACAAAGTCTCTGACCTTGACAACGAGCGCGTATGAGTCCAATGTCTCATGGTCTATCGGCTTGAGAAGGACAATCTCCCCCGAGGTCCAGTCTATGGCAAACACGCCATCATCATTTCCTGACTCGATACTGAAGTACATCGGGTCATTGTCCGCATCTGAGGCAGACACGGTGCCCACGATCGAACCAAGGGAGCTGTTCTCATCAATGGAAAACGTGCCGTCGTCAGCAACAGGGGCCGAGTTGCACCTGAATGCGTCCATGGCCCAGTATGCGCCGTCAACGAAAAGCTGCTGAACGTTTGTGTCGGCAAGAGTGTCGTAGAATGGAGGGGTGCTTCTATCAAAGTTGCCCGCGTGATGGAAACCTACGACACGCCCGCACCCGAAATCGCGCACGGCCACGGCCGGACCTCCGCGCGAATCCTCCATAAGTGTTGTGGCGGCATCAACCGCGAAACTGTGTAGAGTACCCTTGGTTACCCCTGCCCTGAAAGTAAACGAGAAAGGAACATTAGCAAGAATAGGGTGTCCAGACATTCCAGTGGCGTCATTTACAGTTGCATTATTAGAGTTGACCTGCGTGAAGTCAAAGAGGACCAGTTCTCTCAGTCCCAGCATGCGTCCAAGGAACATCTCGTGAGCCAGACGTTCTGTTCCTATGTATCCTCCCCCACCCTGAACGTAATTCACCAGGGCGGCCTGGCCACCTGCCGGCATTGGCGCCGTGTTCCACGACTTTCCGTCCAGATGTATGACAACTCTGAATGTATCAGGGTTTGGATTTGTGCCGTCATAAGAACCTTCGCTTGTGTCGCTGAAGGTAACCAGCATTCCTGCTTTCTCAAGGGCTTCTTTCAAACTAAGGGTGTTGACGTCTATCACGTCCCACAGGATAAGTACGCTTCGGTCTGGGTGCCTGACATATATCGATATAATTGCAGTGTCGGACAGGGCCGATTCGTTGGTCACCTCAACTGTCAGCGCATATGGCCCATCGCCAAACGTGCCGGCCAGGGTGATGTCGCCAGTTTCGCTGTCAATTGCGAAGAATCCCTCATCGTTGCCCGCCGTGATAGTGAACGTCAAGGGACTGCCGGCGGGATCCACGGCGACAACCGTTCCAATGAGTGCGCCAACTATTGTTCCTTCGTCCAAGAACATGGTGCCATTCATAGCGACCGGTTCCTGTTCGCCCTCGCGCTTTGCCCACAACACGCCGTCTATGTACAACTGCTGGATGTTGACGTCAGAAAGTGTATTGTAGGTCGACCAGTTTCCTGAATGATGAAATGCCACTACTCGACCCAAACCCAGCTCTCGAACAGCGATGGCGGGGGATCCATTGGCCCTGCTGGTGTCGCGCATCAGAACGGTCACGGGGGACTCGGCAAAACTATGCACGGTTCCCGAATTCAGGCCTGCGCTGAAAGAAAATGGGCTTGGAACATTCGCCAAAATAGGGTGGCCGGACATACCCACTTCATCGGCCACGGTGGTAGCCCCGAATACGTTTTCCACGAGTCTGTTAAACAGTATAAGATCGCGCATCGAGCGCATTCTGTTATTCTTGATCTCGTACGAGTTCCATTCGTTGCCCAAATAGCCGCCACCGTCCTGAACAAACTGGACTAGCGCCTCTTGACCAGCGGTAGGCGTCTCCGTGGTTGCGGTGGTTCCGTTCAAATGGATAACGGCATCAAACGCAGCAAGGCTGGGGTTTGTTCCGTCAAATCCGGTTTCACTCGTGTCGCTCAGAGTAACGGTCATTCCAGCGCCCTCAAGTGCCGATTTGAGGGACTGGGTGTTTGAATTGTTTGTGTCCCATATGATGAGAACACTTGCACCCTGTGCATAGGCCGCCAGCGTGACAACCACCGTCATCACCAGGAAAACCAGTATTACCCGGAGCGGTAACAAGAACAAATGCTTTCGATGAGGCAAGGAATTTCTTTCGGAATGCTCGACTCTCGAGGGCAGGTGCTTCGCATGTTTCACTTTGCTTCTCCCTTTTCTCCCGACGTATGTCTCCAGAAACCACTCCCCACTTTCCGTTGGAAAGCCCCCGTTCCGGCCTATGTGGCGGATAAGCGATTGTCGTCCATATCCTTGAATCCATTGTACACTATGACAATCAATTCAACAAAAAATTAAAAACAGGTACAAGTCGATAAATTAGGAACGGGATGAAGGACTTGAGGGTGAAGACTTGAAGCTTCAGGATTGTTATGATCTCTTAGTGTCCGCGCCCGGGCGGAGGCGCACATTCGGCCACGGCGTAACCGAAACCGCTTGCGCCGAAACCGTTACCGTTGTAAAACATGAAAGCCTTGTCCTCGTACTTTACAACGTGTGGATAGGCCACCATGTCCGAGTCCCAGCCCTTGGACGACACGCCTATGCCCGCCCTATCGTCCATTCGCGTCCAGCGCAAGCCGTCGGAAGACTCAGCGTAACCGATACGATATGCGCCAGCACCGGCGACTCTATAGTTGCACGCGCCGCGGGAGCAATACCACATAGCGTACCCATTGTCGTTGACTAGAACCGATGCCCGCGCTATCCCTCCCTCGCTGTCCGATTCAAAATCAATCGCAACCTTGCCCCGCCGCTCCCAGTTTAAGCCATCACGGGACTCCGCGTACTTTATGTGGTAGAACGGCTCAAGTCTGCCGTCAATCTCCTCCCACTTTGTGCATGAAAGATACCAGTTTTTCCAGGTGCCGTCCTCAACTAAAACGCAAGAAGTTCCCGTCAAGTGCGGCTCCAGTGCCGTGACGTCAAACAAGGGTCCGTCAGATTGCTTCTCAAAAGTCTTTCCGTCGCGGCTTATGGCCAAACCAACTGAATTGTGGTAAGGAAGGCCGCTCCGTGCGCCCCAACCAACGTAGAACAGATACTTTGTCTTTCCTTTAGATACCACCCATGACGGCATGACGCCTTTAGAATCAAACGAAGCTTCGTTGCCGGGAACAAGAATGGGCTCACAGTGTTCGTAGAGGATATTGCCGGGTTTTCCCGCCTCAACATCGATGTAGCTTGTAAAACTTCTTCCATCGACATCGCGCGATGCGTAATATATTCGCCATATGCCCTCGCCGCACTCAGTGTCAACAGTCGGGATTTGCGCATGCGTACGGTTCCAGTCAAATTGGCCGCGCGTGGAGAAGATCAAACCTTTCTTTGTCCATCTCATGTCATATATCGACTTCCGTGCTTGGTTTTTTTGTCTTTCTGGCTGGGGAGCCATTGTACGTCCCCCATGGCTCCGTGGAAGAAAAAAGAGATGACCCCATCACGATTAATGTGCCCTCTGCCAGATCTAAGCCATCACGAATTGTCGCGTTTACGCCTAAGAAACAGTATTCCTTAACCGTGCAATGGCCTGAGAGCACAACATGCGACGTGATTGTTACGTGGTCCATCACTACGCAATGGTGGCCTATGTGGTTCCCGCTCCATAACACGACATTGTTGCCAATCGAAGTAAAAGGCTGCACAACGTTGCCCTCAAGTATGAAACAGTTTTCTCCAATCTGGGCGTTTTCAAACACAGTCGCGCGCGAACTTACATAGCTTATGCATTCGTATCCCATTTTCTTGACTTCGCGGTATATGTCCGCGCGATCCCGGTTCATGCTTCGCGCGGACATCGGCACGAAGAAGCGATATTTCTCAGGAGCAAAGTTCTCCTGAACTTCTTCGAACGGAACAACGGGCAAGCCCTCGAATGTTGCCGGGTCAGGCATGAATCGCCGCGACACACAGAAGGCGGCCACATCGTGCGCGCTGTCGTGTGTCAGATAGAAATTGGCCAGCGACGCATAGTCTTTAAGGCCGAAAATGATCACCTGTGCCACCAGCTTCTCCTCAACCCGGGCTACTTGTAGACGTATGTTGTGTACTCGCGAAGGCCGTAGTCAGAACGAAACACAAAGTTTGCGCTGATCTCTCTCCTGAGAAACGAAGCCAGCGCATCAAATGAAAGATGAAAAAGGTCATCCCGCTCCCAATCAACATGCTTGGACATCACGTTGAATGCAGCGCCCACCCTGGTTTTTGCGAAAACGACACCAATTAATCTCGTGAAATAGGAAAACATGTCTTCAAACGACATACCGCATTTCTCGGTGAACACACCGTTCATCACAATATAGTCAAAAGAGGGAAGTAGAGTTGGTTCTTGCAACACATCCAATGTGTAGTACGTGACCTGTGGAAACTTCTCCTTAGCAATTGCCGTGAACTTGGGTGAAATGTCCAGGCCCGCATACTTAAAACCTTCGATTCCATGTCGGAGCATGCTCTCATACAAATGCGAGGTGCCGCAGCCGAAGTCAAGCAGGCTTGACTCGTCCGAACCTGATTCCCTGGCAACATCAAGCATTATTCGATATCGTGTCTCGGCGTCTTCTCTGTTAGGCCAGTCAACGCCCAGGTGAGAATCGCCATGCTTTTCCAGGCAAGCTTCATAGTGCGACACTATGCGCATGTACTGATCGGCATTAACAATGTTTGCACGAGATGAATTTGCCACGCTACGCGAATTCCCCTTCTCGATATGCTGGAAAGTAGCCCGAAGGAGCTACTCCCATTTTCCCAACGGCTTTGTTATAAGAGAGATCATCAAGAATAATGCCGCACAAGTATGCTGCACGCGTTCCTGAGGACCACCCCCGCTTGAACCGCAGTAGCCCATCGTTCTTTCTGTCAGATTGTCCTGCACCCGCTCCAAGGTTTAGCCACCGGAAATCCTTTCCCCGAAAATACGCTATTGCCGTCTTGAACACGCCGTAAGACGCCTTCAACTCATACCCGCGTAAAGACGAAGCGCCTAAATGGTAATATGCTGCATCGCCTTGAGCATACCACAAAGTCATGCAAACCGTTTCGCCGCGATGAACTGCGCGAAACACGGTCAGGCCGGGGATTTGCAGTTGCCTGAGAAACGCTGCTTCTGAGAATTCCGCCACTCCCCGAATCCGGTGCTTTCTGACAAGGACGCCATATAACGTGACCCATTCATGCAGGTGCTCGACCGGATTGGCGCAAACTTGCACATCGACTTCCCGGAGCGCTGCCCGCGCGCAGTCTCGATTGCGATTTGAAACAAAACTTTCATCAGGTTTTGCCAGGTCCGTCACACAGTGGTCCTTGAATTTCGCCAGCATGTCAGGAAAACACAGCCTCAGTACTTCGAGGTCATATTCTCCAAAAGGATCCGTTACCATGGATACACATGCAAGCTGGCCTTTCAACTGTTCAAGGTCATTGTGCAACCCACTCCAGTCACAGCACGAAAAAATCGGATAGCACCCCATAGCGTCGAAGGCTTCGATACCGGGCACGCGCCTTTTCAGCAGCCAGCCACCGCAACCCGTCAGTTCAACGGGATCGCCCAACTCAGATAGGGAAAGGGCGTACAAGGGACTGAGGTACCCTGTTTGCACAGAAGCGGCCGGCGCATTTTTATCGTGGGGAGCTTTCATGCGTTTTCTTGGTGTACAGGTTCCTGACAACATAGGCTGGGTCCTTCTGCACGATTACGAAGGTTCTGATAGTGAATTCTCCGACGGCGCATAGCGACGAAAGCAAGACCAGGAAACTGAATATGACGAAGTTCAAGATAAGGCCGGGGGTAGTTTCGGAGAGAATGGAAAACGGCACAAAAAAGGAAAGGCCCAGACGTATGGCCAAAAGACAGGCCAAAAGCAAGCACAGCACGCTGAGAAATTGGAACGGCTTGCTTGAAAGCCTTATGACGTTGTCCATGTTATATTCCCAAAGCTTGACATAAGTCCAGCCGGACTTGCCATATCTCCTCGGATGGTGATGCACGGGCATTTCCACTACTCGTTGAGCTTGGGCAATCACGGCAGGCAAACACCATGGCTTGAAGGCCCCGAAATTAAAAGCGCGCACTAGCCCGCCCCGCACAATCTTCATGTTGCACCCAAAGTCCCTAAGACGCGTCTTCGTAATACCCCGCATTACCTGCCCCGCGAACCGGGAAGGGATCGTCCTGAAAAAAGTGTCTATTCTTCTCTCGCGATAACCAGTCACTATATCAAAATCCTCATCGAACTTTGCCATCAGTTGCGAAAGGTCCTCGGGATCAAGCTGTAGATCGCTGTCAATGAAAATAAAATTGTCTCCGCATGCATGTGTGACCCCCGCGGTAATGGCCGCCCCCTGGCCAACATTTCTGAAAAGGTCAACAAGAACCGTTACGTTCTTGTCATCCTCAAAGATCGTCCTTAGTTTCCCTTGGGTCTTGTCCGTGCTGCCATCATCGACATAAATGATCTCATATGTACGGTCCGTCGCGGAAATTGTGCGAGAGAGCCGCTGGTGAAATTCCTCGATGCTATCCTCCTCGAGATAGCAGGTCACAATCACACTGAATTCGTATTTGTGGGAATTATTCAGGCATGTGGCATCCAAAAGGTCTTGATCTCCTCAAACTGTTCAGGCTTCGTTATGCCGGCATCGTTGCCTTACAATATGTGCAAGCGGTCCTCATGCAAATGCGCTTGGCAAAGTTCTCAGCACCTCACAAATGGATTCAACCTTCTCCCGTTCCAGGCTGCCATATATGGGCAGGCACAGAACCCTTTCCGCCACGCGTTCAGCAATTGGCAGGTTTTCACTCTCAGACCTTGGCAAATCAGAATAGCACGGATAATTGCTGCACAGTGGATAAAAATACTTTCGCGTCATGATATT
>SDBV01009523.1_pt1 | contig 12898 bp, 13 predicted proteins | sample 2277081 | NCBI WGS metagenome assembly SDBV01 (sample SAMN10402039, study PRJNA504765) | marine sediment metagenome | isolation source: marine sediment core GS10_PC15, 223 cmbsf | place: Arctic Ocean: Southern Knipovich Ridge | collected 2010
TCATCTTTTTCTCTATAGTTTATCAGACTGGGTGTTATAGAATAAGCATTTATTTTATCGTCAATTTTTTTTATATTTACATGTCTTTTTTATTCATGTGCGTTTTTAGCCATTGCGACTTTTTCTTAATCAATATTCTCTGGTTCCTCATGAGTAGAGAAACCTATTTTTATTTCAGGGTAACGCTTTTTTAGTAAATCTATTTGATTTAATTGGAGGCTTTCTTTTTCAGTAGGATATTCTCCTATACAATGCATAAGAATAAGATTTTTATTTCTATGTTCAAAAAAAGAAACAACCTTATCAATTTCTTCTAATTTATAACTCGCAGTAGAAGCTATTATTGGTAAATCAGCTTGAGTTACTTTTTCTAATAATGGCCAATCAGTAAAAGAGCAACTAGCTATTTTAATCATATCAAATTCTTGCTCAACTATTTTATCGACAGATTCTTCGTCAAAAGGCGTACAAACCGATATAAAACCTAACTTATCTACTTCTTCTTTCATTAATTTAAACTCATCATCGTTTAACCTTGTTTCTGAAAATCTTTTAACATATTTTATGTCCATTCTATCTTTATAATCAGGATGAATAAAAGTATCTAAATCTCTATATTGAAATTTAAATCCAAAAATAAAATCTTCCTTAAATTCCTTACACACTTCATGTATCTCACGAATGATTTTTAGACCATGATTAACATCTCCATTATGATTATTAGCCATATCAAATACAACTAAAGATTTACTCCTTTTAGAAAAATCTTCTTTTCCAAATAAACTATATAATTCTTTTTTTATCTTGTTATCTTCCGTATCAGTAACCATAATAAACCCAAGTAAATTTAAGTATTTAAATGTTTGGGCTCACCTCCATCTTTAGAAAGAGTGTGGTACTTCTCTCTTAGAACAGTTTCCTCCAATGGAACTAATCCAAATTGATTAACATAGTTTTTCCAAAAGGCTGATCTTTCTATAATCTTTTCATACTTTACCTTATAATCTAAATATTTACCATCTAAATTTAACATTTTGCAACATTTGGCTGCAAAATAAAAAGCGAATGCATGATCTCTCTTCACTTTTATTGTGTTCTCAAATCCTTTCATTGCTATATCATAATTCCCTAATCTAAAATCATTATTTCCCACAAAATTAAGTTCAAGATTTAAAGAATAAGCCTTTTCTTTTATATACTCTGTAGTAAAATCTTCAGTTTCAATAACCGCATTCTTAAAATCACAGCTAAGATAATCCCCTTTTAAATAATTATTTTTCATACATATATCAAACATTTCACTACCAACAAGAGGCGTGGCAATATAAGTTCTAAACCATGTTGCATCTAAAGTTTTTAGAAATCCTCTTGTATCCTCCATATCCTTTTTTGTTTCACCAGGAAGACCAATTAAAACATTAACATCTGTCTCTATTCCTAGTTCTCGGCAGTCAGTAACTACTTGTTTTATCATTGGAAGGTTAATTGGTTTATGCATAATTTCTTTTAAAACTCTTTCACTACCCGATTCTACAGCTAAAACAAGTTGATCAATTCCTGCACTTTTTAAAGTTTCCAGCATTTTTCTGTTAAGAGAATAAAGAGCCAATCCACTTTGGAAAAAAACCTTCAAATCCAATTCTTTTGTAATATCTATTATTTTAGAAGCTCTTTGTCTATCTATCATAAAATTGTCATCTTGAATACCAATCATCTTAACTCCATATTGTTCACGAAGACGAACTAAATCATCTCTCACACGATTTAGGCTATGGTATCTCATCTCTCTTCCATGAACCGTGTGCGAAGAACAAAAACAACAATGATGGGGACAACCCCTTGATGTTGTAACATGAAAAAGTGACTTTTCATCAAAAGAAGCATAAGAACTTATTGTGGGATTTAATCCATATTCCTCTTTATTTAAAAGATCATAATCATAGAAAGGTATCTCATCAAGATTTACAATGAAATCGTGTTTAAATGACTCTTTATTTTCAATATTCTCTCTTGTAATCCATGATGGATTATTTCTAAGAAATTCTTTCTTATCAATTGCTTCCACAAGTCCTAATAAAGGTTTTTCTCCCTCACCATAACAAAGAGCATCAAAACATGAACTATCACTAAATATTTTTTTGTACATATTAGTTGGAACTCCTCCACCTGATATTATTAAACTATTAGGAAATATGATTCGCTCTAACTTTCCAATCTCAATCATATTGTGATATGATGAAGTAAATAAAGTAGATATTCCTATTATATTTGGATCATAATCTACCCATTCTTTTGATGAAAGAACATTATGAAACATCTCTGAAAAAGAATTATACTCAAAACTTTTCATTTTAGTTAAAGCAATATTAAAGTCAATAAGTTTTACTTCTACAGAAGTATTTTTTTTTAAATATGCACTTAAAGAAAGTAATCCTATTGGCATATCAGTAACAACACTCCCATAATTCTTAGATTTCTTTATTACTTCCCTCTCATTAAAACCAGGATTAACATAACTATCATAACTTATATATGGAGGAATTATAAAAAGAATTTTATCAAGTTTTGTACTTTTTAATTTAGTTTTCATTTTTTATTTCTTCCGTTTGGTCTTTTTTAATTAAAGTTTATTCTTTCTTTTTCAATTACTAACGGTCTTTTCAATACTTGTGTATAAATTGTACCAATATACTCTCCTAAAATGCCTAAGAAAAATAAGTTAATTGAAAAAAATAAAAAAAAACCTATGACTAATGGAGCAATACCTAATTCAAAACTTTCCCAAAAAAGAATTTTATAGATAAAATATATAATAGCAACCAACAAACTAAGTATTGAAAGTAAAAACCCAGAAATTGTAGCTATTCTTAATGGAACTTTAGAATGACTAGTAATACCAAGCATAGCTGTATCATATAAAGTATAAAAATTATTTTTTGTTATCCCCCTCTCTCTTGCTTTTTGTTCATAAGGTATTTCCGCAATTTTAAATCCTATATCACAAATTAGCCCTCTAAAATAGGGATAAGGGTCATCAAACTCTTTTAAAATTTCAACAACTTTTTTGTCATATAAACCAAACCCCACAAAATTTTTAATTAATTTTACTTCAGATATCTTATTAATAAGATTATAATAAGAACGTTTGATTAAAGACATAATAAATTTATCCTGGCTGTTGGTTCTAACTCCAATAACGATCTTAAATCCCTGCTCCCATTTTTCAATAAATTTTGGTATAAGTTCTGGTGGCTCTTGGAAATCTGCCGAAAGAGCTATTGTAGCATCTCCTTTTGTTTGTAATAAAGCATGATAAGGAGATCTCATATGCCCAAAATTTCTTGTGTTGATAATTATTTTAACATTTTTATCTTTTTTCACAATATCCTTCAAAATCTCTACTGTTCTATCTTCTGATGCATTATCAATAAAAATATGCTCATAATCATATTTTTCATAATTAGACATAATTCTTTTCACACTCTCATAAAGAAGCTGGACATTTTCTTCCTCATTGTATGTAGGAGTAACAATACTAATTAATCTTTTCATTTTTATACCACCTAAAAGTCTCCATAATTGCTTCTCTAAAATTAGTTTTAGCTTTCCATCCAATAAGGTTCTTTATTTTAGAACCATCTAACCTTTGTTCTGGGATTTCTGTTTTTGCTTGATCTAATATTTTATAATCTACCCTCGCTCCCAAGATCTCGGAAGTTCTTTCAACAAGTTCTAAAACAGACATCACATTTTGACTTGCTATATTAAAGGCCTCCCTTCTTGTTTTATTTATATTCTCTGCCAAGGTGATATATCCTTCTATAGCATCTTTAACATAAATATATTCTCTAATCATTTTCCCATCACTCCTAATCTCAAAAACTACATTCTGAATCATTGCCATTATTATCCCAGGAATTATTCTATTTAAATTTGAATCTCCAGGACCAAAAACATTTGCACATCTTGTAATTGTTACTGGAAGACCATAAACATTAGCATACATCTGAGCAATTAAATCTGCACAGGATTTTGAAACATCATATGGTGCTTTTCCTTGTAATCTTTCTTCTTCAGTATAGGGTATTGTTTTGCTTGGTCCATAAGCCTTATCACTTGAAACCACAACAATTTCTTTTGCCTTAGAATATAATCTTGCAGCTTCCAAAATATTCACAGTACCCATGATGTTAGACTCTAAAGTTTCTTTTGGATTAAGCAAAGCAGTTGTAACAAGTGGTTGCGCACCCAAATGAAAAATACTTGTTATTTCATATTTAGAAAGTATGTCCGCCATTTTTATTGGATCTTTTAAATCTCCTATTACAACTATTGATTTTTCCCCTAATTTTTGTATTTCAAAATAACTTTTAGGATCAAAATCCCTAACAAGAGAAATAATGTTCGCATTTGTTTTACTCAGTTCTTCTACTAGATGACTCCCCTTAAAACCACCTGCACCAGTTACTAAAACATTTTTGTTGTTCCAAAATTCTTTATTCATTTTTTCTCCAAATCTTCCAAGGCGCACCCCGGGCATGAATCTTATTTAGTTCGTCCACATGTTTTTGTGTATCCATACATTTCCAGAATCCCTTATGTTCATAAGCTACTAATTGGCCATCCCTGGCTAGTTTATTTAATGGCTCTTGCTCTAAAACACAATTTTCATCTTCAGACAAATAATCAAAAACCTTTTTATTCATTACCATGAATCCTCCATTAATTTGGGTGTCTACTCTCTTTGGTTTTTCATTAAATTCTGTAATCAGTCCTTTTTCATTAACTTCAACTAGGCCAAATTTATGGGGAGGTTTAACAGCAGTAATTGTAGCTATTTTTCCCATTTTTTTATGATATTCATAAAGTTTATTTAAATCAATATCCCCAACACCATCTCCATATGTAAGAAAAAAATCTTCATCATTCCCTATATATTTTTTAATTTGAGCAATTCGTGATCCAGTCATACTGTTTAGTCCAGTATTAATGAAATGCACTGTCCCAGCTAATTCATCATATTCATTTAAACACATTTTTTCTTTACTTGCTAAATTCAACACAAAATCATTGGACATTTCTCTCAAATTCAGGAAATATTCTTTAATCATATTTCCCTTGTAACCCAAACAAAGAATAAAATCCTTAAATCCCTGATGACTATATATTTTCATTATATGCCATAAAATTGGTTTTCCTCCAATTTCTACAAGAGGTTTGGGTCTATACTCTGTTTCCTCTTTTAATCTTGTTCCCTTTCCACCACATAATATCACTGTTTTCATAGTTTATCGTAGTAAATTCAAGTATTTAAATGTTATTGAATTTTTTGTTTTTTCATTTTAATTCATAAATTACTAAAAGCGGTTGATTTTCTTGAGTGATATATACCTTTATTACAGTTAAATTTTTTTCTGTGGGATAAGTATATGCCCATTCTGGATGATTTTCAAATATAGAAAGCATAAAAAATTTAGTGCTTGAGGATCTCGCTGATTCAAATTCTTCTTTCGTTTCTGGTAATCCAATAGTTTCTCTTTCAGAATAATATTTTATTTGTGGTTGACTCTTTGTTGCAATAACATCAGAAACATCTGAATTTTGTTTCAACCATAATCCAGCTTCCTTGACTTCTAAATAAGAACCCATCTTATTCTTGATTAAACTATCTGTGGCCAATAACTGAAAAACCAGTACGAAACCTAGTAGACCAATTAAGAAAATTATCGCCAATAATTTAGTTCTTTTCTTAATAGAATTGTAAGCTAAAATAATAAAAGAACTTGATATCAAAAATATTGTTGGAAATATTGTTATAAGATATCTATTTTCATTATGACCTATAAGGAAACTAATTAGAACAAAAGGGATTAACAGGATTAATAACAAAAATAAATCTCTTTTTAATTTTTTATCTCCTTTAAGTAAATTGTCAAAATAAAGGACTACCTTGTACATTAAAGCCATTCCAAAAACAAAAATCGCCAAAAGAATCCATGAAAAGTAAATAGGAAACATAACTAAATAATTTTTCATAATCCCAAATCCTGCAAAATAACTTTTTGGACCAACACTAGAAGTTGCCTGTGTTAACACAAAACCTCCAAATTCAAAGTACCCAAAAATGATATAGGGAGATAGAATAAGTATAAAAATTAAAGAGGCTATCCATATTTCTTTTCTTTTGAAAAATTTAAACCCCCCAGTTACTAAAGAATAGATTAAAATAGCAGGCAGAATAAATGCTGTAGAAAGCTTTAACAAAGTCCCTATAGCAATAACACATGTTGCTAAATATAATATCTTATTTGATCCAGTTTTAAAATATTTAAAAAATAAAAAACCAGAGAAAACAAAAAAGGTTAAGGAGGGCATATCAACCAAAAGCCTATATGTAAAAAATAAATTAAGGTAAAATATGGATGTTAGAAAAGAAGCTATTAAACCAACTTTTTTATTATAAAGCTCTTTTCCAAAAAGATATACTCCTAAAACTGAAGCGACAGATAAAAGTAACATAAACAACCTTGGTAAAAATTCATTATCTATTATTCTTAAAAAGAAAGCATTTATCAAAGAAAATAAAATTGGTCTTACGGGAGGAAAAGTATAATTAATGCCAAATGCAAATCTTCTAGCCATATTTAAATATAATGCTTCATCATACCACAACGGTTGGTTGTTTACCAAAACAAAATAATAAATTCTTATGGTGATAGTAAAAACAACTATACCTATTAGAATCCAATTCTTTTTGAACCAATTAATTATCTTTTCTTTTTCCATTTTATTTAAATATTAAAAGTCTTCCTTTTACTTTTCCCGAATGGTACAAGAATGAATATACTAAATAAAAAAGTCCTACAATCAGCATTGGTAATAAATATAAGTTCCATTTTAAACCATCTTCTACACTTAATGGAATTGATGTATGATTATTCAAAATACTGAAAAGAATCGCTAGAGGAATAGAGACTATGATTAAGTTTTTAATAAAATTTCCAGTAGTATCTATAGTCTGTTTTTCTTCAATTTCCTTCTTACAATGTGGACATTTCATTATACATCCCTCCTTCCCGCTATTCTTTCGGGATATTCTTTTTGGAGATATTCTTCATTATATTTTTCATCCCCTACATAATTAACTTTCCAAATCTTTATTGGTCCTTGAATTCCTCTATAGTGAATAAGCTCTGTTATATTGACTCCTTGGTTTCTTAAACTTTCAACAACTTTATTAGATTCTGTATGGACTAATTCAAAATTTTCTCCTTCCTCTAATAAGTATAATCTAACCCATAAAGCTCGCATATTTCTAGGACTTAAGAACATTATAGCCCCCATTGGATTGATACCTCCATCTTTTACTTGTGGGAAAATATAAGCACCACCATCGATTCCAGAATCAAAGTCTATCAATTTTCCATTGTAAAATAAGTATCTTAAATTGATTCTATATTGATTTTCTTTATAAACAACAATAGCATAGGGCTGTTCAAACCCCCCATCTATTTTAGTAGTAACAACAATTGCCCCCACTCCCGCCACATGCTGAGGTAATATTGTCTCTCCTTCATTAATTATTATATCTTCATCTAGATTTACCCCTCCAAAATAAGCAAAAATAGTTTGGTTATTTGTTTCTTGAGTTTGTGACTCATCAATCAAAAATGTTCCAATCCATGAAAATTTATCAAAATTTTCATCACTCCCTATATGAGAATAAGCCCCATATTTTCCAATATCAGTAGAATCTATTAAAAAATAGGTTATGTTATGATTGTATAACAACTCCAAGGCCTCAGATTCGTTATCTGCTGTTAGAACATATCTACCCATTAGATAATTCCAGTACCCTATACTATTTCCTCCATCAAGCATAGTGGCTCTTTCCCCCATAGTTTGAATCCAGTAACCATAGTCCCACCATTTTCCAAAAACAGCATCTTTGGGGGTATTTTCTCTTACCCAACCCATAGCCTCTTGCCATTGCCAGGTATAAGAGGTAGGTATCTGAGACGCCGCCACATTTTTACTTGTCTGATAGTTAATAGATAAAGCATAAGAAGTTGAAATTATAACAATGATTACTAAAATAATTGAAGATAATTTAGCTAGATCACTCTTGCTTTTATAAATATTTGTGACTGAAGTAACAACCAAATAAGATAATGGGATAACAGCTATAAGTGCAAGAAACATAAGTAATCTAATCGCACTCCTACCAGCGATTACCCCCACAAAGATCAAACTAAATATGAAGATATAATTAAAATTAATCTTTTTAAAGATAGAAAACTCCTTTATCTTAAATCTCTGATAAAAAACATAACCAAAACCCACAATTAAAATTATATATCCTATTATATGAATAAAAATACTTAATCCATTCTCCCCATTTAAAATACTACTTGGAGAAAGTCTACTGAATATTAGCGCGAATAAAAACAAAACATAACTTGTCACTAAAATGATCTTTTCTTTAATTTTTAATTTATTAATCATTTCATAAAATAGAAAAATACTTCCAGTAAAAAATAACCAAAAAAATAATGGAATATTTTGTACTATTGGCCCAAAACTAGCTTTCCAATTATTAAAGAAAGGTTGCTTATTTTCTGCGACTGTTAAAGAATGCCTCGTTGTATATGGATTAGATAACTTCTGGGCTATATCTTCTCCAATATTTAATAAAGTCCTTGGACCAAAAAGAATAGAGCTTAATATAAACAAAATTAATAATGAAACAACTATTGTTTGAATTACCTTTGGTATCTTATTTTGTAAGATTTTCGTATCTTTTAGTTTAGTTTTAAACATTATAAAGTAAACAAGAATAAAAAACCATACAATGGTGGCCAAACCCCCAGAAGAAGAAGTTAAAAAAATTGTGGGACTCATCCTTAATGTAAATGGAATCCAAAACACCACTGAACAAAAAAGCCAACTTGAATAAACTATCAAAGACTTTTTAGTTACTTTTCCTAAAATTAAAGTTATAAACCCAGCAATAGAAATGGTGATAAACACAAAGATACTTCCTCCCCAAATTAAAGATAGTAAAGCTGTAAATAATCCTGCCAACACCCCAAGAATTAAAGCATATTTAATTTTTTTAGACTTCCATGCACATAGAAAAAAATAAAGCGCAAAGCACATTAATGCAAAACCAATAGATTCTTTTTCAGGGATTCCTGCAATTGTTCGAGTTAATAATGTCGGTAAGGTTATTAAAAATAATGAAGCTATTAATGCTGTAACATTAGAAAATATTTTTCCCTTTGATTCAAATATCTTTCTCACTAATAAAAAAAAGGCAATTGCTGTGAATACTGAAGCAACAACTGGAAAAATAAGCGCAGAGTATTCTATAGTTATCTCATCAGAGAAAAAATTTAAAAATTTATGAAAATATGCGATTAGAGAAGGCAACAATCTTGTCCCAAAAAAAGAATTTTGCCCAAGGGGAACATATCTCATTGTATCTATCACAGGTAATGAACCCTGTTCAATAATTGTCTTAGCCTGCCTAAGAAAGAAAAATGGATCAAGATCGGGCCCAAGAGTATATGCATTACGACTTATATCCCACAATCCTGGTTTTCCAGTTATGGAATTTATAGCTAAAGGCATCATTCTAATTTTAACATTTATCCAAATAATTACTGTTAAAATCAAATAGGCTACCCAATTAAATTTATTTTTTAAAAAAGTTAATACTTTTCTTTCTCTTTCAATACTTTTATTAGTCACTTTTTGTTCCACTTTGAATTGCTTCCATTTGTCTCATCCATTCAGGATTTTTTAGGAGACCATATTCTAATTCATTCCCCCAAAATCCTTTCCTAAAATCAATGTGTCCGATTATCCATATCCCAATAACTGCTGCTAAAAAAAGAAAAATCCAATGGAGTTGAGGAAAAATTTCTCCTAATTCTCTTGCCACCAAAAAAGGGATTCCAAATGCAGAAATATAACCATACCCTCTTTGCATTTTTATTTTATTTAATGAAATAAATTTTTTTGCTTTGTTCTTCTGTTCTTTTTTCATTTTATCTGATTCCAAACCCCCACAACATAATTTTCTCCACACTTATATTCTTGACAGGGATTACATTTTTCTATGAGTTCTACATCTCCTTCATAATATTCTGCTATCTCATTCCCTCTTTCATCAGTAGTAAACCAAATTAAACCTTCAAATGTTTTGCCGGTAAATTTTTCTGGATCACTCAAATTGAACTGTGCTCTTTTAGAGGCATTAAAAGAAAACTCACAATTTTTTTTGGCACACTCACAATCCTCATCAAGCCATTCTATCCCAAATGCATTTAATGTTTTTATATCCAGGTTTCCAGAAAGATTACAATCTTCTTGATTTTTTAATATTCTCCATTCTGAAACAATACTATCATTATATTTTTTATAACAAAGTATGTCTTCCATATAATCAACTTTAACGAGTTCTCCCGATTCATTCTTATAGATTTGGAAGTGCGGTTCTTCAAAAAAAAGCGGAAGATCAAATAAAATTAAAGCTCCTAAAATTATACAAAGTATTATCCAAATTATTAATTTTCTCTTTTTCCTATTTTTTTCTTTCATTTTATATATTTGTTACTCTCAAAATTATTTGTCTCCCAATACGATGATTAAGAAATTTGCATATCTTCCATCCAAACCCTTCCTCGCTTAAGATTTTTTTTATTCCTTTAATAGAATATGGGTAAATCTTATAACCAGTTATTTTAAATATTCTTTTATAAAAAAAATGAATAAATCTTCTTAACAAATTTTTTTCTTCTGTATCAAATACCAAAATTCCACCAGATTTCAAAACCCTTTTTGATTCCTTTAATGCTAATCTTAAATCATCTTCATTTAAATGGGTCCAGACTCTCATAGTAATAATTTTATCAAATGAGTTATCACTAAAGGGAAGTTTAAACATATCTGCTTCCAAAACTGTTGCTGAAGGGTTCCTCCTTTTTGTAATCTTTAACATTTCTTTTGAGGTATCGACTGCTGTTACTACCCCCAAATGTTCTGTTAGAAATCCTGAGCTTGCTCCAAGTTCCAAAACTTTTTCATTATCTTTTTTATTTAACAAATCTAAAAATATCTTTAACTCTTCCTGTCTTTTCTGTTTCCTATACTCTGTTCCTAGCCTCTGAGCATCATATGTCCCAGTTACATTATCGTCTTGGTAATATTCTTTAAATTTTTCTTTACTCATTTTCTGACCTCTAATTTAAAAAATAATGATTTTGCTGGAAGAAATTTCCTTAAGATTATTTCATGGACACGTGGATTTTTATTGGCAAACCACTCAAAAATTTTAAAATATTTAGGGTAGACAATTTTTCTTTGTGATATCTTAAATCTTGCTTTACTATAATAATCTAAATGATCTATTCCTTTTTTAGCATTTTCAGAAAAATAGTCAAAAGAATAATAAGTAAAAAAATTTTTATGTGTTGGGTCAACAAAAGCTCCCAAGCTTGCAAAATGAGGTACCCAAATATCTATTACTGCTCCAGGTTTACTTATTCTCCACAACTCCTCTAAAACCTTTTGTATATCTCCTAAATGTTCAAGAATTGATCTTGCTCTAATTTCATCAAAAGTATTATCTTCAAAAGGATAAGGAAATTTATTAAGGTCATGGACTATGTCAATTCCTTCTAACTTAACAATATCTAAAGTTACATAATCTTTTAATATTTCTCTTCCACATCCTAAATTTAATTTTTTCATCTTAACAACCTCCTTAACTTATCTTTTATCCAATTCTCAATTAGTTTAAATTTTGAAATTGGCAAATCATAATCATGGAAAGAAATTCCAGAGTGAAAGATTTCAAGACCATACTTCAAGCATAATCTTTCTAAATAAGAATCATACTTAAACCACCCAAATGCTATCCCATTAACATCTCCGATAACTTGATTTAAAAATTTATACGAAGAAATAAAGATTTTATCTTTTTCGTATTCTGATAAGTCTATTGGATTTAAACAAACATGAACATGTAATCCTACTTTAAATCCGTGTTCTTCTTGAAAATCTCTTAGTTCGCTATATCTTTTGTTTGATATTCTCTTCAAATCTTGTTCTGTTCCTCTATATCCCAAAACTGATTCTTGGTAACTAACCTGTGGAGACATTAGAAATAGATGACACTTATGAGTCTTGATAAAATTTAATAGATTTCTCCACACAGTATCGTCCCATGCTTTCTCCACATGTATCAAATATTCATTCATTGAAATAATTCCTCCCATTTTTTTATCGCATCTGAACTCTTAAACTGCTCTGCTATTTTTATTGCTTCACTTCTAATTTTGTTTTTTCCTTCTTCAGACATTTTTTTAACTGCGTTTAGAATTGATTGTAATTCTTTTGAACTTCCAATTTCAAACAAGAAACCATTTTTACAATCTTCAATTAATTCTTCAGCCCCTTTTGTTCTACTTGCTACAATTACTTTCCCCCTAGCCATTGCTTCTACTAATCCAAAAGGTAATCCTTCCTTTTTACTAGGCAATACAAAAATTTCTGCTGAATCTATTAATTCAATTTTCTTTTTTAAATCATAAATTGGCTCTAAAAAGATAATATTCTCTTTTGCTAAATATTTTATTTCCTCATAATACCCACCGGGTCTTGGGCCTACCATTTCTAGTATATAATTATTATTTAAAGTTGATTTTTTAAACGCCTCTATTAAAACTTTAATTCCTTTTACTGGATGCATTCTCCCAAGATATAGAATTTTATTTTTTTCTTCTGCTTTTTTTTGAATAAAAAACTCATCAGAAATTGAATTTGAGATATATTCAATTTTCGTTTCATCACAACCAAGTTTCAAAAGATTTTCTTTTTCCCACTTACAGAT
>SDBV01009524.1_pt1 | contig 12898 bp, 9 predicted proteins | sample 2277081 | NCBI WGS metagenome assembly SDBV01 (sample SAMN10402039, study PRJNA504765) | marine sediment metagenome | isolation source: marine sediment core GS10_PC15, 223 cmbsf | place: Arctic Ocean: Southern Knipovich Ridge | collected 2010
GTATAGTCCTGTGCTTTCACTTATTCTCTGCTTCCTGATGTTGGGTATTATCTCATGTACCATGGGTATTTTAGGGACGCCATGGGTAAGCATGATAGGAAATGTTATACATCCTTTGAAAAGGGGAAGATTTTTTGCAGTGGGGAATGGTGTAGGAGCAATAATGAGCATAGGCGGAGCTGTTATTGCACGATATATTCTGGGGAATTATGCATTCCCAAATAATTTTGGATTCTGTTTCCTGATTGCAGGATTTGCTTTTATGATTTCATATTACTTTATAAAGCTGACCCGGGAAAAACCTGTTAAAGTAAAAAGAACTGATATAAAATTCTTTCAGTATCTTAAAGGAACCATTGAAGTTCTTAAAGATAAAAATTATAAAAACTATATAATAAACAGGATACTGGTAAGCTTAGCCGCCATGTCCGGTTATTTTATAATCATATATGCCATTAATAAATTCTCAATTTCTGACAAAGTTTCCGCGGAATTCACAGGTTTCCTTTTAGCATCCCAGGGCATATCATCTTTCCTATTTGGATATATCAGTGACAGGTTCGGACACAAATCAACCCTTATCCTTGGAAAGACATCTCTTATTTTATCATTTTTATTATTATTATTTGCGAAAAGCTTGATTCTAATTTATTTAGTTTATATTTTGTGGGGAATAACCATGAGTTCATTTATAATAGGCGACCTTTCACTCACATTAGAATTAGCCCCTTTAAAAAAACGGGATATGTATATAGGAGTATTAAACTTTTTAATAGCACTTCCGGCATTTTTAGGGCCTATTATAGGCGGGAAAATTGCTGACTGGTTCGGGTTTAAAACACTATTTTTTATCTCGTTTATTTTGGGCTCCTTAAGCTTAATATTGTTAATAAAAAAAGTGCGCGTATCAAAAAAAATTAAAGGAGTTTATTATGGCAGTGAGCACATTTAAATATGACAAAGATGGTTATAAACCATTAATTGATTATGATAGCTGGAGGGTAGCAACGCTAAACAGTTCTATCAACCAAAGAAAAGACTCAATAAAATTCATAGAACGGCATTTAAAAACTGACGAGGTCTTTGTTTTATTAAAAGGCACAGCATATCTTATCCATGCAGGCAATAAAAAGAATCCGGATAGAAAATTAAAAACCATAAAAATGAAAAAAGAAATTTTTTATAATGTAAAAAAAGCCACATGGCATACAGCCATACTGAAGAAAAACACTAAAATTTTAATTGTAGAGAATAAAAACACGTCCAGGGATAATTCTGAATATATCAAACTGATAAAAAAATAGGAAAAAATGAGAACTGTCTCCATTACAAATGTCATTAATCAACAAACTCTCCACCTGATATTGATTTATCAATCAAATCTTTATTCAGGCTGAATTTTGCTGTGAGTATCATTACTCTGAAGCATTTTGAATCCTGGACTTCCTTTTTTAATATATATCCCCCTGCTTCGCTGTCCAGATCCTGCTGTAAATCATATTTTAAGTTTACACCTACAGTAACAACTTCATTGCAATTATTGCATTTCATTTTAAATTCAATAAAATCTTCTGAGCCGCCACTGCTGAATAATTTTTTGAAAAATCCTTTCATTGTTGCCTCCTGAAATTAATTATTAGATATCATATTATATATTAAATTAAATTGTAATTTCAACTTTTGCTTTTTTTATTAAATTAATTGACTAAAAAATCCCAGTTGTTATACTGGAATCAGCATCAGGAAAGCTAAAAAAATGAAGATAAACGAAAATTTAAAATCACATATAAGCCATTCAACATCAAAAAAATACTTAGACATTTACAGAGAAGAGCTTTATGAAAGAGTAATTCCTTTCTGGCTTAAATATTCCCTTGATAAAAAACACGGTGGTTATTTTACCTGTTTGGATGAAGACGGGAAAATTTACGATACTAAAAAATATATGTGGCTTCAATCAAGGCAGGTCTGGCTCTTTTCAAAACTGTATAATACAGTAGAGCAAAAATCAGAATGGCTGCGCACTGCTAAGCTGGGAATTGATTTTATCAGGAAATATGGTGTTACACCTGAAGGGCGCGTTTATTTCTCACTGACCCGGGATGGTAAACCACATCACATTCAGAGAAAAATATTCTCTGAATGTTTTTATGTTATGGCATTATCTGAATATGCTAAAGCCACTGACAATAAAAAAATGCTGAATGAAGCATTAAAAATATTTAAAAAAATATTAATATGGTCAAAAGACCTTTCTCTTGTTGGACGACCAAAATTAAATGGAATCCCCCCTTCCTCTTCGCTGGCTATACCAATGATTATGCTTGACCTGACAGATGGAATAATGAAAGCACATACAAACTTAAATTATAAAAAAATAGCAGATAACTGTGTCCGGGAAATCCACCTGCATGTAAAAAAAAATATAAAAGCTGTTTTGGAAAACGTAGGCACAGACGGTTCCCTGCTTAATTCCCCTGAAGGTAGAATATTAAACCCGGGGCATGCTATAGAAGCAGCATGGTTTTTGCTTCATTATAATAGAAAAAAGCAGGACAAAGAAATTGAAAAAACAGGTCTTCAAATAATTGACTGGTCTCTGGAAAAAGGATGGGACAAAAAATACGGAGGGATATATTATTTTTTAGATTATAAAAACCTACCCCCAATACAGCTGGAATGGACTATGAAGCTGTGGTGGCCTCATACTGAAGCTTTATATGCTTTATTACTTGCCTATAATATTACAAATAATAAAAAATACTGGAAGCAATTTGAAAAAATTCATTATTGGGCTTTTCACCATTTTCAGGATAAAAAATTCGGTGAATGGTATGGCTACCTGGACAGGCAGGGGAATAAGACGCACACTCTTAAAGGCGGACCTTATAAAGGATGTTTTCATGTGCCTCGGTTTCTTTTATATTCAATTCAATTATTGGAAAAAAAAATAAACAACACATATTAATAAAAAATAATTAATATACCTATTCTACTAAGATTATTTTCAAATAACTTCAAATTTAAAACTGCGGTAATTTTTTTATTTATTAATTATACCTTGATTTATTAATAATATAGTGATATAATATTTTCCAGGCTAAATGTTTTTTTAATCGCAGGTGTTACTGACAATATATGCTCTAATGCCTTTCAATATATAGGGGATCTCGAATAACCTTGCAGGTTGATCCCCATACCGGGCGTATATCTTGAAAAACAACGATTATTTTTGAAAAATAGTAGTTTTTCAAGATGCCCTATAATTAAAGCAGAAAACACAACAGCAAACATTTATTTAATTCAGAGGTATTAAAATGGATACACAAAAAAAATCAAATGGAATTATACTTATTGTTGATGATGATAATTCAAGCAGGACACTAATAAAAAAAATGCTTGCTAAAGAAAATTATACATTATTAGAAGCAAAAAATGGAAAATCTGCAATTAAAATCGCACAGAAGGAACATCCTCATTTAATACTACTTGATGTGATTATGCCGGGGATGGATGGCTATGAAACCTGCAAAGCTTTGAAACAGAATAAGCAGACACAAGATATACCTGTTGTATTTGTGACCGGACAACATAATATAAAAGACCAGGTTAAAGGACTAAATTCAGGAGCACTGGATTATATTGTAAAACCATTTAATACCAGGATTCTTAGCCAAAAGGTTAAAAATTTTATTGCTTTAAGAAAAGGGGAAATAGAGCACTCTTTCTTAAGATTAATAGAAGATGAATTAATACGTTCAGAAACAAGAGAAAGGTCTTTAAGGATGGTTATGCCGAATATTCTCTATCAAATCAGTCCTGAAGGTATAATTGATGGAAGGATAACAGAAATCAATTCTTCTGTTGATATTCTGGGCTATACACCTGAAGAATTAATCGGCAAGCCTTTGTGTAAGATAATCCATCCGGATGATGTAAAAAAAATCGCAAAATCCTTTGTTATTCCTAAATATAAAAACAAGGAAAAAAAGACACCTCTTTTGCCGGCAGATGAAAGGAGGACAGATCAAAGGAGGACAATTAATCTTGAAACAAGATTAATAGCAAAAGATGGTCAAATACTTAATGTAATGATTAATGCTGTAGGTCGATATAAAAGAGACAAACAGGGGGGTCTTAAATTTATCGGAACTTATGGTGTTATTACAGATATTACTGATCTTAAACAAATTGAAAAAAAACTGGAGGAAGAGCGGAATTTACTGCAAACTATTATAAACACAATCCCTGATCAAATATATATAAAAAATACTAAGGGGCAATTTGTTATTGCCAACCGCGCATGTCTGAAAAAATATGGAATGAAAAAACCGGAAGATATTATAGGGAAAACAGATTTTGACTTCTATCCTAAGTCATTGGCTAAATCATGTTTTGATGATGAACAAAAAATATTTCATACAGGAAAACCAATCCTCAATAAAGAGCATATTATTAAACCTAAAAATAGCCCTGAATATTGCTTTATAATATCTAAAATCCCTTATAAAGACAGCAATGGAAATATTGGCGGATTAGTAGGCATAAACCGTGATATCACAGATCTTAGAGAAGCAGAAGATGAAGCAATACAGAAATGGGAGCTCCTGAATATAATAATAAATACTATACCGGATATTATAAGTGTTAAAAACACTAATAATCAATTTATTGCAGTTAATCGAGCATGTTTAAAATTTATGGGAGAAAAAAAATCAGAAAATGTCATTGGTAAAACTGATTTTGATTTTTGGCCCGGCTCACTGTCAGAATCATTTTATAAAGAGGAGCAAAAAATATTTCAATCAGGCAGGCCAATGATTAACCAGGAATATAAATATGCAGACAATAATGGCAAAAAAGGATATGCCCTATCCTCAAAGCTGCCTCTCAAAGATAGCAATAATAACATTATAGGACTGGTAGCAATTAGTCGTGATGTAACTAAGATTAAAGAAACAGAAGAAGAATTAAAAAAGAAATGGGAACTACTTCAAAATATTATTAATATTGTACCGGACTCAATATATGTCAAAGATACTAAAAGTCGATTTATTATTGGGAATCAAGCTTGTTTAAAGAATATGGGAGTAAAAAAAATAAATGCTATTATAGGAAAAACAGATTTTGACTTTTCCCCTAAGCCATTAGTACAATCATGGTTTGATGATGAACAAAAAATATTCCGCACAGGAAAACCAATTATTAATAATGATTATGAATACACAACCGAAGATGGCAAAAAGGAATATTCTTTAATTAGTAAGATTCCTTATAAAGACAGCAATGGCAAAATAATTGGATTAGTGGGAATAGGCCACGATATTACTGAACATCAGAAAGAACATGAAAGATTGCTGAAAGCGCAAAAACACGCAGCAGAACAGGAAAAACTTGGACTTGTAGGACAGATTGCCGGGAAAATGGCTCATGATTTTAATAATATACTTGCAATTATTAAAGGGAATGCTCAAATGGAACTTTTAAATGATAATCTAAATGATGAAATTGAAAAAACCCTGGAAATAATAGTAACTGCCTCAGATAAAGGGAAAAACCTGACTAAGAACCTGGTGGCATTTGCCAAGGACCAGGAACCTAAATTATCGTATTTCAATTTAAATGATAAAATCAGCTTGGTCTTAAATTTATTAAAAAATGACATGGAGTCTATTGAAATAATAAGGGATTATGACCCTAAATTAGATAATCTGCTTGCTGATACAGGCATGCTTGAACATGCATTAGTGAATCTTATACAAAATTCAATTCATGCAATGAGTTTAACTGAAAACCCCAGGCTTATTCTTAAAACTTATTCAAAAAATAAGAACATATGTTTTGAAATTATAGATAATGGATGCGGCATCCCGGAAGAATACCGGAATAAAATATTTCACCCCTCTGTTACATTAAAAGGAAGTCACGATTCCTCCGGAGCTTATAAAAATAATATTAAAGGAACAGGATATGGTTTATCAAATATAAAAAAATATATAGAAAAACATAAAGGTTCTATTTCATTAAAAAGCAAGATCAACCAAGGAACTACATTCACAATATCATTACCTATATTTAAAGAAAAACTCAGCAAAGAAGAAATAAAGTCAATTAAAATAAAGCAACCCTTAACAGCAACAGGAAAAAGAGTATTATTAGTGGAAGACGAAATAGCATTATCTCATATGGAATATACAATGCTGACAAAACACTTAAAACATGATGTAGATGTTGTATCTGAAGGAAAAATAGCAATTGATTATTTCAATAAAAATGTATATGATGTAATCAGTTTAGATTATATGCTTCCGGATATTGATGGAATGGAGGTATATGAAAAAATCAGAAAAATAAATAAAACAATACCTATTATTTTTGTATCAGGAAATTTACAATTTTTAGAATCAACCCATAAAATGAAAGAAAATGATAAATATCTAGACTATATATCAAAGCCATTTGATAATACAGAATATTTAGATAGAATAAATGAATGGCTGATAAAGACTGTTGATAATAAATCATAAAATATAAGAGAAAATAACTCACCTATTGCATAAAATTAAATATTTAACTTGAAATATGAATCAAATATATTATGCTATACTGAAACTTTATATGATTAAGCAAAATTAATGAAAAGGCAGGTTCTAAAAATGAATCAAAAAACAAAAATTGTTAAAATTACAAGTTCCTTCTCTATTAAGGGCATCTTGAAAAACTACTATTTTTCAAAAATAATCGTTGTTTTTCAAGATATATGCTCGGTATGGGGATCAACCTGTAAGGTTATTCGAGATCCCCTTAAAATAATCATAATTGCTTTAATAGCATTAACTATAATGTTCGGCTGTGGAAAGAAGCAGAAAGGCATAACTGTAAGACTCCCATTTCTTGATGTGCCCAGTTTCAACCCGATTTACTGGCAAGCACAGCATATATTGGCACAAGGCACTATATATGAAGGATTATTCGGATATGAGCCGGATTCTAAAGGATTAGGCGGGGTAAAACTGGTAAAAATACTGGCTGACAGCTACAAAGTATCGCCTGACGGCAAAAGATGGATTATTAAAATGGTAAAAGACAAAAAATGGTCTAACGGGGATCCTATAACAGCAAAAGATTTCGAATGGTCCTATCGCCTTTATGCAAGCACAACATTTCCTGATATACCATACTGGGCAAGCCCCATTCAGTACCTTGAGAATGCCTGGGCAGTAAAGAGCGGTTCTATGGACCCCAAACACCTTGGAGTGAAAGCTCTGGATGATTATACACTTGAATTCAAATGCCCAAAACCCCAGTATAACCTCCATACCTGGCTGGCTGTAGGAGGCGCTGTTCCTATTCATCGAGCCACTTATGAAAAAGACACGGAAAACTGGTGGAAACCTGAAAACTTCGTTGGAAATGGGCCTTATGTAGTTGAAGACTGGATCAATGGCGAAAAAACAGTTCTTGTTAAAAATACCAATTATGTAGGCAAATGCGGAAATGTTGAAAGGATCATATTAAAAGTTGTTCAACCCGGACCGGGATTATCAATCCAGGCTTATAAAACCAGAGAATTAGACCTGGTCTTTATTGCCAGCGTGGGAGATTTAAGGTATGTTCAAAAGGATACTGAGCTTACTGAACAATGCCATGAAGATATAGCTGACCTGCACTGGGCAGGATACCAGATCGCCAGAGGATACGATCCTATTTTTGATGATATAAGAATAAGGAAAGCTTTCGCCCTGGCTGTTGACCGGACTCCTCTTGTTGAAAAGGTTCTTGGTAAAAGGGCTATTCCGGGATACCGGTATTGGCATAAAGATACTGTTCTGGGTAAAAAGCTGAAAGGTATTGAATTCAACATTGAAAAAGCAAAAAAGCTTCTGGCTGATGCAGGATACCCGGAGGGCAAAGGTTTACCGCAATTAAGATTTTATACTGTGTCTTATCCTGCTCAATTACGATTTGCTGAATATATAGTTGACCAGTGGAAGAAAAACCTTGGAGTAAACGTACTGGTACAGAATGTTGAAGCCGGTTTATATTCGAGTAAATATCAATGGGGAGATGGCCCTGATATTGATGCCGGGTTTGTAGGTATGGGCGGCCCTATGAATTCCTTCTCATCTGAAGGCCTTTTAAAAAATTCCTGCCATTCTTACTGGTTTTATGACTATCCTGCAGAAATCCGGGCAAAAAGATATGAGCTTACTATCACTAAAAGGCAGGATATCTTAAAAGCTGAAGGTGGAACCACCCAGGAGGAATGGGATAAACTCATTGCGAAAAAGAAACAATTGCATGCCAAATTAAAAGAAATAATAGCTAAAGAGTCTGATAAATATATGAAAGAAGACTGGACCCGCAAACCTGTATGGCACGAAAATTTTGACCTTGTGGTTGAAAAATATAAAAATGCCAAAGATGACAAAGAGAAAAATGGAATCTGGAAAGAAGCTGCTTTGATCCTGCTTGACCAGGAGCTTTTCCAGATTGAATGGCTGGGAATGAATGAATCTAACAGGCAGGGGAGAAGAATGCATAACAAACTCGGAAGGACTGCATTTGAAAAAGCCTCTAAAACATGTTCAAAGAACATCCAGCACACTCTGGACCTTTATTATATGGTTCCCATGTATTTTGATAAAATTCAATATTTGTTGAACCCTAAACTGAAAGGAGTTGTTTTGTATAAATTTTCCTGGGGCCCGTTGTTGACATTTAATTATAAATACCTGGAATATGATGCTGATTAATATTCAATTATAATATATACGGGGCTGTCCAAAAAGCCTGTAGTGCGAGGATTTAGTTTCTGAATGCCACTTGTGTGGTGCCTCGCTTTTGCGACCTTAAAAGGTCGCACTACATTAATAATTGGACTTTTTGGACAGCCCCGTTATTCAATTCTTCTAAACTATAAAGGACAATTGATGAATATAGTAAGATACCTGGTAAAAAGACTGGTAACAATAATTATTTCCGTTCTAGCTATTATACTGATAACTTATATATTGCTCTCTATTGCTCCGGGCAACTTTTTTGATATTCAGCGGTATTCCCTTGCAGCTCAATCCACATCCATGACACAGGAACAGATCATAATCCTGCAAAAAGCCTTTGAAAAAAAATACGGATTGGACCAGCCATTATGGAAACAGGTTTTGATATATATGAAGGATGCATTCCGTTTTAAATTCGGCAAATCCTTTTCCAAGCCTAACCTTGAGATTGAAGAGTTGATCGCGCAGAAATATCCCGTCACATTTTCCCTTATTATAATGAGCATAACTGTAGCAATTCTAATAGGTATACCTTTGGGAATAATAGCTGCATTAAAAAGAAACACTTTTGTTGATTATCTAACCATGGGGCTATCTATGACCGGCCAGGTTATTCCTTCATATGTAGTTGCTATTTTTTGCGTAATACTTTTCTCTGTCGGTCTCAGGTGGCTTCCAACATTCGGATGGGAAAGCCCCCGACATGTTGTGCTGCCGGTAATCGCTGTCTCCCTCCCCGCTATCGCAAGTATAGCTCGTTTTATGAGAGCCAGCCTGGTTGACACATTGAATCAAAATTATATTCGCACTGCTTATGCAAAAGGCGGTACTGAGAGAATTGTTATTACTAAACACGCGCTAAAAAATTCCCTCATGCCTATTGTAACCATCCTGGGCCCTCAAATTGCTTTTATGATGGTAGGTACTATCTGGATCGAAACTTTGTTCCGAATACCCGGCATTGGGCAACTCTTTGTAAATGCAGCATGGCAAAGAGATTATCCATTACTTGTCACTTCGACTTTTATCATGGCATTGACAGTAATGGGCATGAATTTATTTGTTGATATTGTCTATTCATTTTTAGACCCGAGGTTGAAATTGAAATAAGCTCACAGCTATAAGCTATAAGCTGTAAGCTATAAAAAAAAATATGGAAAAGAAAGAACAAAAATTAGAAGAGGTAAAAAGCATCAGTTTTTGGGATGCCGCCTGGAAACGGTTCAAGAAAAACAAGATGGCTGTTGTGGGGCTGATCTTTGTTATTTTACTTATGCTGACAGCACTTCTAGCTCCTTTCATAGCGCCTTATCATTATTCTTTTCAAAATTATGATATTGCTTTTCAATCCCCCAGCTTAGGACACATTTTCGGCACAGATGACCTTGGACGCGATATGTTCAGCCGACTGGTTTACAGTTTAAGAAACGGGCTGACCGTTGCCATAGGCTCGCAAATCCTGGTCCTTGTGATTGGATTAATCATCGGTTCTATTGCAGGATTCCGTGGGGGGGTAATAGATTCAATTCTGATGCGCATTGTTGATATTATGATGGCTTTCCCGGTTTTCCTTTTTAATATTATCTTGGTGACAGTTATGGGACGAAGCCTGTTCACTATTATTCTGGCTATTGGTGTAACACGCTGGGCTGGGTTGGCACGTCTGGTCAGGGGACAGATAATGGTTCTCAAGCAATCGGAATATATAGAAGCCGCCCGCGCAATTGGAGCTAAAGACGGACATATTATCCGCAAATACCTTCTGCCGAATACAGTCGGGCCCATAATTGTTAGTATTGTATTTGGAATTCCTCTGGCAATATTAACAGAAAGCGGCATGGCTTTGATAGGTATGGGTTTAAGACCACCTATGCCAAGTTGGGGGAGCCTGATAGGTGAGGGCATGGGAATGGTTATGGGCTTTCCGCACCTTCTTGTCTGGCCGGCTTTGACTTTTGCCTTAACCTTGCTCAGTTTTACATTTCTGGGTGACGGGCTCCAGGATGCATTGAATCCAAGGAGTGATAAATAGAATGGCTGAATTGCTCAATGTAAAAAATTTGACCACTTATTTCTACAGAACTGACGGCATTGTTAAAGCTGTAGATGGTATCAGCTACAGCGTAAATCAGGGGGAAATTCTGGGAATTGTAGGTGAATCCGGCTCAGGGAAATCCGTATCTGTCCTATCTTTATTGAGGCTTTTGGGTCAGAATGGCAGGATCATGAACGGGGAAGCTGTCTTTGATGGGAAAGACCTGATAAAAATGTCTAAAAACGATTTACGGAAAGTTCGGGGGAAAGATATTGCCATGATATTCCAAGACCCAATGACCAGTTTGAACCCGACATATCGGATTGGCTTGCAAACCAGTGAGCCGCTTGTATGGCATAACATGATGGATATGGTCAGAGCAGAAGACCGTGCTGTTGAATTGCTGGATCATGTAGGAATACCGGAGGCAAAAAAGCGGTATAAAGATTATCCCTATGAATTTTCCGGTGGGATGCAACAAAGAGTTATGATAGCTATGTCGCTCACGTGCAAGCCTAAATTATTAATAGCTGATGAACCAACTACAGCGCTGGATGTAACTATCCGTTCTCAGATACTGAACCTGATGCAGGATATGAAAAAAGAATACAACATGAGCATTATTCTTATTACGCATGATTTTGGGGTTTCTACCAATTTTTGTGATAAAATCATAGTGATGTATGCAGGGATGATAATGGAATCAGCTATCACAAAGGAATTTTTAACGAATGTATTGCATCCATATTCTGCCGGTTTACTGCAATCCACTCTTGATATAGACCATGAAGGTGACAAGCTGGAACCTATCCCGGGTAATCCCCCCAGTTTAATCAATCCCCCTGCGGGATGCCGTTTTCACCCGCGATGCAAATATGCAAAAGATATATGTAAAAAAGAAGCACCTGGCCTTGAGAAAACAAAAAAAGACCATTTTGTAGCCTGCCATTTTGTAAAGGGAGGAAAATTTTGTGGCTGAATTACTAAAAGTAACAGGGCTAAAGAAATATTTTGAACGCGGCAACAAGTTCCTGAAAGCAGTGGATGATGTATCTATCCACATAGATACTCAGGAAACACTCGGCCTGGTCGGGGAAAGCGGCTCAGGCAAATCAACCCTGGGGAAATCAATATTAAGGCTGATGGAACCAACAGCAGGTGAAATATATTTTGAAAAAGCAAACTTCAGGAAACTAAGCGGGGAGGCATTAAGAAATAAAAGAAAAGAGATGCAGCTAATCTTCCAGGACCCATTAGCTTCGCTCAATCCCCAGATGAGTATCGGAGAATCAATTGAAGACCCTTTAACAGTGCATAATGTCGGGACGAAATCCGAGCGAAAGGAAAAAGTGCGGCAGATGCTGGATATTGTTGGTATTGGCAGAAAATTCCTCAATGCTTTTCCAAATGAATTTTCCGGGGGACAGCAGCAAAGAGTGGGGGTAGCTCGCTCGCTGATACTGAATCCGAAATTTATTGTATGTGATGAACCTGTATCTTCCCTGGACGTTTCGATCCAGGCGCAAATCATCAAGCTTCTTATTGATTTAAAAGACAAATTCGGCCTTTCTTATCTTTTCATTACTCATGATTTGGCTGTCATAAAATACATTTCTGACCGCGTGGCTGTTATGTATCTGGGGAAACTCATGGAGATCGCTAAAAAAGAAGACTTATTTAAAAGGCCTTTGCATCCTTATACAAAAGCTCTATTGGAATCAGTTCCAAAGATCCCATGGGATGGGAAACAACAGAAAAAATATCCGGTATTAAAAGGCGAAATACCTTCGCCAATAGACCTGCCCAGCGGCTGCCGTTTTAATACACGCTGCCCTATTGCTACTGATGAATGCTCTCAAGACCCGGAACCGGAACTCAAAGAAGTAGCTAAAGACCACAAAGTCGCATGCATAATAGTTGAGCTTTAAGCGAGCTCTTAGAGTATCTGAGCATAGTTCCCTCTGGGAACATCGAAGTCCTTGAGCTCTGCGAAAGGGCGCAATCTCTTTCCTCTGGAAATAGATAAAATAAATCATTGTGGTCTGACTCTCAAGAATGGTTAACACATAAGAACGAATCA
>SDBV01009525.1_pt1 | contig 12898 bp, 23 predicted proteins | sample 2277081 | NCBI WGS metagenome assembly SDBV01 (sample SAMN10402039, study PRJNA504765) | marine sediment metagenome | isolation source: marine sediment core GS10_PC15, 223 cmbsf | place: Arctic Ocean: Southern Knipovich Ridge | collected 2010
CTTCGTTGAGCCCGGTGCTGCCGATCTGCAAGTGTTTCAGCCGCGTTATGGTTTACGGTTGCAAACACGTCACCACCCGGCGATCGCAAGAACGCGTCAAACGCATGGCGCGAGAATTTCTCAAACAGTGGAACTGATGATGGTGTCGTGTTCGTGTTTCCAAACGTTGATATTCGGTTCGTCGTTGGCATTCACTTCAAGGTAAGCTCATCGCTTTCGTTGAGCCGTGCGTTAGTTCAACTCACCGGTAGAAACTGGGACGATGGTACTCAATTTTCCAACACGGTCACCAACGAAATTAGACTTGTTCCCGATGGTACGACTGACGCTGCATATGACTTGTCGGAGTGGACCTTCACATCGGCCTTCCCACAAATTTTTATCGACATTCCAGAAACAACGGTGAACGGCGTCACCTCGGTTGATTTCCTTTTCTCACCAAAGATATTCACATTTCCGGTTAACCATATCAGATTCTTTGCGGATAGCCGCCAGCCAGACGGTACGCGCACAAGTAAGTGGGATTACTTAACCCCGCCTGTTGACTTGGATGGTTTTTTGATCCGCTACCAACTCGGGACAAATCAGACATGGGCAACCATGACGCCGCTCCACACGGGGAGCCTTAAAACATCGCCGTATGAGTTTAACCAGCTTGCGGCGGGGACGTACACCATCGCCATTAAAGCGGTTGACACGTCGGGCAATGAATCAAGTGCTGTTTATTCCAACGTGACATTGGGCGATCCGCGATTAGCGGGGATTATCACTGACAGATACCCGCGCAATGAGGGGTGGCCGGGAATAAAAACATCCTGTTGGATAGACAACACAGGGTCACTTATAGCTAACAACACATCCACATGGGGCACTGGCCCTACAACGTGGACGGCGTTTAATAAGTGGGCGATGTCTCCCGTTACTCCGATCGTCTACGAGCACACAGTAATCGACCTTGGAAACGCTGTTCCATTTACGCCGCTCATTACCGTCACCGGAACAGGAACGCAAACCATTACAGTGGCGACTAGCTTGGACAACGTGACCTATACAGCGTTCGCCGCACCAGCCACAGTTACAGCAAGATATGTAAAAGTCAAAATTGAAATGTCTGGCACTGGCACATTGATAATTGACAGCATGATTATTTATATATCAGGACAGGTAAAAGATGAATACATCGAAAACGCTAACGTAACTGTCACCGGCGATAGAATAAATTATTTAGACGTCGGCGATTTCCGCGTGCTGCCTGTAAAAAGTTACGCCGTCATCAACTATGCCAATCTTGCCTTCCAAAACCTCACCCCTGTAGCTAATGAAAACTGGCAGTGGACTGTCGTGGAAAAAAATATAACGACTGGCGTTCGATTTAATGTAACGAAAAATGGGGCGCTTGCAAACCTTCCGGGGACTGCACGCTGTGATTTTTATATAAAAGGCCTTTAGCCTACTGAGGATTGTAATAATGCCGTTACCAGTTGACAACCTGACCACGCTACACCTCGACGCTGCAACAGACGATCCAAGCCAAGCGCGGGTTGAGATTTTTAATGCCGTAAATAAAATCAAGGAAATTATCGCCGTACTTGATGACGGCGCAGGCAGTGGAATAAATGCCGATCTTCTTGACGGCATTAACTCGGTGTCATTTGCGCGAAAAGATTTAGCCGCCGAAACATTTGCTGGTGATTTAAAATTAGGTGGCGGTTCTGTTGCGGCATGGCCTGCCACATGGAGCGTTGTCGATGTTGGTGATTTCTCATCTATCGCCTCAAGCCCGTCAGGCGTTACCTACGTTTCTCATAATGCATATTATGACGGTACAGACTGGATTGCCAAAACCGCAGGCGCGGCCTCAAGATTACAGTTTGAGGCTGACGGGACAGACGCATTTTATACAGCGGAAAGTGTCGCTGCTGGCGCAATACTGAACTTTAAGCTATCGAGAAAATCCACTGACGTGATAAGCGTGAAATCTTTCGGGGCCGTAGGTGATAACGTCGCCGATGACACCGCCGCTATACAGGCGGCTCTTAACGCAAAATCCGGGGTTTTATTGCCGAAAGGGATCTACAAGGTAACGGCTGCGCTCCGGTTTAATGATAATAACTTCTTAATTGGCGAAGGGCGTGGCAGTGAGATAAGGGCTACCCATAACGGCGCGGTCATTAGAGGGAAGGACGTCACAACAGCCGCAACAACAAACGTTCGCCGGTTTCATGGAGGCGGCAGGGATTTCACAATCAGGGGGCCTGGAACCGCCAGCGCCGCCAGCATTGCGCTGGATATGCGGGGGTGCACGATGTTCAAGTGGTTCAACGTCTACATCACTGCGGTGCAGACCGCCGTAGTACAGGGCTATGGATACAGTACATATTACAATGAATATTATGGTGTGGACGCAAGCACTGTTGTTTACGGCTACGATAACAGCACGCTCGGAAATGAAAACCTTGTTTCGGGTGGTAGGGTGAATGACTGTACGACCGGGACAAGGGACGCCGACAACAGCCATAATAAATATATCGGCCTAGCGATTGAAGCTTTTACTGGCACAGCGCACCAAACTATATCTCCTGCCACGCAGCAAATGCAATACCTATGCTCACGAATCGAAAACGGAGCTGCCGCCGGGACAGGGTTTGGTATTGACGCAACATCCCAAGACACCCAAATTATGTTCCCTCAAATAATTAATATGGCGACGGATATAAGTAACGCCGGGGTAAGAACAAATATTATCGCTTCTGAAAACTGGACGATTGCAAGCGGTACACGAATAAAGTACCACCAGAAAGTTACGGTAAATATTGATTTCCCATCCATCGCCGCACAATCGACGAACGATCAATCCGTAGCGATAACCGGGGCGCTGTCAACTGACTCGGTTTTCGTCACGATAAACCAGACATTGGCTGACGGGTTAATGTTAATGGCATACCCTGCCGCTGGTGCCGTAATCGTTAGGATGGCTAACGTGACGTCGGCGGCCATCGACCAGGTGAATTCTACATTCACTATTGACATCTGGAGGCATTAGCAATGACCCCAGAAGATATTGAAAAAATTGCCGACGTGCTGATCGAGAAAATACACGAAAAGAAACACACTTTTTGGGTTGACCCCGAATCTCATTATCTCGACCACAAGGCAATGAAGGAACATTCATTCACCCACGCCGATGAGGCCGATTTGCGACAATTGATCGGGATGTTCCAGACGGCGCGTGGATTGTTTTTTAAATCGTTTGTGGGTCTCGCCATTATTGGCGCGGTCGCCTTGGCCGGGTATGGCGCGTTTAAGGAGCTAATCAAATGACAGTCAACGATGAAGCTGAATATTACAGCATAAAAATCGGGTAAACACGAATGACAATCGACGACAGAATGTCAATGATGGATCAGATAGCGGTTGCCGACATTGGCGAACTGCGGCAGATCATTTCAAGGTTGGAGCGTATGGAACAATCCCCTGATGTTGCCGACCTGATAGATACGGCAGAAGAAAATATCGAAGCGCTGGCCGGGCTTTACGGGGATTATTGATGCCCGTCGATTATGTCCCAGAAACAGCCTCACTGTACTTCTACAGTAAAGGTGAGGGGCTGGGCGACCCGTGCATCGGGATAATTTCGGTAAAGCATTCCGAGACTAACGTTATTTTGTCAGGGGCACACGGAAAAATAAACCGGGCGGACATGAGGGAGATGATGGCCTTGTTGCGCGGAAAAGGAGTAAAGAATTTGTATTTTTATCGCAATGACAGGCACATCGCCCCGCTCGCGACGATAGTGGAAGCGGGGCCATTCACTGGATATTACGAGATAAAAATGTCGGAATTTAGCAAAAGATTCGGGGACGCGGCGAAGTAAACGCATGATTGTTGGCTCTATCGACGCGCCGCTGGTAAGGGCATGCCTTATGCCGTGCCGATAATCGACGGGCCTATGGCGGGGTATTACATGATTGATACGGAACAGTTTAAATGACCTCGTTCAACTCCCCGCATGTACGCCGCAAATCCGACAGCACCGATTTAATTGAGTTTAAACGCGCAATATCCATCATTACAGAAAAAATTTTATCGTCAACCGACGAAGAGCTTAAGCATATTTTATCAATTCAAAACGACTTATTAAAACTGACGTTGACGCGTATGCACGAAAAGGGGCGGGGTAAAATTATGGAAACATTGCGAGAAAAACAATCCAGGTTTGCCGTAATGGTGGCAAAACTTATCTCACAGGCATCGGCGCTTGGGTACGAGGTTACGCTAGGGGACGCTTACCGCGATCCAAGATTGCATGGGGCGATAGGTGAGAAAAAAGGGTATGGACATTCAAAGTCGGCACACAAGAACAGGCTGGCGATAGATTTAAACCTATTCAAGGATGGTGAATTTCTGGGGGACACGGAATCACATAAACCCCTTGGGGAGTGGTGGGAAGCGCAAGCGCCGGAATGTCGATGGGGTGGCCGCTTCAAGGACGGCAATCATTACAGTTTTGAGCACGATGGAATCAAGTAGATTTAAACCAACAAGAGGAGATATAGCATGGGAAATCAAACAAGCGTTACCGTGGGTGCATTGGCTGGATCACTCGCATCATTGATGTGGTGGATTATAAGTGAAACCACCACCATAACCGCGCCTGAGGCTATCGTTGCCGCAAGCGTTGTGCTGTTTAGTGCGGCACTGCAATACCTGTTACCAATCGGCGGCACCAAGCCCAAGGAGTAAACAATGAGAAATATCCAATTTAATTGGCTGCTGGCGCTGGTGGCCTTAATGTTATCGGCCTGTGCAGTTATGCCGCCAGCCGACACCCTCAACAAACGTGCGGCTGTTTTTGAGATTGGCTACAGCGAAGTATTGAGTACGGCAATTTTATACGACAACGAAGGCCGCTTGACGGCTGACGATAAAATAAAACTTAACGGTGTATTTGATCAGGTCGACGCGGCACGCATGGCCTTTAGGACGGCGTTAATAATTGGTGACAAAGCCAAGTTTGACTCCGGTATTTCAGCGGCGCTTATGGGACTAGAGGCAGCCAGGGCTATCCTAATCGACAAACAGAGGGTGAAATAATGGGTGCGGGAACGCTGTTAGCGATTGATTTAATAAACACACTCTTAAAGGCCGCTATAAGGGCTTCCGATCTGCTGCAAAAAGCACAGACCGAAGGACGTGATGTAACCGATGAGGAAGTGACGGCGTTAATGGCCGAGACTGACGCGCTAAGAAAACGGTTTGGTGTATGAGCTAAGATCAATCAATTGATTATAGAATCGCCGTGGACATTTTTATGGACATTTCCGGCTATATAATCAACATTTATTTCTATAGCATTATGTTTTAATTGGAATTTCATATTATTATTAGCTGGACATTTTGGTGCGCACCCATCGCCACCACTCTAGCGAAAAAAACCGCACAAACCCATTATGCCGCATAATTTCCAGCCGCATATCGGCCACATCTTTCAGCGGCGGGAGCGGGGCTTTATTGGCGGCGGCGGCGAGTATCGCGAAAGATTTTATTATGTTGTCGGTTTTCATTTCTGTGCCACGTTTTTTGCCACGGTGAGTGCAATTGTATCAAAAAGTCGTCTCAAAAAAAGCGTCTAATACTTGCCTAATCTACATCCTAAGTTATTGATTATATTGACCGTCAAAAAAATGGATATTAGACAAATAACCACTTAAGTTATTGATATTTATCATTTGTAAATGAGACTGTTAATCACTGGGTCGGCGGTTCGAGTCCGTCCCGGGGAGCCATATAATCAATAACTTAGCTGATTTTGGCCCTGTTATTTTTTGATCATTTTATTGGATATCCAATACTTTAGCGTTTAATAGGGGTCACTTTGACGGGTGCACGCTTGTAATGCCGCTCTAAAGTGGCCGCATTTTTGTGGCCTAAAAGCTTATCGTCGGTTGATTCGGAACCGGCTTTTGCCCTTAGGTCATGAAACGTGAACCGCTCGGTAATTAGACCATCTTTCATCGCCTGTACCATTCTCCTCTGCCACATGGTGCGGAATCCATCGCTTGTGTAGTGTTGGCCTTCGCGGTTATAGATCAATGCCAGTGTGGATATTTTGGTGGGTAAGCTACGGCACCGGGCAATGGTTGCGGCAAGATCGGGGGTACGATCAAACAATAGTACGCGACCTGTTTTGCCGGTTTTAACCAATAAACCCGCCTCCGTCCAGTCGCCCAACCGTAATTTTATTATGTCGGCCTGCCTAAGCCCGGTTGTAACCGCGATATCCATCGCGCATTGGATCGGTTCGGGCATGATATTGTAAATAGCTGTGTAATCCGCATCGCTCACATACCGGGTACGGGGGTTTTCCGTGTTACGGGTGACTAATCGGCAGGGGTTGCGCTCGGTCATGCCCCATCGTATGCAGTGCTGAAAAACATCGGAAAATGTGCCTTTGATTTCCCGATTCGCGCTAACAGCGGGGCGCTTATCCATGTAGGCATAAATATGTGGAGGGGTAACTTCATCGGGGCGCATTTCGCCGAATACGGCGCGTAGGAAGCCCAGGGCGCGTAAATAACCTTGCTGTGTGGCTCGGCCTTTAGTTGGCAAGATTTCGCGGGTGTAGCGGTCTATGGCGTGGCCTAGCGTGGTGACAGGGGAGGGCATAGCGTTTAGCTTTGCGTACTCGACCATCGCGGCGGGAAATTCCTTACCCAGTCCGTGCCATTTCCCTGCGCGATCTACGAAATAATAGGCCCCACGCCGTTGATACACCCGCTCGGGCAGGTCTTTTCTTGTTTTCCTTGTTCGTCCCATGTGCATATAATGCTGTTACCTACGTAATTGGTCAAGCGCGGAAAAGTTCGGCTCACGCGCACGCGGGGCTTTAATGCGCGTTTCTACGTCTGATCTTAGTACACGCGGGTGCCCATCGGCGGCGATAAAGAACCGCAGGCCATAAGATTTTAATTGCCGAATCTGGCAGCTAGGCTTTCGATAACCCGTTAATGTCCACACTTCTTCGCTGCTTAACGTGATAGTCATTTGTGTGCCTTCTGGTGTCTCATAAAATTTTAGGTATTTTATTGGGGTCTACTTAGCGTTGGGCGCCTTTCCGCTACCTGCGCAGCGGCCACACTGACGGTATTTTTCGCCCTCAATGTGGTGCCAGCCGTACCACTCTTGCCCAGTCCCAGCGCACGTCGAACAGTTCCCCGTTTCGGCTTCGTGGCTCAGTCGTTCGGTCTGCTCTTCCGCATCCGTCACCACGCAGGTGTGAGTAACGTTATCCCATCGCTTATGGCCCTTGTTCTTTCCTCGCGTCAGCAACCGGTACGGGCCACCCCTATAAACAGTCGCGTCCGGGTCGATTCGCGTCCAGCCGCAAATAGCCCAATTCTCAGGCAGCGCGCCCAGCTTTCGGCGCACCACAACTTCTGCATAATTCGGTCTTCCCATCGGTCTTTCCTCTCCGGGCCTGTGCCCAACAAATCATTCCAGCGGACGGCTTTGCCGCTCGCTGAATTCTGCGTTAGCCACCTTAAAGTCGTGCATCTCACACATCCCGTGTTCCGTCCAGTTGCTATGCGCAGTTCCTTTAAATTCTGGTGCGGCGCAAATATAGCCTTTCGGCAAATCACAAACGCACTTCCCAATCTTCTCGCGCAACATAGGCGCAGTTGTGCAATGGTGGTGGTCTGTCAATCTGTACCTGCAAGTACAGCAACACCGTCCGTTCCATTCAGCTTTTTGGCACTTATCTTCCATGTCATCCTCTCATCAGTGGCTAACACTACGTTCAAGGGGCGACTGGCGAAAAGCCGCCAGCGCCCTTAACTCAGCCGTTAGCCGCCACCGCACGTAACCTCATATGGAGGTCTCACAAACATTGGCGCAGGAGTTGTTGAAAACCTTTGTTTTTCTCGCCGCGCCTCTAAAAGCATCTCAGTTAATTGCTGCGGGGTTTTTTCAACCCAGTCGCCCTTTGGCGTAGAGCGCCAGTGCAATACGCCATTAATAAAGCTTTCTTCGTAATACATTTCTCACCCCCTTCTACGTCTAACACACCGTTCAACCTTCGTTCGCTACGCTCACCGGACTGGCTACGCCAGCCGGGTTAACTTGGGTGTTGGGCCGCATCACAGCGATGCTTCCTGCTTCATCCGCCCTTCCAGTGAAGGCGCGTCCACAGGCTCACCGGGCAACCCCTGCCCTGAATACCTTAAACTCTCGACTTCGTGCGCCAACTTCAGCGCCTGAGAATTGTCGCCCGATCCCTCGCTATAAGAGGTTGTCATAATCTTGTTCATCGCCTCGCGCATTCCCTTCAGCGTCGACGGCATTGTGTAGTATTTCAACGCCGATCCTGAAGCGCGCAACACTTCATCAAGTGCGGCGTCTACTTTTTCTTGCGGTATCATCAAAGCCCCCGTGAAACCCCTGCCTTTAGGCATGGGGAGGTAAGGGGGCGGTTTTCTATTGTGCTTGACATTGCGCTAAACTCCTCTATACTTGACAACATGAAACTGGTAGCCAACCTCAAACTGAAGCCAACCAAAGAGCAAGAGCAGATGCTGAAGGCTACGCTTGAGCGCTGCAACGAAGCCTGTAATTGGCTTTCTGGTCAGGCTTGGGAAGCTAAGATTTTCAGGCAATACGATCTGCACAAACTTTGTTACCACGAACTTCGCGCCAAGTTTGAGATAACGGCTCAGGTAGCTGTACGTTGCATTGCCAAGGTCGCGGATTCGTACAAGGTTGACCAAAAGACACAGCGCACTTTCCGCAAACATTCCGCACAGCCATACGATGACCGCATCCTTCGCTTTTGTGCGGATGATGTTGTGTCGATCTGGCTTGTGTCCGGGCGCGAGAAAATCGCCTACGCTTGCGGCGATCACCAGCGCGAACTTCTCAAATACAGAAAGGGCGAAGTTGACCTGATGTTCGTGCGCGGCAAGTGGTATCTCGCGGCTGTTTGTGACTTCGACGACCCCAAGCTGCTTACCCCGAATGGTGTGCTTGGTGTGGATTTCGGAATCGTTAGCATTGCCACCGACAGCATTGGCAACCAATACTCCGGCGCGAAGGTTGAAGCGAACCGGCAACGATACGCCAAACGCCGAGCAACATTGCAGCGTGTAGGCACCAGAGCAGCAAAGAGCCGCCTTCGCAAGATGAGCGGCAAGCAACAAAGGTTTCAAAAGCACGAGAACCACTGTATTTCCAAAGCAATCGTTTCCACTGCTGAACGCTCCTGCCTGGGTATTGCTCTCGAAGATTTGACGCATATCCGTTCGCAGGTTAAGGCCAGAAAAAAGCAGCGCAACCGATTGCACAACTGGGGCTTCGGCCAGCTTCGAGACTTTGTAGAGTACAAAGCCAAGCGAGCCGGAGTTCCCGTTACGATTGTCGATCCACGTAACACCAGCCGAACTTGCGCTGAATGCGGGCATATCGACAAGCGCAACAGGAAAACCCAGCCCGAGTTTCTGTGTGTCGCCTGCGGGCATAGTTCTAACGCCGACGACAACGCAGCCCGGAACATTTCCGGGAAGGGTAGCTTTGTAAATCTGCCTATGTTCGCGCATACGTTTGCCCCGTGTGCAGTGGAAAGCCCCCGGCTTTAGCCGTGGGGTTATTTACATCTTTTTTATCCTCAGCACAATCCCATCCCAGCACATGCACCCCATCATTATGGATGGCTCAATATCAACAACCTCATACTCGGCGGCGTCATCTTCAACTTCCACCCTTACAGAAGATGGCATTTCATGTGATGAGATATTCCCCGCGCCGTCGCACCCCACCTCCTCGGCAATTGTTGCTACACGGCCGGCGAATTGTTTTACTAGCATTATTTTTTCCTCAGCAGCAAGCTAACAACATCTTCGCACCTGTCATCAAGATCGCCATTCATGCATGCGCCCTGAATCTCCAAGCAGATAGCAAATCGCTCATCAAGTCGCGCTTGATTCATCGCCAGGATGGCGTGGCTTCTTACCAATGCCCCGTGCCCCTCGCTGAAAATGTCAAAAATCTCATCGTTCGTCATACCAATGCCCCGTGCCCCTCGCTGAAAATGTCAAAAATCTCATCGTTCGTCAAAATGGAATCGAGTCTTCGTCAAAATCTTCAATCTTTTCTTCTGCTGCGGGGCGGCGCCCACCTCCCTGTGAATTATCTGAAATTTTAGCGTCTAGTAATTGCATTTCATTGGCAATGATCTTGGTGCTGTAGCGGTCTGCGCCGGTGGCTTTGTCCTGGTATTTTTCAGTTTTCATGCGCCCTGAAATGTAAAGCTTGGAGCCGACTCTTACATATTTTTCGGCTATTTCGGCCAGTTTATTGAAAGCAACGCAATTCACCCATTCAACAGCCTCGACCTTTTCTCCGTTTTTGTTTTTGTATTTTTCGTTGACGGCGAGAGAAATATTGGTAACCGCGCCGCCCGAAGGCGCGTACCTGGTTTCAATCTTGCCAACATTTCCAATGAATGCGCAGTTATTTAGTGATGCCATTGTGTTTTCCTTCTGTCTACGGAATATAAAACTTGATTTCAGGTAATGGTATTGAGCAAAGATGCTCTACGAAAAAATTTCCCTTAGCGGTTAGCCTATAATGCGGCGGGGGAGCCTCATGCAGCGTCCGCCAGATCATGTCTTCGGCATTGACATCCTCCCCGCCCTAAAGGACGGGGAGGATGTCAAGACACCTGTCCTCTTCTAGTTAAATTCTTGAATCTCTTTAAGAACCCTATCCCGCTCCACAATTACATTCTGAATCTGGTCAAATAGCGCATGTATTATAGTCTCGTTGCGATGCTGTCTTATCGTCAGACATGGTAAATTTTCATTATAGAAAAACAGATCACACCAATCGCGCTCACATACAAAAATCTGCCCTTGCGTCTGCTGAATATAATCAGGCGGACATTTGCCGTGTTTGCGGTAGTATAAAAGCGCCTTGATGTGGTTTTCAGCCTTGAGGCACTTTATCTCAAGGAGCCCATCGCCATCTATAATACTGTCAGGCGAACACCCATATGTTGCCGCGTCATCTGTCACGAACCCGATAATTTCAGGGCTGGTGCCGCTCAAAAAGGTGTACATTTTACGCGCCTCATCTTCAAGAGCTTTCCCCCGTTCCGTGTAGGCGTTGCCCTCAAACGATTCGAGCGGCTTCCCTGCGTACAGCTCACCGGCCAACGTTATGGCGTAGCCACACAAAGACTCTGACTGCTTGCCAGTTGACGTGATGAGCTTACTGAAGCACGAGGCGGTTGGCATCCCGCTTCTCAGTTTCAGCCACTCTTCCGTGCCCTGTTCGATGTCGTGAGCTATCACGCGGCGGCCTTTGTTTTTTTGTCGCGCTTGGCGTTCACCATCGCCACGGCTTTCCCGTATTCGCCAGCCGGTAATTCTCTCAGGGACGCGATTTTGAAATATCCCATAAATGCTTTTTTGTCTCCGCCTACCTCTTCGAGTAGCGCATCAAGATCGGCGGCTTGGCTTTCGGTTATCAATACTGGCTTACCCGGTTTCCTGTCTCTTGACGCGCTGTTGCCATCATCATCCTCTGGGGCTATGCCGCACGCGGCCATTAGCGAGTATCTGCGTGCGTATGTCAAGGCCGACCCATATCCTTGCGGGTCAGACTTAACCGCGGGGACATGAAGCCTGCCGGACTCGATAGACTCACCAGATGAGTGCAAAAACACCGTTTCAACTATAACGCCATCATCGCACTCGTGGCAGCGCTGTATCAGCGCAATTCCTGCGTCATTCAAAGCGTCAATGACGGCTTCGACGCACGCCGACAAATCGGCATATTTTGATTTAAAATGCGGGTTCGTGTTCGTCTTCAACGCTGGCGCAAAGTTTTTCTGCGCATTCACCATTGCTGCTGCAATTTCTTTCATAAATCTCCCATTGTTCCCGCTCTAGTAATTCCTGATACTGCCACCAATCCGCGCCACCCACGGTCATGAAAACCGATAATAGACGCTAGCAATCCCCGCTATCGCATCCGCCAAATCTGACTGTTGCCAGTCGGCCTTGGCCTCCTGTTCCTCTGAATCGCGGTATGAGTGGTATTTCCCGGGCAAAACCTTGTCAACGTACGATCTTGCAGAGTCAGTAGCCAGATTTGTCAGGTAGGCTACCAGAGCCACGCGCCCCCGTTCGCAACCAATCCTGGTCGACTTATCAAAAATACATGCGACCATTTCATTCAATTGCCGCATATCAATCTCGGAAAATGCTTCATCCGCATGGCTTGACCGTAGGAATGCGGCAATTATTGCGTCTTCTTCGCCGCCGCAATCGTCGAAAAATTCCGCTCCATCAGACGCGCAACCGTCCAGTAGCTCTGATAAATTTTTATCTGCATCATTCATGGCGCCCCACCTTTGCCAGCCGAACCAAAGCCAAAACAAACACAACCAGCCCGGTAACCTACACCAGCCAGCCATTCTTGGCCTGGCTATACACCATGAACGCCCCGACAACACCGATCCATGCGGCCATGCTGGCGATACAAATCAGGCAGATGCCTGCGCAGCTTCCAATGTCATCATCACCTGAGTCGCTTGACCGCACTTGGCCGAATACTTTACGGCGCTTCAGCTTGTATTGCTCTAGGCGCACAAGATTGGCTAAGTCCAGCATTCTCTTCGCGTCACGCATATGTATTGTCATGTTATCCCCCGTTAGATGATGTTATCTGCGCCGTCATCGGGCAGTGATTCAGCCCATGAAATAGCCTCTTTCTTCGTCGAAAGCTTTACGCAGCGTGACTTCGCGCCGCCCGGTATTTTTACCGCCAAAAATGCCAGGAACATAGCGCAAGTAAAGAATGTCCACCATCCTCCACCTTGGCTATAGCTGAACCAAATGCA
>SDBV01009526.1_pt1 | contig 12897 bp, 10 predicted proteins | sample 2277081 | NCBI WGS metagenome assembly SDBV01 (sample SAMN10402039, study PRJNA504765) | marine sediment metagenome | isolation source: marine sediment core GS10_PC15, 223 cmbsf | place: Arctic Ocean: Southern Knipovich Ridge | collected 2010
TTAGCCATCCCATCCTCCGAAAAAGTGGTTTTTCGTGCATAGAATAGCTGGTAATCTCTCCTTTGTCTATATTTTTGAGATATTTTATATTTTTCAATACAAATTTAGATGCGTTTGCCGTGATAGCGGCCCGCTTTTCGTAGCAGTTCTAAATATGCCCTTTGAGGTGGGATAGGTTCCTCATTTTCCTGCGATCCGCGTGCTATTATAGGGCCGATCGTCGGAATGCCGATGGCCGGGATGCCGTACCACCGCCACTGCGGACACTTGAAAATGCAGACATATATCAAAGTTTAAGGCAGTTCTCAATTTTCCTTCGTCAAAATGAGAACTGCTGCGCTTTTCGGGCAAAAGCCAAAGACATTCGCCGGAAGCTATCGAGCAAAGCGGCGGAGTAACAAAGCGCCGGCAGCGGGGCTTTGTCGTATGCCGGCCGGAGCGCCGAGCAACCGCTCGAGTAGACTAATATGGAACAGTGGCGCAAAAATTTAATGACCTCCTGGCTCGCGCAAATTATCACGATAACCGGCTTTGGGTTCGTCCTGCCTTTTTTGCCTTACTACATACAGGAATTGGGCGTGACCGAGCCCGGCGCGCTACGCAGGTGGGTCGGCATTATCGCGCTCTTTCTGGCTCTGGCAGGCGCCGTCTCGCTGCCGATCTTTCTCACGCGCGACCTCTGGAGCTACTCCGCGTTGTTCGTGCTCGCTTCTTTCTTCTTCAGCGGCGTGGAACCTATCCTGCAGTCGTATATGAGCACCCACACCCCACCGCATAGGCGAGGCATCGTGTTCGGCATACAAACTCTCGTCGGCTCGTTCGGTTGGTTCGTGTCCCCCCTTACAGGCAGCTGGATAGCGATCCAATTCTCCACGCGGCACGTATTTCTCTCTTACAGTCTGGCCATAATCCTGGCTTTCGGCATCGTAATAACCGTTAAAACGATCGCAGCCAAGAGGCCCGGGGCCGGAGCGACCTAATGGGCAAAGTGTTTGATATAGTCGTCCAGAGAAACATCAAAATCCCAGAAAACGGCGGAATACTGCTCCCATTTAAAATTAGGTAGCAATTCGACCCCGATGAGAGAGGCGTCGCCCTGAGTTCTGTGTTCGGCTAGAGCCGCCCTCTGAATTTCACGGTAGGTCAAACCCGTGGCCGGATCGACTTCCATCAAATCCACCAGCTCCAACTCGGGGTAGAGGCTCTCTTCCTGGAAGTGATCGACGGAAACGAGATAGCCCTTGACCAGGTTCTGACCTTTAGATCTCAATTCGGCCAATGCCTGCCGTGTAATGTATCCTGTGGCTTTGTGTTCGAAGTGCTCGTACGCTCTCGGGTTGAAGTCCGAAGAAATCACCACGTCAGGCCGAAGAGCCTCGATGATCTCAATCAGCCTTCCCATAAGCCAGTCCTCGCCTCCCCAATAGCTCATCACCGTTTCCACGGGCAGCACGTCCTCGCTGGAATTATAGAGGTGATTTCGCAAACCCAGTCGTATGTAGAGGCTGGAGCCCAGGAACGCCATGGCAGAGGCAGCCTCCTCGACCCGTACAAGAGCCAGCCTGTCTCCGCGAAGATAGTGGGCCGGGTGAGTGCCGTCGATTCCCCTGTAGGGAAACTGGTCCAATCCCGACTCACCGTCCGTGAACAGTACCGTGGCAATTCGCTTTCCACTAGACACTGCTTTGGCCATTGCGCCCCCGAAATCAAGGCTTTCGTCGTCCGGGTGACTGTGCACGAAAAGCATGTCGACCTTGTCGGCCTCGATGTCTTCACCGGGGGCAACCATGCGAATGGGTCGCTGTCTCAAGGGCAGGATCTGCCGTAATTTGGGAAAAGCGTGTTCCAAATAGAAGGTACGCCGACCCTGTTTTATGAGCATCTGCTCTCGAGCACGACCGGAACCTGGTGCCGCGTCCGCCGACCCCATCGACGGGGAAGCCAATGGTATGCCGCCCATCGCGGCGGTGCTCGCTCCTGAGGGCGAGCTTCCGGTCTGAGACTTCTCGTCCGGATCGGCCCCGGGCGAATTTTCGCGACTCGCAGCCCGCGCTTCAGCAAAAAGTGGCCGCCGGTCTGGAAGCGTGCGGGCCGCTCGAGCGGGCGCGGGATTGGAGGCCAGATCGGCGGCCTGTCGCGACATCTGCCCGGCCGCGATGCCGGGTGCTCTTTGCCTGTGCGGATCGGAAGAGGCGGGCATTCTGAATCGGCTTATGCCCCACAGGAGCACGGCGAGAACCACGAGGAAACACCCGGCCGCCAGAGGAACGAGGCTGTAGTTCTTAGGCGCTGCAGTCCCGACAGTCTCCGTTTCCAACCCGTCGAAAACGAGCCGGTAGCGGTCGAAGATAAGCCGATCTCCGACCCGCAGGCTCTTTTTTCTAACGGCCACACCATTGAGCAGAAAGGCCCTCGCAGAGCTGAAAGCCGCCTCCCGCGCATCCCACGTGTAGACGAATACCACCTTGCCCCTGCTCTTTTCGGTTTCGAGGTAGACCTGACACTGCGGGGCATTTCCGACATTGGCCGGAGAATGCTCGAGCCGGAACTGTCGCACCTCGCCGCCGGGATACCGGACCGAAAGGTTTAAAAACACCCTGCCCTGCGGCTGACGCATTGCCATAGATTGGCGCCTCTGTCTGGCTCGGCGGGCAAAAAAGACGCTGAGTAAGAACAGAAAACCACCTGCTGCGGCCAAGAACAGCAGGGCATGCCCCGATCGAGTCGAGTCGATCGCATCTTCGGGCTTTCCCTTGCCGGAGGTCGACCCGGCTTCTCCCGCGGTCGCCAAAACGGAGTTTCGCTGTTGTGAGGAGAGGCCCCCTGCCCCCGATTCCGGCCTTGTTCGGACCGTCGTCGCGCTCCCGCGGGTCACGCCGACGGGTTCATCAATGCCCACAGCAGGCTCTTCGGCCGGACCGGCATCGGCGATGGGCCCATCGCGGTCAGCTAGCAGGATACTCTTCAGACGCTCCACATCGCCGTGCTTGATGTAGGCGCCTCCCGTGTACGCGGCGATCTGGTTCAACGGCTCGATTAAGCCCGGATTTTTTGTGTGATCGCAGCCTAGGATAAACAGTGGAATCTCGTACTTTCTGAAAGCCGGGCCCAGTGTAAACTGCACATTCTGCTGCTCGGTCGAAATGCCGTCCGACACCAGCACGATCGCGCGGTGCGTGCTTCGGGCGTTGCTGTGCATATAGTCCGCCGCAAAGGACAACGCCGCGCCGATCGGCGACAACCGTCCCGATTCCGCCGCGTTTACGACCGCAACAAGGCGGGAGGAGTCCTGCGTAAAGGGTTGCAGCAGGGTTACCGACTCGGAGTCGTCGAAGGCAATGCAGGCCCATTCGACTCCCTGATCTGCCCGGGCAAGCAACTCGCCCAACGCCGACTTCATGATCTTCAGGCGGCTGACGCCGAAGGCATCCGCAAGGCGCATGCTGTAGGACAGGTCCAGGACGATTGCGACGCTCCGGTTCACGCCGTCCGCGGAAAGATCCGCCGCGTAAAACATCGAGAAGGTCAGTACCAGTGTGAGAAGAAAGATGGAGCTTCGCATGAACGCGATGTGAGCATAGCACGATTGCCGCTTCCGTTTCCACCCATGATACCCACGCGCAGCAGTTCTCAATATGACCGTAGCGGGCAGTCAAGTGCTTCATTTTCTAGCGATTCGCAGGCCAATATTGGGCGAATCGCCGAAGCGTCGATGGTACGCCACTGCGGGCGCCCGAAAATGCGGGGTTTTATCAATGTTAGGCGGCAGTTCTCAATTTGGCGGAGCCAAATTGAGAACTGCTCACCCACGCGCGCTCATTCAGGGGTGCGCTCGCTGCCCGGGCCGGCAACAGCCCCTCTTGCCTTGACTCACAAGCAAATCGGATTTATTATTGGGCAAGAACGTGATCGGCGCCTGTCGTATAACGGCTATTACCCAAGCCTTCCAAGCTTGTGATACGGGTTCGATTCCCGTTGGGCGCTCTGCGATGGATAAGGCTACGCGCTTTACGCGCCTGTGGCCAGGCTCTGGTAGATCTCTGTCGCCTTGGCGGTCAGGAAACTGGGAGCCCGCGCGGCCGGAGTTTGTTTTCCAGCCGGCGCCGCGCCTCGTCTCCTGGCCAGCATGTACGCGTCGTGGGCGACTCTGTAATTTTTATTCTCAGCGATGCCTGCAGGCGGGTTTCGAGCCGAGATGTCGGATATCTGCTCGATGTCCTGCCGCTGGAACCCGGTTTTCAGAAGGATTCGGTTTAGGTCTCCGCCCCGATCGTCGGCGGACCGGGCGTACAGTATCAGGCAGGCAGGTATGACAATGTGGGCATCCGCTTCCTCCGCGCTCAAAAGCTGTTCGGCAAAATCGACCGCCTCTGCTGCGCCGCTCGCATATTCGCCATCGTCGCCGCTGGAATTCGACATAGCAGACAGAAACTGCGCTTTCACGCCGGCCATCCTGTTCTGCATATGACGTCCGTACGTTTCGTCCCCTACGCACTCCTTCGCATACTTGCACCAGTCGAGACAGCTCTGGGTGCTCTCCTTGAGTACGATGCGCTTGCACTGAGGACACGTTCCCCTGAGCTCATCCGTCCAGATCTCGACCTCTCCGCCACAGTCCGGACAGGTAAAAATTTCGGGGGCGGGCTGCCTGAGCATCCGGGCTCCCGGGCAATAGGCGTGGTCCAATGGATCCTCCTGTTCCTCAATATAGCAGGATTCTGTGCCGCCGCACCTTGACATAGATCAAGAATTCCCTAATTTGCTCATAGAATATATGGAATCAACGAGAGACGATCTTTGGGGCGCACTCTGCGCTCTGGAACCTGTAGATACGACACGCCGCTCACTCTGCCCAAGAGACGCGGCAGCCGGCTATCGTGTGCATTTCCTCAATCAGGATTACCTGGTCCGGGTCGAGAACCGTGCGGTGAGGACGCCATCCGGAGGCGTCGCCGCGACACCGAACGTGGAAATGTTCCTGCTGGTTTACCTGCTTCACGCGAAGGACGAGCCGCTGAGCCGCCGGTTGGTGGGTTCGAATGGGCTTGCAGGCGGAAGTTTTTTCTTTCAAGGGCCTCACGCTCTGCCTGAACCCGGACTGGCCGCCTCGTTCGGCGGCAATCCTGACCAGCTCTACGCCAGGGCGGCCATGCTTGAGGGTGTCCGCAGTGGTTACGGGGACGCGTCGGTGCAGCTCCAGCTTCTGCCCCGCATCCCTCTCACCGTGGTGATATGGGCCGGCGACGAAGAATTCGAAGCCAGGGCGCAAATCCTCTTCGACAGCACCGCCGCACGGCACATGCCGCTGGACGCCCTTGGCGGCGCCGTCAGCTACGCCGTGCATGCTCTGGTAGGAGAATAGCCCTGCGTGACACCGCGTGGCGTGATAGCCAGGCGCCGCGCGCAGCCCTCACGCCGCCGGCCCGCAGCCGCTTCACCAGATTCGACGTGCCGGCCCGAGCCCCGCGTCTACTTCTTGAGCAGCGAATCTACAGGGCCGCGCACCTTCTCCAGCTTTTTTACTTGCTCACTCGTGCCGTCGATCTCGTCCTGAAGAAGGCTGATTTCCTCCTGGAGCTTGCGGATCCGCTCTCCGCTCAGCTTTATTTTACCTTCCATCCCGGCGATTCGATGTCTTTTTTTCTCGATCTCCAGCGAAGCTTCGAGCCGCTCGATGTGTTTTGCGTTTCTGGATGTTTTTCGTTCCAAAGACGCTATCTTTTTCAGGTAATCCTCGACTTCGACCCCTATTTCGATACGCGAAGGCGATAGATCCCTGTATTCGCGCCCGAGGTCGGCAAAAGCCTTTTGCAGGGAATGCTCGATCTTTTCGTTGGCGCGTTCGAGGTCGGCGACGCGCCGATAGGGCTTTTTATCGGCCTCGAGATCCGCCAGCGCAATCTGCAATTCACCGCGCTCGTCTTGGAGCGCTGCATGTTGTTTATCCATATCCTGCCGACGCAATCGGTTCTCGAAGAAGGCCTTCGCTACCTGTGGTTGAGAAATATTGTTGATGATGTCTTCCAGACCTATTTCGCAAACCGCCCGTCCAGCTTTCCTGTAAAGGCCGGGCAAATTTCGTAACAGGAACCCACGCCGACTCTTGAGATATACCATGCGCCCCCTGTTGGTAATCTTTTTGAGGAAGGGGCGGTCCCGATCTGGTGCATTCACTCTATCGATCTCGTTTCCGATTTCTTCGATCTCTCTGTCGTGCTCGATCAATTCTGAAAACACACCCACCAGTCGTTCATCGTCCGACGAATCCTCGATAAATGTGGAGAAGGCCATCTCTCCTATCTGCTCGTAGATATCCTCGTTTTGGCGTACAATGTCTTCCTGGGCCTGTTCCAGCTCTTTCAGTGCCATTCCGATCTTTTTGTCCCGCTCGGCGGATCTTCTGATGATCTCGATTTTACGCTCGTTTTCGGGAAACTGCTCGCGGAGGTAAACAGCCTTGGAATGTATATCGGCCAGCGTTGACTCCGAGAAGTTTTCGGCCGGCAGAGAGGCCAGGTAGGAGCCGATACGCTCGAAGTGCCTCTCGGCCTCTTCCAGCGTTTGCTTTATTTCACTCTCGAGCTCTTCTTTGAGCCGCTTGCGCTCGTCCATACTTACTATAAAGTGTACATAAAAACAGGCACCCCGAAAAGTTTTTTTTTCGGTAAACCGCGTTTATCCTCACTCTTCGGAGCTCTGAGCTATGTGTTGTCTCCGGCAGCCGCCGGCAGGATTTCCCGGAAGTGCTCCGGCAGAAAGCCGAAGTACCGGGCCGTTATAAGATTGCCGTCACGCACACAACTATCCTCGACCCACAGGCCCCCGGCATTGTTAACATCGTCGGCCATGTCCCGTGGACAGGAGACCTTCCTGCCCTCGATTACGCCGGCGGATACGAGAATCCACGCGCCATGGCATATGGCGGCCACGATACCGTCGCGGCCGGCGACGCTCCGCACGAGCTCGAGGGTAGGCTCGTGAGCGCGCAGATTCAAGGGCCCGTAGATTCCTCCGGGCAGGTATAGAACGGCCAGATCCGCGGCGCTCAAGCTCTCGACCGTCTGCTCGACCTCGGCCGGAAGCCCGTCCTTGCCGTTGCGGCCTTCACCTAGAATCACACCGACCTGCGGTCCGGCAACGGCGACCTCCGCCCCTTCCTCCCTGAAACGATAGTACGGATACCAGAACTCGTGGTCGTGGAATCCTTCTGCGATTACTATGGCCACACGGCGGCCCTTCAACGTCATACTGAGCTCCTCTGGTGTTTGCTATGCCGGCATCAGCCAAAAGGTAATGGATACAGCCTTCTCAGGCCTAGCCCTTCAATCCGCTCAAAGCTATGCCCTCTATAAAGTACTTCTGCGCCGCGAGAAAAATGACCAGGATCGGAAGCAGCACGACCAATGTGACCGCCATGAGCTGATTGTACTCTACGATGTTGTGCTCGGTCTGAAAGAGAGCGAGCCCCAACTGCACGGTACGCATCTCCGTCGTGTCTATCACTATGAGGGGGCCAAATGAACATGTTCCACTGGTTCATGAAGGTCACGATGGTCAGGGCGGCAATTGCCGGTTTGCACAGCGGTAGAATGATGCTCGAAAAAATACGAAACTCTGAATACCCGTCTATGCGAGCCGCCTGCATCAATTCGTCGGGCAGCTCCTGGATGAACTGGCGCATCAGGAAGACGCCATAGGCGGTGATCGCGAAGGGCAGGATCAATGCCTGGTAACTGTCCAGCCAGTTGAGCCGGTTCAAGAGCAGATAAAGGGGGATCATCTTAAGCTGAAGCGGAATCATCATACCGGCGAGAACCAAGACGAAAATCAGATTCTTGCCGCCGAACTGGTACTTGGCGAAAGCAAAACCGGACAGCGAAGAGAAAAACAGCACGGACACGGTTACGGTACTGGTTACTATGATGCTGTTCAGGTAGAAACGCCCGAAGGGCATCCGGCTGAGGGCGTCGGGATAGTTGGAAAACTGCGGTCGGGACGGTACCCAGGTCGGTGGATAGGCCAGCACCTCGTCTGTCGGCTTGAGCGACGTGGAAATCATCCATATAAAAGGAGCGGCCATGACAACGATAAACAGGATGATGAAAACGTACAGCAACGCCCGGGCCGCTAAGACGGCAATCTGAATTCGCTTTCTGCCAACTTCTCCCTGCACGGTGACGGATAACGGCATGTCGTATCACTCCCTGCTATTGCTGGGCCGATGAAAAACCGCGGGAAATGCGGAAGTTCAACAGCGTAAATACCAAGATAATGATAAACATGAGAAAGCTCATGGCCGAGCCTCTGCCCATTTGATAACGGTGAAATGCCGTGTCGTATATATACTGCACGATGGTGCGGGTGGCATCTCCAGGCCCCCCGTTGGTCATGACGAAGACCTGGGTAAAAACCTGAAAGGAGAAGATGAAAGAGGTCACCGAAACGAAGACGGTAGCAGGGCGCAGCAAGGGCCAGGTTATATAACGGAAGGTGCTCCACCGCTTGGCCCCGTCGACCAGGGCGGCCTCGTAGTAAACCGTCGGAATGTTTTGAAGGCCGGCCAGAAAGAGGATCATCCTATAGCCGACACTCTTCCATATATTCATGGCAATGACCGAAGGCATCGCGAGGTACGGGTCTCGGAGCCAGGCATGTTTCGGGATGCCGAATATCTCCAACGTGTAATTCAACAAACCCAATCGCGGGTCGTATATCCATTTCCAGATTATGGCCGCCGCCGCCATCGATGTTATGACGGGCACGAAGGCCACGGTCCTTACCACGATGCGCAAGGGCTTGTAGATCTGATTGACGAGAACAGCCAGGAAGAGAGCCAGGATACCCCCGATGACTACATTGCCAAAGGCGAAGTAAAACGTGTTGCCAATGGTTATGTAGAACAGATTTTCACCCATTATAAGGCAATCAAGGGCATGGCGCAACGAGAGTTTACAATTGTCACGGCCGGTCGTTACAGCCTCTACCATTTTTAGGTGCGAAACCGGTAGCGCGCCACGCCTTATTCCTGTATCCTGTGCGTGGTGTCGCGAAACTTGGGGATAGTATTCGCCTATTTCAAGGCGCGAGGGCCATTTATCTTGGCTGCGATTCTGGATAGTGGAAAGGGTACGTCAAATCGATTCATCGCAGGCAGCTAGCCCTCACGCATCCTCAATCTTCGCAGCACTAAGAGGGGACTACCATGGACGCATACCAGTCAGGCGCCGGCCGCAGGGCTAATGCACACGATATTGCAGGTCTTTTCGCGGATAGGCTTGGGGTCACCGTCATGCACGGCCTGTCATCGGTCATACAGGCCGGTGACGCCATTGTCGGCCGCGATAGAGTCGCCGGTTTCATGGAGACCCACGACAGAAGAGAGTGGTATCTGCCCCTCTCCGCGCACAAGGCGCTGACCTGGAAGTCGCAGGTAGCGCCGGATCGCCTACTGGGCAAGGTCGGGTTTCTGCTTTCCACGGGATTCGGCAACGGTTCACCCATGCCCCAGCCTTCAGGCAGTTGGAAGCTCTATGTAAACGAGCGATTTGCCATCGCCATCCGGGTTGTGAAACACTCCAAGGTCTGGCGTCACGCAGACTGTCGATTCGCCTTTTCCGCCAACCGCATAGAGTCGGCTCCGCCAAATGCCTCGATTACACTCAGCTCGGTGCTGACGGATGAGAGTTTCGCCGCCTTCGGACCGGCGCTGCTCGTTGTACCGTCGGCATGGATCAGGCCGGGAGAAGCCACCGTACTACGGGCCGAACCGGTATCCGACGCGGCATCGACGCGCTGGTTCCAAATCGCCACAACGCCGGGCATACTGGACAGCTCCGATGTGTACGGGCTGGTAGACCAGCTGGAATCGCCGACACCACAAATCAACGGCCATCGCGTGTTTTTCGGCGACATCCACACCCATTCCGGCCAGGTGGGCAACGAGTTGAAAAACAGGGGCTGTGGATGGGGGTCCCGGGAAGACAACTACGCCTATGCCCGGGGACCAGGCGGCCTGGATTTCTACGGGTTGTCCGATCACGAGTGGCAGGTAGATCAGGATAAAACGGATTCGTACTTTCAGCTGGCTGATGGGCACAATCAGGACGGCGAGTTCGTCTGCCTTCCCGGATTCGAGTTCACCAGCCTCCTGTACGGTCACAGGAATATATACTTCAAAGAATCGGGAGGCCCTCTGGTCAACGCCAGCAAACCCTGGGGCAGACCTACGAAAGATGCCGAGCTCTCGACCAGGCCGGAAGAGTTGTGGCAGGCCCTCGAGGCATCCGGCGCCGACTTCATTTCCATTCCCCATCACGTTTCCGCCGCATCGCACCCTTTCAACTGGGCCACGTTCAATGCCCGACACGATCGATTGGTCGAGATATACTCCTGCTGGGGTTCGAGTGAGTATTATGGGGATTTCCCCAGGGGCGTGTCGGACCGCTATCGGTCGTTAACGGCGAGAGATGCCCTCGATCGCGGCTGCAGGATAGGGTTTATTGCGTCTTCCGATGGTCACGACGGCCACCCCGGCAACGCGCAGAGCCCCCTGGTCAAGCACCACCATATCTTTCATCACAACGGTAGCGGCTTGGTTGCCGTGTTGATCGATCGACTCACCCGGCATGACGTATTCTCCGCTCTCGAGCAGAGGCGCTGCTACGCCACGACCGGTGTGCCCATCCGTCTGTGGTTCGACATCGACGGCAGTCCTATGGGTACCGAATCAGCTCCGCTCGGAAAAAACGGCAAACCTACGTTGAGGGTGAAGTGCGCGGGCACCAATGGCATCGACCACATCAGGATCGTCAAAAACGGCAGGGTCGTCCACACGCTTTGGTGTCACGGAGAGCATGAAACGGATCTGCGGTGGAAGGACGGCGAACACGATCCCGCCCGTCCGGCCTACTACTACATCCGCGTCGTGCAGGTCGACAGGGAGTCAGCCTGGTCGTCCCCTATCTGGATTGGTTGACGCCCCGCCGGCCGTAGCCAGATAGACTTTTTTCACGCTCTAACCCTCCACCGATGCTATTCTTTGAGGTCCCGGATGTAGCCGCTCATCAACGGCCATAGTCGTTGAAACTTGTGAAACCGCGTCTCATAACGGGCTTGCCTCCGAGGATCCGGTTCGAAGATCTCACCCTCGCGCACCATGGCGCTTATGCCGTCTTCGTGGGAGGAAAAGACGCCCGTGCCCGTCCCTGCCACGATAGCCATGCCCAGGGCGCCGGCCTCGGTTACTTCGAGCCGAACCACGGGCCGGCCCATAACATCGGCAGTAATCTGCACCCACGCGTCCGACTTGCTGCCCCCTCCCACGGCTCTGAAGTCGCCGATCTCGATTCCGGTTCCGGGCAGCAGGTCCACGCACTCGCGCAGGGCGAAGGTAATACCTTCCAGAATGCCCTTGAAAATTTCGCCCCGCGTCGTGCTCAAATCGAGACCGAGCATAACGCCGCACGAGTCGGCGATGAAGGCCGGCGGGCCCATCACGCTGAAGTGGGGCAGCACCATGACGCTTCCGGGCTGCTCGGGAATCTCACGGTTCAGTAGGTCGTAAACATCCTCGCCGCCGGCGTCCGCCTGCCCGCGGTCGGCGGCCGCAAATGTGTCCCTATACCACTTGATAATCGAGCCACCCTGGTTATAGATGAAACAGACGAACTTACCCGCTACGGCGTGGTGCTCGGTGTTCAGCCCTCGCTCCAGCATCACGGACGCTTCCTGGCGCCGGGAGAACACGGGCAAGATGCAGGGGTAGGTGCCCATGCCGAACATGGCCTGCCCCTCGCGGATAACGCCGCTGCCCACCGCATTGGCGCACTGATCGTGGGCCCCAGTCAGGATCGGCGTCCCGGCTTCGAGACCCAACTCCGCGGCCATCTCCCGCGAAACATTACCGATAACGGTACCGGACGGCGCCGTGGCCGGCAGCTTGTCTCGTTCAATGCCGGCTTCCCCCAAGAGCGTGTCCGACCAGTCGCCTGCTTCCAAATCGAAGAGCAGGGTACGATTGGCCAGAGAGTAGTCCACGATGGGTTCCGCGCCGAGCATGAAAGACACGAAACTGCCCCAGAGCAGGAACTTGTCGGTGTTCTCGTACAGCTCCGGCCGATGTTTCTTGACCCACAGCATCTTGGTCAGACCGTAGTAGTTTCCAAAGGGATTGCCGTTTATGCGATAGAGCCTGGCGCTGTCCTGAAAGCCTGCCAGGCTTTCGAGGAACTCCTCGCCTCTCGAGTCGAAGCCCAGGAGGGACGGGCCCAGGATACGACGATCCTTCGAAACGGGAACCACGGATTCGCCCAGCGAAGAGACCGCAAGAGCCTGCACCGGGTCGCTGCGCGTCTCACGCGCCGCCCGTTTCAAAGCACCCTTGATCTTGCCCCAGACATCGGCGCTGTCCAGCTCGGCGAAACCGGGTTCCGGACTCCGGAAGTCGTACTCATCGTAAGCGGAAGCCAGAAGCTCGCCCTCTTCCGAGAAAACCACTGCCTTGCACCCGGTGGTGCCCACATCGACTCCCAAAAGGCTCATGATGCCCCGTCCTTTCCTGGGGGTGCTCGGCCCCAGCCCAACCTATGCCCGCCGGAATCAGATCGGCATCAATCGCTCGATTGGGGTCCGGCGGATTGCGTACCTTCCTCGCCGCTTCGCAATGATCCCCGCGTTATGCACTTGCCGACAACGATCACCGACCGGGCTTCAGGGAAGATAGAAGACGGATGATGCTCGGCCGGGGTTTTTTTGGCATGCAACGGGCCCCTTGACCCCACTTTCCGCGGGTCAGGGCGTTAATTTCTGCCCCCACATCATTGCCGCGGAAGGCTCAGAGGCTAATTAACCCGTTTGCTGTTCTTTTTTCAGTTTCAATGCCACCTCGAAAGTTTTTTG
>SDBV01009527.1_pt1 | contig 12897 bp, 13 predicted proteins | sample 2277081 | NCBI WGS metagenome assembly SDBV01 (sample SAMN10402039, study PRJNA504765) | marine sediment metagenome | isolation source: marine sediment core GS10_PC15, 223 cmbsf | place: Arctic Ocean: Southern Knipovich Ridge | collected 2010
AATGCACTTGAATTCCTTGTATCGACTATAATCGCTTATCGAAAATCGACTCCTGCGCCATCTTTGCTTGAGAAATCCAGTTAATATGGGTGAATTGGCACCGACCCAGGTGAACTATTGCCATAGATTTTCCACATCGTACACCGTAAAGACAATCCGCTGTGTGGAACCGTCCTGCACCTGGCGCTCCTCCGTAGGGAAGGCGTGCAGAAGTTGCCGGCTGAGCAATTTTTTTGCAGACGTAATGCGATGGAATTAGTAGTTAAAACGAACGTGTAGATTCCGAAAAACAATGTAAAATGGAATTATGTATCCCGGATTGTTCGATAGGCCTCTCCAGGCTTGCAACAGCTTTTTTCTTTTCGGGCCCAGGGGCACGGGGAAGACGACATGGATCAAGGCAAACTGCCCCGATGCTCTCTATCTCGATCTCCTTGACAGCGGGCTGTACACCGAGCTGCTTGCCCGTTCGGAAAGACTGGCCGACATGATCCCGCCCAACTTAGAGAGGTGGATCGTACTCGATGAAGTGCAGAGGGTGCCGCGCTCCGGGTGTTCAAAAAGGATTACCCTGTCGCTCGCTGCTACCTTTTTTACGGTGGTGACAGGAAAGAGTACTGGGACGGGATAGAAATCTGGTCTGTGGAGTCAGCGTTCCGCTCGGCTCGCATTGAAATGTCGTCCGCCATGCCCAGGAAATCCCGAACTTGCTGATCCGGGGTGGTAACGCATGTCCGCCTTCACCACGTCGCAGGATCCATAGTCGCGTGCCCTTTTGGGATGCGTGTCCTGAAATAAGATTGCAGTCGGATTTAATCTGCAATACGTGCTTGATTTGTACAAGTGGATCGGTAGGATAGGTTATCGCGATAATCTATGGCTCAAGCTGTGCCAGGGTTTCACTGATAGAAGGCAACTGAGCCGGATCGAGCCAGTCACGCATCACAAAAAAACCGGTCACGGCATTGGACTCTATTTTTGCGGAGTTCTCCGCGTACTCCACCAACAACTCCCCGTCACGCCGGTAGAACCGGTGCGCGAGCGTCTCCGGATCCAAAACCCAGTATTCCGTTACGCCGTGCTGCTCGTATTCGGCAAATTTCGGCCCTACATCTCGATCCGCAGTGCGACTGCTCAGGGCCTCGACCACCAGGTCTGGCGCTCCCTCAATGTGATTCTCCCGAATATGCGCTTTTCGTTCGGCCCGGTAGAAGGCCAGATCGGGCAAGAAGACGTTTCGTGCGCTCAAACGTACCGCAACCACCTCCCGGTAGAGGAAGCCCAGATGACGGCGATCGATGTAGGTGCGCATGATACCGTCCAGAAAATTAAGTAAATCAGCGTGTCGGATGGAGACCGGTGAATGCATGAAGATCTCTCCGTCAATGAGATCGGCGCCCCGCTCGGGAGTGAGCCATTTCAAAAAATCCTCTGCGGTGAGAAGCTCACGTTCCAGGTCGGCCGCTACGGATACTCGGGTAGGCATAACATTTCAAGTATACCACATTCCAAGATGCCCATGGAAGTGAGGAAGAATGAGTTTTGGCTTATTGATCCGGTGCAATCATGTTGATCACGCAGTTGCTCATGGACAGCAGGTCTATCGCAAACCCGCTCTTCCTCTGACGCGCCTGAATCATCTTGGAGGTCGTCTCGATAGTCCTGGCGATATGACGGAAGAACCGGTGCACGAAACCGGGATCGTCAAAGAGATCCATAAAGATATCCTGACCCCGCACCTTGGTCGCGATGTTGAGAATGCCCTGATAGTTGAGGTACCCGTGGATCATGCCCCACTTTCGCTCGATGGCCGTCAACTGATCTAACGTGCTCCGATGGCTCGAGCTCGGCTTGACACACGATGTACGATAGATTACGTCTTGAATGCAGCTCAGGAGCACGCTAATGCCGAAGTTATCGCCGACCGAAAAAAAAGCCATGTTCCGCAAAATGGTTCAGATCCGACAGGCGGAAAGCCGGGTGGTGAGCATGTTTCAATCAGGCCAGATACCTGGCTTTCTGCATTCCTACCTGGGGGAAGAGGCCGTAGCCGTGGGGGCCTGTTCGACCTTGAGGGACGATGATTACATAACCAGCACGCACCGGGGCCACGGGCACCTGATAGCAAAGGGCGGCCGGATCGACAGGATGATGGCCGAGCTCTTCGGCAAGGAGACGGGCTACTGCCGCGGAAAGGGCGGCTCGATGCACATAGCCGACGTCAGTCTGGGCATAATCGGGGCCAACGGCATCGTGGGCGCCGGGCTTCCAATCGCCAACGGCGCCGCCCTCTCGGCCAAGATGCGGGGTACGGATCAGGTTACGGTGTGTTTTTTCGGTGACGGCGCCTCCAACCAGGGCACTTTTCACGAGGCCCTGAACCTGGCATCCATCTGGGCTCTGCCCGTGATTTTTGTGTGCGAGAACAATCTCTACGCCATGTCTACGCCCCAGAGCTATCACATGAAAATCGAATATATCGCCCACAGGAGCCGCTCTTACGGTATTCCCGGAGTAATCGCCGCCGGCAACGACGTGCTGGACGTGCATGCCAAGGTAAGCAAAGCGGTGCGCAGAGCGCGCAGGGGTGAAGGGCCCACTCTCATTGAATGCCGGACCTACCGGAAGCTTGGCCACTACGTGGGTGATCCCGCTGTCTATCGACCGGATGAAGAGGAGAACGAGTGGGAGAAACTGGACCCGGTTGCCATGTTCAGATTGCATCTGGTGGAGAGTAAGACAGCAGCCTCGGAAGAGCTCGACGCCATAGAGGAGCAGGTCAAAGCGGAAATCGAGGCGGCCATCGATTTTGCTAAAAACAGCCCCGACCCGAGCCCGGAGGAAGCGCTGGAGGATGTCTACACCGACTGGCGGTGGGGGGGTGAATACAGATGAGAACCGCAAGCTACCGCGAAGCCGTTCGGGAGGCCCTGCGGGAGGAACTCGAGAGAGACGAGCGCGTCTTTCTCTTGGGAGAAGACATCGGGCCCTTCGGCGGCACCAACAAGGCTACGCTGGGACTGTGGGAGGAGTTCGGCGAGGAACGCATCCGCAATACGCCGATTTCCGAATCGGCCATTATCGGTGCTGCCGTCGGCGCGGCCATTACGGGCATGCGGCCCGTGGTGGAGATCATGTTCGTCGATTTCATTGGGGTGTGTCTCGACCAGATAATGAACCAGGCCGCGAAAATGCGCTATATGACCGGGGGGCAGGTTACAATGCCGCTCGTTATACGTACTCCCGGCGGCGCCGGCAGGTCCTCGGCGGCCCAGCACGCGCAGAGCCTGGAGGCCATCTTCTGCCACATCCCGGGTTTGATTGTGATCCAGCCGGCCACGCCCTACGATGCCAAGGGCTTGCTCAAATCGGCCATAAGGAACGATAACCCCGTCGTTTTTATCGAGCACAAGATGCTCTACGACACGAAGGGCGAACTGCCCGAGGAAGGATACACGCTCCCCATTGGGAAGGCGCAGGTCAAGAGAGAGGGCCGGGATATCACGGTCATCGCCACGTCGCGCATGGTGCCGTTTACGCTGGAGGCCGGCCGGGAGCTCGCCAGTGGCGGCGTCGAGATCGAGATCATCGATCCCATGACCCTCGTGCCCCTGGATGAAGATACCATCCTGCGCTCTGTCAAAAAAACGAACCGCTTGCTGATCGTGCACGAAGCCGTCCAGAGGGGCGGGATTGGTGCGCAGATCGCCGCCCTGATGGGCGTCAGCGCCTTCGATTACCTGGATGCTCCCATCGAACGTTTAGGAGCCAGGAACACCCCCATTCCTTTCGCACCGGCAATGGAAAACTTCGTTATACCGGACGTCGAGGCCATCGCGGGCAAGGTACGTTCCATGCTGGCCTGAGGGGCAGCTCGAGAGGTCCAGCTGCCCCGAGCGTCGATGCTGACAATCAGTGTCTTCACACCTCCGGAAGCATGAGCGCGCGATAACGGCTGGCCGCTGCTAGCTGGATGCGTCCAGGAAGCCGCTCCCGGTGAGTGCGCAACGCCAGCTCCGGGTTGTTGTTCTGCTCGCTGAGGTGGGAAAGACAGGCCCACACCATGCGCGGCGAAGCCGCTCGAGCCAGGAGCTCCGCGGATTCGATGTTGGAAATATGTCCGCCCCGCCCGCGGATGCGCCGTTTCAGAGACGGCGGATACGACCCACCGTCCAGGAGGGCCGGGTCGTAGTTGCTCTCCAGCAGGACGGCATTTAGAGAAGCGATGATGCCCGCCAGCCCGTCGAAGACGTGTCCCAGATCGGTCAGCACCCCCACCCTCGTCCCGTTTTCTTCGATCACGAAGGCCGAGCTGTCGACACCGTCATGGGGCGTGGGCACGGATTCGACGCAGGTGTCCCCGAACCGCAGGGTGTCTCCAGAATTAAAAAAGCGGACGTCGCTGAGCCTGCCCAGATGACACCGTCGTTTGGCCTGAGTAAGGGTCGGCTCGGTCAGGTAAATCGGCAGGCCGTACTTTCGCTGCAGGACACCCGCCCGCGAAATGTGATCGGCGTGCTCGTGGGAAATGACAAGAGCCTGCACGCGGCGAATATCGCGGCCGTGGGCCGCGAGGCGCTTTTCTGCCTGAATTCCGCTGATCCCGGCGTCGAAGAGCAGTCTTGTTTTCTCCGTCTCGATATAGATGCAGTTGCCGTTGCTGCCCGACTGAAGCGCGATTATTGTCATAAGTTGGTTTGAAGGCCGCAGTGAGCGGTTCCGGTAGAGTATAGCCCGGGCCGCGGTTCCGGCGCAATACCGAATCGTTCTCGAAGAGCAGTTCTCAATTTGGCGGAGCCAAATTGAGAACTGCTGGTTCTCGAATACCTTGGGCCGCCGTTCGAGAAAAGTCACTCGTGCGTAATCGCTATGGATTGATCATGCGCGCAAGACCAAATATAATCCCTGCAACTCGAGGAAAAACAACATGGCTCGGAGCAAACCAAACTTTCTGATTTTCGTTTCTGACGAGCATAACCCGCGCATCAGCTCGGTCTACGGCCACCCCTTCGTCCTGACCCCCAATATGGAGCGCCTGGCGAGGATGGGCACCGTCTACGAAAACGCCTACTGCGCCAGCCCATTGTGCCTGCCTTCCCGTTCCGCTTTTTTGACCGGCCGGCGGGTGCACGAAATTCAGACCTACAACAACTGCCTGATGCAGGAATTCGACTACCAGTCCTACGGACAAGTGCTGGCAGAGCAGGGCGTGCACACGGCCCACATCGGCAAGGTTCACGGATACAGGAACCCCGCGGACATGAGTTTTTCGGAAATGCTCTGCGCGGATTATAAAATACCCGGAGATTTAAACGTGAGCCGCAAGCCGTTGGCGGTCAGGCCACTGGAAGTGTCCGGGGGCGGGACGCGGGACCAGAATTATGGCCCGAAGGAGCATGCGACAGCCGCAGACGATGAGAGGATGCGGCAGGCGCTCGAGTGGCTGCGCACGACCGCAACGAGCTCAGAAAAGCCGTGGACCCTGTCGGTCAACATTTCGAAACCACATTTCCCCATGTTCACCACCCAGGAGCTTTGGCACATGTACGCCGAGCATGCCGATTTGCCCCGGTACGGAATGGAGTGCTCCCCGGCCCGGCACCCTTACGCTCGCGACCTGCAGGAGCATTTTCAGACCAGGCGTTTTAGCGAAAAATCCACCCGCGGCCTGCGGCGCGGCTACTACGGTGTCGTCACATACACCGATTTTCAGCTTGGCCGCATCCTGGACGCTCTCGAGCAAACAGGCCAGGTCGAGGACACCATTGTGGCCTACACCTCCGATCACGGCGAAATGTTAGGTAAGTTCGGCATGTGGTGGAAGTCCACCCTGTACGAAGACTCGGCGCGCATACCGCTCATAATTGCAGGCCCGGGATTCGAAAAAAACCGGCGCGTGCAAACGACGTTGAACGCGCCTGATTTTCAGGCCGCGGTTTTCCGGGCCCTGAACTGCGATAGGCCGGCAGAGTGGGCCGGCACGCCGCTTCAGGAAATTTCGGCCCGGGAAAGCGATCACTGCGCCTTCAGCGAGTATCACGGCCACGGCACCAGGGCCAGCGCCTACATGATCCGCAGGCGGAACTGGAAGTTCATCTACTACTGCGAAGGCCAGAATCAGCTCTTCGACCTGAGCCGCGATCCCGACGAACAGGAGAACCTGATCGACAGAGAGACGTCGCAGGCTGCGGAGTTGGAAGCAGAGCTTCGCAGGATATGCTCGCCGGAGGCGGAAAATCGCAGAGCAGAGGATTTTATCAAAGGCCAGCAAGAAGCAGCGGCCAAGATGAACCTGGTATATGAAAAGGGCAATCACGCCCGCTTCGAGTAAACAACCACAGCATCGGCGGCGGCCCGGCCGCGTTGACTGTCCGCATTTCGCGCTGTTGGCCTCAGGCGGACTGCAGGGGGTCGGCGGCATCCCGCAGGGCATCTCCCACGAAGTTGAAGGCCAGTATGCTCAGCACGATGACAATGCCCGGGATCAGCAGCCAGGGGTGATAGACGATTGTCTGAACCGTTTGAGCCTCTCTGAGAAGGACGCCCAGGCTCGTCATGGGCGGCTTGATACCGAGACCCAGGAAACTCAGGGAGCTCTCGGCCAGGATGTACCGGGGAATGCTCAGGGTCGCGATGACTATTATGTGGCTGTAGCAGGAAGGGACCAGGTGCGAAAGAATGATGCCCCCGTGTCCGGACCCGGCCGCCTTTGCGGCCAGGACATACTCAGCTCGCCTGGTGGACAGCACCTTGGCGCGAACCTGCCGCGCCAATCCGGCCCAGCCGATAAAGGACAGAATAATAACGATACCGATAAACACCTTGATCGAATCCCAGTTGGGCGGCAGAGCCGCACTCAGGGTCAACCAAAGCGGAATACGCGGAAAGGACATGATGAACTCGATAACACGCTGGATGGCCATGTCCACCATGCCGCCGAAGTACCCCGAAACGGTGCCCACGATCGAACCGATGACGACACTTATCAGCGTGCCCAGCAGCGGAATTGTCAGCGACACCTGCATGCCCTTTAGAATGCGGGAGAGCAGGCAGCGGCCCAACCTGTCGGTGCCCAGAAGGAAAGCACTGCCGCCGTCAGGCGGTTGAATCAAGTGCAGTCTGCTTGTGAAGATGCCGAACAACTTGTATTCATGGCCACGGGCAAAAAACTGCAGCGGATAGGGCCTGCTCTTTATGTTCTCATATCGAATCCGAAAGGTAACCGGGTCGATCTTCTGCTCGATCGCATAGACAAAAGGCCTCGCTAATTTTCCCGCGTGGAAAATTCGAATCCTCTGGGGCGGGGCATGAATATAATCGATGTGATCCGCATCGATGGGATAAATCACAAAAAAATTGGCGAATATTACCAGCATATAGATCAATATCAGCAGAATCGCGCAGGCTACGCCGACCTTGTTGCGCAGAAATCTGCGCCACATCAGCTCATACAGGCTTTTTGAGATGTCCTGATTTTCGAGCTCCGGCTGCTCTGCCTGCTGCACCTGAGTAGCCCGTGCGTCTTCGTTCATCATAACTCACCCTCGAGCCCGTTCATTTCATCCCGCCCCGTTGTTTGTACCCAGCCAGGTTCAACTCGCCTGCGCGATGGCAGGCCGCGAAATGGTCGGAGCCTTCGCCTAATTTGACCAGGTCAGGCTCTTCCCTTTTGCAGACATCTTGCACGTGACGGCAGCGGGTATGGAAATTACAGCCCGGCGGCGGGTTGGACGGGTCCGGCACTGATCCCTCCAGCAGTATCCGTTTTGTGTCGGACCGCGGGTCCGCGACCGGCACCGCGGACAGCAAAGCTTCGCTGTAAGGGTGCCGCGGCAGCTGGTACAATGCATCCGCCGGGGCCATTTCGACTATTTTGCCCAGATACATCACCATGACCCGATCGCTTATGTGTTCCACGACGCTCAGGTCATGTGCTATGAACAGGTACGTCAAATCGAACTCCCGCTGCAAGTCGCCCAAGAGATTCAGGATCTGGGCCTGAATCGACACATCCAGGGCCGACACAGGCTCGTCGCAGACGATCAGCTTCGGGTTCAGTATCAGGGCCCGGGCCACGCCGATTCTCTGCCGCTGCCCCCCGCTGAAGGCGTGGGGGTAGCGATTGACCATGCGCTGACTCAACCCGACCTGCTCCAGCATGGAACGTATTCTGTCGGTTCTTTCCGCCCTCGTCCCGATGCTGTGGATCTTGAGCGGTTCGGCAATTATGTCTCTGACAGTTTTTCTGGGGTCCAGGGAAGAGAAAAGATCTTGAAAAATGACCTGGATTTTGCGCCGAATGGTTTTCATCTGATGAAAAGATGCCGTGGCAAGATCGACCATGTCGCGGTCCGGTCTGAAATCGACCGCCCCGCTCGTAGGCTCTTCGAGTCTCAAGATACAGCGCCCGGTCGTGGTCTTGCCGCATCCGCTCTCGCCCACCAGGCCCAGAGTCTCGCCGGCCCTGATAAAGAAGCTGACACCGTCCACGGCTTTCACGAGACCGACAATCCTGCGAAAAATTCCCCGGTGGATGGGAAAGTGCTTATACAAGTCCCTGACGTCGAGCAGTTTTATGTCTTGATCTTTTTTAGCCATGGCCGGAAAACCGTCCTTTACCTGCACAACCAGCATTTGGCAAAATGTTCGGGTCCAACCTCAAATGAGGGCGGGTCTTCCTGCCTGCAGATGCTGTCTGCTTGTGCGCAGCGTGGAGAAAAATAGCATCCTGCGGGCAGGAAATAGGGACTCGGAACGTTTCCCGGAATCGGCACGAGCCTCTTTTTGACCCCGATTTGGGGAATGGAGTTGAGCAGGCCGCTGGTGTAAGGATGTTTGGGGTTGTAGAATATCTCGTCCGTCGTGGCCTGCTCGACGACTTTGCCCATGTACATGACTATAACACGATCGGCTATCTCACCTATAACACCCAGATCGTGGGTGATGATTACGATCGACATGCCGATCTCTTGCTGTAGGGTTTGCATGAGATCCAGGATCTGGGCCTCTATGGTTACGTCCAGAGCCGTAGTGGGCTCATCGGCGATCAGCAGGCTGGGATTGCAGGAAAGCGCCATGGCAATCATCGCCCGCTGCCGCATTCCGCCGCTTAATTCGTGGGGATACTCGTCCACCCGCTGCTGCGGGGCCGATATCCTGACTTTGTCCAACATTGCAATCGCCCGCTCCCTGGCAGGTCCTTTTTCCAACCGCTGGTGCAGCTCCACGGCCTCGGTAATCTGATTGCCGATTGTGTAGACCGGGTTGAGCGAAGTCATAGGTTCCTGGAAAACCATGGCGATTGCATTGCCGCGGATATCCCGCATCGCCGCCCCGTTGGGCTGCAGCGACGTAACGTCTACCGATGGGCCGTCATCAGGGTTGTAGCGGATGGTCCCCCCGACAATCCTGCCCCTCGGCTGGGGAACGAGCTGCATGACCGAAAGAGAAGTTATGCTCTTGCCGCAGCCGCTCTCGCCCACGATGCCGAGGGTTTGGCCGCGTTGTACCTCGAAGCTGACGTCGTCCACCGCTTTCAGCACACCCTCTACGGTGTAGAAATAGGTTTTTAGGTTTTCGACTGTCAATAAACTTTCGGTCATAGATCAAGCTCTTGGCTGACTCCGCCCGCAGGCAAGCTGAAGGCCGGCCAGGTGAGTCCGCATGATGACGTGGCTGCAAATTGACCTTGCGCCGGTCCCCGGGTTATCTTCTCTCTCGTGCCCCGCGGCAGCGCAGGGGGAGTATCGAATGTTTTCACCAACATACCTTTCCGAATCTACCAACGTCCATTTTGAGCTGCAGGGCTCGTTGCCCCTGTTTCGGGAGCGCTATTTTTCGGCCCAGGCCGGCACGGTAACCATTAAAGGCATCATCAATCAAACCGCGCTGCTCGAACCAAAAGGCGGCGGCGCTTGCCGAATATCGTCATCAAAGAGGGACGACCGCAATGACCGCCGCATAGCCTACCCCATAATCAGCCTGACGGATAAATCCGAGCTCTTACGCCTGCTTACCCCGGCACGGTTCGAAAAGGGCGCCGTACCTGAGCTGCGCTACGGCGCGGCGCTGGACGGCCGCCAGTACATGTTTAAACAGGCCCAATCCGGCCGGCGCGAATTCGATCTGTGGGACGGCCCCGAACTCCGCAAATTCGTGCACCAGGAAAGCGGGTATCTAGTGGGCGATTTAAAGATACTCATCGCTGTCCCTCTCCTGCTCGTACTGCTCTTTCCGTGGCTCAACAACCAAACCATCATGGTCAGGAAATAGAGACGGCTCTACTCCCGCCGGCTTTCTCAGGCTGAATTGACTTAATGAAATTGAATCCGGGGGTCGACCCAGGCCAGCAGAATGTCGGCCAACAGGTTGCCGACTAGCAGCAGCGACACCTGGACCAGGAGTATGGCGCCGGCTAGATACATGTCCTGGGAAGTCAGAGCGTCGAGCAGCAAGGGCCCGATGGTGGGCAGCGAGAGCACCACGCTCACGATCATGGCCCCCGATATCAGCAGGGGGATCTGCATGCCCAGCATCATGACCAGCGGGTGCAGCGCATTCCTTACAGCATGCTTGTATATGACGACCCGCTCGCTGAGTCCCTTGGCCCTGGCGGTCTGTACGTATTGTACGTTGAGAATGTCCAGCAGATTGCCCCGCATAACACGCATCATGGCGGCCGTGCGGGCCATCCCGATAATGACAATGGGAATCCAGAGATGCGCCAGCAGGTCGACGAACTTGCCCAGGCTCCTCGGAGCGTTGATGTACTGGGCCGACTGCAGCCCGCCGATGGACCCCCCGAACGTGAGGGCTACCATGGTCATGAGCAGCAAGGCCAGGAAAAAGGTGGGGATGGAACGTCCTATAAAGGCGATAAACGTAAAAAGGTGATCCAGAGGCGAATACTGGTGCGTCGCGGAGTAAATTCCAATTGGAATGGCCACCGCCCAGGAGAAAATCAAGGTAACAAAGGTTATCAGCAGAGTGCCGCCCAGGCGGTCCATAACCAAATCGATAACCGGTATGCCGAAATACAGAAAGGAATCTCCCAGGTCACCCCGCACGACTCCCCCGAGCCACCTCAGGTAGCGCAGGTGGAAGGGCTGATTCATACCGTATTTCAGGCGCAGGGCCGCGACGTTTTCCTGCAGACTCTCGGTGTCCTGACCCTGCGCCTCCAGATTGGCGATATAAGTCGTCAGAAAATCGCCGGGGGGGAGCTGGATCAGAAAGAAAACGAACATGGAAACCACCAGCATGGTGGGCAGCATGAGTATAACGCGACGGATAATATAACCTATCACGAGCACCCCTGGATGTCTCGAGCAGGGAAGCGCGCACGGCCCTCCCCATGCTCGAGAAAAATGCGGCGAACTAGACTTTGCTCAGTTCTTGTAGTAGAACTGCTGGGGCTTGATCAGGCGGATGCCGCCGTAGGTGTTTTCGAACACGAAAGCCCTGGCGTTGCCCATGTTCTTGTTCAGGATAAAAGGGACCGGTGGTGTCACGATACCCAGGTTCATGGCTTGCGTGGCGTGAAACTCACCCAGCTCGACCATCAAGGCATCTCGGCGTTTGCTGTCTTTTTCCTTCAGTGCTGTGCTGTAGAGCTTCAGGACATGGGCCAGCTCCCCGTCAGGCTCTATGCCTTTCTCGCCGCCCGAATTGACCCACTCGAAGGCTTCGCCGCACCAGTACTTGCCGCCGCCCCGGTCGGTTGGGGCCCAGCGACCGCCCTTGATGAGCGGCTCGGTGGCGCCGCCCATGTTCCAGATCGTTATGTCGTGCAGGTTGTACTCTTCCAGCTTGGGGTAGAGAACCGAACGCTTCATGGTCTTGATTACCAAGTCGATCCCTATGGCCTTCCAGTACTTCTTGGCCAGCTCGAATATGTCGATCATGTCCTGCTTTTCAGAGGCGACGAAGGCCAGCATCTCTATAGGTTTGCCGTTTTTAGCTTCCCGGATGCCGTCGCCGTCGGTGTCTTTCAGGCCCAGCTCATCGAGCAGGCGCCTGGCCTTTTCGGGGTCGTACTCGGTATGCATTGTGCCTACTTCTTTCGAAAAGTAGGGTGAATAGATGTTGTAGGTGTAGGTGATGGGGATTCCCAACCCCTTGTAGATGAATTTGTTGGCCGCTTGCCGATCGTAGGCCACAGAGAGGGCAATCCGGAACTCGGGAGTGCGGAACAACTCGTACAGCTCGGGCTTGGGCGTGTAGCGGTTGATGTAGATGGCCTTGCCCCTTCCTTCGGGCAGAGCCAGCATCTTGTAGCCGCCCTTCTCTTCGTTTTCCTTGAAGAGGGTCACGTCTTGAATTATCAGGAGCTCACCGTCCCCCTGGGCATCGACTTCTCCGGCGGTTACCTTGAGAGCCGCTATTTGCTGGTTGGCCACCGTGCGGCCGACCACGTAGTCGATGTAAGGCAGCTGGTTTCCCGCGCTGTCGACCTGGAAATAGTAGGGGTTGCGGACGACGCTGAAACCCTTGCCGGGCTCGTACTCGGTGACGTCCCAGGGGGTCATGGTGGGCAGCTCGGGCCAGGCCAGCTCAGTATTCAGGGTCGTGCGGATGCCGCCGATCCGCTTGATCAGCGTGTCGTAGTCGGCATAGTCGGAGTTGTACTTGGGGTGAAATTTCTTGTAGTAGGCCGAAGGCACATAGCAGTTTTCACCTGGGGTCCAGGCCAGAATTTTCTCAGCCGCCGGAAAAGCGTCGTGCCAGACAAATTTAAAGGTGTAGTCGTCGACCACCTCCAGCGTGGGGGCCTTGCCCCATAAGCGCTAACTTGTTTCTTGCTTTTTTTTCGTTGTCGTGGTATAATTACCGTATGTGGTTAGCGCCCGGCGATGACTTCGTCAACGAGGACTGGCATGTTCTGCAATCCGTTTTTCC
>SDBV01009528.1_pt1 | contig 12897 bp, 14 predicted proteins | sample 2277081 | NCBI WGS metagenome assembly SDBV01 (sample SAMN10402039, study PRJNA504765) | marine sediment metagenome | isolation source: marine sediment core GS10_PC15, 223 cmbsf | place: Arctic Ocean: Southern Knipovich Ridge | collected 2010
TAGATTTTCGATCATTTGGATGGTATTTTGATAATTAGCAAGTTACAATACTGAATAAAATGAGCTTTCTATCATGAAACCAATAAAATTAGATTTCTATCTAAAAGATGATGTTGTAAAACTATCGCAAGAGCTCTTAGGCAAATTCATATTTACTAAAATAGATAATTCAATAACCGGTGGAATGATAGTCGAGACTGAAGCCTATAAAGGGATTGAGGATAAAGCCTGTCATGCTTATAGAGGCAGAAAAACAAAGAGAAATGAGATCATGTATGAAATAGGTGGAGTTGCATATGTTTATATATGTTATGGTATGCATGCTCTTTTAAATGTGGTGACGAATAAAAAAGCAATTCCAGACGCAATCTTGATAAGAGCAATTGAGCCTATTATTGGAATAGATGTAATGCTTAAAAGAAGAAATAAAACCAAGATAGAGAGAAGTTTAACAGCCGGACCTGGATCCTTGACTAAAGCTTTAGGTATAACCAAAAAATTTAATGGTTCTACTTTTAATAACAAAAATTTATGGATGGAAGAGAGAAATATTAAAATAGAAAAAAAAGATATTAAAAGCTCAAAAAGGGTTGGAATTGATTATGCTTTAGAGCATAAAGATCTGCCTTGGCGCTTTAGAATTAAAAATAGCAAATGGACAAGTCTTGCGAAATAAATCAATTTATTTATAGTATTGTTCAGTAAGGTATAATTATGAAAAAATATTTCATTACAGGGTTAGTAATTTTACTACCTTTAACGCTGACGATATTGATCGTGGCATTTGTGGTTAATTTTTTAACCAAACCCTTTATGGGGTTGGTTGTAAAAATATTAACACAAACAAGAGTCCAGCAAATTCATACCCATATTTTATCATCTGAGCAAGTCATAAGATATGGCTCGCAGATAATAATATTGATTGGACTATTTTTATTTACTTTAGTTTTAGGGATATTTGCCAGATGGTTTATCTTTAAAGCTTTGATTAAAATCAGCGATAAAGTGCTGCATAAAATTCCCTTGGTAAATAAAGTCTATAAAACAACTCAAGAAATTGTTAAAACGCTATTTATTACCGATAAGGATTCATTTAAGCAAGTCGTTATGGCACCTTTCCCTTATAAAGGTCTGTATAGTTTGGGATTGGTTAGTAGACCGTCCCCAGAAACCTGTTCGAATGCTGTAAACGAAGAGTTAATATCAGTTTTTGTGCCAACAACACCGAACCCGACAACAGGCTTTTTACTTTTGTTTAAAAAAGATGATTTAATCTATTTAGATATGAAAACAGAAGATGCAATCAAATATATTGTATCTTGTGGTGTTATTGTTCCTCCTAAAAAGGTGGAAAACAAATGAAAAAATATATTATAGCCGGTCTTATTATCTTACTACCTTTGATCTTAACGATAATTATTTTTGTTTTTGTAATCGATATTTTTACAGCGCCTTTTTTAAATATGTTTGTCGATTTTTTGGCGAATTTTCAAAATGTTTTACCAATTTTAAAAAATGGAGCTATTTTAAAAGTTTTTGCAAGAATTTTGATACTTATCATGCTACTTGTATTTATCTTTATTCTTGGAGTTATTGCAAGGTGGTTTTTCTTTAGATCCTTGATAAATCTTATGAACAAAGTCTTTTCTAAGATACCCTTTGTTAAAACGATCTACAAAACTTTAAGAGACATAATTAGCTCTTTTATAGCTCAAGAGAGAAAAGCCTTTACCAAAACAGCTATGGTTGCTTTCCCCTCAAAAGATTCATATTGCGTAGGTTTTGAGTCTGGCACTGTCCCCGAGGAGTGTCAAAGCAAAGTCAAAGAAAAATTAAAGCCGGTTTTTGTTCCCACTGCTCCTCACCCAATATCTGGTTATATGGTTATTGCACCTGAAAAAGATATTTATTCAATTGATATGACAAATGAAGATGCAGTAAAATTTACCGTTTCATGTGGTCTTATTGTACCCGGGGAAGAGAAAGTTGATAAGTCTAAAAAATAATAATAAAGTTGTTTTTTTTCAAATAAGAGCTATCAAAGAAAAATTAATCAAACTTATCCAAACAGCTATTTATCATTTCGAAAAAAAAGAGAATCTACTTATTTATGTACAAGATGATGCCGCTTTAAAATTTGTCGATGAACTTCTATGGAAAACTCCTAAAGAAGGATTTCTGCCGCATATTATAGCCGATGAGAATACTTCAGATTTTATTGTTATTACAAAATCTAAAAACAATCTAAATAAAGCCAAATATCTATTCAATCTCTCTTTAGATTTAGTAGATTTTGATCCTTCATATAAAGTAATTTATGATTTTGATGATTATACAACGGAAATAAAACAGCAAAAAAGTAAAAAGAGATTTGAAATCTATAGAAATGCAGGCTTTAAAATTGAGAGTTATTGATATTAGGTGATCTCTCGTAAATAGCCGAAGTTTTTACGACATTTTAAGATAAATCAAGTCCGCTCATTTATATTAAAAAAATATTTATATAATTTGAAATTATTTCCAATAATTATCATAAAAAATTTTTATCTTACGTATATTTCTTGCAAGATTTAGCAACACTTTTTATAATGTAGCATTAAAATTGAAGGAGATAAAAAATGACACGTATCGGGAAGGTAGAAGAGAGAAGAGCTATAAATCCAAAAAAACGAAAGCCCCCTACTTATAAAAAAAGCGGGCCTAAAAAAGATAATTTGAAAAAAGGTTTTAAAGAGCATCCAAACGCATTGAATGATGAATATGCTTTTATCTCTAAAATAAAATAAAAAAAAAGGTTATATATTATGTCTAGACATCCTAGCTACGGAAAAGCTTCTAAAACACAGCAAAAAAGAAATGTCTTAAAAAGATTTGAAAGAATTGATGTTCTTAGAAAACTTGGCAAATGGAAAGATAACGAAAATAAAAAAGTTACAGGTCTTCCAAAAACTCCAAGTAATTTAGAGAGTTAAAACTTTTTTTCGATTTTCATGTATATTTTCAAGAAGATAAAACTTTAAAATAATTGATGATAATCTCAATAATAAATAAAACGTCTCTGAAAATTGAAGAGAAAAAAGTAAAAAAAATAGTCGATACTTTTTTAAAAAAAGAAAAGATAAAAACCGATGAAATCACTGTGTATTTCGTTGATGAAAAAACAATAAAAAAACTTCATAAAAGATTTTTTAATGACCCATCTAGTACAGATTGTATCTCTCTTCCAATCGATAAACCTAATCAAAAAAATATCTATCATGTTTTAGGAGAAATTTTTGTTTGCCCAGATGTTGCGATAAAAAATGCAAAAGAATTTAAAACTTCTCTATGTGACGAAATAACTCTTTATATTATACATTCACTTTTACATTTAATAGGCTATGATGATATTAATGAAAAAGATATACAAAAAATTAGAAAAAAGGAAAAAGAGATATCTTTATATATGAAGAAGAAAAATATTAGCCTATAAAAATTTATGGAAAGTTATACTTTTTTTACTTACTCATTAATATTTTTACTCGTATTTATAATTGGTTTGAGTGCTTTAACAGCTTTTAATGTTGCTATCTTAAAATTTGGTAAATTTCAGACAAAAGAGATTTTGAACAATTCTGTGATGATAGCTAAAAAAAAATTTTTCAAAGAGAGTTGGGATAGATTCTACACCCTGGTTAGTGTCACAAAACACCTTTTATATCTTCTCTATGCTATCTCAGCTTTTTTATTTATTACAATAATATTTCCGGATATAGAAATTCATCATACAAGCTTTATCTTCATAGTCGCTTTAGTAATAATTCTATTTTTTATGGTTTTAGATTTTTCGATTAGATTCATAACGAGGGTCAAAACAAAAGCAACTTTAAAATTTGTAGCTTCAATCAGCTCTTTTTATATCTTGATTTTTCTCATATTAACTTTCCCTATTTTGCTAGTATCTATCTATGTATTTAAAAAATTAAAAAATCAAGAAGTTGTCAAAAAATCTTTTATCATGAAAGACAAAGTACTAGAAATGATAAAAGATTCTGAGCTAAGCCAAGTTCTCTCTTCAAGTGAACAAAGATTCGTAGCTTCTTTTATTACCTATAAAGAAAAAGTTACAAGAGAGATTATGATCCCCCGAGTCAATGTCTTCGCTTTGGAGGCTAATACAACAATTAAAAAAGCCTCGACCCTTCTTTTAGAAGAAAACTACAGTCGAATCCCTGTTTATGAAGAAAATCTCGATAATATAATCGGTGTTTTGATGTATAAAGATATTTTAAAAATATATTCGGATAATGAAGATCTAAACGTACCTATAGAAAGTATCTTAAAACCTGTTATCTATGCTCCTGAAAATAAAAAAATAGCCAAGCTTTTTCAAGAGTTTAAAAATAAAAAGATTCACCTTGCAATAATCGTTAATGAATATGGAGGAACTGAAGGCATAGTTTCTATTGAAGATATCTTGGAAGAATTAGTTGGAGAGATCCAAGATGAATATGATATTGGAGAAGATAAACAGTTCTGGCAACTTCCATCAGGAAGCATCGTCATTGATGCTAAAATGAGTATTATAGATTTAGAGAATCAACTCAAAATTAAAATTCCCCATTCACCTGAATATGAGACTATCGGTGGCTATGTTTTTCATATAGCTGGCACCATTCCGTCGAAAGGTTGGAAAATCCACTTAGAGGATTTTGAAATTGAGGTTTTGATCTCAAATGAAAGATGTATTGAAAAAATTAGAATTACTTCTGCTACTTCTAAAGAAGAATAAAAAACACCCTGTAAATTTGAAATTTAACTTGCATTTTGCAAGGTATTTTTTAAAAAAAAGAATATCTAAAATTTTTCATTTTTTATAAAGCTACTTTTCTTGCAAAAGAATAAAAATTAAGATATTATATACAAATATACAAAATAATTTAGGAGACAATTAATGCGAAGATCAATATGTACTACTGATCCTCATTTTGCTATAGCAGGTCAAAGAAAGACTTGGAAGTTTTTATATACCCCTGCTATTTCAATTCCGAAAAATTCTAAATTAACTTTTGAAATTAAAAGTGATCAAAGACCAATTGATTGGGAGTTGCCTCAAACTGATATTAAGAAAAAATCAAATTTGATTTGGATGCAACTAGCCAATGGTAAAATGATTGGGGCTAAACCAATTTATGATTCAAAAACTTTTATTATGAGCTATGAGTTTAATCTCCCTTCAGACGTTAAAACAGGCGAAAATATTTTAATACTTTTAGGGTCTCCCCAAGAAATAGATAATAATGGCAATCTATGTCAACTCTTTACTCAAAGAAAAAAAATATTTAATCTTCATGTAAATATTAAAGGCAAAATTGAAACAGAATCTTTTCATTTAGATATAAGAGGAGCTAAATTAAAAAATCTATCAATCATTACACCCTCTTTTGTTGCTAGAAACAAAAGGTTTGATGTTATTGTTAGATTTGAAGATGAATATGGTAATTTAACAAATAATGCTGATGAAAATACTTTAATCGAACTTAGCTATGAACATTTGAGAGAAAATTTAAATTGGAAGCTCTTCATACCCGAAACCGGTTTTATCTCTCTTCCTAACCTATATTTTAACGAACCTGGAATTTATAAAATTCAGCTAAAAAACTTAAAAAACAGTGAAACTTTTTATTCCTGCCCAATTAAATGCGTTGATTTTTCTAATCTAAATTTATTCTGGGGTCTACTTCATGGAGAAAATGAAAAATTTGATGCCAAAAAAAATATAGAAAATTGTATTCGGTTTTTTAGAGATGATAAAGCTTTTCAATTTTATGCCAGCTCTTCCTTTGATTCTGAAGAAGAAACTCCTCAAGATATCTGGAAAAATATTGCAACTCAAGTCTCAGAAATTAATGAAGACGAGAGGTTCTCTGTCTTTTTGGGTCTTCAATGGAATGGAACCGTAAAAGAAGAAGGTCTTAGACAATTTATCTTCTCAAAAGATAACAAAAATATTTTGCGAAAAAAGGATCTTAAAGCCAATTCTTTAAAAAAATTATATAAGACTTTTTCAAATAAAGACATATTATCTATCCCATGTTTTACAATGAGTTCTGAATCTTTATTTGATTTTAAAGATTTTAATGAAGAATTTGAAAAAGTTGTTGAAATCTATAATGCTTGGGGATCTTCTGAAATGCTTGCTAAAGAGGGCAATTTAAGACCAATTTCAGGTCCTGTTAAAGAAAATAAAGATGGCTCAATCCAAAAAGCTCTAATCTCAGGCTATAGATTTGGTTTTGTAGCAGGTGGTTTAGATGATAGGGGTATCTATTCTAAATTTTATGATTCTGATCAAACTCAATACTCCCCTGGTCTGACAGCGATTATATCTAAAGAACACACAAGAGATTCATTGATAGATGCATTATCTAAAAAGTCATGCTATGCAACAACCGGCAAAAGAATCGTTGCTAGTTTTAATATTGCTAATGAGCCTATGGGATCTGAACTCACTACTGCCAAAAAACCTGGCCTAAATTATAATAGGTATATATCCGGCTATGTTATAGGAACAGATAACCTAAAAGAGGTTACTCTGATCAGAAATAATGAAATACTAACTCGGTTTTATCCTGATAACAATTATATCTTTGATTTTTCATTTGATGACACAAAACCACTCTCTGAGATCGCAGTTAAAGCAAAAGAGGATAAACCACCATTTGTATTTTACTATCTTAGGGCTGTTCAAAATGATTCTAATATAGTTTGGACATCGCCTATTTGGATAGATTTAGAAGATGTTCCTATATTTAAAAAGCCCATTAAAAAATAAGATTAAAAATCGCTATTGTCTATTTTAGCTTTTAAGCTCTTCATTTCATTGGTATAGTAAAGCTTTAACTGCTCAGCTAATTTCTTAAAGTTTTTCTCAGCTTCTACCAGACCAATTTCCTTATAGGTTTTTTGACCAATTTTTGGAATCCAAGTCACTATCTTCCAAGGCAAATTCCAGCTAGTTTTATAGATATGTTTCCCTAACATAGTATAGACAAAAGGATTTTCATCAGCCTCTTTTAGGGCTAGCTCTTTTCCAATAGAGTCCACTCTATTTAATCTAGCTTTAAAATCTCTATGTTTGGCCTCCATTGCATATGCTGGAGATCTACATGGAAAAATACGATAAAAAATATATTTCAAAGCATTTAAAATAGATGAAAATACATTTTTAATAGATCCCAAAAGACGTCTAAAAACACCCGGGCTATCATCTTTTTGAGAAGATATAGATGAAGAAGTGGCTGAAATACCTCTTGGGGTGGGTTTTCTAACAGAGCTCGTGGCTTGAGAATTGGATGTTTGATTGCTATTTGATACAGATGAAGTAAATAAGCCCATAATTATATCTCCATTAGATTAAAAAAAAATGATCGATTAATGATATAATATAAGGCCTTAATTTTTAAAGAGAAAAAATAAATCTAATAAATAGTTATAATTGGCTTACTATTGTTTTTTTTAAACCTTCTAAAATAGCGAGATCTCTTTGCATTTCGAAAATGGCATCTGTATCTTGTGAAGCCTCAATTTCACGTTTTCTCTCCTGGATCATCTTTTCAATATCCATTGCGGTTATACCGGAATTCAGAGCATCTGCAATAGTTGTCTCTAAATCACCACTCGGATTTAAATCTCTTAGTGTCCAGGCAATTTTAGTTTGCAGATAGCCAAAAAATAAATGAGGATTATTCATGATAGTATATCGTCCAATTTCATAATAAGCACTCCTCCAGTAGAAGGCTTTGATAGCCAAGCTTGAACTCGCATATACTTTCTTGCCAAATTCTTCAAAAACAGGAAAGGCAGAAGTTGAAATATCCGTAGCCAATTGCAACACATCTCTTTGAACCTCTATGGAAGTATTATCATGTGGATCTCCTAGATCTATATTGCGAAGTCTTTTTAGATGTCCTTCATACAGCTCTCTTTTTTCACTTAAGCTAATACTTGCTTGAACTTCCATCTATTGCTCCTACTATCTCATAAAAGTTAGAAATTGGTTAAATTAATTTAGCCTTTTTTAATCTAACTTCAAGAGAGTTTGTTTCATTTACTAACCTTTGCATTTCGTCGATATCGCTTTGAGAGGCTTTTCGTCCAGCCCACTGATCTTTTCTTATTTTAGTATCTAACGTTGTAATTATTGCAAATATTTCATCGTATCTTATTTTATCCATTGCTAAAGTAATTTGTAGTAATCTGTCAGAATATCCATCTTGGAGCTGGTTTAATAAAAGTTTAGGATCTTTATAAGCCGTGGCTTCTCCTATTTCTCTATATGTTAATATCTCAGGAGCTTTTGTTACCGGATTCAATGTAGGAATATAAGTCCATAATTTCCAAGGATAATTGTAGCTTTTAGAATAAACGCTCATCCCAAGCTCAGTAAAGGCTAGATAAGATGGGCTAACATCTGAAACCTCTTGAAATAACTTTTTTTTTGCAATTTCATCAATTTTGCCAGCAGAATCTATTTTTATATTATTTAAAGTATTTAAATGAGTCTCAAAAAAGGATTTTTCTGTCTCTAGCTTTGATCTTGTCAAGCCTAAATATAGCATTGTTATACCTCATAAATGTTAAAAAATATTAAAATCTGTTTTTTTTAGATGTAGACTCTATTAGAAGAGGTAGATATTTTCCAAGAAAAAAATAAAACGATGAGAAAAATATGCTGATTTTAGCTTCCAAATCCCCTAGAAGAAAAGAGATTTTAGAGTTTTTTTCTCTAAAATTTAAATGTGTTGAATCTAATTTTGATGAAACAAAAATAAAGTTTGTAAAGGACCCAAAGTTATATGCTCTTGAAATTGCTTTAAATAAAGCCAAAGCTTTAGATGGGAAATATAAAGATATTCCTATTTTAGCGGCTGATACAATTGTCTGGGCAAATAAAAAGGTTTATACCAAACCCAAAAATGCTAAAGATGCTTTTAAAATGTTAAATGAACTCTCTAACACCTATCATAGTGTATTTACAGCTATTTGCATCAAATATAATGAAAAGATCTATCAAGATATTGAAGAGACTAAAATCTTATTTCACGCCTTAGATGAAAAACAGATAAAAACTTATCACAATTCATTTTATTATTCTGATAAAGCCGCGGGATATGCTATACAAAAAGCAGGTAGCATAATAATTAAAAACATGATTGGTTGCTATTATAATGTCATGGGACTGCCGATAAATACTTTAAAGAACTTACTACTAAAGGTAGGCATAGATTTATGGGACTATTTAAAACCTCAAGCTTAATAAAATTTACTCTAATATTAAATATATTTACTCTGCCCTTGCTAGCAGAAGAGAGCGATAAGAGACATATCTTATATCTCATGCATTCAAATGAAATCGAAAAAGCTTTTTCTCAATTTCAAAAGGCAAGTGAAACTGAAGCAATAGATTTAGATATCTTACAAAAAATGAGCTTAATTTTATTAAAAAATGGAGCTAATAGCGATGATATAGAGATTCAGAAGCTATCTATGTTTGGGGCGGGTCTTAGCGCATCTAACATCTCTTTAGATATTTTAGAAATTGGTCTTAAATCAGAGGATTTAGAAACCCAGCTATTATCGCTTCATTTTATATCGCTCTTAAATGACAATAAAACAGATATTTTACTCTCTAGTGCTATGCGATCCGATTTTTTACCAACAAGGCTAGAGGCAGCTTACCATATGGCTCAAAGAAAACATCCTCATGCAGTTGGCCAAATAGAATCTTTGATGTTTAGACTGCCCATTTTTTTAAAACCTTTTTTTCCTCATCTATTTGCGATGATTGGGACGGAGAGCGCTACCAAATACCTACTGAGATTTTTAAATGATGCTAACTCTGATGTTAGATTAGAAGCAATTTTAAGTATCGCTAATCTAAATAGAGACGATCTTTTGTCTCATCTTAGAAAAAAGTTCCCCAACTCAACAATCGCTGAAAAAGAGGCTATTTGTCATACTTTTTTTAGATTAAATGATACATCGAGTTTAGAAGATATAAAAAAGCTAGCTACCTCAAATATTGAAAATGTAAAACTTTCCGCTCTTAGAGCTTTATATCATCTAGGTGATCACACTAAAAAAGAAGAAATAGAAAAATTAGCAAAAGAAAACAACCTATTTGCAGTCTCTCTTTTAAAAGAGATACCCGGCACTGAAAAAACTTTAAAAAGTCTTTTAAAATCTCAAAATAAATTAGTTAAAGTAAACGCGGCTATCTCACTTTTAAAACTAAAAGATCCTAGTTGTATAGACATTTTAAAGGCCATTTTAGTAACTGATAGCAAAGATACTGCTATTGAACCTTTTTATTCGATCGGAAGAACTATGTACTATTTTAAAACAGTGCCAAAAGCTATTTATAAAGTTAAAGACATAAAAAATGATCCATCGCTTCCAATCAGAGAAAGCCTTCTAAAAGAAACCCTAGAGTTAAATGAAGAAGATTTTTTACAAATTGTGAAATTGATCTTTGATTCTGCGCAAAATGATCTAGTCCCAACATCTATTACTTTACTAGAGAATTTAGCTTCTGAAAAAGCTATCGTTTTTTTAGAAGATAGAGCTAAAAACTCTAATATTCCCCTTATTAGAGATTACTCTAATCTAGCTCTTTATAGGCTAAAAAAAGAAGAACCTTATCAAGACTATATTGCTAATTGGATAAAAAATAAAAACCATGAAGATATAATTGAGCTAAATATAAATCCTGATAAAAAAACAAATATTACTCAAAATATATACTCATTAACTAAAGCCGAAACAACAAGACTCTTGCTAGATATGTATGTTGCACTCGCTTCTAAACAAGATGAGAAAAGCTTAAAAATAATTATCGATTCAATCAAGAAAACAAATCCTAAAAATAGGTATGCGCTCGCTGGAATGTTAATAAGAGCAACGCAATAAAATTATCACTCATTAAATTCAAACGCACTTATAGGTCTTAATCGTTTATGAGGACGAGAAGAAGAATCGTCTTTTTCTGCAAGACGTTTTTTGCCTATAATATTATTCACAATTTCTTTAACTGAAGAGAATGCATAATCTAAAGGAGAATTTCCATCAAAATCTTTTATACTTAAAAGCTCATGAATCTCTTCGATAGTATCAATACTAGAAAGAACCAGCTCAACAGCCGCATTCGCTGGACTGGACAATTTTTTCATTAAAAGATGAAGCGGGGTAAAACCCTTTATGCCACCTGTTATTTTCAAACACGAAACTCGATCTTTTGCTGGAATCATTTCCAAAATAGTTTTGATATTTTCGATATGAGCGTAGGTTAAACTGCTAATAGCAGCATAAATAGCTGTAGCTCCATGATTGGTTGTATCTTTTACAAATTCAACTCTTTTCTCTTCCTCACAACTCAAAAGTATTTCTTTTATCATCTCTAAATTTTTAGCTTTTCTAGCAGCTACATGCAAACAGTTCCCTTTACCCCTCTTATTAAATAGAAAAGGCATTTTATCTTCCGGTAGCAAGTTTTTAACTCTTCTAAAAATCTGCAAACTATTGCTACGAGCGGCTAAATATAGAGAGTTTTCTCCCATCAAAATTTCGCTATCTTTTTTATCTAAGGCTTCAAGAGCAGTTAAGATCTCTTCAATAATTTCAAAATTACATGGCTTGTTATCAAAAGCCGCTTCTAAAACTCCCTTCTTAACTTCCTCAAAAGCAAGCATTTCCTCTTTTAATGATCTAGGAGCAGTCTCTAAGAGCTTTTTGACACTAGGTGTATTATTTGTACATACAGCAAGATATAAAGATTGTTTGTTAATAGATTTTACAATATCTGCCTTTTCTAAAGATTCAATCTCTTTTAAAATTTCTAAAGCAATTAAAGGTTTAAAAGGCCTATCCATCAATGACTGCTCAAAGCAATTTAGATGAATACTATTTTTAAATTGCAGCTGGGTTGCCTTTACACACTCTGGAATTATTTCTAAAACTTTTCTAACTATTTTTATGTTATTTGTGCCTGTAGCAAGAAACATTACATTAGATGGTAAAAGTAATATTTTCATCGCAGTTGGTAGGTTTTTAATTCTATCAAAAAATATTAATGGTATATTTTCATTGATGTCTTTTTGTAATAAAATTGCTTCTAAAACATTTATATGAGCAGGTTGGTATTGCAAGAAATCAGCTATAAGATAATCATCGCAATTATTGAGTAATTTTTTTACCATTTTGTCGCTATAAAGAGGAGCAGCTAAAACAAATGTAGTTTGATCAAAACACAATTTTTTTTCATCTGGGGTATAAGTTTCAATCTCATTGAGAAGCTCTATAAGAGTGGCCTCAGATAATTTACCTTCTAAAGCTATTTTAAGACCTTCTTTCATTTGTGAGAGTTTGTCTTCTTTTTTCATCAAACTTAAAACAGATCTTATTAACTTTGGGCTATCCCCTCTAATAGCTAATTTAAAGGATTCTTTGGGTTTTAGACACTCGCTTATCTTATCTAGTGGAATTTTTTCTAAAATAGTTTCTGTAACATTTTCATTACCTTTTAAGATTGCATTTTGCAAAGCATTTAAGCCCTTTGAATCTCGAACCTTTAGATATGGCAATCCAAAAGTCCTAGGCAAGTAATACAAGGCTGTATTAACACCGCACATATCATCATCTGTAATAGCCCTGTTAATATTTGTTCCCATTTGGTAAAAATCTAGGTGCTTCAGATAATCACTAATAAATCGATAACGGTGGCTTAAAGAAAGTCTATAATTTTCTTCTAACATTTTTAAATATTCAGGCTCATCACATTTAGTATCAGGCATAATCTCAATATCAGTCATTGCAGCCATAAGAGGATCAGGTGATGTAAAATATTTTATATACCGCTTT
>SDBV01009529.1_pt1 | contig 12896 bp, 13 predicted proteins | sample 2277081 | NCBI WGS metagenome assembly SDBV01 (sample SAMN10402039, study PRJNA504765) | marine sediment metagenome | isolation source: marine sediment core GS10_PC15, 223 cmbsf | place: Arctic Ocean: Southern Knipovich Ridge | collected 2010
GTTATAAATAATGGGCATATTTTTGACTCAAACGATATCGAAAGGTTGTTAACTCCATGTTTAGGCGGTAAGGATTTCGATAAAACAGGTGCAATGAATTTAGGTGCTTTATCTGTCCTATCCATTTCTGATGAACCGATTTACCACTCGGGAAAAACATTGTTAAAATTCGAAATGGATCACGATTTAGAAGATTTTACACCATTCATTAACGAGGATTTTGAATCATATTTTAATGGTACGAGATTAGTGCTACCCCTTCATTCTCGTTTATCTAAGGATGATCTAAGAAAACTAGATAAGATTGACGAATATTTAACTAAATATTCTCATTTACTCTTCACTTTAAACCTCAATAAAATTTTGTTGAATTACCCTAACAAACGATATGAAATTTCTAAAAAGATTGAAGATGCAGATACATTCCAGTTTAAAAATTTAAATATTACATTTAGCACAGTTACAATTTCAGAACAAATAACAAAAAGAAAAAAAACCCATCTAATAACCAACACATGGTATATAGCCAAATATAATGTTGTCGTTCCTAAAAAATATTTTAATAAAAAAGAGTTGGATAAAATTGAAAAAGAAGTAGAAATGCCTATTTATCTGGCTTTTCTTATTAAAAATGATTTACCTACAAGGGTAGAGTATCCAATTTATATTATATTTCCTTCTGATACTACATTTGGGTTGGGATATGTTCTATCTAGTAATTTTAAGCCCGAAACATCACGTAAAGGATTTTCTACTGATGGTTTAGATGGAGAGTTCAATATTTTTCTATTAAAACAAGCATCTGTATTAATTGAATTAGTCTTATTGCATTTCAAAAATAAAATATCGTTATATCCAATTTTAGAGAGAAAAAGGTTTTTTGATGCTCTTTTAACCACTTTATATTATCGAGAGACATTCTTATCTTTGGAAACTTATATTAAAGAATTGATTTTTGAGAAAGTCGTTAAATTTTTGGAAAAAAATATTCTTGATTACAATGGAAAGTGGTGCAAAACATCAAGAGTAGCTATCGCTGACCCTGGCTTATGGCCATTCTTCAAAAAACAATATAATTTTATAGAACCTCCTGCAAATGAAAGAGTTGTAGAACTGATTAAGAAAGCAGGCGTTAAAGAGCTGAAAATAGAAGATTTAGTCATAAAACTTTCTGACGGTGAAATTAAAAATAAAGATATGATTTTAAATGCGTGGACTTTTCTATCCATCCATCAGAACAAACTTAATAGAAAATTGAAGCAAATCCTCATAAATAATAATACACTACCTAACAATATCGGAAGACTTACTAAACCAAGATTACTTTTAATACCAGATAAAGATGCGGTTGGTTTATACAAATCTAATGTAGAACTTAGCTCTGAATTTGTTAAAAATAATAGTTTGAAAAGTTATGTCATCAGTTTAGGCGTTAAAAAACTTAGCCCTAAAAAAATTCTTGATTACTTTATATCAATAAAATCTTCTCTTTCAATAAAGAATTTAGAGTTAATAAAAAAATATTACACATATTTTTATAAATTTGGCCTAATGGAAAAAAAACGCAGAATAATAATTACGACTCAAGGATTTAAAAACCCAGATGAAGCTTTTTTCAATCGAACATCAATAACAAATATTTTAAAAAAAAAAGTTCCTTATATTCCTGTCAAACTTGAGACATCGAAGATTTGTAGGATGTATCTTGAAAATTTAGGTGTTTCCAAAGAATTACATCCAAAATATCTTATCAAATACATAGAAAAAAATGGATCTTCTGTTATCACATTGGATTTACTTAAATTTTTGTCTAAAAACGTTCGGAAATTGAGTAAATATGATTTAAAATATTTCGAAAACCTTGAACTAATTCCTACAACTAACAATAGATTTGTAAAACCCAGTGATTGTTATTTTTTTTCTGAGATAAATAAAAAAATTATGGGTAATCTAGTAAATTTTTTCGATCCAAAAGACGAAGGTAATAAGGAATGGCTTAAATTTTATAAAAAAATTGGAATTGCAAAACATCTAAAAATAAAACATTTAGAGATAGCATTAAGAGAATCTCTAAAAACTTATAATAATATAAAAAAACATGAAACACATGAAATTAATAGTATTATCGAAAGAATTGAGTTGATTTTTCATTCTTTAGCAAAAAGTTCTGAAAAAGAAACAAAAGAAAATTTTATTTCAGATATCAAAAAATTAAAGTGTATTCCAACCACTAAAGGTATTTTAAAACCCCATGAAGTATATATACGAGATGATAAGATTATAGCTCTGCTGGGCGAATTTGCTGCTTATACATTAATCAAAATCCCTGAAAAATTAGTATCAAGGCTAAATTTAAAAAAAGAACCAATCCCTGAAGACGTGGCAATATATTTACTTGACAAATTAACAAAACGCAATCTAATCAATGATAAAGATTATTTTAAGGAAGCCCCAGTAAAGACATTTGATAAAATTTATTCTTATCTTGGGAGATCTGAAAATTTTAATATGCTTCAATATACTGTCAAAAAAAAATTATCCTCACACCCTATTATATATGTTCCAAGTATTAAAAAATTTGAAAAAGCATCAAAATTAATAATGTATTCCCGTGAGGCTGAGATGATTTATGGTAAAAAACGATTTATGCTAAAACATTCCGACTATCCTAATAGTTCAAGTTTCTTTAGAAAAATTGGAGTTAAAAACTCAATCATTTCAGATGATATAGCAGGTTTTTTAGTAGAATATTGCTCCCAAGGAGAAATTGAAACGAAAAAACTTTTTATGTTATATAATAGTTTAGGCAATCGATTTAGATTTTTAAATAACTCAAAGCGTTCATTATTGAAAAGATCTAAGATAGTTCTAAAAGATAATTTAAAGTCATTTGAATATCCAGAAAAAATCTTCATTCCTGATGATAAATTACTCGTCGAAAAGTTTTCTTCTATAAATATAGCTGTTATCAACGATAAAATAATAGATTTCTTAGAAAATATAGGAGTTAAAAGGGCATCAGAAGTAATTAGAAAAAATATCATTTTTAATGAAATTAACAGCATTGACAATTTTTCCCAAAAATTGGCAGCAAAAGTTAAGGAAATTGTTCCTTTCATTGAATCTATAGCAAAAGAGATTAATCTCATCTTAGATAAAGATTGGAAAAGGCGTTTAACTAGAATTAAATTTATAGTATGTGATCAAATCTTCTACGAATTACAATATAAAAGTGAAAAGGCACGAATTAAAGGGCGATCTGTCGAATGTGATGTGAAAAAATCAGTAATCGGAATTTTAAAGGGTGTGAATCTCAATAATCCAGTTAAATTCTTGATGGAGTTTTCTTTGGCAATATCATCATTATTATTTATAGATAATGTCTCCAGAGCTAAATTAATGAGCCCCTTAATAGAGAAAATTCTAACATCTGAAAATAAAATTCAAACTCTAAAGGAGCTCGGATTTTCCACATTAAAACTTGAAGCAAAGAAATTAAATGTTCCAAAAATAAAATTCACGCTTCCACCTACCTCAACCAACCCTAATAATTTATCTAGAGAACTTAATGAGATCGATAATTATAATTTTTATAACAATTTACCAAAAATATCCCAAAAAAAGAAATTAACAACTAAATCCTGGACGCCTAAGAGATTTAATTTGTTACAGAATGAAAAAACTATTAAGAATCAAAAAGGAGTTGTTCAAACTGATAAAAATCTACATTTCAATAAAAATAATCAAATCAATATTATTATCAAGAAACCCCCCTCTCAGAATAAAATGGTAGAAATCATACAAGACCGAGTACATAAAAGTTTTGACTTTAATAATGGAAGTATAGCAAATAACTATAGAATTAGTAGTATTATAAAGAGAAAATTAACAAAACAAAAGAAAAAGTTATATAACAGCATGGAATTTGCTGGGCGTGCAGAATTTGGTGGTTTAGATATTACTCCGCCTATACCAAAATTAAAGCTTAAAAAAGTAAATAATTATCAATATTATATTCAAGAGGACTTAAATTTTTCAGTTCAAATTGAGTCCCTTAAAAAATTTGAAAGTATGCTGAAATATATTATTAGTTTAATGGATGGTAACCCTGATACTGTATCAGTTGCATTGTTTAATTCTCCCGTGGAGGCTTTTAATTTTGATAGTCAATTAATCTTTAATTATTTATTAATGGCCCAAAACGATTTGGAAAAAGAATTTCCATTGTTTTTAGTATGGTTATTAATTGCTGCTCACGAATTAGCCCATAATATAAGTTCTAATCACGATCAGCTTCACTCTAAATATAATATGCTCTTCACTCTGAGGGCGCTTAAAAGAATAGAAAATATTAGGAAAAAATATTTGGAGATTTTTAACAATAATTAAACAAATCATAATAACAGATATCCATCTGCTTAAATTTGCTTTTTGCAAGAAATTACAATAATTTTTATTGATAAGCACTTTCCCTCAGTTAATACAAAACATGAATCTTTTACAATAATGGAAGAAAGTCTGGAAACACCACAATCATCTAATAACAAAAAAATAGCAGTAGCATTGCTGATATTAACAACTGTTCTTTGGGGTAGTACTTTTATACTCACCCGTAATATAATAAAGAATGTCCCAATTTTCTTTTTTCTTGGTTTTCGGTTCTTATTTGCTCTTCTTATATTTTTACCATTTTTACCACGCCTAAAGGATGCAAATAAAAAGCTTATATTGTATGGATTTCTAGCAGGAACAGTTTATTTTATAGCTATTGCTATCCAAACAATTGGGTTGCAGACAACAACCGCCGGAAAGGCGGGATTTATTACTGGATTAAATGCAATAATGGTCCCTTTTTTGGCTTGGAAGATTTATAAGAAACCCGCGAACAGATCGATCTGGATAGCCTTAGTCTTAGCGGTCATCGGTATGGCTTTATTAATGTTAGAAGGGGAATCAGGAGTCGTGATTGGTGATATTTTAATATTATTTTGTGCTTTTGGATTTGCTATCTATATTATTATGGTGGATCGAGATGTGAAAGTTGTTGATATATACCTCTACCTAATTGTTCAATTACTTGTGATTGTAATTCTCTGTTTTACCTTTTCAATTTTGCTACAAGAATCCTATGATTTATCATCAGCAAATCTTAACTTCTGGTTAATCATAATTTATATGGGATGTATCGCTTCGGGACTTACATTCTTATTTCAAAATTGGGGTCAGAAGCAGGTAGAACCATCTCAAACAGCAATTATCTTTACCTTAGAGCCAGTTTTTGCTGTATTGTTTGCTAGCTTTTTAATAGGTAATGAAACTTTAACATGGCAAATGTTAATTGGATGTGGATTAATATTCATCGCGATATTGATTACAGTCATGAAGAATCAAGGTTTTCCTATCGAATCTGAGGAAAAGATGCACGATAGTAAATCTATTCTTTAATTAGTTTAACCTAATTAAGATTTTTTTATTTTGTCAAATCTTATATGTAAATATGATTTGTTAAAATGTATTCTGGTAAAAGAGTTTGGAAATAAATATATACAATAATATTATTGAGGGCTATCTAATTTACTAAATTTAATTTTCCCTACAGGACATGATTGGATACACATGAAACACTCATAAAATGCTCCGGTGGATAAGGCTTGCCAGAAATTCCACATTTCCAACCCACGTAACTTTTTAAACATTTTTTCCTTGGTTGTTTCCTTTTCTAATTCTGAAATAAAACGGAGAATTTGGGACAATCCGTGTTTCATTGCATAGGGGGCGCACATTTTTGGATTGCATCCAGTTTCAGTTAATGCCCCTGAAGGACAGGCTTTTATACATGTGTTGCAATTAGTGCAATAATTTTTATTATCTTTTGGAGTAGGTTCTAAATCTGCATCAGTAATAACACCAAAAAGCCGTACTCTAGGACCATAATCGGGAGTAATAAGTAAATCATTTCTTCCTCTACTACCCAAACCCGCTTCAACAGCTGCATATTTTAAATTTAAGTCTCCTTTTAATCCAAAAGTCTCATAATTCATTTCGACAGGTAAGTAAGCGGGTATGATTATTCCTCGATATCCATTCGTTTCGAGCAATCTAGAAACTTTTAAACAAATACCTGCACCTTCTGAATACAAAGCCCCCAAAGTATAGCGTGCAGGTCGAGCATTTTCTGGACAAGCATCCAAAATTGATTGTGGAAACACATTACCGAAAACAATTACACTCTTTGCATTTGGACAAATTCTGTTCACATTTTTATCATATCTACTATCTGTAAGAAGTGGTTTAATCGGAGCTACTCCAACTAACTCTAACCCTTCTGATTTCACCAAGGAAATTATCTCTGTTGTAGTTAAATTATACATAATGAACACTAAAATGTTTATATATAAAAAGAAGTGATAAAATCATATAAAATTATGTTTACTATACTTTAATCAAGGTTTTTCTGTCGATTTTCCCTTTATCGAAAGCGAGGAATTTCCTATATCTTTTCATCACAAATAAGTCAGCAAAAACTTCCTTTTCCATTTTATTTTCCCAGACATCAATTGGGGAATAACAACTAGCTATATCTTTTGTATCTTCTATTGTGTTTGCTTCGGGTATAATTTTTTCCTTAATCAATATATTCATAGCTTTTGCAATTTCTGGTGAATATTTACCTTCTATATAGATTCCAGCACAATCAGTTTTATCCCATAATAATACTGTTCTAGGACTTTCTGCGTCATCAACAAAAATTCGACCAGGTACACTTCTATCAATAACTGATGGAAGAATATAATTATAAATTAATAGATCTTTAAGAAGAGGATAAATTATAGAAAAATCTTTTTGTTTAAGTTCAATTATTTTCTATCTTTTTTTCTGCCCAATCTTTTCAAATATTTTCTGAATTCATTCTTCAGACAATACTTCGTTTTTGAATATATTAATAACAACGAATACTAGCCAAATTTCAAAGGTATAGATGGCAATATATTCCATTAAAAAATAAAATGATTCTGGAATAGTCATCGACAAGATAATCATGAACAACAAATTAATTGTACCAGCTATAAAGCCATAATAAGCAATAGATTTTTTAAACTTTGGATTTTTTAAGAGAGCGGTGTTTACAATAAATTCCATCAAAATGATACTGATAAAAATTACTAATGACCAATCATAGTGCGGTTGTCCGAAATCTTCTGAATAAATACCATTCATTATCAATCCTATGCCTACTAGAAAACCGGCGAATTGTCCTACTTTAAGAATTCCATCCTTCCATTTTTCTCCCATGTAATATACAAACAAGCCCCCAGAAAATAAAATTAAAGCCAGTCCTTGGAAAACTTGTCCACAGTTGTAAACTTGAGCGCCTAAAGGAGTATTCATGCTTGAATTTCCCAGGTCACTATGCCAATTTGTAAGAGGGGAGAAATCACCTGTAGGCCATAATAGATAAGCTGTTAAGTTAAAGAATAGGTCGGTACACCAAACTAATATGCCTGCTATGACCGCAAGTGGCCATTTAAAAGGATTTTTTTCCATAATTGTTCAACTATTTTAAATTGGGTTTTAAATAATAATAGAATCTTAATTTGTAATATTAAAAATATTTTCTTCTCTACATTTAAATTTAGTAAATGACTAGTAAGTGAATATTAATATTTTCTGAGTGAGTTCCGCTTTTAAAATTATAATAATAATTCTCTTTTAGAAGCCCATTCTATTAGGGGAATCATTAAATTCCTAAGTTCTATTCCTTCTTTAGTTAAAGAATATTCTACTCTTGGTGGTATTTCAGCGAAGGATTCTCTTATTATTAATCCAGACTTTTCTAATTCCTTTAGTCTATCTGATAAAGATTTTGGACTGATTGTTCCTAAATATTTCATTAATTGATTAAACCTTAGTTTTTCATTATTACCTATCACGCTAATTATTAATAAAGCCCATTTTTTACTTATAAGATTAATAATCCCTTCAATTGAACAAAAGCAAATATTGTCATTTTTATAACTCTTATCAGTGCATCTGTTTTTAATCTCAATACTTTCCTTTTGAATAGTATATCACCAAAAAATTACTTGCTATGTAAATTTAAACTTGATAATTTAAATACTTTATTTTCTGTATTAAATATAAAATCTAAAGTAATAGGTGAAATAATAAAAAATGTATGATAAAAAAAGAATTACTAATAATACTGAAAAAGTTTCTACAAATCTTGGTTGTGAGTGTGGGTGTTTAGGAATTAAACGATCTTCAGGGATAGAAGAAAAGAAGTTGGATTTAGAATTTTATAAGAAATTAAAAGAAGATGTATTATCACAGAAAAGTCAATAAGTAATTTGAAATGTATAGGAGGAGGTATTAAAAATGGATATGTTTATCGCAATAATTGATTGGTTACATTTATTAGCGACAATTATATGGATTGGTGCGATGATAATACTCCTATTGATTATTATACCTAGCGTAAAAGATTCACTCCAAGATGAAGAAACATCCAATAAATTCATGAAATCAATTGGAAAGAAAATGACATTCTTAGTTAATATTTCTATCATCCTTTTAATTATTACGGGTATATTTCTTGGAATACTTATAGAAATAGAATCTACGGACTGGGTTATATTTTTAATTATAAAACATATAACGGTTTTTATAATGATCACTATTCATATTTGTCGGATTAAGATAATTGCTCCACTTATACAAAAAAAGGGAAATGAAAATCATACAAGTAAATCATATTTAAAATTAAAATCATTACAAATGAATCTCGTTTGGGTAAATTTAGTATTAGGTATGATAACACTCTTTATCTCCGTGATTTTGTGAGATTTTCTCTCTATAATTAAATTTATTTATTTTTATTTTTATTTTTATCAAGTTGAAGATTCTACCACTTTAGAAACCCAACCAAATCAAAAATTAAAAAATGAAGTTAGGAATGGAGTTTTCTCGAAAGAAAAGGCTGCTTTTTGTCATAGTTGTGGAGTTCAATTAAAAGATAGAACATCAAAATATTGTCCCCACTGTGGAACTAAAGTTTAAATTCTCTTTTTTATCATTTTTTAAATCTAATTTGTCTACTTTTGATTTAGTCAGTCAGTTTATTTTAAAAAAAAATTTGGAGCCCCTTTACATTATTAATAATGAAATCAGAATATTTTTTAGTGATTCAAATATGAAAAAAGAAATTGTAAAAATCAATGGAATTAGAAAACCTCAATCTCCGTTTAACCATGTTGTAAAAGCGGGTAATTTTTTGTTTCTTACAAGTCAACTTTCAGTAGATCTAAAGACAGATAAGATTCTTAGTGGTAATATTACTGAACAGACAAGGCAAGCTTTGGAGAATATCAAATTCTTACTAGAATCTTCTGGAGCAACAATGGATGATATTCTAAAAGTTGTAGTATATATGAGGGACATAAAAGATTTTGATCAAATGAATCGAATTTATCGAAAGTATTTTTTAGAAGGTCAAGAACCTGCTAGAGTGACTATTCAAGCACTGTCGCCTATTAAAGATATCGATATTGAAATTGAAGTTATAGCATTACTACATTAATCTAAATAGAAAATTAACTTTAATTTAACAAAATTTCCCTATCTCATATTAATAAAAAATTGGAATTTATTATCTAATTTTTTAGAGTTTTTATTTCGGGAAGCAATATGGCATGGTCAAGCCCAATATGGATAGTTAAACATCTTTGAAAAAAAAATCTACTAATAACATCACATTTAAATATTACTAATTATATAACATTATTAAGAGTATTAATTAAGATTATTAAGATTATTAAGCATATTAAGCATATTAAATTGTGAAGGGGTTAAAAGAAATGTGCTCAGTTGGGATGTATTGGAAAAAAGATCAGGATGTTGAGATAGAAACGTTTGATGTTATTCAAGAGAGTTATGAAATAATTGAAGAATTTGAAATTAAACATAAATTTACTTAAATTACTTACTTATTTTTTTTTTTAGGATTTCATTAAATAATGAATATATAAACATTATATATAAACAAAATTTCCATATATTTTACTTACTTACAACAAAATAAATTTATATACATTCCTAATAAAATTGAAGAGCTTTTAAAACATGAAACTTTCTGAGCTCTTCGAAAAAAAAGTACTGAAGTAGGTTGTCCACATTTTCGTTAGGCGTTATCAGTTTCATGAAAACTTTTTCAATAATTTCAGTTACTCTTATCTTTTCTTTTCTCGTAATTGAATAAACTTTTTTGAAATTTTCAACTGGATAAGTAGAAGGGATATCATAATATTTTTTCGCTTCCCTGCTAACCAATCTTTTGATAAATAATTTTAAATCACAAGTTATAATTTTTTTTAGTATTTCATCCACAGATTTTTTCACGTCGCTATGTCCTATCCTTTTTTCTAATAAATTTCTCATTTTATTATAGTTCTCTTCTGATGCATATTTTTCTAAATTATCTAAACGAACTGCTAAACCAGACTGAATACAATATATTAGGTCTGTTATATTGTTAGAACCATATTTTTCTTTTGGTTTGATTTTTTTTAATTCGGGTCCGATATAATCTCTAAAATCATAGACAAGATCTAGGTAGTCTTCGCTTGGTAATTTTTTCTTTATCAGGGAATTGTTGACTTCATCATATTCATATAGCGTATCATCTATGTAACGCTCAAAAGGTTCTCCCGATTTAATTCCCATTATACAAATTCCGTGATCGCCTTCAAGGATGCCACTAAAATCAGACACAGGCACTTTATCAAGGGCTGATGTTAGAGCTTCAATAAATTCATCTTCTTCTTTCTTAGAAAAATCAAATGGACTGAAATTAATAACCGATTTAAACTGTTCGGGAAAGAATGACCTCCCTGTCTCCTCCTCAATGTCCTTAACCCGTTCTGAGTTCCAACCGCCTAAGCTTGTACCAGAGGCACCTTAATAAAAAGTGGCGGGAAACATCTTACCGTCCGGTGTTTTAACAAACATCCACACTCTATAGAATTGCTCATAACCTCCGAACTCAAGGGTAGGAATGAGTGTTTTAAGTGAGCCGGCAAAATAAAGGTCATATATACCATCATAATTGTTGATCTCGTCAAAGCTCTTAATTTTAATACCGCTCTCAACTGCGTTGCTAAATCTCTCATAAGAACCGCGAAGCGCACCTATACTACATACTTTAGAATCTCCCCTAGGAAAAAAAGAATCTACATCGTCAAAGCTTCTAAAAACAAAACCATATCCAGCAAATCCAGCTGACCCCTTATCTATTTCATCTTTACCTTCTGCTGTTTGAGAAACCAAGAGTATTATTTCGTTAAATATTTCCGAAACTTCGTTTTGAGGCAATTTAATGTGTTGATTCATTTTCTCTTTTGATTTAATTTTTAGTTCTATAAATAAATATAAAATAAATTATTTAAAACTAAGGAGTTTTCGTTTTTGTACTTGATCCTAAATAATTATTTTTAGGTTGGGTATCCAAATAAGCTTTGGAATCATCCCCTAGTCTCCTTAATTCCTCAAAATATTTTCTTTTACTAAACGCATTCTCTCTGCCTGTTAGAAGGTTCTGAGTGTCATCAGCAAGTTTTCTTAGGCGATCAACAGTAGCCTTAAGATTTGCATTTGTATAAAGATTACTATCCAATCCAATAAAATCGAGAAACTCGTGAATAGATACCACTTGGAAATTTTCTGGGTTTTGTATATTTTGTATAGGAGCATTATTTATTTCATTATTCAAATCCGAGATATATCTAAGATTTGTAGCAGGTTTACCATATAAAACAATTAATAGATATCTATCTTTATTTTGATAATTTTTAGATAATTTCTTCATTAGGTAGTCTTTTCCTGCGAAAGTAAAATCGATTAAAATATCTTTGATGTTTTGTTATGGGAGCGGGTGGCTCGGGGGAGCAAATACCAAAAGGATATCACTAAAAATCTAGTCTATATATAAAAACTAGGCTAACTAATACTTTTTTGGTTTTTTACTTTGCATAGAGTTTTCTACTTCTATTTCTATTTCTGGTTTATATGGTTTCACTGGCTTTGAGGCGTCAATGGGAGAATTACACGACCAACATTGATTTTCCAAATCAACGACAGCTTGCGTGCATGCCTTACAATAGATGGAATTACACGTGGGGCAGATATAAAAATGAAAACCTCCAGCACTTCCCTTACATAACAAGCACGTTTGCGAGCCTTTGTACACGGTAACTTCCCCTTCAGTAATTCGTTCCATTTTCATCATGCGAGAGAGAAACTTGCCCTTTAAGTGATCATTTAATCGTGCTAATTCCATGCGCTCAGAGAGAGGAGCATTTATTCTTTCCATTTGTTCCCACGTGTTTAAATTTTCCATCATAGCTTCATGAAGACCTGTTATTTCTTCGGCAAGCCCAATATAGCCATGTCTTTCAGACATACGTCGTGCTTGCGTTAAAAATCGTCGAGAACTTTCTATATCAAACATTATAAGCGCTAGTTTTCCATGCAAGATGTAGGCATCTATTAAAAAGTAATATAAACCAGATTTTTGAGCCAGAGCTATGAGTTTCTCAATCAGAGGTTTTATTTCACTAATGATATTAATATCGTTAGATATTCTCAATTCAAAAAGAAGTAATTCACAAAGTTGAGAAAAACTTGCAATTTTATACATATGCAGAAAAGAATCTTCCTCTATAAATTCTCTAAATAAATCTTCTGCCATTACTCGGTCGCGAGATCGCATGCTCGAGTCTCTCCGTTCACTTTTGGATCTAGCATCAAATCTTTGGTTTTTCATAGGTCAATCTCCGCTTTAGAGAGTATTAGGCATCACTAAATTATTAATTTCTTTCTTTTTTATTTTAACTTTTTCTTAA
>SDBV01009531.1_pt1 | contig 12894 bp, 11 predicted proteins | sample 2277081 | NCBI WGS metagenome assembly SDBV01 (sample SAMN10402039, study PRJNA504765) | marine sediment metagenome | isolation source: marine sediment core GS10_PC15, 223 cmbsf | place: Arctic Ocean: Southern Knipovich Ridge | collected 2010
TCCATGCTCACCTCTGTCTAGCAGTCATCGCGCCAATGGAGGTCGTATTGGTAGCTTCTTGGTCAGGCATCGGTCAACCCTGGGAGACTGCGGCCCATCTAACCGTCCTAGTGGCCCAGGCCCGGGACACCAGGAGCGATCGCATGCGGGCCGGAGGCGGGATCGGCATCACACCCATTCTCGCGATGCTGAGGAAGCTCGTCTCGGACGAAGCCTCGTTCGATAGTCACTACGCGGCGCGCGCCCCGGAGAGTATGGCGTACGGCAACGAGGTGGAGCGTCTCGCCGGAGATCGAGCGACTCTCTATTTCGGAGGGCGTGCCGGGGACGCGCCACTCGACCTCACAGCTCTCCTTGCGGCGCCGACCGATGAAACGCATGTCTACGTGTGTGGTCCTGCGGGCATGATCCGGGCGGCACGAGACATTGCGTCACAGCAAGGCTGGCGGCCCGAGCAGATCCACTTTGAGAGCTTCGGCGGAAGCGCGCAGGCCGACGACCGACCCATCCGGGTAGAACTGGCTCGCTCACGGATGTCGCTGGAAGTTGCCGCGTCGCAGTCGATCCTCGACGCGATGCTCGAGGCCGGCGTGTGGGCACAGTACGAGTGCAAGCGCGGAGAGTGCGGCATGTGCATGACACCGGTACTCGAGGGGGAGCCGGATCATCGAGACGTCTTCCTCGCCGAATCGGATCGAGAGCGCTTCATGTGTACGTGCGTCTCCCGGGCGAAGAGTGATAGGCTTGTTCTCGATCTGTGAGCCTGTCGCATCGTGCGAAGCAGACGTCGGAAGATCCATGGGCATTTAGCACGCACCAACAAATGCCTCTTGCCTCGTGGCTTCTGTCTTGACGGCGTAGTCGCGGAGCAGACGCCGGAGCGCGTGCCGTGCTCGGAACAGGCGTGATTTCACGGTTCCCACCGGTACCCCGGTCACATCCGCGATTTCGGCGTAAGAAAGCGATTCCATGTCACTCAGCACCAGCGTCTGTCGAAAGTCGTGGGGCAGCGTGTCGATGGCTCGAAGAATGTCGTCGTCCACGATCTGGTCAAAGAAGTGACCCTCCGGATCGGATTGCTCGTGGTCGTCAAGCACAGTAATCTCCTCGATCGCATTGACATCGATGTGCACGCACGCTCGGCTCGCCCTGCGGTACTCGTTGATAAACGAGTTTCGGAGGATGGTGACGAGCCACGCGCGGATGTTGGTGCCCATTCGGTACTGATGCCAGGATCGGTAGGCCTTGAGCATCGTGTTCTGCACGAGATCTTCGGCCTGGTGTGAGTCTCCACTAGTAAGACGCAATCCGTAGCGGTAGAGAAGGTCGAGATGCGGGATCGCCTCGCGTTCGAAGTCCTCGCGCTTGGTATCGTGGTCCGTGGCAGACTCGGTGGTTGCGATGGATTCACTCATGACGCTCAGCTCCGGTATCCGAGACGTCGCAGGGTTCTTCCGCAGCATGCCGCACCGCAACGTCGAAGCCAGCTCGCTGAAGCATGCGGCCAACGTGCAGCGCAGTGTGGTCATCGCGAAAACGCGTCGGTTTCATGACCCCACCGATGGGCGAACACGCCGTTACGACGAGTGTTCGAAGACCTCCCCCCCCCAACATTTGGTTGGCCGGTGTCGACGCGGCGTCCACTTGGAACGCGGTGGCTCTGAGTGCTGTGGGCATGTCAACTCTCCGATTAGGTCTTGTCACTCCTCGCTGGACATAGAGCATGGACGATGCCAAGTGGAGAGATTCCCGCAGAATTGGCGTAAGTTGTTGTAAGAAAGCTTCTTAGGTGGCAGTTTGGCGGTTCGGGCCGAACCGCGCGAAGAGGCTGATTCCCGAGAGTTCGGGAGTGTTACGAAATATCGGGAATCACCATGACATCCGCTCGATGCCGAGTTTTTTCATCCGTGACTCCAGCGTGGTGGGCTTGATTCCGAGAATTTGGGCCGCCCCCCGCTCTCCGCTGACTTTCCCTTGGGTCAGTTGCAGGACCTTGAGGATGTGTGCTCGCTGGGCTTCGTCCAACGTGATGGTCGGAGAGGCACCAGATGTCCCTTCGGGCTGAGGCAGGCAATCGTCGAGTTGTAGACTGTGCCCCTCACTGAGGATGACCGCGCGTTCAATGACATTTTCCAGTTCTCTGACGTTGCCGGGCCAGCTATAACACATGAGAGCGGCCAACTTCTTTTGCGGGATCGTGTCGATCCGCTTTCCCATTTTCGCGGCGTATTTGTTGACGAAATGATTGACCAGCAGCTCGATGTCCTCCGTCCGCTCACGCAGCGGAGGGATTGCCACTGGGAATACGTTGAGTCGGTAAAAGAGATCTGACCGAAACCGCCCCTCCTGCATGGCCGTTTGTAGATCCCGATTTGTCGCCGCGATCACCCTCACATTGACCTTGATCGTCCGGGTTCCCCCCACTCGCTCAAACTCGCCTTCCTGAAGTACTCGTAGAAGCTTTGTCTGCATTTCGAGTGGCAGATCGCCGATTTCGTCGAGGAAGATCGTACCTCCGTCCGCCAACTCGAATCGACCGATTTTGCGAGAGACGGCTCCGGTGAAAGATCCTCGCCCGTGCCCGAAGAGCTCGCTCTCGATGAGGTTGTTGGGCAGCGCAGCGCAATTGACTTTCACCAGAGGCTTGCTCTTCTTGGGGCTCAGGTCATGAACAGCACGAGCCAGGAGTTCTTTCCCCGTACCGGTCTCGCTGGAGAGGAGCACGGTGGCATCAGTTGGGGCGACGGTTTCGATGGCCTTCAATACCTTCCTCATCGCCGCACTCTGGCCCACGATCTCCTCGAAGTTGTGCACGAGCTTGATCTCTTCTTGGAGATAGATGTTCTCCTGTTCGAGCTGCGCCTTGAGTTCGGCGATCTCCTCGTACGCCCACATGTTTTGCACGGCAAGTGCAACCTGGTGGGCGACTTCCAACAAGAGATCCGCATGGGTCTCTGTGTATTGGTCCGGTTCCCGGCTTCCGACGTTCAGCGTACCAAAGGCTTCCCCCTTTGCAATGAGTGGGGCGGATACGTACGAGCGTATGCCTTCCTTCAGCAGCTCGTCTTCCAGTCCAATCAGACGTTCCTTCTCCAGGTCTCGCCGTATGCGACACTGCTTGGTTTCGAGTACCTCCGCGAGGTGGCTTCCTCGACGAGGAAACTGGCTCCCAGCCGCTAAGAGCCTGGGTGGGTCTGCCCCGGCGAGCGCGTACACCTGTAGCACGTCCGCCCGAACATCATGGAGCGCGAGGCTGGCTCGGTGGAACGGAACCACCTCGTTGAGCGCTTGAAAGACGGCATCGAACAGAGATTCTCTGTCGAGGTTGGCGATGATTGCGTTGTTAATGTTCAGCAGAACCCGGTGTCGTTCCTCTGACTGGCGCAGCGCGCCCTCAGCTCGCTCGCGCTCGACCCTTTCGTCGGCTTCACGTAATGCACGCTGCACGGCGGGCACGAGGCGGGACAACCGCTGCTTCAGCACATAATCAGTGGCCCCCTGCTTGAGACTCTCGATCGCTCGTTCCTCGCCGATGGCGCCTGACACGAAGACGAACGGGATGTCGGGGCATTGTTCCTGTGCTAGGGCCAGCGCTTCGTTGCCGTCGAAACCCGGCAGCGAATAGTCCGCAAGAATGATGTTCGGGTGGTTCTGGAGTTCGGCGATGTAGGCCTCTCTCGTGGCGACTCGTGTAGCCCGGAACGAGATCTCGGCGCTGCGGAGTTCACGCTCGGTCAACTCGGCATCGGTCGCCACGTCCTCCAACAACAGAATCCGGAGCTCTGCGTTCACACGTTGCCTACTCCACGCCGACGGCGTTACGCCGGAGGCTTGTTGCACACTAACCAATAGAGGCCAAGCTCAGACACGCAGTCGATGAACTGCTCGAAATCCACTGGCTTCACCATGTAGCTGTTGACGCCCAATCTATAGCTCTCCACAATATCGCGCTCCTCCTCCGACGAAGTCAGTACCACGACCGGAATCATCTTGGTCCGCTCATCTGCCTTTATGCGGCGCAGCACTTCCAAGCCGTCAACTTTCGGAAGCTTGAGATCCAGCAACACCACCTTGGGTTGGTCGGTCACTTCGCGATCGGCGTATGATCCATTGCCGAAGATAAAATCGAGCGCTTCCGCCCCATCTCGCGCGACGACGACCTTGTTGGCCAGGTGGCGCTTTTCCAACGCGCGAAGAGCCAATTCCAAATCGTGCGGATTGTCCTCCACCAACAGGATATCGACAGCATCAGCGTTTACCATAACCCTCATTGATCCTCAAAGAGTAAAGAAAATCGTTGCCCCCTCGCCGACCTCCCCTTCCGCCCACACACTTCCCCCGTGCCGCTGCACAATGCGGTAAACAATGGCAAGGCCAACACCGGTTCCCTCGAATTCATCGGTGGTGTGCAGGCGCTGGAAGAGCCCGAACAGTTTGTCAACGTACCGCATGTCGAACCCGACGCCGTTGTCCTTCACATAGTAAGCCTGGCGAGCAAGGTCGGTCCTGTGGCCGACCTCGATTAACGCTGGCTCGCTCGTGCCGCTGAATTTGATTGCATTAGACAGCAGGTTGGTGAACAGTTGGCGAATGAGGATCCGGTCGCCCCGAGCAGGCGGGACGTTGCCAAGCACGAACTGTACGTTGGGGATCGGAGCGGCCACCTGTAATTCTTCAAAGACCTCAGCGGCGAGCCCGCGCATGTCGAGCTGGGTCGGACTCATCTCCTGTCGTCCCAAGTGGGCGAGAGCAAGAAGATCGTCTATCAATTGGCTCATATTGTGCGCGTTACTGTGAATGATCGCGAGGAGCCGATCACACTCTTCATCGAACTTCTCGCTGTGATCTTCCATCAGGATGCGGGAAAATCCAGCGATCGCTCGAAGCGGTGCCCGGAGGTCATGTGAAACCGAGTACGTAAAGGCTTCCAATTCCGCCGTTCGTTCCGCGGCTGCCTGCTCGGCGCGCTTCCGATCGGAGATATCCCGGACCAGGGCAATCATGTGCGTTTCGTGATCGAACTCCACGATCGACGCCGACATTTCCGTGGGCAACCATTCGCCGGTCTTGGTGCGACAGCTGAGTTCATTAGTGCTGCCGTGGCCCTCCCGAAATACCGAGTCCGTGAACGTCATCAAGGCAGGCATCTCGTCAGGGTGGATCGCGGAGACCGGCAGCGCCAGAAGCTCGTCGCGGGTGTATCCAAGCATGTCGCAAGCCATAGAATTAACGCTCACGACCGCATCCCGCGCTGGGTCGATGACGAAGACCGCGTCGTTGGAGTGCTCGAAGATCTTACGAAACCGTTCCTCGCTCCGTGCCAGCTCCTGTTCCGCATTTCTATGGTCGGTGACGTCTACAATGAAGGCGAGTGAGCGGACTATGGTTCCGCGCTCGTCGAATTCGGCGGTTGCCGAAAGCAGGACGTCGATGATCTCCCCTTTTTTCTTGACAAACTGATACTCCACGTCCCTCGCGACGCCGGTCTTAATGAACTCCGGGAGGTTGACGTCGATCGCACGTCGGCGCGACTCCTCGGTCAGGAAATCGGTGGACGGCCGGCTCAGCACTTCGGTCCGCTCGTAACCGAGCACGGTCAACCAATGGTCGTTGACGTCGATCAGTTTCCCATCGGCATCGATGGAATGCATCATGACGGGAGTGTCGTTGTACAGCGACTGATAGCGAGCGGCGATCTCTTCGAGGTCGCGCGAGCGACGCTCGAGCGTCTGCGAGAGGCGGGCATTCTCAATGCCAATTGCCAAGTGCTCGGCGAGCATCGACAAGGTCACCTCATCTTCACGAGAGAGGGCTTTGCTGCCCCGCCGACCGAAAAACAAGACGCCCATGCAGTGGTGCAGGGTCACGACGGGTGCCAAGGCCAAGAGCTGGATCTGGAATCCCTCAATCGCCGGCGGAATCATCCCATGGCCCGGCTCTTGGTTCGTCATGGCGACGTACAGCGTGGTTCTCTGAAGCACTTCTTGGAACAGAGGCGCCAGTTCGTTGAGGATTCGTTCGGTGTCAGCGGGATCGAGTTGCTCCCCCTCGATTTGGAGTGCCAGCCTCCAACCCGTCTCCGCCTCATCGAGGAGCGCGGCGCCGCAGACATTGCACTGGAGCAAGGAGCGGAGGCCCGTGGCTGTCAGCCGGGCCCGCTCGAGTTCGTCATTTGCCGCCGACAGTGCTGTGAGAAACGTGCGCAGCGTGTGAGCTGCTTCAAAATCTGACCCGGCTACGCCGGGCGTCATGGTCTCTGCCATCATATCCTCGCTAATCTGCAAACCGCTCCATGCGGCAGCAAGACCCTGAGGGCAAACACCGGTCCCGTAGCGCCGGTTCCTCTGCGTCGAGCAATTCGATGATCAAGGCTGTCCGGGCCGATAACATTCGGTTCATCCGGTATTTCAGGGGAAGAACGTTCCCGTCAGGAAGAGGGCCCCGCCATCGCGAAAGTCGGAGGCCATCGCGACACACGCCGCGCCCGGAGTGAATGGCCACGGAATCCACGGAACGCACGGACCCCAACCCAACCCCAAAACTCTTTTTTCCCCTTCACCCCCCCACCTTTTTGGGGGAGGGAAGGGGGAACACAACTTCCGGGGCGGGGCTGCGGGGATCCGTGCTTTCCGTGGCTTCCGTGGGTCATCCGGAGTGGGGTGGAAGGGTCGAGAATCGTCCCTTCAATCACTTGCCCCGAAATTCCCGGAAGGACCTAATATTCCAACACGCTCCTCGGGTTCATGCCTTCTGACATTTCGTGAGGCTCCCGAAGTTTCGTGATTCAATGTCAGCTATCGACGAGCCCGCCAGTTGCGGCAATGGCTGCATCTCCGGTTCCACCAACCGTTTACGGTAACTCCCCACACCGCTCAATGTCTGGCACGGTACCTGCTCTACTAGGGATCCGGACGCGAACCGGACGTTACGAGCAGATCCGCATGAGGCGAGAACCGGAGGAGAGACGAGAGCCATGACTACGCCAACAACAGTCACCAAGATGCTATTGATCGCTCTGGTCGCCGGTGTCGCCGCCGAGACAACGGGGTGTGCGCCGACGGGAACATCGGCTGGGGCGGTCGTTCCCAACCAGCAGGCGACCGTTCGCATACAGAACGAGAATCAGCGCGATGTGAGGGTCTACCAGGTCCCCGGCAATGGAGGTAACCCCGTGTGGATCGGGACGATCGGGAGTTTGAACACGAAGCGGATTCTACTACGGGTGCCTGTCGCGGATTCAGAGAATCGCGCTGGATCGGTGCGCTTCTTGATCAGCCCGTTGCTCTCCACCACGAGTTTTCTCACACATGCGATCACCGTGGCCCCGGGTGACGTGGTGCGCATTACGGTGGCGAAGCAGTTGGCGTTTTCGACTTTTGCGGCTAGGGATCATTAGAGAACCGGAAGTCATGACGGCGGACCTGTGGCGCAAACGCAAATCTTGGCCTCGGTGACAACGACGTCGCGCGCCATTTGATGAGCACGATCAGTGCACGAAACCATGACACACGTACTCATCACAGCCACGATCACGTCTGACAGAACCAGGCCTAGCTGATTCACGACGTTCCAGGAGGTGTGCCACAGCACTGCCATCAGAGCACTGCCCCGAGTGCCATTGTATAAGAATGTGAGCCAGATAGCGCCCGCGGCGAGGCCAACAAAGAAACCCACTACCATGCCCACCCCGAAGTCAAACCGGTAGAAGAACATTGGGGCGTGCCAAACGCCATGCAGCACGGTCAACACGAGAGTTGCCGATAGCGCGTTTCTTTTCGTCTGTAGCCAAGGCAACGCAAACCCTCTCCACCCCGCCTCCTCCCCCAACCCATACGCAATGGCTGAAACCAACGATCCACTGATCCACGCTGCGCTGAGGATCTCGTGGGTCCTGAGTTCCTCGAGCCCGGTTATGGGACTGCGACTGAGCACCGCCACCACGTAGCCGATCAGAAAGAATAGAAAAGGACTCGCTGCAGAAAGGAGAAGCCAGTCGGCCCCCACTCTCCAACGCAAGAGGCCACGTACCCATGCCACCCAGAGGCCTTTCCGATGGGCTACCAATGCGGCCGCAGCGATCGGGCCCAAGCCCCCAAGGGAGTGCCAGTGAGGTGTCCGACCCCACGATAATGGCGGCGTCGAGATGGTCTTCGAGGTGGAGGGGCATGTCGACGGTGAGGGGGGCGGACCCGGTGCCGTCAGGTCGAAATCCGAAAAGGTCGCGCCGACCTGGCAGCGAATACTACTCGGTCTCCCGATCTCGTATCCCTGTGCCGCCAGCACCGTGACGGTCCCGGCCGTCATAGTCCCCGGCAGCATTCCCTTCTTCACCAGATAACAGCTCAGAGCCCCGGTGGTCGTACCGGAGGCCGCCTCTTCAGGGCATCCCTTCCCCGCGGGGGCCGAAGAGCAGGCACCGGATCCGCCCAATGAACGTTTCCCGGACGGCGCTGACCCGCCCCCCTGCGAGGTATTCCCGGACATCGCGGGCAAGCGCGGCGGCGCTCGGATAGCGTGCGGAGACCTCGCGGGATAGGGCCTTCAGACAGACCGCCTCCAGCGCACGCGGAGCACGGCGGTTGATGCGCCGCGGAGGGGTGATCCGGGCCTGCTTCACGTCCTCCAGCCAGCCGCGAGGACGAGGCTTTCCGGCCCAGTCGTGCGGAGCCCGGGCGGTCAGCACTTCGTACAGGACGGCGCCCAGGCCGAACACGTCGCTCCTGACCTCCGCACGCCCCTCGGCCTGCTCCGGAGGCATGTAGTCAGGAGTGCCGGCGACCACTTCGCTCGCCCCACCTGCGCCCTCCCCGTTCCCGGCCAGGCCCCAGTCCAGGATCACGGTATCCCCGGAGGCCCCGACGAGGATGTTCCCGGGCTTGAGGTCCCGGTGCAGAATGCCGCACGCATGGGCATGGGCGACCGCGTCGCACACGCCCACGAAGGAGCGCACCAGCTCGCGCCAGAGGATCCGCTTCTGCCCGGGGGCCGGCTCGGCAGCCGGACGGTGATACTCCCGGATCCGCTCTCCGAACGTCCGGCCCCGCACGAGCCTCATCACGTAGAACGGCGCGTCTTCCCCCTCCAGGTGGATGTCGTGCACTCCGACGATCCCCGGGTGGTCGAGCCCGGCGGTGAGGCGTGCCTCCGCGCAGAACCTCGACAGGACCTCCAGGTCCCGCCGCGCTTCGGGCCCTGGGGTCTTGACCGCCACGAGCCGTCCCGCGCGGCGATCAAACGCCTCCCAAACCACTCCCATCGCTCCGGTGCCGATCCTCCGATGGAGGACATACCGGTTCCCGTGCAGGCACCGCGACCGCAGAAGGCCCAGGATGTCGGGGCGCGACGGGAACCGCGATTCGTAGTCGGAGAGGGAGGGTGCGTCGCCGTGCGGCGGGACGTGGCGCGCCAGGAACTCGTCCTCCACGAGATCGGCCGGTACCGTCGAGGAAGATCCCAGAGCCGGACACACGTCGCGCAGGGCCGTTCCGTATTCCTCCAGTTCCGGCCCCGGGCCGGACTCCCACGAACGCCGCAGGTGTTCCGCGATGAGGTCCTGGAGCGCTTCGGGTCTGTCGTCGTCCTCGACCGTGGACAGGTAGTCCGCCAGCCGGTACGCGTCCGGACGCTTTCCCGCGTCCCAGTCATCCCGGAACCGCAGCAGGGCCGCGGACCAGCCCGCGTAGCGCTCCGTGTCGCGCTCCCCCACCCGGGCAGGACGGGCCACGAGCGATATCAGCATGAGATCCGCGCTCCCTCGCCCAGAGCCGACCCGATGTCCCGCAGGATCCTCTTCACGAGCCGCAGGCCGAGGCCGAGCCGCTCGGCGATCTCCCGGCTTGTGCACCCGTCGAGCCGGAGCCCGACGATCTCGAACGTCCGGGGGTCGATCGTCCGGAGGTCGACGTAGAACCGGTCCAGCCAGGCCGCCAGGGCTTGAACCGCTTTCTCCTCCGCCTCGACGTCGGCGGGGGCGGGGGCCTCCCTCACCCCGGGATCCTCTACGGGAACGGAAGGGGGCCGGCGGAGGGACCGCAGGACGAGATCGTCGAGAACGCCGTTCACCTCGCCGGAAAGGCTCGACGGGCAGTCCCCGAGAACCGCGCGTGCGATCCCCGCGGCGTCGATCCGGGACTGCAGGGGGGTCTCGCCGGCACGGCACAGGAACGCCAGGATCTTCCGCAGCAGCGGGAGCAGGTTCACGTCTCGTCGTCCGCGGCCGGCTTCCAGCGACCGATCTCCCGGTTCCCAGACACGGGAACCCAGTCCATCCGGATCAGTCCCTCGGGACAGGCGTCCGCGCACATTCCCGAGCTGCGGCAATCCTCGGGACGCTGGAGCGTCGCGAAGTCCCAGACGAGCTCCAGGCACGCGGAGGGGCAGATCCTCACGCAGGCGTCGCAGCCGTTGCAGTAGCCCCGGTTGACGACCGGCACCCACTTCTGACGGACGGGGGGGCGAGGCGGGGCGGGATCCTCGGACTTCCACAGCCAATGCAGCATCCCCACCGGTTCTCCCTCCTTCTTCGCCTAAACGTCCCCGGTATGCGAGGTCGAATCGGAGCGCCTCTGCTTGAACACCGTCTGCCGCGCCACGGCCAGGACCGAGGCGGGCACCACGAACTGTTCCTCCGGGGTCTGGGCCGGCCGCAGCCTGAACCAGCGGCTGACCATGAACCACACCAGGGGAAAGAGCCCGCCGAGCACGAACACCGCTATCCCCACCCCACGCAGCCAGGTAAAGGTCTGAAAGACGGAGCCCTGGATGTAGGCCTGGGAGCGGGCGAAGGCATAGCCTTCCGTCATGGCCACCGTCAACTGGTGTACGCCGACCGGGAACAGGTCCATGAGCACCATCAGCAGCAGACCGATGTTCAGCGACCAGAACGACGTCCTCAACATTCGCGGGTTCCAGCTCTTCGGGTGCAGGTTCCACCGGCCGCAGAAGATCATGGCCGCGACGGCCAGGTTCCCGTACACGCCCATCAGGGCGGCGTGTCCGTGGTTCACGGTCAGATAGGTTCCGTGCTGGTAGTAGTTGATGATCGGAAGGTTGATCATGAAGCCCATGACGCCGGCACCGAAGAAGTTCCAGAAGTTGACCCCGACGAGGAAGAGGAACGCCTCCCCCAGTCCGAACGTTGCGTGGGGGCCTTCCTTCTCCCGCAGTTCGATCACGGTCATCCGGGGCAGTTGTCGGAAGCGCCAGGCCTCGATGGTCAAGAGGATGAGCGGTGCCACCTGGAGGCTCGACAGGACGCCCCCCAGCGCCACGGTCTCGATCGACTTCGCGTTCCAGTAGAAGTTGTGGCTGATGCCGATCATGCCCGACCCCAGGAAGAGAATCGCGGACAGATAGACGACCCGGGCCGCGACCAGATGGCTGACGAAGCCCATCAGATAGAGGAAGTAGGCGATGATGATCGTCGTGAACAGCTCGAAAAACGCCTCCACCCACATGTGGATCGTCACCCAGCGCCAGAAGTCGGCGATGACGAAATTGGTGTCGGGGCTGGCCACGAAGGAGGCGCTGAACATCAAGATGATGCCCGCGATCGAGTACACCATCCAGTTCGGCAGGGACCAGGTCTGCTTCTGCTTCAGGGCGGGCCAGAGCCCTCGGGCGACGACCATGAGCCAGACCAGGAACGAGGCGTAGAGCACGATGTGGTACGCGCGCCCCAGCTGAACGTACTCCCACCCCTGCAGGCCGAACCAGTACGTGGCGCCCTCGCTGAGCACGCCCTTGATGCCTATCGGGATCCCCACCGCGGTGCCCCCGGCCACGACGACGAGCATCCAGAAGAGGGCGTTGACCCACTGGAGCTGTCCCCGGGGCTCGGGCCTACAGATGAGCGGCAGGACCCAGATCGACGCCGCGAACCAGCAGACCGCGATCCAGAGAATGGCAATCTGCGAATGCCAGGCCCGGGTGACCGTCACCGGGAGCCAGGCCGAGATGTCGATTCCCAGGAAGGCGAACAGCCCGACGAAGTCGCTGATCGTGAGAACACCGGCCAGGACCTGGACGAGGAAGAGGATCGCGGCGACGGCGAAGAACTTGTACGTGGCCCTTTGCGTCGGTGTCGGCTTGAACCGATCGACCGAGTCGGACGTGGCGAACGGGGCCAGCTTCGACTTCTCCTGCTCCCGGATCGCGTCGCGGTCGAGCTTGCCGTAGTAGTAGAAGATCACGCCGATCATGAGGATGACGACCAGGGTGCCGATGACGCTCCAGAGCACCAGGGCTCCGTGCGGGAGGTTGCCGGCCAGAGGGTCGTACGGCCAATTCTGCGTGTAGCTGTTGTCATCTCCCGGCCGGCGCGCGGCCGACAGCCAGCCGCCCCAGAAGAAGAAGGAGGACAACTGCCGGACCTCGTCCGGGTCGGTGATGTAGTCCGCCGGCGTGAACTGCTCGGCCCCCGCCAGGTCGCCGCCCCTCCCGAACACCTCGCCGTAGTAGCGGTTCACCATGCCGAAGGCGTAGGACTGCGCCGGCGAAAGGACCACCACGCCCTCGTCGTACGCGGGCTCGCGCCCGACCGGCCGCGAGGGGTCGTACCGGTTCTCCTTCAGTTCCTTGTGAACGAGCGACGCCACCATCGCGTCGCGGAATTCGTCCTCCGGAATCCGGGTCTTCCACTGCTCGTCGTAGTACTCGTTCATCCAGCGCGCAGTAAGGTTCAGGGCCTCGGCCGTGAAGTCGGGGCCGCGCATGCCGCCATCCCCGAGGAAGCTGCCGTACTCCATGAGCCCGTACCGGAAGAAGACCTGCTGCCCCCCGACGATGTCCTCTGCGGTGAATACGGTCTGTCCCTCCTCGTCGACGAAATCGGATACCGGCGGGGCCAGTTCGTACGTCTTGACCCCGATGTATCCGACGACGACCACGCTGACC
>SDBV01009532.1_pt1 | contig 12894 bp, 6 predicted proteins | sample 2277081 | NCBI WGS metagenome assembly SDBV01 (sample SAMN10402039, study PRJNA504765) | marine sediment metagenome | isolation source: marine sediment core GS10_PC15, 223 cmbsf | place: Arctic Ocean: Southern Knipovich Ridge | collected 2010
CTTTCCAAAATGAAAAAACTCACAGATACATTATCCCTGGTGTCCACTCTCTTGCTTGTCGGACTGCTGGCTTTACCCGCGCCATCATGGGCCTCGAGTTCGGGGAACCAGAGCCAGATCATTCTCTACAGTTACGGGCTCGCAAGGGTCCAGGTTACCGGTCCCGATGGATCAAGGGCTGGTGCGGACCTGGTTACCGGTGATGAACTGGAAGAGATCAAAGGATCTGATGTCGTGATTGAGAAAGCCGAGGATAGATTGGATGGCTGGACCATTACACTCAGAAGCCCGACCCTGGGTGTGTACCGCATTAATCTGCTGGGAACAGGAACAGGAGGGGTCGTTATGGATCTCGAGGTGTTGGATTCCTCGGGCCGGATCAGCAGCAGTCAGGTGTTTCGAAGGATCAGGGGCGGCGATTCTTTCGAGTATGTTCTCGATTACAGTCCCACCCTGAAAAGCGACAATCAACTTCAAGAGGCGACGAATTGATACTCGCTTCGCTCAGGTTCCATGTTCCAGGTTCCAGGTTGCAAAAAGGCAGACGATGGGCGATGGGCAATAGGTGAAAAACCTCGTTCGTCATCGTGCCTTCCGCTCTTCCCAATAGCCCCTCCCCTATAGCCCATAGCCTTCTCTTCCCTTTGGCTCTTCCCCCCATACTCCCCTTCCTTCCGACTCCTGGATTCCGGCTTCTGGCCACCTGTTTACAGCTTCGCCTCTTTCCACACTTTGTCCAGACTCAACATGGTGGTCTTGTTCCCGAAAAAGACGCTCCAGTTGATCGCCAACAGGACAATTGTAGCTACAAGATATCCGATAGCTGTTCCCTGGAAAACCCCGAAGCGTCCATATGTCAACGAGATGGTGATGGAGTATGCGAGGACTGTCCACAGTCCCCTGGGAAAGTTCTTCAATACTGTATGCGCCCTCTTCGCCCCGAAGTTCAGGTGAATAAGGGCCAGCAGGGGATATACAACCGTGGGAAAGGCTGAGAACAGCCCTGCCCATCTGACGCCAATGTTTTGTGCAAACCCTGTGATGATCAGGACGATGACGGTGGAAAAAAACAGCCGGAAAAGGACCATGGAGAGAGTGTAGTGAGCTGGGCGATCAATTGTGGTGTTGGGAATCTTCCGAAGAAGAAGTGAGAAGCAGCCGATAGAAACAAAGGAAACAGCGATTCCCGAAAGCAGGGAAGGTGTCAGGCCGCTAAGTAACCACGCCGATACCAGGTAACCACCGATAGCGTAAATGGAGGCCAGGATGGTAGAACCGACAGTGGAATCCCTGGACCCCAGGAAATAGAAGTAAACGAAAACGAGCGCGGATACATGTCCGAGCAGATTATAAGGAACGGCGGCGACCGCGAATTCCGGTCCAATCTGAATACCGTAAAAGAACAGCACCAGGGCGGTTCCAATGGGATAACCGCTGAGGATGCCCGCTATCCGGGGGCTCGCTTTTTCAGCGATCCAGGCAAGGCAGAGAATGAGTGAGACAGTGATGATAATTTTCAGGATTAAAAGGTTCATGGCTTATAAGAGGGTTTGTCCTGATCAGGTGTTCCTTAGGGTTATATTCGAAATCCTCAGCGGATTTCGAGTATAGGAATCACGGTTAGCCTGAAAGAGGATATTGGGTAACTCATTACGAGAATGATGTCTTTCATCCCCAGAATCGCAAAGCTTAGAGTGTCATGGTGATTCTGGGGCTTCCTACTAACTTTCGTCACGCCGATGGCGTGATCAGGGCACTTCGACACGCTGTCAGGCGTGGAAAATCGCGGGCAAGAGGGCCAATACGGCTGCAAGGCCGATAATGGCAAAAGGGATTAATTTCTGTTTGTCGATTTTCAATCATATCTCCTTACACTTTGAACTTTGATAGAGTCGCAAAAAGTCCATTCGTGGCTTTTTGCTCAAAGGAAAGCGAAAAGTGTCATTTTCGTTTTATTACAAATCAATGACAATAATTAACGGTCATTGATCTGGGCGCCCCACCCGGGGCGCGTTGATGACTTTTTGCGAAGTCATCAACCTTTAAATGAACCTGAATTGCGTCGGTCTCATAACTGAATTGAACAGCCGGCTTTATCGCACAATTGAAAGGTGTGGTCAAGAGGGGAAAACAGGGGAGGAAAACCGTATGGAGGTATGGGGGTGGGGTAATAAATTCTCATGTATCTAAGTATCGAGGTATCTACGTATCCAGGTAACATCTGGAACCCGAAATCAGAAACCCGGAACCTGAGGCGCGGTAGCGACGAGCGTCCGATGTCCCAGGTCTTAGGGATGAACACAGGCTGTGGCTGGTGGCTAGCAAGTCCACTGTTTTGATTTTCCCAACCACTAACCACTAGCTTGCCACGCCATAGCTGGAAGCGACGGCGGATCACAAGCTACTTGCTTTTCAAATCCTGTAGATCCTGTTGATCCTGTCCTGAAAAAGGTGTTAATCCCGGGGTCGGGTTCGGACTCGGGTTCAGGTTCGGCTCTACCGATAACCGATCACTGATTACCGTCTTATACTCCCTTACCGTCCCCTCTGGTTTTTTATCGAACCCCTTGCGTACTGCCACAACTGGGACAAAAGCATCCCGGAAAGCATCAAAGCACATCCGATAAGACCTCTTAAGGACAGGGTCTCATTGAGTATCAGCCACCCGCCGAGAACGGCGAATGCTCCTTCCATGCTCAGGAGGATGGAGGCGTGGGCCGGGTGTGCGTCCCTCTGGGCGACGACTTGCAGGGTATAGGCGATCCCAACCGAACCCAGCCCTCCGTACAGGATCGGGACGGCCGCGTCGAGGATGGAACTTAAAAAAATCGGTTCCATGGCGTACGCTGCCGCGAAGCTGAGGAGGGAGCAGATGGCGAACTGGGAAGATGCCAGGTTCAGCGGGTTCATCCGAGGGGAAAGCCAGCTGATCCAGAGAACGTGGGCCGCCCACAAGAAAGCGCTCAAAAGGACAAGGAGGTCTCCCTTGCCGATGGTGAACTGCTCGGTGACGCTGAGAAAATAAAGGCCCGTAACGGCCAGGACGGCTCCGATCCATGTTCCAGTAGAGGCTTTTCGCCCTAACCTCAGGCCAATGATGGGAACGATTATGACATACAGCCCTGTGATGAAGCCGGCTTTTCCGGCGGTGGTATATACGATCCCGATTTGCTGCAGGGACGCGCCGCCGAAGAGCACCAACCCCGCAAGAACAGATCCCATTATTTTGGTCTTTTTACTTATGGGGATAGCCGGCGCAGATTCGGATTTTCCGTTGCCCATGCCAAAGTAGATCAGGGGCAGCAAGGAAAGGCTGCCCAAGGCGAAACGGATCCCATTGAACAGGTAGGGGCCGATGTGCTCCATACCGATCCTCTGCGCCACGAAGGCGAATCCCCAGATGGCGGCGGTCAGGAGGAGCAGAATATCTGCTTTGGTACCCTGTTTCATCAATTTTCCCGGTTTCGTTCTGGTTGGTTTCCGTGAGTATTTTGACCCTTTGATAACAAAATGCCGCGGGCGTGTGTCCGCGGCATTTTGTTATGCGGAGAAAAAACAGTTTTCTTGACTTATGTCAAGGTTTGGAAAAGTGAACAGTTTATAGTAAACCATTAATAGTAATTGTACGAGATAACCAGGGAGCCTTCATTCTTGTTTATCCGATCCAGTACAAATCCATTGCCGCGTTACCATTCCTGAGCGCCAGGTTGATGACTTTTTGCGAAGTCAGCAACTGTAAACAGTAAACCGTTAACTGTATACAGTCGGTCTTTCAGACCGGCACATCTGAAAGGAGAAAATGGATGGAGATCCGGCGTTCGGTGTTTGTGATCCTGGGGGTTGTATTGCTCCTTGGGGCGATTCCCATGGCTGCGTCGGCGGCCAGTGCCTGTATGGATTGCCACGAAAAGGTTACCCCCAACATTGTGCAGGACTTCCTCAGCGGGGAGATGGGCAAATCCGGTCTCGACTGTTCAACCTGCCACGGAGAAGGCCACATGTCCGAGTCCGATGTGGCCAATGTACAGCTCCCGACTGAAAAGACCTGCGGCGAGTGCCACGAGGAAAAGCTCGCCCAGTACATGGACGGGAAACACAGTCTGGCGTGGATTGCCATGGAAGCCATGCCCAAAACCGGCTTCCAGCCCCACGCCTATATTCAGGGGCTCAAGGGATGTGGAGGCTGCCACAAGGTTGGCGTACGGGATGAGGCCACCCGTGCTGATTACAGGTACGGCTCCCCCTGTGACTCGTGTCACACTCGCCACAAATTCTCTAAAGCGGAGGCCCAGAGGCCTGAAGCCTGCCGGACTTGTCACATGGGGTTCGACCACCCGCAGTGGGAGATGTGGTCCTCCTCAAAGCACGGGGTCATCAATCTAACAGAGGGGGATGACTCGACACGCGCTCCCACGTGCCAGACCTGCCACATGCAGGACGGCGATCACAAGGTCATGACCTCTTGGGGGTTCCTGGCCCTCAGGCTGCCGGAGAGCGACGAGGAGTGGATGGGCTACAGGACTACGATCCTGAAGGGGCTTCACGTTCTCGACCCAGAGGGTAACCCGACAGCGCGGCTTGATGTAGTCAAAGCAGGGAAGTTAGTAAGGCTCTCTGCGGAGGAGTGGCAGACGGAACGGGACAAGATGGTCGACATCTGCAGCAACTGCCACAGCAGAAAATATGCCCTGACCAATCTTGGCAATGCCGACCAGATGATAAAGGAAGCAGATAAGCTCATGGCTGAGGCCATCATCATCGTGGCCGATCTTTATGGTAAGGGTATCATCAAGCCCGAGGAGGGAAAGGCTGCCTATCCCGACCTGTTAACCTTTTACGATGCCATAACCCCCATAGAACAGACCTTGTACGTCATGTTCCTTGAGCATCGCATGAGGGCGTTCCAGGGGGCGTTCCACATGAACCCCGACTATGTGACCTGGTATGGCCTGGCTGAGATGAAGAAGGACCTTGTGGAGATCAAATACGAGGCTGAGAGGATGATAAGGGAAAGCCAAAGAAAGTAAGTGGAAAGCGGAAAGTGGAAAAAAACCTGGGCCCGGCGAAAGCCGGGCCCGTGCCTATCTCAAATCTCAGATCTCATATCTCAAATGTCATCCGAAATCCAAAATCCAGCAATAAGCATCTACATTACTTGTTGTCATCACGAGTCACGCCACCGGCGTGATGCGAAGCGATTCCATGCCTGAGATTGCCACGTCATCCTGCTTCTCTCGATATTCCTCGTAATGACAACCGTTGGACATTGGATTTCTTGTTACGCCGGAGCTGTTCGAAAGGCATTAGCGAAGGCGGATGGACGTTGGACTGTTCCAAACGCCCTCCGCAAGGCCTTTCCTTCTGGCTACTGGATTCTGGATGCTGGATTCTGGCTACTGGTCTTTTCCGCCCTCCGTACTGTCCACGGTTCCCATCCACTGAACGTTCAACGTCGCCACGCCGAACTCCTCTTCCACCTTGCCCCTGAGCAGGTACGGTCTGTGACGGGTGAGCTTTTGACAAAAGCGGGCGTAGGCACGGGGAAAGAAGGTGGTCTCGAAGGTGGCCGTAGTGTCTTCGAAAGTGACGAACTCCATGGGCTCGCCGTGCTTTGTGCGTACAGGCTTGCCGGTGATCCACCATCCCGCCATGGTAACTTTTTTCCCGACATGCTTTCCTATTTCAATCGCGGGAACTGTGTTTACCCGGGACAAAACCTCCCTGTACAGTGTGAGGGGGTGGCGGGACGTCAGCATCCCCAGGGTATCGATCTCCTGGTTCAGAACCGTTTTTTCATCATAAGGGAGGGTCTCGGGAAGGTTGACTGGTCCGTCATCGAAAAGGGAAAGGGTTCCCTCGGTTTCCTTTTGCCGATACGTCGCCAGAAGTTCCCATTGGAGTGCCGGCCGCCGCTCGATCCCCTCGATGTTATCGAAGCAGCCCGCCCGAATAAGGAGGCGGGCATCGGAAGAGTCAAGGCAGGTGCGCCTCAGGAAATCTTTGTGGCGTGAAAAAGGACCTCCTTTTTCACGCTCCCGGACAAGTTTATCGATCCCTGTCCGGGAAAGGCCCTTAATCTGCATGTAGCCGATCCGTATCTCTTGTCCTTTCCCGGTATAGTGCCGGCGGCTCTCGTTGATGTCAGGCGGTAATACTTCGATTCCCATGCGCCGGGTCTCTGTCAGGTAGGCGAAGGCGGAATAAAACCCCCCCTGGTTGGAGATGACCGCTGCCATGAATTCTGCCGGATAGTTGGTCTTAAGCCAGGCTGACTTGCAGCTCACCAGGGCATAGGACGCGGAGTGGGGTTTGCAGAAGGAGTATCCGGAAAAGGACAGGATCTGTTCCCAGCAGAGAGATATTATCTCTCTGCTGATGTTCCGCTTCGCGGCTCCCTCCGTAAACTGTTTTTTACAATCCTCGAGCCTCTTTTTCTGGTGCTTCTTGGTGATAATTTTCCTGAGCTGGTCCCCTTCGAATGCGGAAAATCCGGCCAGCACCATGGCCATCTGGGTGATCTGCTCCTGGTAGACGGCGATACCATAAGTCTCGCCAAGGACGTCGTCCAGAAGAGGGTGAAGGGATCGCCACGGTTTGCCGCGCATGCGGGCCACGAACTCCAGGATAAAGTTATTGGCCGCCGGGCGTATTATGGAGGAAGCCATCACCAGGTGTTCAAACAGATCGCATTCAAGTGTTTGGGGGTGGGGATCGGGACCCCACATTCGGGCCAGCAATTGACGGGTGGCCGGGGATTCGATGTAGAAACATCCCATGGTCCGCCCCTCTCTGATGAGGAGCCGGGTGTCCTCGTCCTCGAGGGGTTTCATCTGGGCGTAGTCCACCTCGACATCCGTGTTGGTCTTCACTGCCGCTATGGCGTCACGGATGACAGCCAGGGAACGGTTGCCCAGGATGTCGATCTTTACCAGACCTGCGGACTCGGTCTGGTCCTTCTCCCACTGGATGACAGGCAGCCCCTTGGCCGAAACCTGTACAGGTACGTATCGCCGGATCTCGTCTGGAACGATGATCAGCCCACCGCAGTGAAGAGAAAGGTGGCGAAGCTGGCCATCTAGTTTCGAGGCTATGTCAATGATCCTCCGCCACTTCTCGTCGAACCTCTCCCCGGTAAAAAGGGGGTGATTGTGGACCCTGTCTCCTGTCTTTGCTGAGCGGCCAAACCCTGAAAGGCGGCGGGTAAAGGCTTTAATGTCAGCTGCGGGGATACCGAACACTTTTGCCACCTCGCGCACCGCGCCGCGCGCACGAAAGCTCACCTGGTTGGCCACCATGGCGGTACGCCTGGATCCGTAACGGGCGAAGGCGAAGTCCAGGATCTCATCCCGTTCGTCCCACGGAAAATCCACGTCGATATCCGGTGGATCCAATCGTCCCTCGTTGAGAAACCGTTCGAAAAAGAGGTTATACTTCATGGGGTCAACGTGGGTGATCCCAAGGCAGTAGGCTACCAGGGAGGCTGCGGCGCTGCCCCGCCCGCAGGTGCGCTCTGAGCGCTTGGCCAGTTCCTCCACCACCAGGAAGTAGTGAGCAAATTTCTTGTCCCGGATGAGGACAAGTTCCCTGTCGAAGCGTTGCTGCAGGTCCGGTGTGATCCGTCCGTATCGCCACACCGCCCCTTCCAGAGCCTTTCGACGAAGCGTTTCATAAGCCTCTGTATCCCCCATCCCGTCGAAAGATGGGAAGATAAAGCCGGAGTAGTTCCAGTCGGTCCTGCAGCGGCTTGCCACCAGAGTTGTGTTCTCCATGGCCTCGGGGCAATGGGGAAAGTGGTCGGCGATACGCTCGGGGTGAAGGAGGAGATCTCTTTCGCCGGCGATGTCGGAAGGTGTCAGTCGTGACAAACTGGTGTTCATGTGAATGGCCCTTAACACCCGGTGTAGAGCATGGTCCTCCGGGTCAAGGAAAAGAGCTCTGGTGGTGGCCACCGGGGGAAGGCCTGTGTTGCGGGCCAGGGCCAGGGCACGGTGCATCTGATGACCCGGGGATAGCTCCACGAAGAGATCTTCCGGTGAAACGCTTTTCAGAGGTCTCAAAATTCTGGCATCGTCGGTGAGAACGCACAGCCCATTCCGATATCGGGCGATGGCCGACGGGAGGTCGAAATCCTTCCGGCAGTGGAGATCGGACAGAAGCCGGCACAGGTTCTCATAGCCCGTCTGGTCCCGGACGAGGAGAACGGCGCGGTGATCATCGGTAACCGCTTCGGTTCCGATAATGGGTGCGATCCCCGCTTCCCGCGCGCACTGGATAAAGTGCGGTATGCCGTACAGGCCGTTGCGGTCTGTCAGCGCCATGCAACTGATACCCGTGTTCCGGGCCGCCATGCACAGCTTCTCTGGATGGTGAAGCCCCCAGGCAGGGGAGAAGGAGGAATGAACGTGGAGGGGGACGAAGGAGGACATAATTCAATATTTAAGATTCAAGATTCAATAATTCTCGTTTGGGCCAAAGCCGTGGTTATGTGGATTGCAGTCCCTTTTTGAATTTTGAATCCGCGGCTATCGTTTTTCCTCGCTTGACCGCGCCCATTCCATACTTCCCTCTCACCGCGTCCAGGGCTTCCTGGATGTTATCCTCCATGCCGGGTTCCCCCGCGTTTACGAACATCTCCAACTGGCCCCGGGGTTCGGTTAGGCCTTCGCAAACGAGGTTAATCCACTTGATACCCACGCGCCGTTCACTGACCTCACCGAAAAGCCTTTCAACGAGACCGAAGATCCGGATGTCCTGGTCGATGGGATTTTTGAGAGAGGCGGTCTTTCGCCGTGACAGGCCATCAGAGTGGGTGATGGTCAGGGTTAGTCTGGTGGCGGCTTTCCCTGTGCTTCGCAGATGCAGCCCGCACTCCTCCGCCAGACGGTACAGTTCAGCCAGGAGGACTGAGTCGTCGTTCTCCCCCTCATTGAGAAGACTCTCGCGGGACACTTCCGGAGTCCGGCGTGGCGGCAGGACCGGCGAGGGATCGATCCCCCTTGCCCTGTGAAAAAGCAGTGGCGCGAAAGGGCCGAATGGCAGGGAAAGCTGGGGCAGGGTGAGGGAGGCGACCTGTCCAACGAGGCTCAGGTTGAGGTCGGCCAGCAGGACCCGCTGCCGGGTCTCCCCGATGCCGGGAATAATCGTCACCGGCAGGGGGGCAATGAATTCTGCTTCGCTTCCGCGCAGGACATCGCAGACGCCCGGTTTGTAAAGGTATCCCGCCGCGATTTTAGACACCAGTTTGTTGCCGGCCACCCCAACGGAACCGGTAAGGTTCAGGCGTCTGTCGAGATCCCGTTTCAGCTTGAGAGCCGCGTCACGACCCGGACCGAATAGACGAGTTGAACCGGTGAGGTCCAGGTATATGCGTCCTGTTGAGGAGGGTTCCCAGACAGGTGAGTATTCGCGTGTCAGCTTGACAAGAGCCCTGTTGCCGCCTGAAATTCTCCCCGGATCGGGCGGGAGGATGACAAGAGATGGGCACATCCTCCTGGCCCTGAAAAGGGGCATCCCCTCGAACAATCCTTCGGAACGGGCCTCTGCTGAAAGGTGCTGGATGAGCGCTCGCTCGGAATGGCCCGGGGCTACTGCCACAGGCCGGGTTCGGAGGGTGGGGTCGGAGATGCGGGCCAGGGCTATTGGAAAGGCAGGAATATAAATATGTAATATGTCTCGGTCCATAGATCAGTCCTGGAAAATCCTGTACGCCGAGACATTTTACGAAACGGGGAATCGGGGAATCGGGGAATCGGGGAATAACCTGTAACTCACTTTAAATCCTTTCATGCCATCTTTGACACGGTTGTTCATGTAAATTCTGAAAAATTATGCGTTTCGCGTTTCAATGACTTATTGCAACAGGTCAGCAAATCGTCAAAAAGAGCGGGTTATCTCCGTTTCTCCCCCTCTCCGTTTCACCGTTTCAGTGAGATTTCTCACTTCAGGTACCTTATCACTCCAACAACCACTCCCTCGATGCGGAAGCTTTCATCGTCCCGGACAATGATCGGCGCCATGGCCGCGTTGGCCGGGTGCAGTTCGATGCGGTCGACTTTTCTGTAAAAGCGTTTGACAGTGGCCTCGTTGCCTATGAGTGCTACCACTGTCTGTCCTCTCTCCGCATGGCTCTGCTTGCGGACCACGACGTAGTCACCGTCCAGGATCCCGTCTTCAATCATGGAGTTTCCCTCGACCCGCAGGACGAAGTTTCCCTCGTCAGCCATGTTTGGGGGCACCGGAATGGTGTCGGGTGTTTCGATAGCTTCGATGGGGTTGCCCGCCGATACGATCCCCGCAAGGGGAAGCTGGAACCCGTAACCTTCGGGAAGCCGCACACGGATGCCTCGCCTGGCGTTCCAGTCCCTCTCGATGAGTCCTTCGCGCTCTAACCGGGTCAGGTAGTTCTGAACCGTGCCCAGGGATTTGAACCCGAGGGCGCCGGCGATCTCGGCCTGGGAGGGGGAATATCCTTCCCGCTCCGTATGCTCGACGACGAAATCGAGAAATTTTTTCTGCTTGGGGGTTAGGGGGGTCATCTTGTAGATCCTCCAAAAGGAATTCAGAATCCAGAATTCAGAAGCCAGTAGAGAAAATCTCCAGCCGTGCCACCGGAGTCGATTCAAGATTTAAAACAGGATTCAGAGGTCGAAGGGACTATCCGAGTGCCATCGGACTGTGAATTAATGGGAACCTTCGACCCCTGAATCCTCAAAGAGCATAAGCTCAACGCACTGTTGTTCAACATTTTGAATTTTGAACCTTGAATGTTGAATTGTGCTCAAAGTGTATGCGTAAGTTATGCGTAAGTCAACTTTATTTTCATTCTGAAAATAAAGTCTGGGGGGAAGAGCAGCACGCAGAACGCAGAATGCAGAACGCAGGAGAAAACCTGTATCTAAGTATGTAGGTGTCGAGGTATCTAGGTAACACCTTGACCTGAAGCCCGAAACCATGAACCTGAGGCGCGGTAGCGCTGAGCGTGTCTACGTATCGAATTAACACCTGGAACTTGGAACCAGAAACTTGGAACCACGACCGAAGGTCGGCGTAATCATCCGGAATCCAGTCGTTTTTGCCTGGCGCGGCGAAGTCCGTAGGACGAAGACGGGTCATTGCGAGAAGCATCGAGTTAGACGAGAGCGACGTGGCAATCCCGGTTAATATAAACACGATCTCAAAGCTTTAACGCAGAGGGCCGCAGAGGAAAACATAAATTTTTGGGGAAAGCGCAGTTTCTGCAAAAGCGATGTATTTTACCACTGAGGTCACTGAGGTTATTGAGAGAACCAAAGAGCTGGGGGAAAGTCAGGTTGCTATAAAGGCGATAAGTGCTGACCTTCGCCCTTTCGCCCACACTCCCATGCCCCCATGCCCCCATGCCCCCATGCCCTCATGCTCCCACCCCCCCCGCACCTCGCACTAGTCTTTCTGTTGCACATTACCCATATTTTACTGATCATTTAGAGACGGAGCCTTCGGCCATGGCGGACAAACCGCGGTCTCCGTGGTGAGAAAGCATCGTCTTTAAAGAAACTGCAAATGCTGGATTCCGGGTCATCGCTGCCGCTCTGCCCGGAATGACGATCATTTTTAACCCTGCCTAGATTTTCCCAGTGTCCTCATTTTCCTTCCGTCTTCGCTTTGGGGCGCCGCCGGTGGCTATGCCCTCACAAGTCAGCTTCGCCGCGACAGGCAGTGGTAAAAACCATCGCTTTCATAGTAACTGTGCCTTTTTCAGGAATAAGGCACTTCTCCTTTTCCTCCGCCTACCCTGAGCAAGTGAAACGCGTCGAAGGGTGTCTCCGTGGTGAGAAACATCGCCTTTTTAGCAACCGGCCTTTACCCAGCCTTAAGCCTTTCTCTGTGCCCTCTGTGACTCTGTGGTGAAAAACACCGCCTTTGTAACCATTGCGCATTCACTCAGATTTAAGCCTTTCTCAGGTTTTCCCCTGCGGTGCAGCCTGGGAATGGCTGCGCTGCGTACCCTGCGGCAAAAACATCGTCTTTATTGAAACCGTTCTTTCTTCCAAGATTAATGATTTTTTCTGCGGCCCCCTGCGGGACGAGCGGCCTACCAATGGGCCGCCTCAGCGTAACTCTGCGTTAAGGCTTTGGTCTTTTTAATGTGAACCGGGATCGCTTCGCATGGGTAACAGCTCGCGATGACCCGTCTTCGTCCTACGGACTTCCCCGCGGCAGGCAAATGCGGGCGGATACCGGGTTCTCGCAATCGGCTCCACCGATCACTGATCACCGCTATTGCTCCCATACTGCTCTTTCGCTTTGAAAAAAGTCCTTTAACCCGGCCCATCATCGGTTATACTGATTTGTATACAGTATTTTGTATATTTGACCTTCCACCGGGGAAATCTCAACACAGCTGTTACAGATCTATTGGCGTGGTGGTCCTGCTCAGTAGGGCAGGGCGCTTTGTTCGGTGTAACTGTTTTGAGTCAGGAGGGAGGACGTATGACTAGAAAAGTATTGGTGTTTACTCTGGTCCTTGGCATGGTTTTCGTGTTCGGAGGCTGCGCGAAGAAAGAAGAGGCTCCCAAGCAAGAGGCGCCCATGGCGACTTCAGCGGAGGGGCCAAAAGAAGGCGGGACCATCGTTTTCGGCAGGGGCGGCGATTCGGTGGGTCTGGACCCGGCCTACGAGACGGACGGCAACTCCTTCATGGTAGCCGACAATATCTATGAGCAGCTTGTCGCCTACATGGACGAAACCACCGACGTCGAACCGGGGTTGGCCAAGTCGTGGGAGATCTCTGACGACGGTCTGACTTACACCTTCCAGTTGAGAGAGGGTGTGATGTTCCACGACGGGACTCCCTTTAACGCCAACGCTGTGGTCTTTTCCATCGGCCGTATGATGAAGGACAGGAACGTCAAGTTC
>SDBV01009533.1_pt1 | contig 12893 bp, 11 predicted proteins | sample 2277081 | NCBI WGS metagenome assembly SDBV01 (sample SAMN10402039, study PRJNA504765) | marine sediment metagenome | isolation source: marine sediment core GS10_PC15, 223 cmbsf | place: Arctic Ocean: Southern Knipovich Ridge | collected 2010
CCTCGAAACTCTCCAGCGACAGCAAAAGGCAGAGCGAATCGCGACAGGCGGGTTCATCGTCGACAATGAGTATTTTGGTCACGCTCGCCTCCTTCGGCCGTACGGCGACATCGGTACGACGGGCCTCATGGGGGGGAGTTTACCGCGCCGCCGAAAATCCGACAAGAGCGGTAGCTTTTCTAGACATTATGGGTGCAAGACACCATTGACATGCAATAGTATTATCAGGGGGTGCATGCTAGGAAGAACGTACCAGCGCCATGATGTTCGCCGACAACAGCACGTCGTCGAGCTGCTCCCAAATCGCCGTCACCCGCTGCTTGTCGAGATCCAGGGCGCTGAACACTTCGGCGGGCGGCACTTCCTTGTACGGCACTCCCAAAGCGGTCAATCCCTTGACGTTGCAAAAGAAGTTGGCCAGGGCCACCGCGCAGACCATCTCCCGGTGCGGGCCTTCGTACTCCAGCGGCGAGTGGTGGTAACGGATGGTCGTGGTCAGATGCTCCGGTAAGAGCCACTTGGTCGCCACGAACTGGCCCAGCTCAGCGTGATCGAAGCCTAGCACCTCCTGCTCCAAGCGGCAGATCGGCGTGTCTTCGGTGAGCTTGTCGACGATCTCGCTGAAGGGTTTGTGCAGGTACTGGTCGATCAGAATCAGCCCCAAGTCGTGCAGCAACCCGCCCAGATAGGCCTCCCGCGGGGCCACCCGGCGCGAACTCTCGGCGATCAGCCGGGCCACCGTGCCCACGGCGATCAGATGGTTCCAGAGCCCTTCGCGGGAGTAGGTGCCGTGACCGGCGTCTTTCTTGAATAGTTGGGAGATGTAGGCCGTCATGGCCAGGTTGCGGATTTCCTTGAAGCCCAGCAGGGTGATCGCCAACTTGAGGTCGGCCACCTTGTTTTGCAGCGAATAGTACGACGAGTTGACCGTCCGGATGATCCGCATGGCCAGCGCGGCGTCGAACTGCACGGCGTCCAACAGGTCCTCGGCCCCGCTGGTCGAATCGTTGGCCACCTCGATGATTTGAATGGCCACCGCCGGCAGCGACGAAACCTCGCTGATCCGCTTGAACAGCCGCTCGACCAGCACCTCGGGCGGCTGGCCGTCGAGGCTGCCCATGGCTCGGAGATCGGGGTGTTCCAGGGCCATCCGAAATACCGTCATCAACCGCACAAAGGGATCGGCGGACGCCTGCGACACGCCCGGCATCTCTAGCAACCATAGGTCGAAAACCGCCCAGGTGCGGGAGGAAAAACGTTTAGCCGCCGCGGCTACGCGGCGTAATTTCCCGGCGTGGCTGCCGGGGCTAAACCAGCGAGATGCCCGGAATCACGCCGTGCCATTTAGGTGTCGTCCTCCGGATGTTCGGCCATCGCCAGCCGCTGGCCGATAGGCGGATGGCTGTGAAACAGCAACACGTCCAGCCAGTGCGGATTCGGGTCGTCCTTGTTGAGTTTGGCCAGTTTCCGAAACGCCGACACATAGGCCTCTTTCCGTCCCGTCCGCTTTAGCGCGTAGCGATCCGACTGCCGCTCGTAGCGCCGGCTGACCACGTTTTGCAGCGGTTCCAGCAGCATCAAGAACACCGTCAAGGTCAGCATCAGCAGCGGCAGCACGTCCACCGGCATGGTGGAGTAGTTCACCGTGCCGTCCGCTTCGGCCACTCGTGCGACCAGCAGCCAGTGGCAGATCCCGAATCCGGCCGCGCTATAGACCACGCCCGCGGCGATCATCCAGCGGATATGGTGAAACACGTGGTGGCCGATTTCGTGGGCGAAAATGACCTCGATCTCGTCGGGGCTGAATCCGCGGAGCAAGGTATCGCCCAGCAGCACACGGCGGGTCCGCCCCAGCCCGGCCAGCATGGCGTTGGCCTTGACCGTCTCTTGGCTCAGTCGCATCCGGTAGACCCCTTCGATCGACAGCCCGGTCCCCTCGGCCAGCCGGGAAATCCGCTCGGTCAGTTCCGGATGGCTGAGCTTTTCGATCTTGTAGAACAACGGCAGGATCAGCACGGGCGCGAGTCGGCCGAGGACGATGCTGACCAGGAAAAAGGCCCCCGCGGCGACCAGCCACCAGATCGGCCCGGTGGTGCGAATCAGCCAAAACAGTCCCAGCCACATCAGCAGTCCAAAGACGGCGGCCAGCAGGAGTTGCTTGGCGTACTGCCACAGCCAGCGGACGCTCGTCTGCCGGCTCAGCCCGTAGTGATGTTCCAGCAAGTGGCCTGCGTAGAAGGACAGCGGAAACGACACCACCACGTGCAAACCGAACACGATCGAGAACAAGGCCGACAGCCGCAGCGGCCAGTAGATGCCCAACACGGGGCAGCCCATCAGCCAGGAATCGATCGGCCGAGCCAGCAGAAAGGCCGCCACCGCCAGGTAGGCAACGTCGAGTCCCTTGTCGGCCAGCGTGCAGAGCAAGTCCTGACGGCCGTAACGCTTCGCCTCGGCAAGTTCCTCGTCGGTCATCCCGGCCGAATCGACGTCTTGGGATTCGTCCGCTGGCTCGGGCTGATCCGGTCGATCCGGTTGCCCGGACGGCGACAGGGATTCGCGGTCGTTGGTCAAGGGGCTATGATCCTACACACTTGTTCGCCGGTCTTCCTCGTCTAGCCGCTGCGGCCACGCGCCGTGATTTCCCGGCGTGGCCGCCGGGGCTAAACGCACGGAACACGTCGAGCCACACCATTCGATTAGAGCAATCCTACCTTTTTCTCGCCACCCAGGTCCAGTGCCGATCGCTGGTGGCCCGGACGCTCTGCGGTTGAAGGCCGAACCGGGAGACCAACTGGCGGATCTCCTCGACCGTCAGGGCGGCCCGCAGCGAATCTTCGAACATTTGCCGCTGCTGCCGGGTCGCCTCGCCGGCGTAGGCGTCGACCAGCCGGCGGACGGCCGCGTCGTCGTCGGGCCGCAGCAGGTCGCGGAAGAACACCAACCCGGCGGGGGCCGTCACCCGCCATGCCTCGTCGAGCACGGATCGTGGGTCGGGTACGTGATGCACGATACTGTTGGAGATCACCGTGGCGAATTGCCCGTCGCGGTAGGGCAGCCGCTTGGCGTCGACCCGCCCGAGCCGGATGCGACCGTCGAGGCCGGCCTGGCAGACGTTCTGCCGGCCAACCTCGATCATATTCTCCGCCACGTCGACCGCCAACACCCGGGCAGACGGCTCTTGCCGACACAGTTCCATCGGGATTTGCGCCGTACCGGTCCCCAAGTCGAGGATCTCGCCCGGCGGCGGCCCCCCCTTCTCGGGCAATACGGCCAGCAGATCGGCCACGAAGCGACGATTCACCTCGGCGTGGTCCATCGCGTCGTATTCGACGGCCTCGGCCGGTGTGTCCATGGCTTCGGTTTCAAGAACACGTGGGAGCATAGTTGGACTCACGCCGCCGGCAGCGGGCCTGCGGCTACCAGCTTCTTGGCCCGGCTGTCGACCCGCAAGTTCATCCCCTCCAGCGTTCGGGCACCCAGCAGGCAAAGGTCACCTGGCTGGGCGAAGACGACCTCATCGATCGTGAAATGCTCATCGATTCGCAGAATCGCGAAGCCGATGTTCCGCGTGACCGTTTGCCCGTTGGCCATCACAAACGGCACGTCCTTCTTCTCCGGCTTCACGCCGATCTGCTTCAGTGTTTTCTCCGGGATCCAGGTATGCTCGCTGCCCGTGTCGACCAGCAGCTTGCGGACGTTGGCTGACCGAGACCTCCTCACAGGGCTTTCGACTTCGCAGGCGACGCTGATGGTTCCCATAAGAACCGCTCCCTTCGATTTCAGGTCCCTTTCAAGGATACACCGGGCGAGTAAGCGGGACAATGAGCCGTCCGGAGGCCGGAACGCGGCCAATCGTACTTGCCCATACCCCCCAGTTTTCCTGGATACGCTCCGCGTGCCTTTCTCGCTATCGGTATTGCCCCAGACGCGGTTGCCTCTTATACTCCCGCCCGCATTTCCACCGATTCCTTTTCCGCTAACTTCGGCAGGGAGGCTGAAGCATGTTGGCACGAATCACATTGGCGGCGGTTGCGTTTCTGTTGGCGATAGGCCAAGCCTTCGGGCAGGCCGCAAGCTCCGATTCGGGAGATACCACCGACTCGGAGTGGCGGCCAGCGGGCGAGCAGTCGGCCAGTCCGGCCCCCGCCGACACCAAGGCGGCAACCCGGACGGACACGGCGCGCACGCCGGACGGCGCCAGCGCCCGGCAGCCCATTACCCAGGTCAGCAGCGGCAACGGCACCTTGCCCAACGGGCACGGCCAAATCTGGCGGGAGTACGACATCAGTCCTTACACGTTGCGGGTCACCTCGACCAGGCGGCCGGAACAGGCGATCGTCGACTGGATCCTGCGAGAGACCGGCTACGAGGTGTGGCATTCGGAGCCCTTGGGTATCCTCAGCGCCACGCCGCGGACGCTACGGGTCTACCATACGCCCGACATGCAGTCGATCGTGGCCGACCTGGTCGACCGGTTCGTTAGCAGCGAGGCCGAGAGCATCACGTTCAGTCTGCGGGTGGTCACCATCGGACGTCCCGACTGGCGGTCGCGGGCCCAGCGGCTGTTGCGGCCGGTGGCGGTAAAGACGCCGGGGGTGTCGGCCTGGCTGTTGGCCCGAGAAGACGCCGCGGTCCTGATGGCCGATCTGCGGCGGCGCAACGACTATCGCGAGCACAGTTCGCCGCACATACTGGTCAACAACGGTCAGGCGACCGTGGTTTCGGCCATTCGGGGACGAGACTACGTCCGCGACGTGATCTTGCGGCCCGACGCCTGGCCGGGGTTCGAGGTGGAGCCGGGCCAGATCGACGAGGGCTTCTCCCTGGAATTCAGCCCGTTGCTGTCGGTCGACCGGCGGATGGTCGACGCCACGATCAAGTGCCACATCGACCAAATCGAGAAGATGATCCCGGTCACGCTCGAGGTTCCCACCACGGCGGCGCCGCGTCAGCGGACCAAAGTCGAAGTCCCGCAGATGACCCATTTCCGCTTCCACGAGCGATTCCGCTGGCCGGTCGGGCACGTGCTGTTGGTGGGCATGGGCATGGTGGCGCCGCCGGTGCCGGTCGACTCGCAACCCATGGTGGCCGGCATCCCGCTGCCGCTGCCGAAAACGCCGCCCCGGGCCAACCTGCTGGTCTTCGTCGAGGCCAAAGGCAAGATGGCCCAAGCTGCCAGCGTCACCCTCGCGCCCCGGCGTGCAGGCGTGGTTTACCGCGGGCGCTTTTGAGCCGCAACCGTTACACCTCATCGCTCTTCTACTTCTCGCGTTGTCGTCTCGTCCAACGTTCGGAGGACTGACGGTGAAGAACTGTGTGTTACTCGCTCTGCTTGGCGTCGCCGCGATATTTCTGACGACACCGGCGGCCGACGGCAGCGCCGGCGACTTCCCGCGCGCCCGTACCGGGCCGATTGCCGACGTCCGCTTCCAGGGTTCCTGGTTCAACGGCCAGGCGGCCGGGGAAGTCTGGCCTCGAGGCCGTTTTGAAGACGACGCAATCGACGCCGACACCCGCTTGGACCCCGGCACGTTGGTCGTCGGACGGCCGGACCGTAACGATCCGGGTCGGCAACCACCACACGGCACGTGGAAGAACCGGGCCTTGGTGCTGACCCCCAAGCCGAGCACGGCAGTGATGTTGCTCGGCGCCTGCCTGACCGCCTTGGCCGCCGGTACGCTGCGATGGCAGAACCGGAAAGCCTGAATCAGGTAGCGCGACTCGCGCAGGAAAGCCCCTTAGCCGCCGCGGCCACGCGGGCAGTTCCGCCATAAGCCGGATCATTCGGTATTCTCGTCCGTGACGCACGCAGCAGCAACGGCGGGCGTCAAGCGCACAGCAGCAACACCGCGCCGTTGAGCAGGCCGCCCATGAGTTCCACATAAGCCGCGTAGTCTTCGTCATCAAAGAAGGTCTGCTGCCGGCGGTTCCCACGTTGGGTAATAGGATGCGGCATGCCGGCAGTGACCACTCTTGCCATACCCGGAACTTAATGAGGCTTCCCTAGCCTGCCAATACCTAATTCAAGTTCTTCAGGCGATTTCGTGGCTGCCCGGCGAGACATGGGATTCACTTGCCAGGAAAATACGGGTTCCTCTTCTCTCTGTTCACGACGCTCAGAAGACGTGGGATCAGAGAAGAGGAACCCGTACTCCTCTGTGTAGTCAGTTTCGATGGAGCCGAATTCCCGAATTCCCCACTCATGGGAAGACTGCCTCGGGGAGTAGGACGCGTCGCAGGATGTAGGGTGCGTGAAACGCACCAACCGCAACATGTTGTGGTGCGTTTCGCGCACCCTACGAATCTGACGCAGCGGTGTGATGACGCGCGACGGAGTATTACAAGTCGGCTAGTGAACCTTCGCTCTTAGCCCCGCGAATGATCCAGTAAACACCTCGACCCCCACGATACAAGCCGAACACTGCGATTAGATAGCATATACCGGCGAGCCTCATCGCCGAAACAACTTTTAGATAAATTGCAGCGACTATGCAAATCGCTACAAGCACGATCAATGATCCGATTATTACTTCTGCCACTCCACGTTTGCGAAACTCGATGGCACGTTCTCGCAGGGACGCCGATAGAATATCATCAACTTGCTGATTTGAAAGACCTGCCCACGAAGCCAATCCTTGACCTCTGCAGCAGACTCTCCCCACACGATCCTTGCGTTGGCTTCGCAGGAGACTTTCTCCAGGTCGTTCCCAGTCATGGCTGAATCCCGTTATCCATTCTTGTCGCGGTGTTCAAGTTTGTCGCCTGCGACCTTCAGTTCCGACGGCGGGCCGCGGCTGAGTGAGCCGTTGAACGTGGGGTGCGCGGGCTTAGGGTTGGCCGGCTGTGCTGGTGACGAAGTCGTCGCCGTTGAGGCTGTGCACCACGGATTTCAGCCATGCTTCCAGCTTGCCCCGCATCTGTCGCATGCGCTGGCCTTCGCTGGCGGCGAGATCGGACAGTTCGGCCGGATCCGCGGCCAGATGGTAGAGTTCCCAGGCGACTTCGCCTTGTTTCTTGGTGATGCGATGAAGTTTCCAGTCGCCCTCGATCCACGCCGCGTGTCCGGGATACTCATCGAGCGGATAGGCAGGGCTCGGAAGCTGGGCGGCTCGCTGACTGGATTCGTGCGGCTGAAGATCGCCGCCGGCTTGCTGTGCCTCGAGGAGTTCTCTCATCCATTTGGCTGACGGCGTGCTTATGCCGCCGATCGGATAGTTCCAGAATCCCATCGATCGCTTAGGCGTCTGCGGCCGACCATCAATCAGCGGCACGAGGCTGACGCCGTCCAGCACCGGTTGCTTCTGGACTGCTACGCCCGCGATCTCCAGCAGCGTGGGATAGATGTCGCACGTGTTGCAGCGAGTTTTGGTGATCCGCGGTGTACCGATTCGGGCCGGCCATTCCAAAATGGCGGGGACCAGCAGGCCGCCTTCGTAGACCTGGCCTTTGTGGCCGCGATGCCCGCCGGTCGAGCCGACGCCGGGCAAGGCTCCGTTATCGCTGCAATACCAGAGGATCGTGTTATCGCGGATGCCCAGTTCCCCCAGAGCGTCGCGCAGCTTGCCGAAGGCGCGGTCCATCCCGGTGATCTCACCGTAGAAATGCTGCCGCTTCGCCGGTTGATCGGCGTAGATCGCCCGGTCCCGTTCGATGGCGATATGAGGACCGTGCGGGGAGCCAAACCAAACCACGGCGAGAAAAGGCCGGCCGGACTTGGCCTTGGCGGCAATCCACTGCAGCGCGGCGTCGACCGTCACCATGGAGCTTTCGCCACGGGTTTGCACGGCCTTCCCTTGGCGACTGAGGATCGGGTCGTTGTCGAAGAAGTTCGGCGCGCTGAGCCACTCATCGAAGCCGTTGTTACCGGGGTGCGCCGGGCTGGCGCTGCGCACCGAGCCGAGGTGCCACTTGCCGAAATGTCCGGTCTTGTAACCCGCGGTCTTCAGGGCCTCGGCGACGGTCACCTCTTGGGGACGAATCGGATATCCCCACTTGAATACGCCCATCCGATTCGGGTGGCGACCGGTCATTACGCTGGCGCGGGTCGGCGAACAGACGGGAGCCGCGGCGTAAAACCGGTCGAATCGCAATCCGGCTGCCGCCGCCGCGTCGAAGTTCGGCGTCTTCAAGGTGGGATGACCGTTGTAAGCCATATCTCCCCAACCCTGGTCATCCGCCATCACGAGGATCACGTTGGGCTTCTCGGCCGCGGAGGCCGAAGCTGAGACGGCAAGCAAGAGGATTAGACCGGAAACGGATTCTTTCATCACGGCTGCTCCGGGGGACGGTTGCATTGAAGTGGCGGCGGACCGGGTCAACAAGCCCGTGAGGGTAAGGACCATTATCCAGTATTCGGACCGCGATCGCAACTCGTTTCCCGGCGGATAGTAGCCGTCTCGCTCCGCGAGACGAGGCCCCATCTCGCGGAGCGAGATGGCTACAATGGAGTTTTCCGACAAAGATTAGAGCCGGACCGATACCCCCTGATGCCTCACCGCCGCCGGTCCGAGGCCCCATGACACGGCGACTGGCGTCATTTCGCTCGAGACACTACACGAGCAGAACACCAAGGACTACAATCTAACCTGTGGACGGGAGCTTAGCCATAATGCGGCAGGTTTGCAATCTCGCAGCACGAAGGGAGGGTCGACGTGGACATCACCTGGACGAAACGCCTTGGGACCACGGGGATTCTGTTGGCGGGCCTGGCTTGGGCGGCGGCGGCGTCGCCGGCGGTGGCTGCTGCGCCGCAGCGCAAGCCGGTGCGGCTTCTTGCGGAGGCCGAGGACTTCACCGTCAAGCAAGACGGATGGAAGGTGGTGCCTTACCGGGAGAACTACTTCGCCTCGACGTTTGCGGTGTCGTTCCTTTCGCGCATGGGCTGCCTGGGAGCACCCCAGCAGGTTCCGGCGGGTGAAGCCGCCGTCGCCGAGCAGCGCGTCGAGATTCCCTACGCCGACCGGTACGAGGTACTGGTCCGTTACGAGCAGCCCTACAACTTCTCCGTCGAGTTTGCGATCGAGGTCGAGCAGAACGGCCGCGTGGCGTATCGCGCGGTCTGCGGCCGCTTGCAGGATCCGAAGATCTGGGCGTTCAACGGCCATCAACGAGCGCCCATGGTTCGCTACTTCTGGGGCGGCACCGACAACATCGTCTGGCAACATCCCGGGGCGGTCCGGTTGTCGCAGGGACCGGCGACGATCCGGCTGATCGCCGGGCCACAGAAGGACGGCCAGAAGCTGCGGCTCAATGCGGCCCGGCGCAACGTGGACGTGATCTGCCTGACCAACGACCGCCAGGGCATGGAAGCCCAGAAGAAAGCCCGCTACCTGGAGTTCGACGGCTGGCTGGTGCAGGACGGCGACCTGTTCGTTCGCATTACCAATCCCAGGGACGGTTTGGGGCCGTGTATCCCGATCATCGGGCCCTTCAGTTCAGGGCAGCATTCGCCCTATTACGTCCATGTTCGGGATTGGGCGTCGACCAAGGTGCTGCGAAGCGGTCGGCTCGTCGAGCCGACGAATTACGTGTTGACCGGACCGCGCCGCCTGGCAGTCAGGCCGCAACTCTTGGCCGCTGAGTTGGACGCGGGCAAGTTCGCTCCCCCGGCAGACCCGGATAAGCCCGCGGATCCATCCGCGGTGGTGATCCCCGACGACCAGTATCTCGAGCCGGGCGACACCTCGGGCTGGGTGCCCATGGGACAGGTGCTCGACGCCCTGAACAACAGCCAATGGTTCCCCAAGGCCACGTACAAGGATCGCAAGACCGAGGGGCTGGACCTGGAGCTTCAGTTCGCCGTCCCCGACGGCCGGGGGGGACTGAAGCCGATCAAGAGAGTCCGGGTCCAAGGCAAGCCCGGCTACTACTCTGCGGTGACCTTCGAGATTCCCGGCAACGTCGCTCCGAATGCCCAGATGGCGAAGGTCCTCCAGCAGCGCTACTGGCTTCCGCAGATTCGCACCCAGCAGGAGGCCTTGCAGTGGCTGACGGCCGAGGTCGCCAGGTTCCCCAAGAAGGGCTCGACGCCGAAACGGCTCCTGGTCTATAACATCCTGGGGTTTGGCGGCTCGCTCGGTGCCTTTCCCGAAGCTCGCCCGCTGGCCCTGGCCCTGGGCGACAACACGGCCGTCGCCCAGCAGGGGAACAAGCGAGGCCTGGTCGCCCACTGGCGGGACACGAGCATGGATTTCCTCGAAAAGCAGAAGCTCGACGACCTGCACGTCGTCAGTTACGGCGACGAGATCCATCTGCCGGCGGCCGGCCCCAGCCAACAAGAGTTCGCCGCGTGGCTTCGCGCCAAAGGCGTGAAGCTAAGCGGGCCGGTCAACTACACGACCGACCGGAACGATCCTCTCTATTACTACTCCGTGCTCTGCGGGATGGAAAACGGGGCCAAGCCTTTCGTTTCTGCGTCGGCCTACTATCGGAGCCGGGGAGTGCTCACCGGCGCGAACTACGCCCCGCACTCAAACTACCTGGTCACCGAGATGCACTACGTCCGCGCGTTCAAGCTGGGGGCAATGACCATGCCTTGGAGCGAGGACTACGTCTGGCAGGTGCCCGAATTCAGTGTGCAAGTGGTCGGCTATCTCACCTCCGGTCTGCGGGCCGGGGCCAAGTACGACAACCTGCCGATCATGATGTACGTCATGCCGCATAGCCCGGGCAACACGCCGCGGGACTTCCGGCTGTCGTTCTACACCACCATCGCGCACGGCACGAAGATCATCAACTACTTCTGCGCCTCGCCGCTGGCGGTGGGGACCACGGAAAACTACATCGCGACCGACGACCTGGAGATGTGGCGGGCGGTCCACAACTGCACCCACGAGGCCGGCATCTTCGAGGACTACGTGGTCGACGGCCGCGTCCGCAACGCCAAAGTGGGCCTGCTGCTATCGAGCGTCGACGACGTCATGACCGGCGCCAGCAACTCCACCTTGGCCATGCACAACAACGAGCGCAAGGCGATCTACTACGCCCTGCGCCACAGCCAGGTCCCGGTGGACTTCCTCAGCGAGGACGACGTGATCGACGGCCGGGCGAGAGATTTTCCTTACGAGGTGATTTACGTTACCCAGCAGTGGCTGCACTCCAGTGCCGTTGGGGCCCTGACCAGGTGGGTCAGCAACGGTGGAACGCTCGTGGCGCTGTGCGGCGGCGGTTTCTTCAACGAGCTGAACCAACCCAATCCCCAGGCAAACGAGCTTTACGGCGCAGCAAGCCGGCAGATCCAGACCGATCCGCAACTGGTCGGCAAATACCTGTTGGAGCCGAACAAGCCGTTTCTCACCAAGCAGGACCTGCCGCTTTACGAGCCGATGGATTCGGTGAGCTGGAGCCTCGACAAAGCCGCCCCGCCGAGAGAATCTGTACAAAACGACTACCGCGGTCCCCAACGCATCGGGAACGTCCCGGTGATCGTCTGGAAGCAATCGCTGCGGCCGAGCGACGCTTCGGTGCTGGGCACGTTCCGCGACGGCAGTCCCGCCGTGCTGGCCAAAGCACATGGCAAGGGCAAGGCGTACCTGTTCGGCTTCCTGCCCGGGCAGGCCTACCTGAAGAGCGGCCTGCCGATCCTGCCTGCGGACCGCGGCTCGACCAACGCGGCCTTCGGCCACTACTTGCCCACGACGATGGACGTCAACCTGCGGATGCGCCTGACGGATGACTTTCTGTCGGGACACGGCGAACTGAAACCGGTGCAGTGCAGTGCGGACTTCGTAGAGACCACCTGCATCGACACGCCGCCGCTCAACGGCAAACCCGCCCGGCTGGCAGTACCGTTGATGAACTACACCGGCAAACCCATCGAGAAGCTGACGGTGAAGATCGCGGGCCTGTCGAAGGCAAGGTCCGTGCGGAGCGTGGAGCACGGCACGCTTTCGCCCGTCTTCGCCGGTGACGTGATGACGGTTGCCTTGCCGTTGGACGTGGCCGACATGTTGCTGATCGACAAGTAGCAGTGGTATGTCTTTCAAGTAACCGGAGGAACTCAGCATGCACGGTCTGCGGAACCATCACACGATCACCAGACGCGAGGCCATCGGCCGGATGACGATCGGCGCGGCCACGGTTGCCGCGGCGACCCGGTCGGCGTTCGGTAACCGGCCGGAAACGGCCCAAACGAGATGCTGCTGTCGGTCAGCGCCCGCGACGACTATGCCCCGGAGCAAGGCAACTTGCTGGGCGTGCGCGCCGGTCAGCCGGCCCGGGTCGTGGCCCGGGGATACAAGTTCAACCACGTCGGCGTTTCCCGCTGCGGGCGATTCTTCTGCGGCGACGACTGGCAAGGAACCTACAAGCTGGTGATCGGCCCTTCGCAGTTCGGATCGGGCCGAACCGGGAAGACGGCCGTGGTCTGCGACTCGAAAACGTCGCCCGGCCGCGATCAGAGCACCCATAACCGCCCCCGAGTCAACCCCAGGTTGTGATGAATTTTCTGGGAACTGACACTTTCGTCAGTTCCGTGTTACAATCGACCCGCCTGGTGAAGCGGAGTCAGGCTCTGCGGGGACGCAACCTGGTGAGGAATAGCCAGGTCGAGGGTGCGCCAATGGTGCATTCGGCCTCTGGTGTGCATCGCATGCCAGGGGCCGTTTCCTGTAAATCCCATTGGACATCCTCGCCATCCCTCAGAAAATCCGATCTTGCAAGTCACCGCAAATGCCTCCAGTACGTTCGGCCCGACTTCACACTTGTGCGATCGAGCCGCTTCCCTTAGCGATCGCGCATCCGATAGTCACCCATTCGTGCCGTCCGGACGCGGGACATCGCTACGCAACACCTCGCAGACCGTCACACATTATACAGTTCACCGGGGAGGCCACCCAATCAGACCGGCGGCGCAGACTCGAAATCTCGCCATGACCCCAGACGGGTCGGTC
>SDBV01009534.1_pt1 | contig 12892 bp, 17 predicted proteins | sample 2277081 | NCBI WGS metagenome assembly SDBV01 (sample SAMN10402039, study PRJNA504765) | marine sediment metagenome | isolation source: marine sediment core GS10_PC15, 223 cmbsf | place: Arctic Ocean: Southern Knipovich Ridge | collected 2010
ATATACACTGTTTTTTACAGCTAAACCCATATTGCCAGAAAAATCTCTTTTTTTAATTCTTTTCAATATATCTTTAATATCCTTTGTTTCTTCTCTTATTATATTCTTTTTCATAATAAATTATAATATCTCTTGTTTTTATTCCTTATGAAAGTCTTTTCTCTAAGAAATTTTATCTCTCAATCCTTCTAATCATATCTACAAAAGCTGGTCGCGTGATAAGAATCCCTGCTGTTATTCCAATAATTGTTGTAACTGCAAAACCCTTGAGCAAACCAGCACCAGCCCATAATAAAGGAAGTAGTGCAACAACTGCTGTGAAGTATGCACCCAAAATAATTGAAAATGCTCTTTTTAATCTCTGTTTTATACTTAAAAATATACTTTGTCTTGCCTCATCCAGTATAATAATCTGCTGGTCTATTCCAACACCTATGGTTGCTAAGATTCCTGCAATACTCGGCAAATCTAGATTCCATTCTATTAGAGACGCGATTCCTAAGATTATGATTATCTCAGATATGCTTGTGATTAATAAAGCAAGGGAAGATTTTATTTTTTTGTATCTAAAGAAAATAACCAGTGAAACAACGCCGAGTGCTGCAAGACCTGCCATTAAAATAGATTTTATAAATTCCTTTCCGAGCAGTGGGGAAATTGTATCTAACTTAACTATTTCCAACTTGTATGGTAAACTCCCTGTAATTAAAATTGTCTGCAATTTCTTCATCTCCTCGACTGCATTGTTATATGCATCCTCTCTTGTCTCTCCGGTCCCTGAACCTGAAATTGCAATCTGGGTTGTTACTCTTCCTTTAAGCCCCTCACTAATCAATAAACTATTAACAAGTTTATCATCTAAAAGTAAATCTAATTTCTCGGTCAAATAATTTCCCTGCTGAGTCATATTTACATCCAAATCCTTGGTTATTTCTGCATGCCTTTCTGCAGCTTCTTCACTCAAATAAACGCTGAACTGGAAATTACAAAAATATCTTGTTTGGGATTGCTGGCATGATTCTATAAATGCGCAGGTTGCATCACTTCTACAGACAGATGTTATATCTCTTTCTCCTCCAATAAAAACTGTTTCATTAGCTATTTTTGCTTCAAATTTTCCTTGTTTTTCAACTAATTCTCTAAGATCTTTTGGTGTTGCACCTGCAATTTCAATCAACATAAAATGATTTCCAGTTAAATCTGAAATAGGAAGAACTTTTAAATCTGTAAGACCGAATTCATTAAGTCTATTCGTTGTGATTGCAACTAAATCAGCAACCTCTTTTGAAGAAAGTTTTTTATCTTGTGCCTGAATCAGTGCTCTGGAACCACCGACCAAATCAAGCCCTAATTTAAGATTTGTCTTTGGGATTTCTGAAACAGTTATTTTTGGCGGTTGATTTGAAAAAAGAATTATTTCAGATTCCTTTGTTTGAATAATTGTTTTTACACTTTTATTAAAGATAAATTTATCAGAAAGTGATTCTGAAAAATCTTCTAAATTATTAATTTTTTGCCCATCAACGAAAGTAATTATCTGGTCCTGTTTTAATCCTTGTTCAAATGCTGTTGAATTTGATTCTACACTTGTGAATAAAACACCTTTTTGAGAAAATTTTGGGGGTATTCCAAAAATAGATAAAAGACATAATGCTATAATGATAATTAAAAGCCAAATTCTCCAACTTAATTTAATTTTTATTTTCATTTTTCTTTTTTACATACCATTTAAGTATTGAAACATTGGTTATCCATGTGTTAAAAATGTCAAAACAAAGACCAATGGCAAGTATTGTGAAAATTTGAGTTAAAACAATTGAAAAAGATTTTACAACAAATAAGGCAACAATTATGGCTAGAAGGGATGTCAGAGTCATAGTCATCCCTGTTTTAAATGCCTTGAAAATCCTCTCATTCAGAGAGCCCTCATATCTTTTCAGGATTCTTGTGGTAAGCAAAATATCTGTATCTACAGAATAACCAATTAACATTAAAAAAGCCACAATTCCTGCTGTTGACATTTTCAATCCTAAAATATCGACGAGAACAAGAGTCATGAAAATATCGGCAAAGGCAGAGATAATAACCGCGAGCGAAGGAATAAATGTTCTGAAAATAATAAAAACAACTATTGCCATAAAAATAAATGCAAATAAAATAGCAATCAGGAGCTGTCTGTAAAAACTTTCACTTAGTGCAGAACCTGTAAATTCAAAACTGCTGTTTTCTTCAGTAAGATTATAACCCAAATATTGCTCTAAAATCTCCTTTGTCTCCTGTCCATCAGATTTTGTTTCAATAATCACTGCTTCCTGCTCGCCTGTAAATAAATCATAAATCTCCCTCGTATTAATTTCCTCAAGTTCTTCTGAAAGCTCTCTTTTCAAATCATCTGTATTTATTTTTTCATAAATTGTTACAGAAGTTCCTCCTGTCAGAGTAATATCCCGATAGATAAAATCCTGGTTATTTGAATAAAAAATCCCCATATAAATAAATCCAAATATCAAAATTATTGCAGGAATCAACAGTAATAACTTGTAATACTTATCGTGAAATTTCTCAAATATCTTCGTGAATTTCTCCTTTTCCTTGATTTTCTGTTTATTTTTCTCTTCCATTTTCAATAAATGCGCGGGCCGGGATTCGAACCCGGGCAACAAGCTTGGAAGGCTTGGATTCTACCACTAAATTACCCACGCATAGAATAAATAGTATAATATTGTTTAATAAAGTTTACTATAAAAAACTCTTTCTAAGTTCATATTTAAGGGTTATGCTTATTTACACTTGCATGGTTTGCACTTGCATCCTTTGCCGCATTCAGGACAACACTTTGCCTTGCACTTTTTACATTTCGTTTCCATTTTTATGATTAAGCGCGCTTGGTAGGATTTGAACCTACGACTTCCACCTTAGGAGGGTGGCACTCTATCCAAACTGAGTTACAAGCGCATGAGGGATGCAGGAGAGAGGATTCGAACCTCCGAACTCACTAAGAGACGAGATTTTGAGTCTCGCGCGTTTGACCACTTCGCTACTCCTGCAACTTTCCTTTAAAACCACCAGTGGGTTTTCACGAATCCTGCAACCCACTAATGTATAAAAATACAATTAAATCTGGGTTTTAAAATATATCTAAATGAAGAAAAATATTTATTTAACCTTTTTTGATAAAAAATTCAAATCTTTTTTTAAAGCCTCTATCGCTCCTGTGAAGATATCTCTTACAGGCAATTGTCCGAAAGATTCCAAACTAATTGTCAGTTCATTTGAGGAAATGTTTTCTTCATCATCTCTATAAAACATCAACCCAGGAGAAAATTTTGAATGCTTGCTTCCTTTCCCCATATGTGCTGTTGCAACAAGTTTTAATTCCTGTGTTTTACTTAAAAGTGTTATTGGAATTTTATCATAAACAACCCCTTTTCCTCCTTTTAATTCTCCAGAATAGACATTTCCTTCTTTTATCACATTTAATTTAAATTTAGTAGTAGTTTTCTCTGGCATAGATTTTTCCATTTTCAGAGGAATTAATCCGAGTCTGTGCGCAATTGTTTCATCATATAATGCAGAATCATTTTTTGAAATTTCCACTTCATCTATTGCGAGTACTGGAATTTCGCCAAGATATCTTCTGACAGCATTTGCCAGACTTTCCCCTATCTCTACAGTGAATATTAATTGATTATCTTTTTTATTTATAAGTTTCATTTTAAAATATCATGAAAAGCATATTTAAACCCTCCTTCCGCGTCTTCCTCCTTTCTTCTTCGGTCCTCCTCTCGGATATCTTGTGGTATCAAGTATATTTAGTATTTTAAAACCTGCTCTGGACAGGCTTTTTATTATTGCCTGTGCTCCTGGTCCTGGAGCAGGATTTCCTGTTTTCGCTCTTATCCTAACATATAAAGAATCAACCCCCAACCCTTTTATCTCTTCTTCTACTCTTTTTGCAATAAACATCCCTATTGTCGGATTAGCCTTAAGTCTGTCGTGTTTTGTAACCATACCCCCTGTAACTTTTGAGAGGGTTCTTCCTGACATATCTGTAACGTGAACAATCGTATTATTGAATGATGTATAAATATTAACAACAGCCTCTATCTCTTTCTTTTTCTTTTTTTCTTTTTTCTCTTCGATTTTTTCTGCCATTATTCTTTTTCTCCTTCCTTTTCTTCTTCAGCAGGAGTTTCCATCTCTTTCTTTTTCACAGGTTTTTTCTTTTTTTGTTTTAATGAAATTTTATCTTCTAAATCTACTGGAACTATGTATGAAGGAGTATCAACAATTTTTCCATTGACTAAAACTTTTTTATGAGTTATTAGCTGCCTTGAACTTTTTATACCCGGAGCAATTTTTTTATCTGCTAAAACTGTCTGAAGCCTTCTTTTCAGATAATCTTTTTTATCTAGAGAAAGAACCTCTGCTATTGAATCAATATTCAGACCGATTTTTTTTAATCTGTTAATAAAACTCTTTTGTTCCTCTGGATTTGCAGAAATTAATTTTTTCGCTTTTGCTCTTATAGAATTAATTCTCGCATCAGCCCTCCAGATTTCTCTTTTATTTTTTAATCCAAATTCTTTTTTTATTTTAGTTTCTTCATCAATTCTCATCTTATCAAAAGGCCTTTTTGGTTTTGAATATTTTTTGTGTTTTCTTTTCATTTTTTTATTTCTTCTTCTTTTTAATCCCAGCCCCCTTTCTCCTGTCTTTTCTGAAATGACTTCTCGTTCTCTGACCTCTCAAAGGCAAACCAGAAGCATGCCTGTATCCCCTATAACTTTTAATTTTTTTCAGTCTCTTGATATCAAATTCTTTTTGCAACTCCAAATCACTTCCTGTCAAATGTTTGTCTTTTCCTGTTTCAAAATCAGCTTTTCTGTTTATTAAATATCCTGGAACTTGTGGGTTTTTTATAAATTCGGAAATTTCTTTTATCTCTTTATCTGTCAAGGAGCCTATCTTTCTTTTTTTATCCATATTTAATTTCTTGCAGACAGCATTTGCCAGACCCCATGAAATCCCTTTTATCTTTGTTAATCCAGAATAAATGCTCATTTTTCCCTCTATATCTTCTGAGAGAATTCTGACTATTCTCTCTTCATGCTTCTGTTCTACATTTTTTTGTTCCATCTTATGAAAATAAATTGTATCTCTCAAGAGAGGTTAATTCTTTAAGTATTCTTTTTTCAATAGCATTTCCTGGATCTGGTAAATTTTGTATACGTTTTTTCATCTCTTCAAAATTTTCGAATTTCTTTTCCTTTCTCTGTTTTATTATCTCCTGCATGTGTTTTTTCCCCAGTCCAGGAAGCAGTTCTATCTGATGTATTCTTTTATTTATAGCATCTGCTTTATTGAAAAAATCTATGAATTGTTTTTCTCTTTGCTTAACTATTTTTTTCACAAACTCATATAACTGATCTTTAGCTGATTCTGTCAGTTTTTCTCTACGAAGTCTACCAAGAATATAATATACTTTATCTCTCTTCCCGTCCCCAATATAGACCTTTTCCCCTGTTTCCAAAGTAATTCCTTTTCTAGGAACTAATTCTAAAAGAGTTAAATTTGTCTCTCCTATAGCCTGGGCTATAGGCATCATTTTTCCTTCCAATGGATATCCATGGGGTAAGTATTCTAAGATTATTACGTATTCTTCTTTTTCCATTTTTCTTATTTAAATTTTTTAATTGTTTCAAGTACTTTTTTTGTTTCATCTTCATCTAGATTAACATCAGACAATACCTTATTTAAATCTGTGGCATTTTGAGGCAATAGGTCAATTATCTTGCTTATATGTTTTGGATTTAACTTCAATAGATTTAATTCTTCCATGCTTTTTCTTAATTCTTTTGCTTCTTTTGGATTTAATTTTTTGAATTTTTTTATAAAGCCAGCTACATCTATTTCTCTGTCTTTTGATTTTTTGACATATTCTGCAGCTTCAGATATACTCAATGGTTGATTATTCTTTATCATTTTAAAATTAGATTATTTTAATTTTCTTAAATGTATCGGTTCTATTATGAATTTTTTTTCTTTATTTTGATCTTTGACTTTGATAATATATGCCTTTCCCCTTTTATCCACAACAAGGCCTGTTCTTCCTCGGAGTCGTTCTGGGAAACTGGATTTTACAGAAGGTTCTTTGATAAGTGATACCCGATCTCCTTCCTTCAGTTCCTGAAAGTACCGACTAAGTTGCAGCTTTCCCCTGGTTCTGACTTTCTTTCGTTTGCTCATAAATTATCCAGAAAGATTTTATTTAAAAAAGTATGCTTTTAATTTCTTAATTAAACATTTTTTAAAGACCTTGCAAGGAGATAGTCTTCTACACTTAACTCATCTGGAGCTTCTGCTATAGCAACATCATCCTCTGGTTTAACATCCCCTATAATAATAGTTTCGCACTCGTAAAGAGGACACCGCCCACAAAGCAAACTTTTTTTTGCCCTAAAGGAATATCCATATCCTAATTCATATGCTTTTTCTGCGTGTGCTCCCTCATGATCTACAAAACCCTGAATTATTTTTTCGTCTGCACCCCACCTTCTTAATATTTCTTCAAGTTTTTTAAGAGTGTTACAAAAATATTCTTCCATTTTTATTCATATCTCAGAGCATCTGCTGGTTTTAATTTTGCTGCCTGCATTGCAGGAAGAATTCCAGAGATTGTTCCGATTAAGAAAGAGAAAGACAGTGCTCCGACGATTAAATAAATTGGAAAACTGGCTTGCAGTAAGGGAGTTCCCAAGGCAACAGTTGCAATATATTCTGCGCCTTTCCCAAGACCCACACCGATAAGGATCCCAATAGCTCCTCCGACAAGACCCAAAAGACCTGATTCAAATAAGAAAATGAAAAGTATGTCTGAATTTTTTGCACCAACAGCTTTCATTGTACCAATTTCTTTTGTCCGCTCAATAACAGATGTATACATTGTATTCATAATACCTATTCCCCCTACGAAAAGAGAAATTGCAGCTATTCCGACTAAGACAGCCTGCACAACAGAAAATATATTTTGAAATGTTTCTAATAATTGCTCAGATGTCTGAACAGTAAAAGTTTCCTGCTCTTCTTTTTCTCCCCTAAATTGCCGTAGTTTTCTTTCTATGTTCTCGGCAACATGCTCTGTATCAAAACCAGAAGCTGTTTTAACTATAACATAACTTTCTTCATCATCTATATTTAATATTTCTTTAAGTGTTTCTTTTGGAACATATAAAGTGCCATCATCCATAGAATTTCCAATTTTATTTACAACACCGATGACTTTAAATTCAACACCTTCAATCTGGATTGTGCTTCCTATTTTTAATGTTTTGCTCCATATTTCTCCATAGGCGTGATTATAACCAACAACTACCTTATATTTATCCCCTTCCTTAAGCTCCCTGCCTTCAATAATACTGATAGAACCGATTTCTATAAAAAAATCAAGATCTTTTGGTTCTACTCCTGTTGCAAACCCTACACTTGATTCTCCTTTGAATTTTGTCTGTCCTTGTTTAATTAAATATCCTGCGACCCATTCAACTCCACGCACATTTTCTATAACTTTCAGGTCTTTGCTGGTTAGCATTAAAGATTCGCTAGTAGAACCCCCAGGAATCCCCATACCCCCTTTTGGTTGTATCATTATTTTATCACTTCCTAACTTTTCAAATTCTCCACTAATATAATCCTGCAATCCCTGACCCAGAGAAATCAGGGCAACAACAGCAGCTATCCCGATAAATATTCCAATAATAGTAAGCCAGCTTCTCAGTTTTCTTCTTCTAAGATTATTAAATGCTAGGGAGAAATAGTCTTTCATTTTACTGCCTCATTGCTTTTAATTTTCTCTTTCTTCTTTTTCTTATTCTATAACCAAAATAAATCAAAACCAGAACTAGTGTTACAATATAACCTGTATAACCTGGTTTTTTAACAAATCCAAGATCTTGAGCTTCTTTCACTGAATAAGTTCTTAAAATAATATTCTTATTTTCTGTAAATTCTTTGTTTGTTGCATCTCTGAATTTTAATGTGACAGGTAAGGTTATACTATTTGAAGCTCCAGCATTGATATAAACATCATACTCAATACTATCAAAATCATCACTGTTGATATCCCCTATATACTGCTCTTTCTCAGACAGGAATCTTATACCCACAACATCTTTCACCTGAATATAAACAAACTTAACATCTGCTAATCCAGAGTTAACTAATCTTATTGAAAGAGTATTTTGTTTTCCTTTGATCAATGTAAGAAAATCTTCAACAGAAATCTTTATTTCTGGCTCTGAATTAACTGTTATACTTATTAAATCAGTTTTTGTTGAGGAATTTCCCTCTTCATTTTCATAAGTTATTCCTATAGGAATTTTATAAATTCCAGAAGCTGTTTCTGGCAAAACTATTAACTTAAATTTAAATGTTTCATCTTCTCCATCATTTAATTCTTCTAAAAATTCTTCAGAACTTGACTGATAAGGTGCAAAAGGAACATCTTCCCCAGATAAATCTAACTTAAGATTTAATTTATATACTTTATCTTTAAAAATATTTTCTATCTCTATTGAAATTTCCACTATCTCACCAGGTGCTACTTCTTCAGGAATGCTTGATACATCTGTTATTGAAACAGCAGAGATTAAACTTAACATACTTACAGCTAATAAAATTCCTAAGATTATTGTAATTGTTTGTTTGTTCATTTTATATTCCATCTCCTCTTAACATATAACTTAAATCATTATACATTTGTTTGTTTGAAAGCATATGGTCAAAGACCTTATCAACTTCGTAAGGTTTTTTAAAAGATAAAGATCCATCTTTGTCTATATTAATACTGTTTGCATCAATAGTTATTGTAGATATACTCTTAGTCTTTTTTCCTGTTCTTCCTATAAAAACCATTTTATCTCTGTTCGGCATACTTTGATAACGCATAGGACCAATATCCATTACATTTACGATACTTCCTTGTTCAAGAGAAATTAATTCATCTCTACTTCTTACCTGTTGGATTGGTTTTTTTGGGCTCATTTTTCTATCCTCCCGTCTTTTATTTCAAAAACCTTTTGTGCAGATTTTATAATATCTTTGTCATGGGTAACTAAAATTATCGTTTTTCCTCTTTTATTTAAATTAGTAAATATTTTTATTATCTCTAATCCTGTTTTTGTGTCTAAATTTCCTGTTGGCTCATCTGCAAGAATTACGTCCGGGTCATTTGCCAGTGCTCTTCCGATAGCTACTCTCTGCCTCTCTCCGCCGGAAAGTTCATTTGGAAGATGATTTCTTCTGTGTGTTAACTTAACATCTTCTAAAATTTTCTCAGCTCTTTCTATTCTCTCTTCTTTTCCAATTCCCTGAAAAATCATTGGAAGTGCAATGTTTTCTAATGCAGTTAAAGTAGGAATCAGATTAAATGTCTGAAATACAAACCCTATTTTATTTCCCCTAATTTGTGCTAATTCAGATTCTTCTAAATGTTCTATATCTTGACCATCAAGAAAAATGTTTCCATGCGTGGCTAAATCCAAAGCTCCTATAAGATTCATCATAGTGCTTTTGCCAGAACCAGAAGGACCGACAATTGCTATAAAGTCTCCTTTTTTTATATCCATATCAATACCTCTGACTGCAGGAACATCTACTTCCCCCATTTTGTAGATTTTATGTACATCTTTGAGCTGTATTATTTCTTGTTCCATCTTAATTTTCTCAGAATAAGGTTTCTGAGGCACCACACCTCTTAAATTTGTAAGAAAATTTATCTATTTAAATTTAACTATAGCAAGTTTTATATATCAATATAAAGAATTAATAATATGATAATTCCAGTCCGTTGCTTTTCATGCGGAAAACCAATCGGCCATTTATGGGAGCAATACAAAAAAAGAGTGGCAGATGGAGAAAAACCAAAAAAAGTTCTGGATGAGCTGGGTTTAGAAAGATACTGCTGCAGGGCAATGTTCCTCGGACAGGAAGATTTTATTGAACTTACGAGCAAGTTTAAGAAGAGTTAAGTTTAATTATTTAGATTTCTAAAGGGTTTTATGAAGATAGAGTTTTATGAAGAATTTCCAACAGAAGAAAATTTACAAAAACTAAAACTAATTAAATATCCAATAAGATTGTTTGTAGCTGCAAAATCAATTGAAGAATTTCTGGATTTGGAGAAAAAAGTTAAAACAATAAAAAGAGACACTAATGTAGCTTATTGGCCAATTGTAAAAAATTCTTATTGGATTTCTCCGTTCTCAAACAAAGAAGATTTGATTGAAACTTTTAAAGAACTTGAAAATATTGATAACCAGTTATTAATTGATCTGGAAATGCCAAGGAATAAAAAATTAGTTAAAAAGAATCTTTCCCCTTATTTTGAAAATAGAAAACTAATAAAAAATTTCTTAGAAAAAAATAAAAAAAGAATAACAACTGCAGAATTTCCTGTGTCAATAATTTCCCCCTTAATGAAACTCTTGGGACTAGATTACAATATTGAAACAGAAAAAAGCCTAATGTGGTATTCAAGTATGAATTCAGAATTAATGAATAAGAATATAAAAAAGAACTTACTAAATCTAAAAAACAAAGAAAATTATTCAGTTGGTTTGGGAACAATTGCAACTGGAATTTTAAGAAATGAACCAATTCTTTCTCCAAAAAATTTAGAAAAAGATTTGAAGTTTGTAAAAGAATGTGGTTTTAAGAGGGTTGTAATATTTAGGTTCGGAGGAATTAATAAAGAGTATGTTAAAGTGCTTGAAAAATTCACTTAACCACCCACCTACTTTTATATCCACAATTTTTACATATCACAATTTTCATTCCTTTTTTAACTCTCGTCTTCGGATTTTTATAAGGACTCAAACATTTTTTACAAAAAGTTTTTCTCAAGTCTTTAAGAGGAATATTTTTAGACATAGCAAGTCTTTTGATTTTTCTGACTTCTCTCGGAGATTTATCTTTAATATTAGAAAAGAATTCCTGAATTTGTTTTTTTACCCCTAATTTAGAAATTTTATTTTTCATTTAAAAACAAGAGAAGACAGCATCGATGCTTTGCCTCTTGTCGGAGACTAACACAAACGACGTAGCCAGCTTAACTATCTGTGTTCGGAATGGGAACAGGTGTTTCCTAACTACTATGGCCGTCTTCAGTATTTTTATCGGGTATTGCTCTTTTAAAGTTTTCGCAACCCCAACAATGTAAACATAAATTTTCTTTAGGCAATCCAATAGCTTCAACCATATCATTTAATTTTTGATATTTTAGGGTTGTACCCCCAATCTTTTGTCTAATAAACTCCACCATTTTCTTATATTTCTCTGAATTTTCATCAAGATATTCTGAAATATCTTCTATGTCTTTTCCCTCAATGCTGCGTATAGCTTCCCAGGCAGCAAGCTCCCCTTCTTTCCGGGTTGAAATATTAAATTTGCATGCCCTCATTAAAGGCGGACAAGCTGATCTTATATGAACTGATTTTGGTTTATGTATTAAAACTTTATTCTTCAGTAAATTCTTTAATTGTGTTCCTCTGACAATAGAATCTTCTGTGACAATAATATCTTTATCTTTAATCATTTCAGGAATTGGTATAATTTTAAAATTAGCAATCAAATCCCTTTCTTTTTGATCTGCCGGAATATAACTTCTTCCCCAGCCAGGAGTATATTTTACCAGAGCTCTTCTGAACGGAATCTTTGATTGCATAGCATAACCTATTCCGTGTGCAAGTCCTGAATCAGGAACCCCTGTAACAAAATCTGCTGTAACAGAATCTCTGAGCGCTAAAAATTTTCCAGATTTTTCTCTGGCAAGTTCAGCATTAATGCCTTCGTAACTAGAAGAGGGAAATCCTGTATAAATCCATAAAAATGTACAGATTTTTTTTAAGTCAAATTTTCCTTCTCTTGATTTTATCTCGTTTTCGTCAAAAAAAACAATTTCTCTTGGCTGTAAATACTTAAATATATGAAAACCAAGATTAGGAAAGGCTGTTGTTTCAGAAGTTATAGCAAAACCATCATCACTCTTGCCCAAAATCAGGGGGAACCTGTCTGATGCTGCATATATTCCTTCTTTGGTTAATACTAAAACAGACATAGAACCCTCAATTTTATCAAACATATTTTCTATACCTTCAATAAAATTATCTTTTTCGCAGATTAATTTACCGACTAATTCTGTCTGATTTACATTGCCATTTTTAATATCACTGAATGCAATTTTTTTATTTAAAAAATAATTAACAAGCTCATCTGAATTAATAATTAAACCATTAGTACAAATTGCAAATTCCCCTAAATCAGAAACCATTCTTATTGGCTGTGGCTCGTGACCTATTATTCCAATGCCCTTATTTCCTTTCATTTTTTTATAATCTTCATAAAATTTTGATTTAAACTGCCCTTCTTTAATATCATGTATTTTTCCAATTATCTCGTCATCAAAAACAGCCAGACCTGCGTAATCTGTTGCTAAATGTGAATGATAATCTGTTCCATAAAATAATTTTTCAGAACAATCTTGTTTCAAGGCTAAACCAAACATACCTCCCATTTTTAATAAATAATCAGTTTACTTATATATTTTTCTCTTATTTTTTGTTATCTTCGAGAGATTAATATTTTCTAAAGGTTTTTATATGGATGATTTTTGTATTTTTAAGGGGAGTTAATTGTCAAGTAAGGAAAGTTGCGGGAGTGCCAGAGTGGTCAAATGGGCTTGATTAAGGCTCAAGTAGCTTAGTGCTTACGCAGGTTCGAATCCTGTCTCCCGCATAAGAAAAATGAAACCAAAAACCAAAATAGAAAAACAACTTAAAAGAAAAATAAATCCAGAGTTAGTTGAAACCATAATTGATGCTAAAAAACACAAGGG
>SDBV01009535.1_pt1 | contig 12892 bp, 11 predicted proteins | sample 2277081 | NCBI WGS metagenome assembly SDBV01 (sample SAMN10402039, study PRJNA504765) | marine sediment metagenome | isolation source: marine sediment core GS10_PC15, 223 cmbsf | place: Arctic Ocean: Southern Knipovich Ridge | collected 2010
CAGATCAAACTATTGTGTCGGCACATAATTGGGCAGAGTTTTATGTTAAAGGTATCGGCTGGATACCCGTCGATCCAATAATGGGAGATAAGCCAGACTTGCGTAAGAAATATTACTTTGGGAACATGGATAATGGTCATTTATGTATAAGTAAAGGGGGTGATCATGATCAACTCCCGATATGGTATAAAAAAAATGCTTCCGGTGAGATTACTTTTACGAATAATGCAGACGATTTTAGACCCGGTTTACATCCTGACACAATACAAGGAGTGCATCGGCTGCAATTCAGATGGGATTATCCAATACAAATTTCGGTTTTGAAACGTTATGGTGCAGATAATATGCAAGTCTTATCTCGACAGGGAGTCATACAAATACCGAAAATAAAAGATTGAAAAATGCACTGGAGACTATTAACTGATCTCTTGCGACTAGTTCATTGAAAGCTCTGGGGCATGCTCTGGCGGGTATGACATAAGGGGGAGGGATGACAAAAGGGGGTGAAATGACAAAGGGGGATGTTCATTGAAATTGTTGGGTCTGGATTCCAGCCTGCGCTGGAATGACAGTTGTGCGCTGGGATGACAAAGGGAGGAGTGTTCGACCCTTTCAGGGTCGTTGGGGGTGGGGGTGGTCTTTTTACCCCCGGTTTCGCTGCGCTGCACCGGGGGCTACCATTGTTTAAGCCCTTCGGGCTTTTTGTGATTGCAAATCATAGGTGAGTCTGTATTATATGGGCATGGGTAGATTCACTAATAAGTTGTTATGCGGGGATTGTATAGAACTTTTGGCGGGGGTTGAGCCGTTTGCTGATCTTGTGTTTGCCGATCCTCCGTTTAATATCGGGTATAAGTACGATAAATATAAAGACAAGGTTAAGAGCGAAAAGTATATTGCGTGGAGCCGGGATTGGATGGGGGCTTGTGTGGGGGTGCTTAAGCCGGGTGGGTCGTTCTATATTGCTATCGGGGACGATCATGCGGCGCATATACGGGTTATCGGTGAGGAGTTGGGGCTGACGCTGCGGAACTGGATAATATGGCATTATACGTTCGGGCAGCAGACTAAGCAGAAATTCGCGCGGGCGCATACGCATATATTCTATTTTATAAAGGATAAGGACAATTATACCTTTAACGATCATGCGGTGAGGGTGCCATCGGATCGGCAGCTTACATATAACGATAAGCGGGCGAATCCGGCGGGGAAGATGCCGGACGATGTTTGGAACGAATACTCGCGGGTGTGCGGGACGTTTAAGGAGCGGGTGGCGTGGCATCCGTGTCAGATGCCGGAGACGCTATTGGCGAGGATAATTGCGGTGAGCAGCAACGAAGGGGATCTGGTGTTTGATCCGTTTATCGGGTCAGGGACGACGGCGGCGGCGGCGAAACAGCTTGGCAGAGAGTATGCGGGGATCGATGTGTCGGAAGATTATGTTGAGAATGCCAAGAAGAGGATTGCGGGGCTTAGAAATAAAGCTTTTACGAAAAGAGGTGTTTCGGGGAGCCTTGATACGCGAGAAATGCTTGAACTTAAACGGCTTTATACCGATATAGCGATAGACGCGAGGGAAGTTGCTGGGAGCGAGAAACTGCTGGGGATATTTACGAAGCAGTTTGGGTTGCGGATGAATAACGGGAAAGAATATGACAGGGAACTGGTCGCTGCTGGGATCATGGAATTTGTTTATTGAAGAAATTTGATCTTAAGAATATTTTGTTTGTGTTTTTTTGGTATGCGTTGAGTGCGTTGATGCTGACGTTTATTCAGGTTCCTTGGCGGGGTCATTTTCTGGCATGGTTTGCGCTGGTTCCTTTTATTGTTATTAGTTTATCGGATGCGCGGGTTTGGCGGCTGACGTGGGTTTGTTATTTGGTGTCTGCTTGTTACTGGCTTGGGAACTTGTACTGGATCAGTTATGTGACGGCGCCGGCGTATGTGATCCTTGGGCTGTATTTAGGGTTGTACTGGCCGCTGATGGTGTTTGGGTTGCGTTTTCTTCGTAGAAAGAAGGTGCCGCTGGTATTGGCGGTGGTGATGGTAGTCGGTGGAGCGGAGGCATGGCAGGGGATACTTATTACGGGGTTTAGCTGGCGGTTACTTGCGCATAGCCAATACGCGAATCTGCCGATGATACAGATCTGTGATATTTTCGGGGAGATGGGGGTTACGATAATTATCGCGGCGGTTAACGGTTTGCTGGCGCAGATCTTTATCGATTGGCGAAAGGGGAAAACGAAGGCTGTGGTTTCGCTTTCGAACGTGATCGGTACGGTCGTTGTTGTTATGGCGGTTGTTGGGACGGCTATCTATGGAAATTGGCGGTTGGGGCAAGGGGATGAGTTTATCGAAGAGGGGCCGGTTGTCGGTTCTGTTCAGCCGAATGTTTCGCCAGCGACCAAGGAGATGAGTGAGTCGGGGGATGTGCTTCTTGACGATCTGATAGAGCAGAGCGAAGCTTGTATGAAGGCGGGTGCGATATTCGTTGTGTGGCCAGAGACGATGGTGATCAGCTCGCTTAACAAAAGCTATCTGGATATTTGCAGGGAATTTACGAGGCCGAAGATATTTGACGGGATCATCAGGGAACATACGAAAGATAACGGGTATGTTCTGGTGGGGGCGCATAGTGCGGAGTTTGTGCCGTGCGATGGGGACTATGAACTTACGGATCGGTATAACACAGCTTTTCTGTATCGGCCCGACGGGATGCAGGATGAAAAGCGATACGATAAGATACACCTTGTGCCTTTTGGGGAGTATATTCCGTTTAAGGAGAGTGCGCCGTTTATCTCTGAGCTTTTTGTGAAACTTACGCCTTATGACTATGATTACAGTCTTACGCGCGGGACGGAATATACGGCTTTTGAAGTGGTGGATGGCGAGAAAGTGTGGCATTTCGGGGTGCTGATCTGCTATGAAGATACGGACGGGGAAGTTACGCGTAAGATGGTGGTGGATAGTGAGGGGCGAAAAAAGATCGACTGGATAGCGAACATTAGCAACGATGGATGGTATACAAGGTACACGGATGAGGGTTCGTTTCCAAGCGGAGAGCTTAGCCAACGGCTTGCGATGACCGTATTTCGGGCGGTTGAGAACCGTATAAGCGTTGTCAGGAGCGTAAACGCGGGGATAAGCTGCATTATTGACCCCACGGGGGGTATCCGGGACGGTTTTACGGCTGGGACCCTGCCGGAAGCGGCGATGGAGCGTGAGGCGGTGAGCGGGTGGTTCGTGGACAGGATAGTTACGGACCGGAGGATAACTTTTTTCAGTCAACACGGCAAATGGGTCGATACTATATGCGCATGGGAAATTATTGTTGTTTTGGCTCTTGCCGGTATACATGGGGTGAGAAAGCGGAAATCGAAAGGTAAAGATCGATGAGAAGAATATCAGCGTTTGTGATGTTAGTGTTTGTGTGCTGGTCCAGCGGTTGCAATGAAAGCACTATCCGCCGAGATGAAACCATCGATGTCAATGATACGTTCTCGATGAGAAGACGGGCGATCGCAATAATTCGCGAGGGACTTACCGACAGCGATGCTTTGATACGCGCCAATTCGATTGAAATAGTGACCACCTCCGGGCGAAGGGAGTTTATGCCGATAGTTGTCAAACGCCTGGATGATAAATCGATAGCGGTTAGATTTGCGGCGGCGGTTGCTATCGGAGATATGAAATATGTGCCGGGGCAATCGGCATTGCAGAGGGCTCTGAGGGACAAGGACGAAAATGTGAAGATCGCGGCGGCTTATAGTCTTACGAAGATCACCAGGACCAATTTCAGCAAACTTATCCATAAGGCAGTTAAGAGCCCGGATCAGACGGTGCGGGCGAATGCGGCTTTGCTGTTAGGTAAACTTGGATGGCGAGAAAATCTTGAATTGCTGCACAGTGTCATAAATGACCGGACGAGCGGGGACAAGGCGAGTCTTCAGGCGGTGGAAGCGATAGCGATGTTAGGCGATGAAGGGATCTATCAAAAGTTGTGGACGCTGCTGATAAGCAAGTACGCTGACGACAGGGTTATTGGTATCAAGGCAATGGGACACCTCAGGAGCAGTGATGCCAAAAACGCGATCGCTACGATGTTGATGGACGATGTGCCGGAAGTGAGGCTGTTTGCGGCTGAGCAATTGGCGAAAATGTCGGATGCATCCGGACAGGAGGATATTGTTGACTACCTTACCGTGAATTCACAAGGTATTCGGGATACGCAAATGGCGGATTTAGTAGCTGCCAAAGCTATCGGGTATCTCAGAAAAGAGTCTCTGGTTCGTTTTTTACCTAAACTATTGAATAGCCCTGAAAAACAGGTTCGGTTATGCGCAGCACAGTCTGTTTTGCTGCTGACGAGATAATACCACGGCCAAATCGCACTTTTTAATGGATTTCGTGATAATAATCTTTTTCTAACAGCAAAAATACCTTGACCTTAGCTGCCGGATGGCGTAGAATTCCAGTAAATATACAGATAATCAGAGTAGTATGACGACCAAATATGTAGTTGATCCGTGATATCAGCGGTGTTGTCGGCTACGGTAGTTCCGGAAAGGAGTTTTTGTTGAATAGTCTTACCAAGGTTTTAGTAGTGTTATTGTCCCTGTTTTCAATCTTTCTGTGTGGAACCATTGTTGTATACATTGGCAACGCCAATAATTACAAAGAACTGTATGAGGGCGAGAAAGGCACCAATCAGGCGATCCGTGACAGCGAGGCCAATCTCCGAACGCTTTTTAATGAAAAGAACACCGAAATGAAGCGTCAAGTGGATTCTCTTAACGAAGATATACGTGAGATGGGCGATGAGCGCAGCGCCATGGAAGTAAAATTTCGCAACTCCGAACGGTCCAACCGTGATTACGAAAGCAGGATCAGCAACTGGGCGGGTGTGCTTGAAGGCTTACAGACGACCATTGCGAATATGACGATGTCGCAGAGGTTGACGCAGGATGAACTTGATATGTCACGAACGGATCTGGTGAAACTCCAGAAGGAACTTAATGAGATCACCGCCAGCTTCTACGAGAGGGTCGTGCAGATGCAGCAATTAGAGGCAGATAAGCGACGGCTGCTTGAGAAACTGACATACATAGAGGGAAAACGGGTTCAGCCGGTAGTTGCCGAACGAACCGTGACCATGAAAAAAGCTGCTGCAAGGAGCGTGCTAAGTGTTCCAACTTCGCTTGTCATTAACGGCTTGATAAGCGATGTGAGCCCGACAATGGTAACTGTCTCTGTAGGTTCAGCCGACGGAGTGAAAAAGGGCATGACGTTTTATGTTACCCGCGGGGATAATTTTATATGTGATGTGATAATTACAGACGTCGAAACCGACAAGGCTGTTGGTGTGTTAGAGCTGATCGAGGCACAACCGAGAATCGGTGATAATGTAAGTACGAGACTGTGATACCAATGGTATCTTTTAGTTTCGCGTTGTATAGACAGTAAGTTATTGTAAATAAAAGAGTGCCCCGCGCATAAACGTACATTTTTGACGCGGAACGGTAAAATGATCAGAAAGAATTGCTATCATGGCCAAAAACAGAAGACCTGCTGCAACGAGTGATCTTTATACCGCTGTTCTTGGATTGTCAACACTTGCGGTGCTGGCAACGGCGGTTTTTGTCGTTATGAAATGTTATGCTTATTATGGTACCGCCTGGACGATAATCGGTGGGTCCGGTTAGTGTTGGTGTTGCCTTTTTTGGTCCGTTAAGGGAGAAGTTTTCCCTGAAAAATATAAACGCCCGACCGGTTGTCGGGTTTACAAGTATTCGGCCTGATAATTGAAGGGAGTCATTGTGATACTTGATACGATCCTTGGCTGGTTCAGTATGGATATGGGTATTGACCTCGGTACCTGCAATACCCTTGTATGTGTTCGAAACGAAGGCATTGTTCTTAACGAACCATCTGTTGTCGCAGTCCGTAAAGGCACTAACATCGTGCTTGACAACGGCGAAGCGGTAGGTTTAGTCGCTCGTGAGATGTTAGGCAAAACCCCCGGTTCCATTTCAGCGGTAAGACCGCTTAAAGACGGCGTCATCAGTGACTTCGAGATCACTGAGGCAATGTTAGGCTATTTCATCCGTAAGGTTCATGGCCGCGGCGGGTGGGTTCGCCCACGTGTTGTCATCGCCGTTCCGAGTGGAATAACGGCGGTAGAGCGCAGGGCCGTTATCGACAGTGCCGAACGGGCAGGTGCCCGCAAGGTGTTCCTTGTCGATGAGCCAATGGCTGCCGGAATAGGTGCGGGTCTTCCTATCACCGAGCCAACAGCATCTATGATAGTCGATATCGGCGGCGGAACGACGGAAGTAGCTATCATGACACTGGCAGACATCAGCATATGCGAATCGATCCGTGTCGGCGGGGATAACTTCGACGAGGCTGTTATTAGCCATCTCAAGCGTACCTATAACCTGTTGATCGGAGAGCCGCGGGCCGAGCAGGTCAAGATCCAGATCGGCTCAGCTTCCGCTCTGGAGCAGGAACTTACAATGGAAATCGCCGGTCGCGATACTATATCAGGTCTTCCTCGCAAAATTATCATTACAAGTGAAGAGATCCGCGAAGCGTTGCGCGAACCTATCGCCGGTATCATCGAAACGGTAATGCAGACGCTGGAAAAAACCGAACCGGAACTTGCCGCCGATCTTATCGAAAACGGTGTAAATCTTTGCGGCGGCGGATCCTTGCTGCGTGGAATGGATACTGTGATCTCAAATGCGACGGGGCTTAAGGTCATACTGGTAGAGGATCCCCTTTCATGTGTCGCACGCGGTACAAGCGTTTATCTTGAGAACCTGGAGATCTGGAAGGATACACTCGACCAGAATGGATACTCCTGGGAATAGTCGAGCGGTTTTTTGGCTTGATACCTGTTCGTTGGTAGCTGCTTGGGCGCGGATTAACGGGAAAATTCAACTGTGATCGCTTTATATGGCACGGAAACAAATCAATGTATCCAGGGGAACGGTTTTCGGCACACTGCTGATGGTGAGCCTGATCTTCTTTTTTATCCCTCATGATGTTACAAGGGGCCTTAACTTTCTGTTCGATAAGGCTTTTAGTCCCTTACTAAGAATAGGCAAGATGTCCGCCGGCAAAGTCTTCCGTGCGGTTCCTTCGAGCGAAGATCTCGTTTCACGTACCGAATATAACAGGCTTTTGGCTGCGTACGACAATGTCTATGCGGACCTTCGAAAAGAGCATAAACTTTATGAGAAGCTTGCCGGCATACGGGCCGCAAGACCGAAGGAAGGGTCTGCTATTGTACTGGCCGAAGTTATTAATACGAAGATCAGTTCAGTCAAACGCGAACTGGTAGTCAACCAAGGTCAGGCAAACGGACTAAGAGAAGATCAATATGTCCTAAGCGAAAACGCTATTATCGGGACCGTCAGTGAGACTTCACGGAGTACCTCGCGAATCCGGTTGTTAACCGACATCAACGCGAGTATCCCTGTTTGGATATGGCGTCCCGGCAGCAAGAAATATATACAAGGATTGATGAAAGGGACAGGAAAAGAAGTCTGCAAGATACCGCTGACCTCCACTGAATACGATGTCAAGGATGGCGACACTGTTTATGCGGCGGCACGGGTCGGGTATCTGGAGACAGCCCGTGTTATCGGCAAGGTAACGGAATTGCAACCCTATGAGAAAAACCCGCTGGTCTGGGATATAACCGTCGAACTCCTGGTGAGCGGTGAAGATATGAGCGACGTTGCGGTAATCGTAATGAATCCTGACGAGATGGAGATAGCGAATTAAAGAGGCTTTGAATTAATATGCGTTGGATAAGATTCACGATAATTCTGCTTATAATGACACTGCTGAACAGCGGTAACCTGCTGAATATTATCTCGATCAGCGATCTGAATATACGTCCCGATCTGCTGTTAGTCCTGTTGGTGTTCTGTGCGACCAATTGCAAAACGCTGGACGCGATGGTCATTTCTTTCGCTATAGGTTTTGCCGCGGATATTTCCGGTACCTGCATAGGGCCGTACACGATTACATTCGGGGTGTTGGGGTCGATAATCTCGCAGATGCGCAAAGTTGTGATCATGAAAAAGATGACACACCAGGCGATGGCAATTTTTTTCATCGGTCTTGTCGGCGGGGCAATCGTGCACATGTTGATCTTTATGAAAACAAGACTGTCGGCACCGAGCGTATATGTCATCGTGTTCTTTGGCGCAATATATTCGGGATTAATAGGGCCATTTTTGTGGTCGGCTCTTTCCAGTATCTCGTCGTGGCTGGGGATAAGAAAACCGGGTTATGGAAGATACTCGCGGAGATGATGAACTGGTAGCATTAATGACGGGTTTTGAATGTACAAACAACGTTTACACGTTTTTATATCATTATGTTTTGTCGCGGTTTTTGTATGCCTTGGGCGTCTGGTGTATTTACAGGTCGTAAAGCGCAACGAATACCGCAGCGCGATCGAATCAAGCCGCATCCTTCCTCCTGTTCAGTTGCCGACGGTGCGCGGATCTATTTTTGACCGTAACGGCAATACCCTTGCAATGGATAAGCCGGTTTTCTACGTTCAAATAAATTATCAATTGACCCGCTTGATGGATGACCGCTTCTGGGAGGGCAGCATTCAATCTTTGATGCGTCAGAACGACGATATGACGCACGAGGAGGCCGAGAGTGATATCCGCGATAAGTATGCCGATAAATTAGCGACACTGATGAGGATTATTGAAAGTTGCGCTGAATTCGAGTCAACGGATCGGCAGAAAGTCGAAGACAAGATCAGAGAGATCAATGACAAGATGTGGGATAGCCGGCGGTTCTTTGCCTGGCTGTGGGAATTTCCCAATTCGGAGATCATCGCTGAGTACAAAGCCAAAGGCAAATTTATTACGCATAGTGTTGCATTTGAGGATTTCGACCTTAGAACCGATGCGGACGAACAACTCGGATTGATCATGAAGGTCAGGCTCTCGGAAATGTTTAAGAGCAAACCTCTGGTCAAACTGACAAGCAATGCCGAGTTGTTAGATGCTCAGCAGAAAATTGCGAACATCAAAGAACTCGATATACTGCCGGTAGGTGAGAGGGTCTATCCATATAAATCCGCGGCGTGCCAGATAATCGGCTGGGCTGGGCCCGCGAGGGAAGGCGAGAAGAAACTTTTTGCAGATGATAAATATTCCAGGTATCTGGCAGGTGAAGTTACCGGTAAGGACGGGGTAGAAAAGATATGCGAGGCGGTCCTTCGCGGCAGGAGAGGTGAAGTTACATACAACAGGGACGGGGAGAAACTTGAACATTTCACCAGGTCGGCACAATTCGGCGAAGATGTGAAACTTTCTATCGATATCAATTTGCAAGGAAATATTGAAGAGTTTCTCGCGGACCCGAACCGCAATGCTGAGTTCGATTCGGCTATCGGTGTGGTCATTATCGATGTTGCTACGGGCGATATTTTGTCACTTGTTTCAATGCCGGTTTACGATCTCAATACGGTAAGGAGAGAGTATAACAATATTCGCGACGCAGCGGGCGCTCCGATGATAAATAAGTCACTGTACGAACTGTATCCGCCGGGATCGACTATCAAGCCGGTGATAATGGTCGCGGGTATGCAGGAAGGAAAAATTGGCGCCGGGGATATTATATCATGTCCTTTTAACAGGGCGCCAGCAGGCTGGCCGAGCTGTCTTCTCTGGCGAAGAGGCGGGTGTCATGACTGGCGGTGGTCCGATGAGAGAGGCAATATCGCACGCAATGCTATCCGTGGCAGTTGCAATGTTTATTTTTCGAGGCTTGCCAACCGGCTTGAGGGAGAGCAGCTTCAAAGGTGGCTTTATGGTTTCGGATTTGGGCGGAGGATCCTTGAGGGGCCTTCTTTTGAAGAGCAATTAGCTATCCTGGACAGGGACCAGCGGATAAATGGGAATCTGAAGCAGTCGGCTGGTCAGATATCCACGAGGATACCATACGGTAAGATCGAAACGTTTGCGGATGTTCCGCGAATCGAAAGATTTGAAAAACGAATGTTCGGTATCGGTCAGGGCGGGCTTCGTGTGACTGTTTTGCAGTTGGCCAATGCTTTTGCGGCTATAGCAAGGGACGGAATATATAAAGCCCCGCGACTTTTTATCGAAGAGTATGAACATATCGAGCACCGGCAAAGGGATCTTGGAGTGTCTGCGCACACGATCAAGATCGTACGGGAGGGTATGCGAGCGGTTGTCATTGAAGCAGGCGGGACAGCGAAAAAGGCCTTTAAGGACAGCGTGCTTCATAACAGGGATGTGAAAATCTTCGGCAAGACGGGCTCGACGGAGAAGCCGGAGAATGCTTTGTTTGCCGGTTTTGCCGAGGATCGCCTCGGTAGAGCCGTTGCATTTGCATTGATCCTTGAAGAGGGGCAAAGCGGTGGCGGTCAGGCGGCACCGTTGATGGAGAAGATCTTGGTGCTGTGTAACGAAGCCGGGTATATCGGCCAGCGGATGGAGGGTGGAGATTTTAAAGAGATTGAGGCTGACGAGAGTTTGAAAAAGATGTTTGAATGATACCAAATTCAGTTGACCGCGTGGGCATAGCCCACCCTACGTCAGATGCCCATCCATTTTGCCGCCCTATTGACTTTCAAGGTATGTGAGGGTCTTTTGCATTATTTCACGAAATACGGGAGCGGCTACTCTTCCTCCGCTGTATCCTTTTTTCAGGCTCTTATCTGGTTTTCGTATTGATAGTACCACTACTACCGCGGGATTTTCGGCGGGGCCTCCTCCTGCGAAGGATGTTACATAATTTGTCTCGTCATATTTTCCAGCGGTAGCGATGTTGGCGGTTCCTGTTTTGCCGAATAGCTGCCATTTTTTTAGTGCGGCTTTTTTGCCGGTTCCTTCGTTGATTACGCCGGTAAGGGCCTGGCGGACGATCCAATTGGCTACGTCAGGGTTTATGACTTTGCCAGCGAGATTTTTTTTTGGTGGGAATTTGGTGATGTCGCCTTTTTCATCTATGACGGCTCGGAGCAGATAGGGTGTGACCATACTGCCGCTGTTTGCGAGTATGCAATAGGCACGGGCGATCTGAAGAGTGGTTACGTTTATCTCGTGGCCGTAGGGTATTCTTGTTACGCTGTATCCGTCCCATTTTTTTAGAGGCCTCAGGATGCCGCTGTCTTCACCGGGGAGGTCTATGCCGGTTTTTGTGCCGAAACCGAAGAGCTTTACGCCATTGTATAATTTTTTCTTGCCGAGGGTCTGGCCGATCTTGGCCATTCCGATATTGCTTGATTCTATGAGTATTTGCTTTACTGTGAGGTCCTCGAAACGGTGGTTGCCCCATTCGCCTATGCGACCGAAGCCTTTGCCGTGGTAGTTGCCCTTTTCACAGTAGAACTCTTGACTTGTGGTGACGATGCCGCTGTCAAGAGCGATGGCGGCTACGATGGGTTTGAAGATGCTGCCGGGTTCGAAGGGGTCGGTGAGTACGCGGTTGCGGAGTTGATCGGCGCTTGCTTTTGAATAAGCAGCGGGATCGTAATCGGGAATCGAGACCATTGCGAGAATGGCACCGGTGTAGGGGTCCATGACGACGGCGGTGGCGGATTCTGCATTGTAGGCTTTGACCTGTTTGATGAGTGCGGAGCGTACGAATTGCTGTATTACCGAGTCAATGGTCAGGATCATGCCGGAGCCGTCTGTGAGCCGGTCGCCGGTGTCGCGTGCGCTTAATGGTTTGCGGAATGCGTCGACTATGAGGATGTCGCGGCCGGGTTTGCCTTTGAGCTTTTCGTTGTACTTTAGTTCGACGCCGTCGAGTCCGGCTTGGTCAACGCCGACGAAACCTACAATGTGGGAAGTCAGTGAGTGCATGGGATAATATCTTTGCCAGCTTGACTGGACGCCGATGGCGGGCATTCGGGCAGCGTTTATCTCGTCGCGCTCGGAGGCGGTTATGGGAGATTTTATTTTGACGAAGCCGGGGTTGCCGCTGGCGTGGATGATCTCGGATATTTTGTGAGCACCTATGTCAATGATCGGCTGGAGACGTGCGGCAGTATCTTTTAAGCGGTCGATGTCGGCGAAAGCGCGTGGTTCGGCGAATACGGTTTCGATTATGTTGCTTGCGGCTAAGATGCGGTTGCGACGGTCAACTATGATGCCTCGCTGGGGACTTTGGGTAATGATGGCGTTTTGCTGCCTTTGGCTGGTTTTGTTGTAATAATCGGCGCGGACGTATTGAAGGTGAAATATTCGCCAGGCGAGGAGGCAAAATACGGCTATCAGGAGCGAGGGTATGACGATAAGAATTGTTTTGCTTTTCGACATATACCCTACATACCCCGAATCTTGTCATTGGTCCGTTCGGAGACGGCGTCGGGATTTTTCAGCATCTGAAGCTGGATCTGCCTTTGCCATAGTTGCTGTTTTAGTCTGCTCTGAACGATGTAGCCGGAACGGTATCGGTAAAATATTTTGTTTGATGCTGTTCGGAGGTGGACGACGGTTATCAAGACGGCTGTGAAGTAAAAAACGATAAAGATAAGACGTGATCTTGACATAGGCGGTTCCGGTGGAAAGTCTTAACGTCGTGGCAATTTCAACTGCATTCCGATGGTAATGTCCTCGGGGTCAGTAATAATATCATCGTTAAGTTCAACGATCTCTTCGTAGCGGCTGCCGTCGCCGAGATGATCCTGTGCTATTTTCCAGAGGCTGTCATCCGATTGGACGGTATAGGCGCCCGGCCTTTTAGCGGCGATGGCGTTTCCGATGGCGGATCTTACTTTCTTAACCAGGCCCATTGAGAATTTGGGGTTTTTCTGTGGGGTAGTGATGCCGATAGAAGACAATGACGGAATGGCGATGTGCATCCCCACTTTGATACTATC
>SDBV01009536.1_pt1 | contig 12892 bp, 20 predicted proteins | sample 2277081 | NCBI WGS metagenome assembly SDBV01 (sample SAMN10402039, study PRJNA504765) | marine sediment metagenome | isolation source: marine sediment core GS10_PC15, 223 cmbsf | place: Arctic Ocean: Southern Knipovich Ridge | collected 2010
CCGCTAGTTGCATTAAATTGAGCTAGTACAACAATACTAAAGGCATTGTCCTCTCCAGCTGTTACCATAGTTAACTGGTCCGAATCACCAACAAAGATATAATCATCCACCCCATCAAACCAACAAGCAGCCCCCTTACTCGCCAGGTCGGGGATGTTCTGGAGTTGATTAATATAATGACCCTTGGCGTCCATGTAATCATCAGTGCCTTCGACAAGCTCCAGGAATTCAACCCCCCCGGCTATAAGTGACATCTGATCAGCCGCACTTTGCCCGATTCCAGTATCTACATCACCTATTGCCAATCCAACTGTGGTGGCTGCGAAGTAAGCGGATTCGATAAGTACCGCCGGAGCAGCAGCGTTCTCAGAATCTACATGGAGGGCATATCCTGCTGCGCCTCCGGTTCCGTTGTGGTCTATGAAGACAGTCGGCATGGTGTGGGCTGCATTCTGGTTGCTAAATGTCGCAAGAGGAAACGTGTTATCCGTTTCAGTTGTATTACGCTGAATGTTTAAGGCTGTCCCATTATCAACTGTTTGATTTACTCGAAGACCAAATTTAGAAGTATTAACCTTGATACCATACATAGCACCAATAGCATTGACGTCTATGCCAGTTGCTACATTAGCACCCATATTCACATACAGACCAGTTATCGCACTCGCCGGAGTGATATTAACCTGCCCGGCTCCGGAGGCTGTGCCGAATTGGGTTAAATTAGATACGTTTAACGTAGAATCAAACCACGCCGCTCCATCAATTTCTAATAATCCACCAATCAAAACATCCTCGCTACCCAAACTATGCCCGGTAGCCGCCAGCGTATCCCCTCCAATCTGCAACGGCTTGTCCTGGTGGGAATAGTTCATTATCCGCTGACCATTTGTGCCGTCGGATACACCAAATACAATCACATCCTTAACATAAGTGATACTCGCTGCCGAGATAGCACCACCAGAGCTTGCGTTTCGGTCAAGAGTCACTGAGGTATTAGCTGCGATTGAAACTACCCGGTATTCCCCAACTGTGGCATTGGTTCCCGAGTTGATTATAACTAAATCACCGACTGCTACACCATCGTCAATAGTGGCATCTAATGTCAAGACAGTTGGAGAGGCATCAGTCCCGGCAACTCCTGTCAGAGTCGCTATGGCCCCCCCGCCAAAGATAGCAGGCTTGCCAGCAGAGAGGATTGTATGGAGTATACCTGCGGGAGTATTTGTGCCGATGCCAACATTTGCATCAAGCAAATTAATCTCATCCGTGGCCTGGTCGTCAAACTCAATCCGGCCTTTTGCAGCGCCTAATCCAATCCAACCACCAGTTAATATACTAATTGTATCAAAAATTGGATCATCTGGATCAATCCCAAATATATTTCCTCTATTACTTGCCATAATTTTAATCTCCCCTCTTTATTACATATTCAAGTCTACGAATATTTTTGCTGTTGTTTATATAAATTAAATTGTTTTTTATGGCCTGTATATCTATTTTGTCCAAACTTCTAAAAGAGACATTGACGCAAGTATCACAATTAAAATAATAATAGTCCGGAAATATATTTTATCGAATTTATTCATCTCAACTGTTCTCGAAACTTCTCTATATCAAACATCATGCCTGGACACGTCTTATATTCAGCAAAATAATTATGCCCAAATACTTTATCCTTTGGTATTTTAAAAATATCCATAAGAGAATTAACTAATCGCAAACCCAAGTCCCATTGTTTTTCAAATGGAGAATAACAGTCAAAACTACCAATGAAACAAATGCCTATTGAACGATGATTCATTTGATTCTGCCTACAATGTGCCCCTGTTTCATTCATCATCCTGCCAACAAGAATTTCATATTTGTTATTTATCCGTTCAATTCCAAAATGATAACCAATGTCGTCCCACCCCAGTTTCTGAATATGATATTTCCTAATGGCATTCCAAGAAACACTTTCGCTGTCTTTGGTTAATGAATGATGTAATATTATATATTCTGGGGTCATTTAATCTCAATCCTTCTTGGTTCTTTTGGTAAAATATACCCATCTGCAATGCCCAAAAGAATAGCTTCCTCTGCCGTGATAAACCAGTTTTTGTATGCAGTCTTTTTCAATCTTTTTTTATTTTCAATCGCTCTGTATAATCGCTTGATATATTTCATATCTGTTACAAGCGGGTCGGTTTTAAGTTCACTAATTTCTTTTTCATGTGTCTTGATTTCTTCGTCTAATTTCTCAATCTTTTCGTAATCGGTTGTTCTTTCTTCAAGTTCGGCAACTGTCAGATTAGTTCTTTTTGCAATATACTTAAATATTCTTTCATCGGCCCATTTCCGGAACGGCTCATCATGTCCTACTACATGGTGCCACATTAAAAATGCATGGTGGGATACAAATCGATGCTCCAAATCACCCGATATGGATAGTAAAAAACCACCTGACATAGCGAATCCGGACACTTTTGTTTCTATTATCATTGCGTTTCGATATTCATCTAATAGACCAATTATCTTAATTGCCTCATTTAACGCCCCGCCCGGCGAGTGTATATCAATAACGATTTTCTTTGCTTTAACTCTATGTGCAAATCGAAGGGCTTGCTCCAAAGGCATTGAAGCAATATAACCAAAGACACTGTAATATACAACATCACCATTATTAATTAGCCTCGTTGAACCGTTCGGAGGTGATAGATCAGCCGGAGCGGAGCACCCGATTAAAAATATTATTGCTATAAAACCGATAATGATGTGCCGTTTCATTTTTCTTTCTCCTGTTATTATTAGATTGGACAATCAGGAGCCGTTGCGCCGATGTTGTATTTTGGTGGCGAAACGACTTCATCAATAATGCCATCGAGATTCCGGTCAAAATGAACACTATTGTTTTTTTGTAGCTATATGCCGAATGATATCGACATGGCCTTACCGTTACAGATCAGGTAAGCATCAACTGCAAGGTCACCATCTACAACACTTCTTTCAAATCGTATATTTCGGACACCCGCCCTCTTCTGGTAAACCCAATGCCGGGTATGTTGTATTTTTATTCCGCTCACATCTGGCATCGGATCACCGACCTTTAGCAATTCAGATGCCCCCGCCTTAACTCCTGCAAAAAACAAGACCGTTATTAATACAATGAATAGCTTTTTCATTTTCCTTTCTCCTGTTTAGAGTTTAGTTACTATTGCCGTGACAATCGCAACCCCGCGCTTAGCCCAATGCCACATAAAAGAAATCAAAGTTTCTTTTTTTCTGATTAGCCACCATTTGAACGGATGTAATATGGTTTTCAGTTTCATAACTGATTCAGAAATTCTTTCCCCGCTGGGTTTAATTTAGACTCAAAACTGCCATCAGATAAGGTAAATATATCGTTATGGAAGCACCACCCAGCAATCTCGGCTCGTTTCGCACCCTCAAGGGCAACCCGGAACTCATTAGTACTTTGAGCAGATCTGGTTGGCTCTTGGAAACATATCTTGACCGAGTTATCTCCAACAGCTCGTTTGCACCGGAGGGCAAGCTCTTCCGTCGCTTCTGCCCAACCCTGTACTCTTGGATCGTGGTATCCGATGAAGGTCATGCCCTCATTGTCTGCCCAAGTAGCGGCTGCTTCGGGTGATATGTTACAAGCAACGGAAGCGGTTATCGGCACATCTGGCAAGTTCGTTTGAATTGCCTCCCTAACCTTCAACGCCTCGTATTGGTTCATTGTTTCCGAGATGCCCGCCCAAGGACAGTTATGCTCATTTTCAATATCAATGAGATAATTTTTGAACTCCGCCCATTTCTTCAACTCAATAGACAAAAGCCTCCACGCATGAGCATAAGTTCCAAACGGCATCTGCCATTCGTCCCGACCCCCTCGCCTACTCGAACTTATATCCACAACCATTTCTCGTTCCTCAGCCAGCCTTAGAATATGGCCAAGCGTGCCAAGCTTGTACGGGTTGAGGCTACCGTCAGGGTTAAAAATAAAGTTCCAAGGTCTGTTTGGGGGATAGCTGAAATTGAGATATAGTCTGACTCCGTCAACGCCCTTGCTCTTGAGAAAATCCAAATCTTGTTCAGGAAATTTAGCATCAATTCCATTGAAATAAGAAACAAAAGTAAGGAATTTCTGCTTTTCGAAAAAATTAAAATACGGGGAGTCAACCGGTTCAGGAGGAGATGGTGGTATAGGTTTTGGTGGACCTGGACCAGGCTCTATTGTAATCGGACTTTCTTTACCGATTAGTTTTCTGATAAGTTCAATGAGTTTTTTGAGTATATCAATCGTTTTCATACTTCCATCCTTTTTAACGGTGCTTTAGGATGTATGATTTCCACATCCCGCCATTCCCGAATTATCTGTGCAACATCGGCTGGCATACGGCCCCGGAATTCTTTCATCTGCTCCCATCCAAATAAATACAGACCATGAGTGGCCATTTCCGAACAGACAACAGGCGAGAAAAAACCAAGACCGATCCACGTCATCGGAGAAACAAGCTGCACCATAATGGGTGTAAGTAAGAACATGAACAGTCGGGGAACGGGATACCATTTCCCCTCATACTTTTTCAGTGTTTCCCAGGCCTGGTCGAACTTTTCATCGGTCATGCCCCGCCATCGGCCCACAAGGAACTGCTTGCCTTCGTAATGCTCCCACACATTGCTTTTCTGGACTTTCAAAAGCGATTCAAAAACCGTGTCACCATCTATGAAAAGCCCGGCGTGCGTGAAAGAGCTAGGCAGACCTATTGTCCGCACTTTTTGCACGAATTGAATACAGTTGCCGACAAACCCAGGACTAACGGAACAGAAAAAATCCCCTTTTTTGAATGGCGATTTCATTTTAGCAACCCAACCAGTTTTCGAGCTAATAGGCCCAAAATCTGTCCAAAACTTATGCCGGTAAGAAACCTGTGAACAACAGCATCGATTTCTCCCTCACTATCTATAATCTTGGCAGCTAACTTCTTGACTTCCTTTTTGAAAATCCATTTTCCTATTGACATTATTCCCCTCCTTCAAATATTTCTTTAGAAACGCGATCATTTCTTCTACAGTCGGATAATAACCGCAATGAATACAGACAAAACATGCCCCTCCATTATGATTAAATGAGTGTGGAACCTCCTTTCTGTAACACTCTTTCATTTCAAACTTACTTTTGGCGCTAATTTTTTTTCTACCGTTACACCCTCAACCCTAATCGTAAAATTCATATTTTGAAGACTCTTAGCATCAAGAATCTTTTCAAGCAATACCGGATCATTGCAATTAATAATTTGCTGAGGCTGAACAGTATATCCTCTACAAGAGATTGTACCCAGAAGTACAAATATCACTATGAGGTATTTCATACCTTGGGCTTCCTTATCTCTTCCAAAATCCCGCTTATTAGTTGCTTTACTCCACGGTCAATCGAAGCTATCATACCATCGGCTACTTTATTTGCGAGCTTCTCAACCAGGGGCAAAATCGTATCCAATAACTCCGGGTTGTCCTTTAATATTTTAATAATTGCTGTTAAATCCATTTTAATTCTCCCTTATTCTTGCTTCTTTATAGTTATTAATATCCCGGCCATCCACATCAAACCAGTACATTATTTCACCGCCTTATTATGAAGTTCCTAATCGTACCAAGGCCAACCCACTTTTATATCCCCCTGTCTTGACACCAAGTCGATACATCATTGTTTCCGGCTCCTGTTTATCACTAATATTTTCAGAACTTGCTGCCTCTGCCTCAGCAACAGTAACAGACCAGGCATCAACATCACGCCAAAAACTGCCTCCGCCTTCTTCTGGATATTGTCGCTGTAAAGTAATTGACATACTGGCTGTAGAGAAAATAGCAGAAATGACTGCGCCAGGATGAACTCCAGAGAATGCTCCAGCAGACAAAATATCTGAAACCTGGCTTCCAATCATAATCCCTACATTCACCCTTTGATAAGCCTGGACCACCAACGTTGAAGTAAAATCAAAATCTGAATAAAGTACTGCTTGAACAGCTTTTTCTCCTCCACTTGGGCGGGCACCTCCAATATCGGCTAAAAATGTTACTGTTGCCATTATTATTTTTCTCCTTTATTTATCCCTTAAATTAAACTCAGTCCTGTTAAACTCACCATGTTTTGGATGGACAAGCCACCCACACTGAATAGGGGTTGAGCGCCTTCCACATTTGTGATCAAAAGCATCAGTACCAGAAGCACTTCCATTAATCCAAAAATAAGGATGGGTCAAAGGAGCATGAAAATGGCCTTGAATTATTCTATGAAATCGATTCTTATCAGGACCATTCAGCCGTATCATTGCTTCTCTGCCTGCTTTTCGTTCAATACCATAATAAGGAATTCCCATCCAACCTTGTACTCCATGACCATGCGTCAATAGATATTTTCTATTTGCTACATTAACAACCTTAGACATCGGCAAATGAATGTTGAACTCAATATTTTTCTGATTACTACAAATTAACTTTGCCACATGACCAACGACATAATTATGACTATTCATTCCCTGTTGTTTAGATTGTGGCTTTTTTGTCAATCTACTGTGATTATCAGGAACAATAAATTCCACGCGAAGCCTTTTAAAATGAGGAGCTAATTTAGAAAGCATTTCTCCTTTAAAAACTCCAACCTCAAAAGCCTGTACTGGAGTTGGAAACTCATTTGTAATAGATAATTCCCTATGAATATCGCCGCTGATATTATCTCCGGTATCTAAAACAACACATTCATCAATTTTATACCCCTCTCTCAAAGCCGATATCCAGCGAATATAATCATCACAAAGATTATTAATCCTGTTTTTTAAGCCATCAGGAGAAAATGAATTTACATCTTCAATCTCATCTGCCTCTTGGTTTGCCCCATAATGCCAATCGCTCCAATGTTTTACAGCTACACAAGGCGTATTAACCATTATATTTTCTTTTGTAGGTTTATAAACCCGGGAAACTTCAGGAATTTTCAAAGACAAGGCCGTTACATCTAAATCCCTGAAATACCCTTTTAGATCTCCATAGTCGGCCTGTAATGTTTTAACTTCTGTCTTTAATCCTTCAACCTGCCGCCTCAATGCTAAAATTTCAACATCTGGTTCAGCATCTTGTTTTATCTCGTCAAGAGATTTTATATCTTTGTCCCTTGCCATATATTATTCTCCTTTATTATTGTTTTTAATGAATATATAACTTTACTCACCCACCTATCACATTCAATTTTCTGTTTCTATCATTAGCTTTTTAATATTCTCATCTGCCAAATCTGCTATCAAACGACCCTCTTCAAACCAATCAACACCGAATTTAGTACAAAGCGCATGATGTACTGAATCATCAAGATAAATATCGTCATCTTCTGCGGTTGTTTTAGCAGCACATAAGGCAACTGTTATCCCATTGATTTCTCTGATTCTAATAGCCATATTTATTCTCCTTTGCTCTAGTGGTTCTACATTAACAAATAAATTGCAAATCTCTTTGTAATTCATCTATTGATGGAATATAATCACAATACCTTAAAAATTTCCATCCGACATTTTCAAGTTCTTTTTGTCTTATTTTGTCAGATTCTTTCCTGTTTTGGTGCCAATATGAACCATCATATTCAATAGCTATATTTTTATCAGGAATAGCTATATCAATAGATCTATTCAAAGACGAATAGTTGAGAATTGCAGATGAGTATAATAATTTAACAAGATCAAATAATTCTACTTGTGGTTTAGAAGGATTTTTAATAAAAGAAAGAGAATAAGCGGCACCACCATTTAGCATTCTTTCGGAATGCATTTTACAAAATTCTTTAGTGTGTTTATACCCATATTTAGGATGTGCCTTTCCAAATTTTCCAAACATAAAATTGCCCTTTCCCACTATATCAAGTCTTGCTTGCCCTGTTTTAGCTTTGGAAATCTTTTCACCTACTCCAAATTTTTTAGCAGGATGTTCATCTCCAAGAGACAATAAGGTCATAGAGATTTTTTTGCGGACTTCTGGCCGTTTTGCGGGATTTAGGTCTCCTTTCATATCAATGCGATCCACTCCTCTTCGATTATGCCCATGAAGATAATTATTATATCTTTTCATATTCACATTCCATTTTGTTCTTTCACCACAATCACACATACAAAAAGGAATTTTGTCTTTTCTTCTAAACCTACTCGAAATTCTAGAGTTCATACCTTGCCATTGAAATAGTTTTTCTTGCTAACTCAATACCTTTTTTAGACGACCACACAGTTGCTTTAGTCCCGGTTGGTGTTGTATAAACAAATACTCTATCTTCCCAAATAGGCAATCTTTTAACCTCGTTCCATTTGGAAATACCTATTTCAAACTTAACTCTTAGTTTACTATCTTCAATATAACCATCTTTAACAATCGTATTTAGAAAATCCATAATCTGTCTTACTATATCAATGCCTGTTATAAAATCTTCTGCTCCCATAACATCTTTATTGGTTAAATTAACGGGTTTGACGAACCCAGTAATAATCATATCCTTACCGACAGAAGAAATAAGCCCTTTTAAAGGATTCTCCCTCTTCGTCCCTCCCCGAGCAGGCCAAATCCCAGCAGCCTTATTCTGCACTGCCTTTGTAGAAACATCCAAATTTTCCACACAACCTTTGACCCATCCTTTTCGATCATTAGCATACTTACTTTTGTTTTTTGTCAACCACTCTCGAATTGTAACCATTTAATTACCTCTTAATAATAGTTAATAAACGAACGCAGTATCTAATTACCTGCATTAAACGGTCTAAACTTCTTAAAATTACTCAAAACTGTTGTTTGTGTTAAATGATCAACCGAATCAAACCTATATTTAAAAAGAGAAAAAATTTCGCTATAATGATATAAATAATCGGACTCTATTTCACTATCATGACAGACAATCATAATTGTATTATCTTTGATCCTCACAATATCGATAGTTCTTCTTATTGCCGGATTATGGTCAACAAACGCAACTCCCCAAACTCCATTCCATCTTTTACATATTTTTGCATTACTGTAATTAGATATTAATATAACATCGTGCCACTTGCTTTGGTAAACACAAATATCATTAAAATGTTTTTCACTGCTTTCATAAGATGTCACATGCCGATCTAATTCTTCTCCTAAATCATGTAATAAAGGGGTTGAATTTAACCCAGTTCCTAATTCAAGTATCGGTCCTTCTGTTTGCCTTACTGCTTGTTCAAGAATTGGTTGATTTAATTTCTTCATTTACTTAAAGGCCAAAATGGAAGCCCATGAAAATGCCCTAAAATATGTATATATTTTTCAAGACATTTATTACATGTACAAATAAAAATCGACTCAAAAAAAGCATTCAATTTTGTCCCAATATAAACCTTTTTATTATCGTAAGATGATTCCATTATCTCAACCCATTTAGAAAAGCCAATATACTTTCTCCTAATACATTATGATTATATCCCCCTTCTAAAATACCATAACATCCGCCATTATTTCTTTTTGCAGCATTACGCACCCACAATCCTATAGTATAAAAATCTTTAGTAAAAAGTAAATGTCCCCAGTCTTGAATATGTCGATCAAATCCAGCAGATACCGCAATAACATCTGCCACTACAGTTTGAAGAGCAGATTTAATCATATCTAAATAAGATTGTCGGGATATGTGCATTCCATAAGGACAAGGATCAAAAATATCAACCCATGATTCATTTTCAAAAATATCTGCATTTCCATTCCCATAATGATAATCAATATCCAAAATAAATGCTGTCTTAATATAGTCTATAGATCGTAAGTATGATAAAGACACAGCCATATTATTAAAAAAACAAAAGCCTTGATCTTTTATTGCTGTTGCATGATGACCAGGAGGGCGAATTAAAGCAAAAGCAGGCTCTTTAGTAACTCCGGTTTCTGCTGCCTGAATTGCTCCTCCTGCAGCTAAAGCAGCAATACTATATAATCCTATTTGTCGAATTTGCTCAATATGCTCCGGCGAGTGAACAGCCAATAAATTATCTTTTGTTGCTGGCAAATGAATAGAACAAATATCAACATGAGGAGAAATAACATTAATAATGCTTTCCATCCTTCCTAATTCTGCTGCATAATCAGAAGTATATGCATTATAAAAATCCTTATGGGAATATACTTTCATTACCTCAACCCAGATGATATTGAAGGGATTTCTGAAAAAATCCGCTCATACCCAATTATCTTATCTTGCTCCCAAACTTCGATATACCCTTCCCCTTTTTCCTTTGGAGGTTTCTTAACTAATCCTTTCTTTCCAGAACCCATGATTGAAACTCTGACTGTTGCCCTTAAATCCGCCATTTCGTCTTCTAAGGCATACCGAATATCATCAATATGATGATTATCCTTATCAACTGGGACATCAACCACTTCCCCCGTTCGCAGCTTTTTCCATTGATATAATTCAAACTCATTTATCGTCTCTTGGCATTTTCTATCAATAATAATCTCATGCTGATTGAGAAACTGAATACCGTGATTAACAGAATCTTTTCCTTTTTTAGCCCCATATGCCTTTATTCCACAATTACGTAATTCCTGTATTGATTTTGGTTCTGCAGAATCACAAGTTAATAATTCTTTACCAATTATCAGTTCAAGTCTATTTGCAATCTCCGGATTTGTTAGGCCATACTCATGAACCTCGTCAAAGATATAAATTTTCTTATGTTTTTTATCATAATGAATTCGGTTATACGTAACAGGGTCTTCAGAATAACCAAAATCGAGTCCATTTTTAATATTATCAAAATAAGGAATTTGATCTGATAAATTCTCTACTTTCCAATTAGTGAATATCACCCCACCTAACAATCCCCAGTTTCCTAAAGTATAAACATTATAATGATATTCAGATTTTTGATTTTCAAGTTTACTAATGTCTTCCGGTGTGAGAAATTGATTATCTTTGTAAGTAGTCTTTAAAATAAATAAATCGTCATTATTAAAAACCAAATCATTATCAAAAAACTTACCAGCAAAATATTCTTTGTAAATCCAATGGGATTTTAAAATAGGATTAAAAATAAGGATCATTCTTTTTGGTTTATCGGATTTACCGCGAAGGCGAAGGTCAAGTTGAATAATATCATCTTGATCTCTTATTTCTGTTGCTTCTTCAATAATAATATCTGTAATTATTCCCTTTTGTGGAATAAGACTTTTTATTTTCTCAACATCGTCAAGACCTTCAAACAAAACTTGATAGCCATTAGGAATACATGTAATACTCATGGGAGACAAATTAATCTTAAATAAATGGTTAACTTTCCAGTCCGATATTGTCTGACATACCTGATTAAATGTAGAGGCACGAGACATTCGAGCAATATTTCTAATGATTAAATAATTCCGGCCCCCTTCCAAAAGATCCCAAACAGTGCGTTGACCGACTACAAATTGAGATTTTCCAGCAGAAGCCCCGCCAAAGAAGATTTGAGTCCGGGTATTATCATGTAAAGAATATAGATAAACCGGATTAAAAACTTTTTTATCTATATTTATATTCCAATCAGAGGTAGTCTGAGTCATTAATCCTTATCCAATGCCCTTATAAAATCAAGGGTTCCCTTTACTACATATCCAATGGTAAATCCGCAAATAAATATAAATAACCACATCATCGTTTTTATCTCCTATTCCACCAAATTAACCTGAATAGTCTGACCAACAATCGAAAGTTGATTTCCGACCCTTCCCCCTTTTTGTTCATTATCCTTTGCAAACATTCCAATATGCCTGCCGATATCACCCAAAACATCTCTTTTATTTGGCAATTTAAATTCTTTAATTCGATCTGTAATTGTTATTTTATCCAGAGTTGTAATTGTTTTTTTGCTTTGTTTAAACCCCCCAATAGCATAAAGGGCTTCTCTTGGAATTTCACTAAAGGACTTCATTGTCCCATCATCATGAAAGAAATCGTCAATGTGATAATCGGCCAACATTTTATATCTTCGTAATACCCAATCTTGATTTATTTCGGCTCGTTCTCTTATTAATATGAGATGGGCATCTATATATGCTTTGATCTTAATCTTTCTTAAAGTCAAAGAAGCCATTACTGCAGCAGATTCATCATTTTTAATTTTAGGATAAGCGACCTTATAGGCTCTTGTGCCATTTCGATCAATCAGCCATTCATCAGCAAATATCTTCTGGTTAGCCGTCATCTTGCCATTACCATTTTTCCCATTACCATTGTCACCATTACTCGGAACAAGTTTATTATTGGGTTTAACAGGAAGGTTATTTCTTTTGAATCTGGAAGACATCTATTTAATAATCCTTTATATAGAATTATACAATTATTACTTATTTATAATATAATGAAATTCTAAAACAATCAATAGTTTTTTAAGATTTTTAATTTATTTTTAAGATTTATTAAAAAAAATAATTATTAATTTCATGAAATCTAAGTAAACCTAATAATAACAATATGTTATCGAAAATGAGAAAATAAAGTATTTTTGATTTATTTTAATTATTCTCTTGACTTTCCTTAGTTTCATTATTATATTATAGATATGGAAACGAAAATACATAGCATAAATCAAAAATTGTTTTGAAAAGAAGTAAATAAATGAAAAAAATATTAATTATTAATGGACATGGTAAGTGGAATGGATGTGCAATATTTAAGAACAAGGGAGATTATTTTTATTCAGATGAATACGGTACACATAAAATCAGCGAAAAAAAAGTCCTTGAATTAGGAATGAAAAAAGAAACAGTAAAAGAATTAAGAGAATTACTTTTTAAAGTATCTGATCAAGATAAAAACTCACCGATTTAGATTTAGTGATCATAACTCACAAATCAAAAAAAGGAGAGCAAAAATGAAAAATAA
>SDBV01009537.1_pt1 | contig 12890 bp, 10 predicted proteins | sample 2277081 | NCBI WGS metagenome assembly SDBV01 (sample SAMN10402039, study PRJNA504765) | marine sediment metagenome | isolation source: marine sediment core GS10_PC15, 223 cmbsf | place: Arctic Ocean: Southern Knipovich Ridge | collected 2010
CCCACGCGATCTCCTTGTCGTAGATCGTGCCCTGGGCCCCGAATTCTGTGGGGGCTCCATAGGCAACGCCCACCATCTGGCCGGCCAGACCGCCCTTGATCTTGTCTTCAAGGACGGACAGTGTCATTTCCCTTACATCCTGCTCTTGAGCAACCGGAACAGTAGCCATGCCCAATACCAGGGCCAAAGCAAGACAGATGCTGCGTAACACGAGTCGACTGGCGTTCACTGAGAGTCTCCTTCGCTCAATCCGATGTTCTTCGTCTGGACCTGCCCGTGACCGCACGGGCGAGGTATTCAGCAACTTACGAGACAGAGACCGAAAGTGTCAAGTTCCTCCTGTGGACAAGGCCCATTCTCTAAGGCCGTCTATGTCCGAAGCGCGAATAGCATAGCGCAACGTTGGCCGGAGCCTACGGTCTACGCTCGTCTGTGAATTCAAATGCGCCAATGCCGCGGGCACTGCCCGCAGGTACCGGACTTCCGGTGTGATCGCGCCGGAAGATATCGTGCGTGAGGCCAAAATTAATGCCCATGTCCATGGCCGGGCTGCCGGGCAAAAGACGAAAGTCGCTTTCAGCGGGATCGACACACCTGGGATCGGTTTCGCGGTCGCCCTCCCCCATTTCCGGACCGGCCGGATTGGCCGTCTCGCCGTCCATCGAGAAGAGAATGTTGTGTTTTCGGTGCTTCGCAGGCACGCCTTCGAAATGGATGCCGCCGTAGGAAAGCAAGATGTTGTTGACAAACCTGCCGCGCAGTCGAGGCAGCCGCCCCATGACGAAATGGTAGGGGCAGGGTGGGTCGGTTTCGAATGCACGCACGCACATTGTAGCCGTGGATGGCCAGCTCGCGCACCATGTGGCCTCCAGTAAATCCAGAACAACCGGTCACCGCTACAGGACCATCCTTTGCAGTAATGGGTGGCATTTTCTAGCTCCTAGGATTGTGCTTAGCCAAACCGACTTCTTTTTGGAATCAATCAATGGGTAAAGCTCAAGCATTGCACAAAGAGCCCTTCCATTTCATAGGGTTAAACGATTGGAGCGGATCTCATGATGACTTTTCCAAATGGGAAATCCGGGTTGATAAGGCCGTTGAGGCTTGGACATCCTCTTCAGTGCGTCACAATCTCGATCTTGGCCCAATAGGCAACTTCGTATTGCCCCCCGTTCGCCCCATTCATCAGCATTAGGCCGATTGTAGAACCTGCGTGTTCCGATAGATCGACATCGACGTTCATCCAGCCATCTTTGGCCTTCTCGCTGCCCACGACGGTCTCGAATATTCTCGAGCCTATCTGGCCCACAACCAGGTTCCAATCGCCCTCTTCGTGGTGGCCGACAACCAAATGCAGAGTCGTCTTGCCTTCCGGGATGTCGACCTCCTTGTACAGGATGCAGGGCGAGTCCTCGGCCAGCGGATGGGTTGCGAGCACGTTCTCCTTGCCTCTCAGTTCCTCGTGCAGGCCAGGGTCCATTTCGTCCGCGCAGCTATAGATGGCCCATCCAGGGGCAAAGGCCTCGACGTCCTTCGACAGCCCTGCTGGAGTCGCCGATTTCGCTTTCTCTTCCTCCTTCGACTCTGGGGCTACGATTATTTGACTCATTTCCTTTTCAGTGAAACGGCTGTCGGCAATAGGCCCAGGCTCCAAACACTGCTCAAGAGCAGACGGTTTCGGCTTCTGCACAGGGATAACAAAGACTTCTTGGCCATCTTTGTCTTTCTCGATGCGTCCGCCTTGTTGGATCACGATTTGGCGGGTCAGTTGATTGCAGACTTCCACGAGCTTGGGGTAGTCGTATGGGGTGTGGCTGAACTTGCCTTCTTCATCCAGTTCGGAGACAAAACGTTCGGGCAATGCCGACAGCCCCATCGACGGACGAGCCGCGCCGGTACGCCGGGTTCTTCTGGTACTTGTCCTCAATGAGCTGCCACGTCGCCTCCCAGTCGTCGGGATCCGCCTTGTACCAATTCAACACATCCGCTATGCACTCGTGGAACTGGCTACCCTCGGGAACGCAGGCCAACCCCGCGCGCACGACTTTCTCCATGTCCTTCTCGAAGAAGGCCTCGGCATACATGCCGGCAACGAATTGGCCGCCATACAGGCCATCGCCATAGTTCATCAGGCGCCCGAATGTCTCGCCGAGTTGGATGCCGCTGTTGGGCATGCCCGGGGAGATAAGGCCCGCGAAGTCGGCTTCGATTTGATAGTCAATGTCGTCGGCGTGACTGTTGAACTTCGGGTGGCCCGAATCCGGTGGAGCGATACCATTGCGCAGGTTCCAACGGCCATAGAAATTCGCATGCCAGAGCTTGTAGCCGCTATTGGCAAAGTCGATGCCGGCCTGGCGGATAGATGCGTCGAGGCCATGAATCTCAAGTGTCCGCAGGAAGGTCATCTCGACGTAGATATCGTCTTGTTCAAACTGATTGACCATCTCGGGGACCCATTCGGGGACCTCGTCTTCCGGGATGATTGCGGATGTCCATTTGAATTCAGTTGGCGCACCCCAGCCCACGCCGGCCATTTGGCCAATCCAGCCTGCTTGCATCTTCTCCTCGTATTCAGCGACGGGCAATCGCCGATATTCGGCGTCAGCCGCAATGGCCGGCAGGGCGATAAGGAGAATCAATAGTGCTGTAACCGTTAACTTTGGCATTTCAGTATGCCTCCTTTGTTCTTTAGCTTCGCTCTGACACTGTATCCATACTATCCCTCTCTGGAATCCAATTCCGAATGATCAATTGGCCCAGACGGGTCAGCAGAAACGTCAGTTGGCGTCAGACGCCCCATCTCTCTTCCGGCCTTTCACGGAGAAGTCGATTTCAGATTTCTCTGCTGGGCACACTGCGCCTTTGAAGGTGTTCCCATTGACTTTCAACCAGGTTGCCATGGGACTCGCCGACTCCTCCTCCTTCGACTCCTTGTCCTTCGATGCTTTCTCCGTACTCCACTCGGACTGAGGAAGCCTGTACTGGTAGCTCAAGACGTCATCCTTGAAGCTGATGGCCGTAACTTCGAACTCACGATTCTTCTCGTCGGTGAGTGTTGCTGAAAGCGCACCGCCCTGCTCCGTAACAGTCAACACGCTGTGAGTGACTCTGCCAAGCGTATTCGTAGTGACATCCCACTGACCAATTACCGCGTCAAGGTTCGGCGCATCGCCAGCGCCTTTTACGCCAGGATAATCGCGCCAGATCCAGCGAAGGATATCGGGAAAGATCGCGCCGCCCTGAGTCAGATCGTGCCCACCGGCGCCCATTTCGAATCGATAGTCGTAGCGGGCAAACATGAGGGCGGACTCCATCGCGATATTGCCGAGCGTCCAATTGCCTTCGAGAATGTTGAGGTCATTCTCGGTGTCCTGAATGAACACGCGTATGGGTTTTGGATTTCCGCGGGTCCTTCGTATGAGATAGGGATACTCGGCCCCACCGGGAGCCCGTACGTAGCTGCCAATGTGGCTGATGGCCTTACTGAAGGCATCGGGGCGTTCCCAGGCGACCGTGAAGGTGCCCACCCCTCCATCGCTCATACCGCAGACCGCTCTGCCTGCTGCATCGTTAATAAGGTTGTAGTCCTTACCGACTTCGGGGAGAATGTCTTCCAGCAGGAAGCGCGCGTAGGTGTCGTTGAGCGGCAAGTACTCTTTATCACGCATGCTGGAGCCAGATTCCGTCCTCCCGGGATTAATGAAGATGCCAATAGTCACCGGGATCTCACCCTTATGAATTAGGTTGTCGAAAACGGTCGGCACCCGCACCTCTCCTTTCGAAAGGACAAAATCTGCGCCGTCCTGGAATACCATCACACAGGCAGGCTTCGCCTCATCATATTGGGCCGGGACATAGATCCAACCACTGTGCGTACTGCCAGGATAAATGGCGCTTTCGCTCCAAGTGCGTTTCACCACCGTGCCTTTGGGAACACCTTCCTGCGGTAGTGAATCAACGCCCAGCTCGTATTCTGTTCCACTTGCCCCGGCCGAGAATGCCAGAGATAGCACTACGACCAGAAAAGTCCACAGTTTCCATACCGTTCTACTCACGTTCATTGCAGTAAGTCCTCCTCCGTTTTCCTGATAACCATTGTCATTCCAGACTCCGTTCTGTCGGCAAGGCCTGGCGATCTTGCCATTCTCTAAATAGTCCCTCCAGTTCCTTAACCTTCTCCGGGTGTTGGTCCGCGAGGTCAGTCAGTTCCGTCCGATCGGACTCCATGTCGTAGAGTTCCCATGGCACTTTCCCGGCTTCCCATTCATTTTGAAGTTGGAAGTGATCGATGCCCGTTCTCAGGTTGAGGTGCGCGCTTACGAGTTTCCATTTCCCCTGCCGCACGGCGTAACTGCCGCCAAATTGCCAGAAGATCGCCTTATGTCCCTCGCGTTTCCTGCCCTCGAAGATGGGCAACAAACTCTTGCCCTTCAGCGGGTGGACTTTGTGGCCGTTGCGGGTAGCCGGGTGGTCGGCATCGCCAATATCGAGGCATGTGGCCATGATATCCATGAGATGGCCGACTTGGTGGGTAATCCGGCCACCCTCTTTGATTACTTTGGGCCAGTGCGCAATGAGTGGCGTGGCCATGCCGCCCTCATGGTTCCACCACTTGAACTTCCTGAACGGCGTATTGCTCGCATTGGCCCAGCCAACGCCCAAGGTCCGGTAGGATTCCATGGGCCCCGGTGGAATCTCCTTGTTGGTGGAATCGAATGCCCGGTAGTCCTCCGCGCACGAACCGTTGTCCGAAAGAAAGAGCACGAGTGTGTCTTCTTCGATCCTGAGTTCGCGCATCTTAGCCATGATGCGCCCAATGCCCTGATCCATTCGGTCAATCATGGCCGCGTAGACTGCCATCTCCAAATCTGCGCCATCCTTGTCCTCCACCTCCTCCCAATCAGCCACCTGGGTGTCGCGTTTCGACATCTTCCAGCGCTCGTCTATCAAGCCCAACTCGATCATGCGCTCATAGCGTTGTCGCCGAATGACGTCCCAGCCAGTTTTGTACTTCCCACGATACTTCGCGATATCTTCGGGCCAGGCGTGAAGAGGGAAGTGAGGGGCGGTATACGGCAAGTAGAGGAAGAAGGGGTCCGCTTCCTTGCCGTACTCCTCCAAGTACTCAATGGCTTGATTCGTAAAGGCGTCGGTAGTGTAGAAGTTCTTGTCCTCGGGTGTGTAGGGCCGCAGCACCTCGCCATCCCGCGCCCAGGGGCGCTGTTCGTTGGGCCACTTCCTCCCAGGCTCGTTCTCGCCTGGCCGTTTCAAGCCGGGATTAAAGTAGTTACAGCAGCCATCGTTGAGAACATAAGAGCGATCGAAGCCCTGGTCAGCCGGCAATCCCGCCAACCCGCTGCTTTTCCCTGTTATCAGCGTACGATACCCTGCCGTCTTGAGGACCTGGGCGATTGAGACATAACCCTCTGCGCGGCCCTCCGTGACCTTCTGCGGGTACAGTCCCGTCAGGAGCGAAGCTCTTGAGGGTACGCACTTGGCGTTATTGTAGAACTGCGTGAAACGCAATCCGCCCTCGGCCAACGCATCGAGATTCGGCGTGTGAATCTCCGAGCCATAGCACCCAAGATCGGAGAACCCCAGATCATCCGCCATAATGAGAATGATACTCGGCTGGTCGGCTGATCGCCCGCCCGGAACAGCCACCGCGCTTGACGCCGCCAGCCCGGCGGCACCCATGCACATTGCCTTCAAGGCGTCACGTCGACTCAAAGATGGAGTGGCCACTGTCATCCCAAACTCTGATCGGTCGGCAAGACCTCTCTGACCCCGTGCACCGGCCTCATAATTCAAGACCTGACCCTATGTCGCGCCTTAGCATGCACTTGCCTTTCTGCGTTTCAAAAATCACAGTTGATGATATACATCACGTCGCCTCGAACTTCGCCCTTCCCGAACTCAAGACGCTCGCCATCATAGAAGCCCTGAAGCCATATACCCTCGCCGATCTTAATCCACATCAACTGATCCTTATATGCGTAGATGGCCTTAGCGCCTTCGCCGTATTCTCCGCCCGAAATCGTTGCCTCGCCGTCTTCGCCGAAGGCAATCGTGATTGTCGACCCTTTTAGCTCGGCGGTAATCGTCTTGCCTTCAAGCGAGGGAACCTCATCGACACGGAATTCCATTCGGCCACCGTTTTCCAGAATGGCCGTCTTAGCGATGGCCCCTATCCGCTCCACGATATTGCTGAGCGGCGTGGCGATGGACACATCATCACGAGTGAAACAAACATACTGATCGTTAAACTCTTGAACCAAATCGTTCGGAAGACACTTCGTCCCGTTTAGAACACCTATCAAGCCCGCGCACGTGGCTGCCTGGTTGTCGCAGTCATAACCGGCGCTCACCGCGATGCCTACCGTCTTCATGAAGTCTCCCTCACCATACAGAATCGCCATAATCCCGCAAAGGCCATTGTTCAGAGACGACACACCACTTACTGGGGCCTCATACGAGCCCTTCTTATAGCGGTAGTACTTGTTGTGTATCTCCGCGCGCGTGTCACGCCAGTCCTCGTACTTCTTGTGCCATTTCACCACATCGCGCATTCCCTCCGCGAAAGGCCCTTCATTGGGCACCGCGCGGATGGCCATGTCCACCAGCTTCTCCACGTCCTTCTCGAAGAATGCCGCGCTAATCATGACGCCGTAGGCGATAGTCGGATGGGTGCCCCAATCGTCGTTGGTGATTCTAGCGCCCCACAGCGCCCGTTCTCCTGCCTTTTGCGTCATGCCCGGGTAGAAGGCGCTCCAGATTTCGTTCACCAATTGCGGATCGATCTGAAACCAATTCTCGTTGTTCTCTTTGCGCCCGGTGTCGGGGGCAACGAGTCCTCTGTCCATCAGGTTTCGCGCCGTGCGATTCGCCACCCATATCCTGCGGTTGATGTGCTTCTTCCACATTTCCGTAATCTCAGGATACGTGATGTCCAACCCGTACTTCTCCACGGCGTGCAGCGTGACAAACTCGATATCTGTGTCGTCATCAGCAAAAGCCCCCTCAACTGCATCCATGAAAATCGGAATGTGACCGCGCCAATCGTCTCGGTTGATTTCCAGCGCCTCGTCATCGGCATACGTGTAGACCCTGTCCACGAGAATTGGCACAGGCTCATCAACGTAGTTGTTCTCGAAGGGAAGCCCGAAGAAGTTCCCCACAAGTTGCCCCAACCAGAAGCCCGAAATCTTGTCGAGGAGTTCGTCCTCGCTAATTTCTCGCTCCTTTGCATTGGCGCCGACAGCGATTGTCAGGGTTACGCTCACAATGATAGTGAGGCGTCTTAAGTGGTGCATAGCCAAATCTAGACCCATGGTTCTTTCCTTTCGTTTTGAGTTGTTGTGCCTTTCTAATCTGAGATTTCCCATCCGGACGTTCTCCAAATGGACTTCATCTCGTAAACGGTTAGCTGTTCGATGTGCGCGTTGCCGCCTTTCGAATAGATACTGAGCGATTTGTCGTTCAGGTCGCGTACGGCCTGCATGGGCATGTAGATGCGCCCGCCGTTTGCGAATATTTCGACAGAGGGGCGGTCCACGAGAATGCGGAGGGTGATTGCGCCGTCCTCCGGCACGAGTTTCGCCTGGGTCTCACCGGAGCTGAATTGGTCGCCTTTCTTACCGTCACCACCGGCTAAACGCTGGTCATCGACTGAGTAAACGACTGGAAAGCCGTTGATGACGAGGCCCACCTCATTCGCGTCACCCACCTGTATCTTGACGTCGATATCGAAGAGGTTGCCTTTCACTTCTTCCAGTGGATTGTCACCTGGCTTGAGCGTTTCATCTCTCCAGGCATACTTCTTGCCGTGGATCTTCTCAATTTCCTCGACGGGGTAGGCGAACATGCGCAATCCTTTGTCGGTTGAGCGCAGGTCGAGTGATACTGGGAAGGTCATCATTTGGTTGAAGGGCATTTCCGGGAGGTCGACCCGGGCCCAGGCGATCTGGATGGATCGGCCATCCTCCTCGGGGATGTCATTAAACATCTGGGAGGCGTAGAACATGTTGCCGTAGTTAAAGCGGATCTCTTTCGTCTCCTTAGTGAAGCTCATTCCGTCGAAGTCGCCGATGTAATACTTGCCGTGCGCAGCGTAGTGAACCCACTTGGTGTTGTTCTTATCACCGTCTACAGCCAGTTCTACCAATTCTGGGCATTCGTGGTTGGACACCATCGTGCCCTGGGCTTCCCACTTCTTGAGGTCCTTCGACGTGTAGAAGGCTACTTCTCCATCGCTCAGGTAGAGCACGATGACCCATTCCTGGGTTTCTTCCCACCACTGCACCTTTGGATCACGGTTCCCCTTTTTCACATGGCCCAGAACAGGATTGCCACTATACTTGGTCCAAGTCCGGCCCCGGTCGTTACTGTAGGCAATGCCTTGCGTAAAGGGCTTGCCCTTGGACCATCGGCTATTATCACCGGCGTTCGTATAGATGAGAACTAATGGTGGTTCATCGCCAGTCTGGAATCCTGTCGTGTTCTTCCAGTCGACCACACCCGATCCGGACCACATTTGACCTAACTCGTCTGCATGCAGCTTGTCGCCCTGTTCGACCCAGTGCACAAGGTCGGTGCTGATGGCGTGTCCCCAGGTCATGTTTCCCCAATGCCATCCAAACGGATTGTGCTGGTAGAAGAGGTGGTACTCGCCTTTGTAAAACACCAATCCGTTGGGGTCGTTGTTCCAGCCACGTTTGGATGAGAAGTGGAATTGCGGGCGGAGTTCTTCCTTGTAGAGGTCTTCCTCTCCTGGAAACGTATCGGCACAGTAGACTGACTCGAAGGCTTCGACCTGATCCTCCCGTATCCCCTGGGCGGTCAGGGATCCCGTCTTTCCGATGAAGTCCTGTACTTCGAGGTATACCCAGTAATCGGGTTCGCCGGGCGCAAGGTCGATCTCGAATTCACGCACTTTCTCACCTTCGACGTGAAGGCTTATCACGCAGTTGCCGGCTCCTTTCTTATCGGCGGCCCTATCCTTAACAGGGAAGTTCAAGTACTTTCCCTCAATTTCGATTTCACGCTCGGCTGCGAACGCGCCGATAGTGCAGCTGCAGACGATCACTGTCATCAGAGAACTTGCCTTCCTGCCAGACATGGAGAATCTCCCTCCTTCTTGCTCTAGTCCAATCTTCCCACTATCTCGAACACCTATGGTGTCGCATCCAAACGGACATGCCCATTGCCTGAGCTTGTCTACTTCCGCAGCTCGAGTAACACCGAGCAAGAGGCCGGGCCAAGACTCTTCTTCCGCTTACGACACCTCCGGCGTCACTTAGGGCGCTTCGATTCCTTCGTGGAGTACGGCGTATTCCTGCTTGTTCTGGCCTGCATCAGCGAAATTCACGAGCTGGAACTCCTTCTCAACACCGTTCTGCTTGACGGTGCAGGTGTACAGGGCGCCGCCCCACCAGCCCGATTCAGGCAGGCCGCCGCTGGCTTCGATGGCAGTGTCCGTGGCGAGGATTTGCGGCCCTCGCGCAAAGGCGACGGATTCAGTGGTCTTGTCGCCGTCGGGAACGACGCGGATGCCGAGCGGGATCGTCACGCGCACCGTATCCCCTGGTGACCACTTGCGCTCAATCTCGAGCAGGCGATTGCGGCGCGAAGGCCTGTAGACCTTCCCGTCCACTGTCGCCTCGAATCCTTCCGCCCACGTGGGAACACGCAGCACAAGCGGGAATCGCGTTGCCTCCTCCAACTCTACTTCAATCTCGAGGTCGCCCGTTTGGGGATAGTCGCCGCGAACATGCAGCGTGACGCGCCTGCGGTTGTCGCCAGCGCCGTAATGCAGCGCGTGCCTACCCGGGATGTACTCGAGCAGAGCCGGCTTACCGTTCAGTGTGCCGGAAGCAAACGCGGGAATCATTGCGATGCCTCTGGGAATACTGCTTGAACAGCAAGTGATTTGAGGCTCCATCTTCCTATCACGATCGCCGTACCATCGCTGACCCATCAGGGGCACGAAATAGGTAATCTCACCCGTATGAGGCGACTGCGCAGCCAAGAGCGCGTTGTAGGTGGTGCGCTCGAGTTCATCGGCATATTGGACCTCTCCCGTCAGTTCGAGGAGGTGGGCCGTGAGCTGAAGCCAAGTGACGGTGACGCAGCCTTCTCCGGCCGCCTCGCCGGGAGGCAGTCTGTGGGCGGGCGTGAACTGCTCGTGATAACTCGCTGTTCCGGTTATGTATAGCCGCTGCGTGGCGATGTCCTTCCAAGCATTCTTGGCGGCGGTAATGTAGCGTTCATCGGGATCGACACGATACAGTTCGAGAAGCCCGACGATATTCGACAGCATCTCGTAGGCTTTCCTATTGGCTGTCTTATACACGCTTCCGTGCTCCAGCAGACCGTTCAGGAGCTGACACCCGTCCTCATACATCCAGGTCACGGGGTCGTTTTCATCCTCCCAGGAATTGATGATGAAGTGACAGAACTCGAGGTATCGATGGTCTCCCGTGAACCGGTACAACACGGCCATGGGCTCGAGCACGCTCGTGGCGGCCATACCCATGTGGGCACTGGCGAGTCTCATGTTCCTCTTCTTCACGACGAAGGTCTCGTACATCAGGTCCGCGGCGCGCTGAGCCGCCTGGAGGGCTTTCTTATCGCCGGTGACCTGGTAGTAGGAGAGCAATCCGATGAGGTTGTACTTGTGCGTCCAGACATCCCAGATCGGACCCTCCCACCCCAGCCCGTCTCCCCAGCCAAATTGGTCGTCCTCCTCGTAGGTGCCGAGATATCCATTGGGGAGCTGGGTATCGATGAGCTTCTTGACCGCGTAGTCCATGCGTTCCCTGATGCGCTCGTCGCGCGTGAACCAGTACGCGTAGCTCGCCGCATGCAGGTACTTGCCGACATGTTCACCAACCCACCATTGAGGGCCCGGCCGGTTCGCGAACGGATCGAGAATCATGTCCAGATCAAGTTCAAGCAGGCGCTTCTCAACGTTGATCTTCATGCGGTCGGCAATCCAGCCGTCGTAGGTGGTCTCCCTGAAATCAGCCGGTTCAAAGGCAATGTTCGCCTTAGTTTCGACCGCGGGCTTGACCACATCGGCAGGGAGGGCCAGCGCGGCTGGCGCTAACACCACCAAGAGACAAAGCAACGATAATGTTGCGTTGCCGCCAAGCACGGTGGACAACCGATGCCAACTTCGTCCGTTCAACCGGGTCTCATAAGTCATACTTCCGCTCCTTCCCATGTCGCAGACTCCCTTGCATTCCGAAGAACCTACCGTCGCTCAATGTCGTCTTTTCTCAGTTTCTTGGTGACTAGCGCGCCGACAGGCACGGCAGTTCGTGCCAATCAGTGCGAGTTAGACCTACGCTTCTGGGCGAACAACCATGCGACGAGTTCTGGATCTCGATACGCCAAGCTCCAACTGTCGTGATTGACTCCCGGGTACTCCGTGTACTTGGGATTCCCACCCGAGTCTTTCAGCGCCTTCACAATATTTCGCGACGTTTCCACAGGTACCACATCATCCGCATCGCCATGGAAGATCCAGAGCGGCAATTGAGCGAGATGCTCTGTGCGTTCCGCCACGGTCACGTCGCTATACACGTCCGTCCCGCAGATTGGTACGCCTGCCGCGAACCGGTCAGGGCGCTCCACAAGCGATATCCAGGCGCATTCCCCGCCGAAGGAAAGCCCTGTCACATACTCGCGGTTCTTGTCAATGGAGAATTCCTTCTCGAGACTGTCAAGTGCCTCATGAATGGTCTGGATATGCCCCCTCGTGGAGAACGTTCCATCTAGCACGCTTTTCGACTCCTTCCCCGGAAACTGCGGTGCAACGATAAAGCACGGGTTCTTCGCCTGCACTTCCGGGAGAATCCACTCGCGAAGGCACTCGCCTCCAGGATTCTTCATGACGTTGTCCCCGCCGCCGTGATGAAAGAGCACGAGCGGATACTTCTTATTCGGGTCGTAGTTCTCGGGAACAAATAGCTGATACTGCAGCGTGTTGTTTTCGGAATCTGCAAAACTTCGTGCTTCGTACATATCGAGAACGGACGGTCGCGCCGCAATTTCTGCCGCTTCCTCTGCCGAAAGGCGAACGCCTTCGACCATGGCTTTCACACCAAAGATTGTCAGTTCGCCTTTGAGTTCTTTCCCGACGACGGTCCCTTCGAAGTCCGCGGAGTACTCTTTTGTATCCTCGTAGTAGAAGCTAAAGCTGAGCGCATCGCCGTTCAACTCCACACTACGGAGTTCAGTTTCCCATCCTTCCCGAAGGTCTCTGACGGTGCCGGTGAGATCGGCGTTTACCGTCACAATCTGTTTGCTCTTCGAGTCCTCCTTCTCCCAGTGCGACGTAAATGCCCACATGCCAACAAAGGGATTCTGCACCTCATCGGAATTCTCACCGTGCGCTAACGCGGCGAACGCGGCCACCATCGCGAGTCCTACGAGCGGCATCGCGCTCAAATAGGTATTTGACGTTTTCAGCATCGTACTCCTTTCACACTTGCCGTTTTTTGAATCCTGAAAGACACCGCCTGTCCAACGGCAGCGGCCCGGCTATTCCCGTGTTACATATACGTAGTAGGCGCTAAGGGTGCTTCCCTCGCCTTGGAACCAGGTGTGTAAGGCTATGGGGCCCTTCTCGAGAGGCACGCTAGAAACTACCGCCGTGTCCCCGGGCTCCACAGCTTTCGACAGTCCCTCGAAGCCATAGGGCTTCTTCTCTGAGATCGTCATGTGTTGGTAGTTGCTGATGTAGAACTGCGCTCTGTTAATCCGACATTTCCCATATGGATCTGCTCGCGCCCGTCGCGAGCAAGTTCTCCTCCATCGTAGAGATGATTGTTGCCAGTTTCAAGATCGATTTTCCGTTACGGACCCTCTTGGAGGTCGTTTACGGC
>SDBV01009538.1_pt1 | contig 12890 bp, 10 predicted proteins | sample 2277081 | NCBI WGS metagenome assembly SDBV01 (sample SAMN10402039, study PRJNA504765) | marine sediment metagenome | isolation source: marine sediment core GS10_PC15, 223 cmbsf | place: Arctic Ocean: Southern Knipovich Ridge | collected 2010
ACCACATCGCGTCGGCCACGGGTTCCACCATCAACGTCACTCCGTTGAACGAATAATGCAGATCCGCTGGGACGAGAACGATGGCTCCGGGGTGGACGTCGGGTATCACGTCGACCACGCCACAGACCAGCTCACGGTTGTCCACAGTCAGCCCGTCGACAAGATCATTCGTGAGAACCAGTACCGGCGTCGCACTGAGGACAACTCGGCCAGGCGACGCAGCGGCCTGCTCTACGAGATCGCGAACATCCCTGACATCATCGTGATGCACTGGAAGGCCAAGTACGGCGTCGACGTCATGAACAAGGCGCACATGCCCTGGGTCCTGCGCTTGATCGCAAACCCCGACTACAACGCGGCGGTGGCCGTGACGGACGGCAAGTTCCTGCAATCCCCAGAGCGCACCACGTTCATCGGCGCGCGCGACCGCTCGTCTCATCCACTAGCTTCCAACCGCGCGAAGATGTCTGGAGCCGGAGGACTGATCGATACCGGCGCCTGGAGGCGGTGATGTCCTTCGACAACTACAGCGGTCTATTCCAGGAAATTGTTGATCTGGTGGGACGCGGTGGACTGCGCCCGAAGGTCCCGGGCTGGGTATCGCTGGCCGAGGCCGAGGCCGTGATGGAGATCCGCGATCTCAGGGAGGTGCGGTACAAGACGACCGGCAACCTCGTTGCAGGCGCCACGGAACTCACGCTCATCTCTGGGATCCACGGGATCGACCTGTTGCAGCTCGACGAAAACCCCGTGCGCGTCGTGCGCAGCGGGAGCATCTCCCAGGTGGTGGACCGACGGGCTCTCGACTCTGCTGCTGCGGACGCCTTCCCCGTGGTCTACGCCTGGACAGGTTCGAATACGATCGAACTCGCGCCCACCCCCGCTGCCGCTACGCCCTACACGATCTACTACACGGGCGCGATGGGCAAGGTGAACGAGACCAAGTACACGAGCAACATCCTCGAAGAAGCCCCACACTATTTGATGTACGCAGCCGCTTTCCACAGCGCGGTCTATACCAGAAACGCCGAGAACGAGGAGCGCTTCGGTAAGCAGCGGGACCGCATTCTGGGTCAGTACAAGAAGTTCCTCGCCCGCAGCGACAAGAAGACCATTCAGGTCGGGCGCCATGTGACCCCGCCCGACTACCCCCAGACCACCGGTTCCTTCTGATGCGGCTCGCCTTCGGCAACTACGCCCCAGACCTTCCTCCGCTGGTGAACCAGTCTGGCCTGAACCAGGCGCGCAACATGCTGCCCAAGGCGGGAGGCTACGGTCAGGTCCGCGGACTGGCTGCAATGTCCGGCGCCACCGTGCTCAGCGAACGGCCTCGAGGAGCGCTCAGCGGCATCGACCCGTCAGGCACCGGGTACCTCTACGCCGGCAGCGAGACCAAGCTTTGGGTGCAGCGCGACGCCGGCATGGAGGACATCTCGAAGTCGGGTGGCTACGCGATGGGCCCCACGGATCGCTGGAGCTTCGCCAAGTTCGGCAACCGCATCTACGCAGCGAACATCAACAACACGATCCAGCACCATGTGCTGGGCTCGCCGCTGACCTTCCTCGACGTCCCGCGCCTCGCGCCTCGCGCTCGACACCTCGCGACGATCGGCAATTTCCTGTTCTCCGGGAACATCTACGACCCGGTCGACGGTCCCATGCCAGACGCGATCTCGTGGAGCGGGATCGACAACGCCCTGCTCTGGCCAGAGGTGGGAAGCGACAACGCCGCGCAGGTCCAGGCCGATCGCCAGCCTCTCGAGGGCAACGGCGGTCAGGTGCAGGACGTGGTGAGTGCTGGGGAGATCGGCATCGTCTTCCAAGAGCGCGCGATTCACCGCCTCGACTACGTGGGCGGCGCTGGGATCTTCGAGAAGAACCGGATGGAGCAGGGCAACGGCATGCTGATTCCCTACTCCGCGGTGCCCTTCGAGCGGATGGTGTTCTACATCGCGGAGGACGGCTTCCGGCTGTTCGATTACACGGCTTCGACTGCGATCGGGAAGGACCGGCTCAGCTCGACATTCTTCGCCGACCTCGACACCGCCTACTTGGACCGCGTGGAAACCGCGAAGGACCCAGACCGCACGGTGATCTGGATCATCTACGCGGGTGCTGGCAACACGGGCGGGCGGCCGAACAAGGCGATCTGGTACGACTACCAGCTGAATCGTTTCTCCCACGGCGCGCTCGAGATCGAGGGCCTGATCCAGAACGCTACGACCACGCCTCCATCGATCGACGCGCCGGCCAGCGCTGGGGATCCGGACGACGTCGACGATCCCTCGGGCGAGTTCAGCTTCGACGATCGCCCCACCGAGACCGGCAACTCTCGCATGGGCGCCTTCGACTCGACCTTTCTGGCCAGCGACTTCACCGGGAGCCTGCTCGAGGGCCTGATCGAGACCGGCGACATCGAGGGCGCACCCGGCAAGTTCTTCTGGCTCGATCGGATCCGGCCGCTGGTGGACGACAGGAAGGTGGAGATCTCGGTGGCGGAGATGGAGCGCCGGATCGATTCCAAGGATCTGGTGTGGGGCCCCTACATCCCGATGGACGAGGACGGCACCATTCCGATTCGAAGCGACGCCCGCTATCACCGGCTTCGGATCAAGATGCCGCCAGGCTGGAACGACGCCGTGGGGCTCGATCTCTTGGGCGAAGTCTCGGGAGACCGCTGATGGCTGGAGAGACCCGGGTGAAGACAGTTCCGCAGGCTGACTACGGTCTGCCGGAGGAGCATCTGCGCCGCATCGTTCAGGCCCTGGACGGGCTCCAGAACGGGCAGGGGAACAATCACTTCCTCGTGACGCTGACCCCGGGTGCTGGTCAAACCACGATCAATACCCCTTCGGCGCGCACTGGAGGGGTCGCCACGCTACAGGCCATGTCTCCTTCGGCAGCCACCTCGCAGGCTATGGGGGAGATCTGGAGCACGGTCGAACGTGGCAAGATCGTGATCCACCACAACGCCTCTACAGCAGCGGATCGAAACTTCGGAGTCGTGCTCAATGGCTAAGTGGTTTCATGCTCACGAACCCATGGAACAGGTAGAACGTGAAGCGCTGCGGAAGCTGCTATCGCCGCTCGTAGCAAAGCTCGATGGACGGATTTCGATGACGGAGATCGAAGACTTTAACAGCCGCAGTGACTGTGACATCTGGTTTGGCGCGGAGCCGTACACGGGGATCCGCTCTGTCATGGTCACGCGGTTAAAGCACTACGATGCTGGCCTACGGGTGCTATGCCTGACGCACGGTGCCGGGGAACTCGAAGACTTTGGGCCTGATAGCATGGCGATGCTTGAGGCGTTCGCGAAAAGCCTCAGTTGCCGCAAGCTGCAAGTGGACGGTTGCGCGGATATGGGCCCGAGGATGACTTGCGGACCTGGGTTCGCTTGGGACAAACTGCTTGGTGAAGGCTGGCGGGAGTTCTCCCGATCGATCGAAAAGGAGATTGGCTGTGGGTAGTAAAGACGGTGGAACGGTGGAAACCAGCAGCTCTCCCTGGGGCCCCCAGCAGCCCTACATGAAAGACATCTGGAGCCAGGCGCAGAATCTCTACGGAACCCCGCTCCAGCAGTTCGGTGCCAGCACCGTGGGGCCACAGTCCGCGATGACGCAGGAGGGCCAGCAGGCGGGGCTGGGTCTGATCCGCGGCGCGGGCCAAGGCCAACAGTTCGGCTACATCAACGACGTCATGAGCGGCCAGTACCTCGACCCCTCTTCGAACCCGTGGCTCCGGCAGCTCGCCGATCAGGGTGCGTCGGATATCACCCGGCAGTTCAAGACCGCGGCGTTCCCCGGAGCTTCACTCGGCGCGATGGGCCGAGCTGGATCCGGTGCGGAGATGAACCTGCAGGGGCAAGCCTATCGTGGCCTCGGCGACGCGCTCTCCCGCAACTACTCGAACATCTACGGCCAGAACTACGCCCGGGAGCGCGGCTACATGCAGCAGGCTCCGGGGATGATGCAGCAGGCCATGGCGGGGCAGCGCGCGAACATCGGGATGGGCACGCAGCTCGGCGGGCAAGCCGACCAGTACGCGCAGATGCAGCTGAACGATCTCGTTCAGAAGTTCAACTTCCAGCAGCAGGAGCCGGGCCAGAGGCTCAATGCCTATCAGCAGCGGATCTTCGGCGGCGGCGTGATCCCGGGGACGCAGACGATGCCGGGAGGAGGCCAGGGCTTTGGAGCGGCGCAGGGAATCGGCGCCGGGCTTGGCCTGCTCGGCACGCTCATGTCGATGTTCCCGGCGACTGCTCCAGTGGGAATGGGGCTGACGATGGCGGGTGGTGCCATGGGCGGTGGGCAGCGGATCCCGGGGATTACAACCTGATGGCCCACTCCTCCAGCGTCGAGAAGGAACGGATCGGCAATGTGAACACCGTCGAGCTGTTCGAAGCGCTCGAGCGCCTGCCGATCATCGTCTGGCAGTACAAGGCCGAGTACGCCAAGGAGCACAACGACGACAAGCCTCACCTCGGGCCGATGCCGGAAGACCTCGCGCAGCTGTTCTCTCTCGGGGACGGGCGGGTGCTGCACTTCATCGACGTAGTCGGGATCGCGCTCGGCGCGTCGCAGGGTGCAGGAACGAAGATCAGGGCTCTCGAGAAGCGCATGGCTGAATTCGAGACCACCATCGAGGAGTTCCGAAATGCCGAATCTGTGGGGTAGCGCTGGCGGGAATGGGTTCCTGGGTGATCCGGAGCGCCGCGCTGGGCTTAGCGGCACGCTGATGGGCCTCGCGCAGGGTCTTCTGTCACAGCAGGCCGGGGAGAGCTGGGCTTCCGCGCTCGGCCGCGGCTTCGGTCAGGCGGGAGCGTTGAGCCATCAGTACCAGGAGGACTACCGCGACAAGCAGCAGCGCCAACGTCAAGAGGCCTTCCGAGACGAGCTCACCACTGCGATCAACGACCCCAACACCGACCCGCAGACCGCGATGGCCTACAGGGCGATGCTCGCTGGAGACTCCAATCAGAATCTTGGTGGTGTCATGGCCTTGGCGCAAATTGCCGGTCAGGGCGCGCGGCAGGAGACTGGGATTGCTGCGCAGCAGGGCCTGCAGCGGGGCGCTCTTGGCGCGGCGTCGGCACGTCAGGTAGCGGGCTTCGGGCATGCAACTTCGATGCAGGGGAGCGCCGCAGACATCAGCTCTCAATCGATGGAGCAGGGCCTCGCAGGGCAGAGAGGACTCGCGGAACTCGGCGCCAACCTGCAGGGCACAGCAGATCTGGCACGTTCTGATATTCGCGTGCGCGAAGCGGATCTCGGCGTCGGTCGCACTGTCGAGACGGCATATCGGATGGGGGTCGACGCGGAAGAGTTCGCCGCGCGGGCACGCGAACATGCAGCGACGCTCACTGGTGAGCGCGACGAGCAGCAATACCTTCGCGACCGCGACCTGATGGGAGAGCAGTGGGCCCAGCAAGAGCGCGTGATGCGCCTGAGCACAGACGAACAGATCCGGATGATGAACGCCCGGCAGCCCTTGACGCTGGAGCAGATCACCACTTCCGCGAATCTCACTGATCGCAACCGCGAGCGCTCCGCCAAGGACGACTGGCGGTACCGGAAGGACTTCACATCGTTCGAGTACGGACTCCGCGAGGATCTCTCGGAGTTCAATTTCGAGCAGACGGCTGAGTTCCAGATGGAGCGGGACGGCAAGGCTCAGGAGTACGCACAGGCGAACATGCAGCTGGCTGCCGATCTGGACGCCGCGTCTCGTTTGCCAGCGCAACAGCGCCACGAGGCAATCGTCAGCACCTTTAGGGAGCGCTACAAAGACGAGTCGCTGTCTCCGGCTCTTCGTGAAGAGGCGTACCGCGTGTCGAACCTGCCACCGGCCCAGCTCGCTCAGTACGTCGTTCAGTCCCAGAGCATCCAAGCGAACATGCAGTCGGCAGAGGCGGCGCGAACAGCACGGCAGCAGGACGCCGCGGTGAACCGGGCTGCGAGTCAGCAGGGGCGAATGGGGATGTGGGGCGCGCAGCAGCAGTACAAGCAGGGGATGCGAGAGCAGGATCCGGTGTACCAGAACCAGCAATGGCTCAACCAGTACATCCAGAGCCTGCCTCCGGATCAGCGCTACGAGGCACTGATGAAGATGAGTGCCTCGCAGGGAATGCAGACTCGCGCGATCTGGGGCTCCCAAGACGGCCTACCGCAATACCAAGGCCAGTAATTCATGGCTGGACCCGAACAACTTCGCAGGGTCGGAGCCTTCGAGGCGATGTCGAATCGGCTCGGGGCGCGGTATCTCCCCGGGCTCGCTGGTGTGATGGCGCAGGGCTACGCCCGGCAGCTCGACATCTTCGGCTACCCGGGGCAGATCATCGCAGACATCGAGGACGAGGAGTCTCGACGTCGCTGGGAAGGCGTTGCCGCAGCAGGGATGCACGGCAGCGCCGCGATGCTCGCGCACACCGGGAGCGCACTGCTCGAGAACGTCGGCGCCGTCACACAGGCCCAGGGTTTCGCTGAGCCGCTCGAAGGTCTCGCTGCCCCCATGCGCGAGTTCTACCTGAAGCACGCCCAGGCTCGCGAGGAAGCCTCGAAGGAGTTTGGCCTGCAGCAGCAGGTGGCAGCGGGAGCCATCGAAGCACTCGGCGCGATCCCGGAGTTCGCTGGTGTAGCAGCCGCTCTCTCTGCGGGCGGTATACCAATGGCGTTGGCTCTTCCGTTGCTCATGGCCAACCGCGCGTCTCGTGACCCTGTGTCTGGCGAGGCGACTGGCTTCTACGAGACCGGCAAGGGCGCCGCGACTGGCGCTGCCATGCACGGGGTCTTCAGAGGTGCTGGATATCTCGAGGGCGGGCTCGCCCGCTTCGGTGCGACTGGTGGCGGGATGGCTGCCCTCACCGCGATCGAGGATGGCAGCAACCAGGACATCGCAGCCTCGTTCTTCCTGGGTGGTGGCATGTCCGCGCTGAGTGGGCGCAGGAATGATCCCCGAGATCCGGCGCGTGAGGCGCAGAAGTACGAGCGCCAGAACATCAACATGATCGATCGCGAGTACGCGAGGCAGGACGCCAGCCACGCACTGCTGGATGGCCTGAAGGCTGCGGAGCGGCGCATGAAGGCTCCTCAGGAAGCCCCTGAAAACGGAGTGCCTCGCCCCTACTTCGATTTTGAGCCGAACGCCGTGAGACCTGAGCCGTACCGCGTGACCGGACCCGTGATCCCCGACGAAGGGTTCCCCGCTACCGCCATCCCAGGACAGCCCACGACCAAGTGGCAGGCGCGTCTGGTGCAGGATGCAATCGCCCGCGGTGAGAACCCTGTGGTTTGGGCGGGGCGGCTCAAGATCCACAACATCCTGAAGCCTGAGCAAGAGTTGGCAGCAGCGAAGGAGATCTTGGAGCAGCACGGCGGCGCGGAAGCCTTCTACGGGGCTCATCGCGGAACGGTCAAGTGGGACGAGACGATCATGAACGCCAACCTGCGGATCGGTGCCAGGCTAGGAGAGACGCCGGAAGAAACCATGAAGCGCGTCCAGTCAGGTCGTGGTGTCGATCCGGAAGAAGCCGCGGCCACCGACATGATCGATATGATCCGGTCGGTGCAGCTCGACACCGCATCCAAGCGAGTGAGCGATCGGATCCCTGGGGCAGAGCGAGAACTCGCTGACGCCATCACCAACAAGGTCGCGTCCCTCTACGCGAACACTGCTGCTAGAGCCACCGCGGGCCGCACGCTGAATATCTACGCCCAGAAGGCAGCAAAGCTCAAGAGACTTAGGGCCGCCGGAGCGCTGCGGAGTCTCGGCGGGGAATCGAACGTCCGGAATCTCAACGATGTGATCAGGGGTCTCGAGGATCCCAACGCCATGTTCTCGGTATTGCGCTCCGAGGTTGAATCCGCGAGCCGCGGCAAGGTCCACACCGCATTCGATGCGTGGAAGGCAGGGCTTCTGTCCGCGTTCTCCACTCAGATGGCGAACATCAAGAGCACCGCGCTCTTTGTGGGGCTCAACTACGGATACGAGCAACCGGTGGCCGCTGCAATCGGCGTCGCGAAGATCCCTGTCCAACGAGGCATCGCTCGTGTCGCGGGAGAGCGAGATTACAGGCAGACCCCGACGACGCTCGGCAAGGAAGACTTCCTGGGGCAGCACAGGACGAGGCTTCTCGCAGAGCGACCCGGGCTCGATCCGGCCAACCGACTACAGGCGCAAGAGGCGGTTGGGCAGCTCTGGAGCATCGTCACGGGTCACAAGTACGCATTCGATGCGATGCAGAAGTCGTGGCGCAGCGGCGACGAGTTCTCGCCGACTCCCGGACTGAAGGTCGACACGCCGTACGGCATCGCAGGTTCCAGGCTGAAGAGCTGGCTCCCATTCCGTGCTTTGACTGCGTTCGATGCCTACTTCGGTGGTGCAACGTATGCCGCAGAGATGCTCGGCAAGGGCGTGCGAGAAGCCTCCGACAAACGCATCCCACTCATAGACACTCCCGAGTACGCGAGGCAGTTCGTGCGCGAAGTCGACAGCCCCATCGAGGGCACCCCGCACGCGCGTCTGAATGTTCTCGCCAAGCATCAGCGCGAGGCGCTCGTGAAGGCGAACGAGCTGAAGTTCACCAACCCCCTAGGCCGTATCGGCGCGGGGCTCGTGAGCTTCAAGAACACAAGCCCTTGGATGGAGCCCATCCTCACCTTCCTGAAGACGCCGATCAATGTCACGAAGCAGGGCTTCTACCGGATTCCACTTCTCGGCCTAGCGTCTCCGAAGATGCTTGCCGACCTGCAGGCAGGCGGTAAGCGACAGAACGAAGCTCTGGCACGGATCAGCACTGGAGCAATCATCGGGATCGCCATCTACGATCAAGTTCTGGAGGGGAAGCTCAAAGGGGCAACGCCGACCGATCCGGGTGAGCGTGAGCTTCAGCGCAGCATGGGCATCTCACCGCTCTCATACGAGACGACGGGCGGTGGTGGCGAGCGCCTGTTCGAGAGCTACGCGAGGCTCGAGCCTCTCGCGACTCCGATCGCGATGATTGCGACGGTGATCGACGCACACGAGAAGGGTCGGCTGTCCATCGATGATCTGCAGGGTGCTGTCGAGCTGATTTCAGGGACGCTCGCGGAGATCGTGGTGAACCGTTCAACAATGCAGGGACCGAGGAAGTTCATGGAGGCAGTAACAGATCCAGAGCGTCGGATGGGATCGTACATCGACTCGCTGGTGAGTTCGGTCGTCCCTGCGTTCCTGAACAGCGTGGCGCGCGGCGAGGATCCGTTCCGCCGAGACCAGACCGGGCTGCCAGAGGCGATCTGGGCGCGTTTGCCGTGGGAAGCTCGCACCCCAGAGCTGGCTCGCAAGCTCGGCTTTGGTGAGTCGGTGTTCCGCGAGAGCCTGCCTGTCTTGCACGACCTCGTTGGCAGGCCGATGACGACCGGCGACCCCTCGCATCAGAGCGTGGCGCGGATGTTCGACGAGTTCTCCAGCCCCGTCACCCCTGACCCGCTGCTCGACGCGATGGCCCTCTCTGGTGCGGGCATCCAGCGAACGTCAAAGATGGTGTCCATCCGCCCCAAGGATATGTGGGCACCTGGCGATCGAGATCTACCGCTGCTCGGGCACTCGTTGCAGAAAGAGCTGCACATCGAGATGACTCAAACGCAACGCGAATGGGTGAACAGCAAAGCGAACAAGGCCGCCGCTGACGAGCTGCGTCCCATCGTTCCAAAGCTCATGAAGGTCCCGAGCCTGACGCAGGAGATCAGTCTCGAGGCCCTGCTGGGCAAGGGCGTGCCCCGTGACGTGGTCGACCAGATGCGAGCAGCTGGCATCTCCAGAGCAGCGATGATCGATGCGGTGCGGGATCTCTTCCGCAGCACGTATAGCCGGCATCGCAACCAGCATACCAACGCCATCATCGACCACTGGCGTCGCGATGGTACGCTGCGTGCAGAGGTCGAGAAGCAGTTGCGCCTCGAGAACCGGCTGCAGGGATACCGCCTACAGCACTCCGGAGGCCCGCAATGACACGCCAAGTAGAGAGCTACAACGAGACCCCGGCGGCGAACAACTTCGACATCGACGAGGGCGGGGCACCTGAGAGCCATCAGCGCGTCAAGGTGAACGACTCCAACCGGGAGCGGATGAGCGCGCTGGCCTCGTTCTATCAGTCCGGCATCGAGTGGCTAGACCTGCTCCGCGATCCCACCGACCGCAGCATCAGCTTCCCCGTAGCGAAGGCGTCGGACACCACGATCGACATCACCTCGGGCACGAACGATCTCACCGCTCTCTTTAACGAGGGGCGCCGCATCAAGACCACTGACGGCGGCGTGGACACCGACGAGATCGAGGTGCTCTCGGTCTCCTACTCGAATCCGACGACGACCGTCACGATCTACTCTGCGCAGGGCGACACGGTCACGGACGACATCGACGGGCTGCTCCTGATTTCGATCGCGAGCCTGAAGCGCTTCGCCTTCCGGGACACGCTGCCCAGCCAGTACATCCTGCTCAACGGTCTCACGGACGCTGACTTCGCCGCCGCCATAGCGCAGGTGGTGACGGACGGCGGTGGCACGATCTTGCTTCCGGTCGGGACGGTCGCTCTCACGGGGCAGCACTCCATCCCGGTCAACTGCAGGATCATCGGTCAGGGCATCGGCATCTCGATTCTCGATTCCAGTTCCAATACGAACACATCGATCCTTGACGTGGCGAACGGCTTCAAGGTCGCCTTCGAGAGCTTCACCCTGGTGGGCGGCCCGGGAGCTGGCGCCGGCACCGAACACGGCATCCTGTTTCACACGTCCGGCGCGGCGGATGCGCGGATCAATGACGTGCTGCTTAAGTTGATCGAGGGTGACGCGATTCGCTTCGAGGGCTGCACGATCGTGCGCGACGTGGTGATCTCGGGCTGTACGATCGAGAGCCCTGGTGCCAACGGGATCTACTGCGACAATGACAACACCAACGTGGAGCGGTGCGTCATCAGCGACTTGACGGTGCAGAACTTCGGCACCCAGATTGGCACGACCTCGTACGGGATCAGGGTCGCGGGTCAGTGGGCGATATCGAATGTCAGCATCTCGAGTCTGATCTTGGCAGGTCCAGCACAGCAAGTAGGCCTCGCGCTCTGGGAGAAGCTGGCCGCCAACCCCGACGAGCAGGACGCGCACCACTGTTCAGTGAGCGGCATCTCTGTGTCTGGGTCCGGCGCAGAAGCCCGCGGGATCGACATGAACGGGCGCTTCTGCTCGGTCACGGGAGCGAACATCAACCTCACGGGTGCCAGCTCCACGGGCGTGCGTGTTGGGGGCACGCTGGGATCGCAGCTCGCTCAGAACAACAAGCTCTCGGCGTCTTCGATCACGGCCGCGGTGGGCTATGACGCGCCGAATACGGCGGCCAAGAACAACTCCGTGGTGGACGTTTCCTTCCAGTCCTGCGGCATCGACGTGCGTCTGGCGGCGTCTGGCGGAGGGCTGATCGCGGACAACGTGATGAGCGATGCGACCTCGGCCGGCGAGGCTTCCATCGTTGTGGCCTCTGGGGACAACTACTGGATCCGCGGCAACCGCATCAGCGGCTGCGCTGGAGATGGCATCGACGTGCAGACTGGTTCTACAGGCTGCCGAGTTTCTGAGAACGAGGTAACCAGCGCCTCTGGCTCTGACTACGTGAACGGAGCTGGAGCAGGCGGCGCATTTGCTAAAAACCATCCTGCAGTGTACGACGTAGTGCATGACCTGGCGTCGGACGCCAACCACGCAAACGTGAGCAGCGAGATCGCGATCGATGGTTTTACAGGGCTCGCGTATCCATCCGGAGACGGTGGTCCGGACGGCGTCAAGACCTATCGCATCCAAGGCGTTGTGAACTTCATCGTCCAAGCGGTCGGTTTTCAGCCTGAGATCAAGATCCGAATCAGGTCTGGCGCGTCTGGCACTGGTGGTACGCAGGTGTCGATATTCGACACGCCGCCGACAGTTAGCACCGTAGACAACTTCTTCGACGTGCTCCACGTCCCGGCCGTTGGGGATACATTCAACGTGACGGTGAATCTCGTCGCTGGAGACGGTGCTGATGTCTCGGTACGCGGCGTCGGGAAGCACGGGACGATTGACCTTGGTCAGAATCAGTCGTATTTCCACATCACAAGGTTCTGGGAGTAGCTGGTGAGCAACGTAGATCAGTGGTCGCAGGTCGCAGCGGAGAACGCCGACCCCACGCCTGACGGTGCGCCCGAGGGCCACGCTCGAACCTCCGTGAACGACATCACTCGCGAGTTGCAGTCCTCCATTCGCCGACAGAAAGAGAACCTCGCCTGGTTCAACAAGACCAAGGGTCCGGTAGGGCTCGGCTTCACGCTCACGAAGCTGAGTGACAGCTCCGTCAACCTCGCACACGAGAGCACTCCCACCGATGCGAGCGGGAAGTTCGTTGTGGGCACCAGGGTACGCATCGGTGATGGCTCAACCTTCGTCTACGGCTACGTGACATCATCGATCTACGCGAACCCGAACACCGTCCTGGTCATCAACTTCGACGGCGCCGCGGTCGTGCAGGCCACGCCGACCACAATCGAGAACCACGTCACCGACAACTACGTCGGCAAGGCTGCCTTCTCGCCGATCGGTACGACGCTCGCGCAGGACCCTCCAGAGATCCCTTCGATCGACCTCCTCGGCGATGGAGCGACCGTGGACCAGGGCGCAGGCAACGGATTCGACGCGGACACCGTCGACGGACTGCACGCCTCGGACATCATCGCCTCCGCGGCCTCCGCTACGGGCGTAGGGCTCATCAACGGCAACTTCGCGATCGGGCAGCGCGGCCACACCATCGACGACACGACCTACTTCCTGAACGACAACGCTGAATACGTGGTGGATGGCTGGGCCCTGCTCATGGGCAAGGCCACGGCG
>SDBV01009539.1_pt1 | contig 12889 bp, 13 predicted proteins | sample 2277081 | NCBI WGS metagenome assembly SDBV01 (sample SAMN10402039, study PRJNA504765) | marine sediment metagenome | isolation source: marine sediment core GS10_PC15, 223 cmbsf | place: Arctic Ocean: Southern Knipovich Ridge | collected 2010
AGATATTCAGAATACTTCTTTATGCCTCCTGTATCTAAATCGTATAATAAAACTTTCATTTTCGTTTTTCTCTTATTATTTTTTCTTTTTTCATTTCTTTCAACTTCAGGGCATATTTATATATATCGACGTCCAGAGGATTGTCTTTGTAAATCTTTTCCCTCAATTCGGGAGTTACCTTCAAGATGTTCTTAGTCAGTCCTGTCTTTTTCTCCCATTTCAAATCCTTGAATCCCATCTCTTTAATCAAAAATTTAAAATCTTCATCCTCATCATGACCCAAGATTCTTATGAACCAGCACGCGTCAAGAAGCTTTTTTGCGTTCTCAATCTTCTTCTTTTCATCCTTTTTTCTAATTTTTAAAATTTTTAACGCAAGAGTTTGAAGAAAAAAGAATGATTTGTAGTTTAGCTTTCTTAAGATAGGCATAAAAATTTTGGGAGTGTGTATCCTGCTTGATTCACTTCCCCTGTACTTTAAATCGAGAAAGTTTACTAGATCATTTTTTTCTTGATTTTTATACCAAACATTAAAGGGGATTCTTTTCTTAGCCTTCCCCATTTTTGAATTATAATAGGAAACTATCCTTTCAGCGGGATCTCTTAAGAAGAGAAAATACCTTGGCTCCTTATCTGGGGCAAGCTTGTGTATCCCATAGTAAGTAGCATGTCCTAGTATGAATCTAGTATTTTTTGGGTCAAATCTTTGAAAGTTCTTAAAATTGTATCTGGCTTCTGATACCAAGAAAATTTCTTCTTTCTGGGCGTTTTTTTTAATGAATTCGAATAAAGTAACTCCCCCTGACCTTATGGGATGTATGAAAATCCAGAGTAAATTATCCTTAACCATCAAATAAATTATTAGAGTTTATTTTTAAATATATGGTAAGATTAGATTCCAGATTGAAGTTGCATAATCTTTAAAAGTTAGAATTAGTCTTTTTAGGATATGGAAAATGGAAGGGGATTTATTTAAGATGCCTTATTTTCATGAGGCAGCACTTGTTGACAGCATAGATGGAATTCAATTTAAAGTTTATAGCAACTCTCATCCGGAGGGTTTTATAATAGCAAAGCCGAAATATATCCCTACTGACTTAATGAATTTTGTTGGTTTAAAAAAAAGATTCATGTTTAGTAAAAGTGTATACAGATTCAATTTATTTAATCGCCAAGATATTGTAAGGAAGAATTTACAGGAAATAAATGAAAAATTCCCTTATTATCTTTATGAGTGCGAAAAGCACAAGAATTGGTTCTTAGGAATTCCAAGAGAAAAAGTCGCGAAATTTTACGAAGCGGGAAAGGGCTTAAAGGAATTATTAAAAATTCCTGTGGAAGATTTGGATTCTTACTTGAAAGCAACAAGAAAAATTGTGGATATCCTTATTGAAGCAGGAATCTCTGCTGAAAATATTGGAATAACCCATTCAACCTTGCTTGGGAATTACACTCCAGGAAAATCGGACATAGATCTTATTGTTTTTGGCATGGAAAATGGTTGGAAGGCAATCAGACATCTAGAGAAAACCCAGAATCCTTCTCTTACATGGAAATCAGAAGAAGATTGGGCGAAATATTTCAGAGAGAGGGTGGTATCAAAGATTTACTCTGAAGGAGATTATGTGGCAAACATGGTAAGAAAAAGAGATGACGGTTTTATTGATGGTCATGTTTTTTCGCTATTCTGTGTAGAAAATGAAGATGAAAAATGGTATGATTGGGATGCGGAACATGAGCCTTTGGGAACCGTAGTAATGAGAGCTAAGATAAAAGATGCTAATTATTCAATTGTAAGGCCGGGTTATTATGATTTAGAAGAAACAAAAATTTTAGAAGGTTATGAAAATGTGCCTATAAAGCGTATTGTGACATGGGCCAGACCTTTTAACTTGCAGGCAAAAGAGGGAGAAGATGTAGAAGCTTGTGGGCTTCTTGAAAGAGTTAAATCAAAAGAAGGAGAATTTTATCAAATAGTCATAGGGTACTTCGACACATATATAACGGGTAGGGGTGAAAAAGAGTATCTAAAAGCACTCATAAATTAAAATGCACTTTTCTGAATCTTCAATGATTATAACGAAGGATGGCCTTCACTGTCAGGTTTATAGTAATGAACATCCCGAGGGATATATTATTGTAAAGCCAAAATATATACCTACTGAAAAAATTCATAGCGACTCTCTCCCCTATAGATTTATTATGGGTAAAAAAGTCAACAGATTGGATATTTGGATAAATAAAGACTCTCTTAAAAAGTATCTTGATGATTTCTCTAAAGCATATCCACATTATATTGTCAAAAGCGATGTTCACGACAAGGACATGTTCTTTTTTGCTGTGCCAAAAGAATACATCGAAAAAGTTTACTTTCCTAAAGATGGACTAAAAGAACTGATGAATATCCCCTACAAAGACCTTGATGAACATTTAAAAAAAGTTGTTGAACTTGTAACATTTCTGATAAAAAGCAACATAAAATTAGAAGATATTGGGATAACTTATTCTACACTAATGGGGCACTATTCTGAGAACCTGTCTGATATAAACATCGTAATCTATGGGAAAGAAAAATTCTGGGAACTTATGGGTTTTTTAGAGAAAAACTCTCACAAAAATCTGAAATGGAAAACTTACGAAGACTGGGAAAAATTTTACACTAAAAGAAATAGGAAGATCGTACATGACAAAAAGACTTATATCAGGAACATGAATAAAAAGAAATCTGAGGGATTTTTTAAAGAAACTCTTTTTGTTATTTTCGCAGTTGAAAATGAGAATGAAACGTGGTTTAAGTGGGGGGAAGAAAAATACAGGCAGATAGGAATAGCAAAGTTTAATGCTGTTGTAAAAGATAATAAAAATTCTGTGGTAAGACCCGGATATTATGATATCTCAAATTCTGAATTCATTGAAGGAGATTTTGAATGTAATGATGTAAAAATTGAAAAAATAGTTTTCCAATCAAGAGATTATTGTATGTTGGCTTATCCTGGTGAAAAAATTGAGGTGAAGGGAGTGGTTGAAGAAGTTACTCCAAGATTTGGGGAAATTTATTATCGTGTGGTTGTAGGTTATTTTGATACTCAAATAACTGAAAGAAAAGATAATGAATATCTAAAAGTAATTGGAACTGAAACTGAAGAAAATCATGAAGCTAGAATCTTATTTGATGAAGAGGTAGTCTTTAAGCAAGGATGTAATTTGTGTAGGGAAACCTTTTTTGAAATTGGGCAGAATACTGGATATGGCACAATCATAAGCAAAATAGGGGGTTCGAAAGACGGATGGTTTGCTACACTCTCTCCTGTGACCGGGGGAGATCCTGAAGCCGATTTTACAATACAGTTGATGCCCTTTTCGCACCTGACCCATTTTTCACAAATGTTGTCCTATCCAAAATTAAGCGAAAACTACGGAATAATCTTTTCAAGAGTATGCAAAGCAATGACCAAAGTTATGATGGAAGACAAAGGTCTTAAAGCAAATGCTGAACAAAAAGAGATGGGAGCCTCCATAGCAACATATGCTAAATCAACAACATGGGAAGAGAAAAAAGAGCATCTTCACATTAAAGTATTCCCCTTTCGGGGGAACATTGGGCAGCCATATACTGTTGACAGCACGTTTGAAAGAAAAGAGATTTTCATAGAGGGGATTGGAAAAGAATTTGTAAAAATGAATCCTGTAAAAAAGAAGCAGATTGATGAAGAAAGGTTCAAAGACGTTGCAAAAAGGCTGATGGACTTCTTAAGAGAATAGCAAATTTCTGAAAACGCTCATGTTTATAAAAAATAATTTATTGATTTTTATATGAAAAACTTACAAGAAATTGAAGAAGATTATCAAAAAGTAAAATCTGATTTTCGTAAGGAAGACAATTTAGAGGCGGCTTATAGAATAGCTGGTCAAATAAAAGATTATGAAGAAATACTTAGAGAGGTATTCGCATTTCTCATTTCTGCATTTAGGGGAAAGTTTAGAAACGACAAAAAAACACCCCTTGTCTTTCATTCAATATATTTGGTTAGACTAGCATCTCTTTACGAAGAAAAAAATCTGGATACCCTATTAACTGCGGCGCTGCATGATGTCTTAGAAGACACAAACGTTTCTGAAGATATGTTGATGAAGCAGGAATTTATGAATGGAAAAAGTCATTTGATAAAAAACTTATTGGCTCTTAAAGAGAATACTGGTCTGTCAAGAGATCCCGATGGAAAAAATTTACCTCCAAGATATGAAGAGCATATAAAAAGATTAATTAGGGGTCCAAAAGAAGTCATAAACACTGAAATAATTGACAGATTTTCGGACATGATGGATTTGGAGTACATACTTAAACTTCCCGAAGGAGAAAGAAACTTAAGATTAAAGGCTAAAATGATTAAAGTAAGATGTTTTGTTCAGAATATAACCAAAAACAGAGATGATCTTAATGTGAATTTTCTAAATTTATTCGAATCAAAAGCCAGGGAATTAGAAAAGAAGTGGGGAATAAAGGTAGAGATACCCTTGATAACTAAAAAGTGATTATTAATTTATTTCTTTAACAGAAAGAAACCTTTCCCATTTTCGTCAGCTACTTTAAACCCGGATCTTTCAAATAGTTCCACCAATTCCTCTTTAGAATAAAAAGAACAGTTTACATGAAAGCTCTTATACATTTTCCTGCCGATTTTATGCAGCAGACCATACGAAAGTTTTCTTACTTTATTTTTTAAAGTGGGTTTTTCTTCTAACCAAAGGTGTAAAAAACAATATCCTCCTTTGTTTAATTTTGAATTGAAAATTTTTAGAGTTTCTATTGCCAATATTTTGGGAATGTGACCAAAAGTTCCAAAGCAGAATACTAAATCAAACTTCGTCTTAACTTTTTCGAGCTTTGTTAAATCATCTTTTATTAGTCTTATATTCTTTAAACCCTGTTCTTTTATGTGTTTGCCAGCATGTGTCAGGGTGGTTTGAGAAATATCAACTCCAAGAACGTCATATCCTTTTTTAGCAAATTCTATGGAAAATCTTGCCAAGGGACCAACTCCTGCATCCATTAAATTTGCTTCTTTTTTTATTAAAGGGAATACTTTTTTTTCCAAGTAAGACATAACTTCTTTTTTTGTTTTATCGGTTATATTTTTTGTTTTAGAAAATCTTCCTCCATGAATAACTCCTAGCTCGTCCTGTTTTTTTATCTTCTCTTCCCATACTTCTTCTCCCCATAGAGGAATATTTTTATTTTTCATTAGATAAAAGATAGTTTTCTATTTATAATATTTTCTAGAGTGGAATACCTATTACTCAATTAATGTTTTTTGATTTTTTTCTCTTTCCGGTGTAATATCAATAAAGATAAAACAAAAATGTTGCTCACTACTGTTGCAATTACTGCCCCATAAACTCCAAATAACGGTCCGAAAGCGACTAACTTGGAAATCAGTATGTAGTTAAGAACCACGTTTAGCACAGTTGAAGTAACAAAAATCTTAGAAATTGTCATTGGCCTTCCAACGGCAATTAGATACGTTGTTGATAGGGCGATAAGAGGAAGTAATATTGGAAGGGGGGAGAATAGCCTCAAAATATTAACGGCTGGCGCATAGTCTGCTCCAAAAATTATTTTTATTATTAATGGAGCAAAAACAAGGAAAATAAGGAACAATATTAAAGAAAGACGCAGAACAACTCCAAAAGTCTTCTCGTATAACTGCTCCAACTTATCTTTTTTAAGTCTGCTAAATACTGGAAGGAGTGCTGAAGAGAAAATTAGAAAGACGGAAGATGCAAAGATTATGCTAAAGGCTGCCGTGTAATATCCTATAAATTCTGGTCCTACAAAGGAACCGAGAATGATTCTATCCGCGTAACTAAAAAAAGCTCCAGAAAAGATTATTAGGGAGGAAGCTAAAATAAACTTCTTTAATCCTGATTTTTCTCTTTTTGTTAGAGTTTTTTCCTTTTCTTTAAAAAAAGAAATTTTTCTGTAATTAAAGATGTAGAAAAGAAGAACCCCTAAATAAGAGATGGAGATTCCCAAGATCACATATGAAACAATCATACTTTCTGTGGTGAGAAGTTTTAGGATAAATATTAGTGCCACCGGTATTAGAAGGATTCTTGTAAATTGGAAGAGAATTTCCTGATAAAAGATCAATTTAAAATTATTTATTGCTTCAAATAAACTTTTTAATATGGTAAATAACCCACTAAAAATTATGAAGAGAGCTCCAACAACAAGTGCTAGATAGAGTGGTTTCTGGTAATAATTCTCGGCGATTAATTTTGCGGATAAGATAAGCAAAATTGCAGAGATAGAGGTTATGAATATTTTTACCTTTCCCAGATAAACTAAATAAGCTTTGGCCTTTTTTTTATTTTTCCTCCCTAATTCTTTTGAAATAAATCTCGTTACTGTCTGATTAATTCCCAAATCAGATATTGCAATAAAAATCATTAGTGTTGATAATGCGAGAGAATATAACCCGAAAAGATCTGGCATAAGAATCCTCGCAAGAAGAACCGTAAAGATCAATGAGCCTACTTTAGCTACAACACTTGTTAAAAATTGATAGGACATATTTTTTATAGCAAGACCCGTACTTCCTGAAAAATCTCTTTTTTTTATTCTATAAAATAGCTTTTTTATCATATTTTCAATATCTTTTAAATCTCCTTTAAGAGAGGAACCTAATAGTATTTTTATTCTTTGTGAAATTTCATAATAGAAGCCTTACCCTTCAATTTTACTAATCATATCTGTGAATGCGGGTCTCGTAATTAAAATCCCTGCGGTAATTCCGATTAGGGTCGTGAATGCGAATCCTTTCAGTAAACCGGCTCCTGCCCATAAAAGAGGCAATAACGCAACCGCTGCGGTAAAGTAAGCACCTAGAATTATTCCGAAGGCCCTCTTCATTCTTTTTTTTATGCTTAGGAAAGAGTCCTGTCTTGCTTCATCCATGATTATTATCTGTTGGTCAATTCCAGTTCCTATCGTGGCAAGAATTCCTGCAATTCCGGGAAGGTCAATGTTCCAGCTAATCATTGAGGCTATTCCTAGGATGATTATCACTTCCGATACGCTTGTAACAAGAAGGGCAAGAGAGGATTTTATTTTTCTGTATCTTGCAAAAATGAAAACGGAAACCACTAAAAGAGCCACTATTCCAGCAATTAAAATGGATCTCATGAACTCTTTTCCAAGAGTTGGTGAGATAGTATCCATTTTTATAATCTCTAATTTATAAGGAAGGCTTCCAGTAATCAAAATAGTTTGAAGTTTTTTCATATCTGCTTCCGCTTCTTCGAAAGCTTCTGCTTGAGTTTCTCCTACTCCTGAGCCGGAGATAGAAACCTGTGTTGTAACTCTCCCCCTTAAGCTTTCGCCAATTAATAGGCTATCAACTAGCTGGTCGTCAAGATAAAGGTCAAGTGGTTCTGAGAGATATCTCCCCTGGCCAGTGCCCGCCGCGGAGGTATTTATCTCAAGATCCTTAGTTATTTCTGCATGTCTTTTGGCAGCATCTTCGCTTAGGAAAATGGAGAACTGGAAATTACAAATTTGTCCTCCCCCGGAAGCCTCTTGACAAATATCTATTGATGCGCAGGAGGGATCTCCCCTACAAACGGAGGAAATATCTCTTTTTCCACCAATAAACACTGTTTCATTTCCTATCTTTGCCTCGAACTTTCCTTGTTTTGAAATCAATTCTTCCAAGTCATTTGGTGTTGCTCCTGCAATTTCAATTAGCATAAAATTATTTCCTTCCAAGTCAGATATTTTTCTTACTTTCAAATCTGTTAGCCCAAATTCATTCAATCTATTCTCTGTTATATCCACTAGTTCAGAAACCTCCGACGAAGAAAGTTCTCGATCTTTGGCCTGCACTAACGCTCTTGCCCCTCCAACAAGATCAAGCCCAAACTTTATTTTTGAGTTGGGAACTTCGATAACAGTAATTTCTGGTCTTTCGTTTGAAAAGAAAATTATTTCAGAATTTTTTAGAGTAAACGTTAATTTCTCACTCTGATTGGAAGTGAATTTTCCACCCAATGCCGCTGAAAAGTCCTCCAAGCTTACGATTTTTTTTCCATCAATTGCACTGATTATTTGACCCTGCCTAAATCCAACATCAAATGCTGTTGAATTCTGCTCCACACTACTTATGACAACTCCTTTCTCTAGAAATACTGGGGGAAGACCAAAAATAGCTATTAGAGAAAAGAAAAGAACAATTATCAACACCCAAATTCTGAAAGTAAATTTAAGCTTCATTATTCTTTCTTTTAACATACCATTTAATTATTGAAACATTTGTTATCCATGTATTTAGGAGGTCAAAACTTAAACCCACTACCAGTATTGTGAAGATGTCTGTTAAGACCACTGAGAAAGAACGGACAACTAGAAGGGCGAAAAGAACCGCGAACAAGGACGTTAAGGTCATTGTGATTCCTGTTTTAAATGCTGAAAAGATTCTCTGGTTGAGGGTGCCCTCTCTTCTTTTTAAGACACGATTTGTAAGAAGGATGTCTGTATCGACGCTATAACCAATCAACATAAGGAATGCTACAATTCCTGCGCTGGACATCTTCATTCCAAGAATATTGAAGAGAGTCAGAGTCATAAAAATATCTGCGAATGCCGCCAGAACAATTGCTGCGGAAGGTATAAATGTTCTGAAAATTAAGAAAACAACTATCGCCATAAAAATAAATGCCAATAGAATAGCTATCAACAACTGTCTAAAAAAACTCTCACTAAGAGAGGATCCCGTAAATTCAAAACTACTATTCTCCATACTTAGCTCGTATCCGAGATAATCTTCTATCACTTCTCTTGTTGTTCCAGAATCGGAAGTGGTTTCTATGATTATTGCCTTCTGTTCCCTTGTTATTAAATCGTATATTTCCCTTACTGTTAAACTCTCCAGACTTGGCGACAAATCTTCCAAAACAGATTCTACTTCCATTTGTTCGTAAATAGTTACAGATGTTCCGCCTGTTAATGAAACGTCTCTGTTAATGAAATCTCCATTGTTTGAATAAAAAACAAACATGTAAACAACCGATAAGAGGATTAATATGATTGGAATCAGAAGCAGTTTTTTATAATTTTTATCGTGAAAAACTAAAATTTTGCTCTTTAATGTTTTTCTTTCCGTTTGTTCTTCCATTTTTCTTTTTATATGCGCGGACGGGGAATCGAACCCCGATCAATTGGTTGGAAGCCAACTATTCTGCCTTTAAACTATCCACGCTTGATACTATAAAAAACAGCGCGTTTTAAAGGTTTACGCTTGAAGAATTTTATTTTTAAAACGCCCCCGATAGGATTCGAACCTACGACTTCTTCCTTAGGAGGGAAGCGCTCTATCCAGGCTGAGCTACAGGGGCCCATTGATTCAGATGCGGGAAGAAGGATTCGAACCCTCGTAAGCACTAAGCTAACAGGTCCTTAACCTGTCCCGTTTGACCACTCCGGCATTCCCGCGTAACAACCATTGATGAAAATAACACCAATCAACTATATAAAAAGTTTTAGAAAAGATTAGGCAGCACAAGCCGGTGTGAATCTAGGAAACTAAATAAATTGACAAGCAATTTAACCACCGAATGCTCCTGCCTTTTAATGTCTAAGAAAACAACATATTTAAGCATTATGGATAAGAAGATTATGCGACGATTTCGAAATCTTTATAAACTATTCAGAACATGAAATTTCGGAGACGGCCATAGTAAGTTGGAAACACCTGTTCCCATCCGAACACAGATAGTTAAGCCTCTTACGCCGTTTGTGTTAGTGTCCGACAAGACGCGAAGCATTGGTGCTGTCTCTCTTATTTTCTTTAAAATTTATAAAATAACGATTCCTTTTATTTCTATGAAAACCGAGTTTTGGAAAGATTGGAAAAGAAAAACAAAGATTGAAGAATCTGCAATTAAATCTCTTATGAAAGGCATAAAGATAATTCTAGAAAATATTCCAAAAGATCAAATTATTGCAATTTATGTTAAGGGGAGTTTTCCGAGAAGAGAGATGAATGATAAAAGCGATGTGGACACTTTTACAATTCTGAAGACAAACAAATATCTCCCAAAACTAAAAAAATTAGAAGAAAAACACAGGGATAAGTTTAAACCACAGATTCAATTTACAGGATATTCTCTTTCTGAGCTAAAGAGTGGCAAAAAAAACAAACGTGGCAAAAAAATGAGGCCTTCCCCAAGCAGAACAGTAAAACATCTCAAACATTACAAACACCTTCATGGTACTCTCTTGAATCCAGAAGATTTTCCAATAAGAACAGACAAAAAAGACTTGGAGGGGCTTATAGGAGCTTTTAAAAAATTATTTTTACCTGGCTATAAAAAAAAGGATTTTGGTTTTTCTGAAATATTAAAACAAGTTTTTTGGTTGGTTGAGAACGAACAAAGAGTTAGGGGGGAGAATCCTCCAGACGGTTGGAAGAAGTTAGCAAGGTCAATCAAAAATAAAAAGCACGTAATCCATGATACCATAAGACTTAGGTTAAATCCAACAAAAGATAAAAATTTGAGGGGAGACTATATAAAAAAGTTGGAGAAGTATCTAGGGAGGTTAGAGAAAATAAAATGAAAAAACTCTCAAAAACTGAAGCAAGAGAACAAATTGAAATTTTCTTTTCTGATATAAAAAACAAAGATTCCAAGGAGGTTAAGAAGATTAAGAAACTAGCAATGAATCATAATATTCCCTTAAAAGAATTAAGAAAGAAGTTTTGCAGAAAATGTCTCTCTCCTTATAAGAACCCAAGGATAAAGATAGTAAACGGGATGAAAAACACCAACTGTGAAAATTGCGGCTATGTCGCAAGATATCGAATTTAACTCTTCTTGAACTTTCCAATTAACTCTATGTAATCTTCTTGCCCTAAGAAAACAGATCTGCAACAATATCTTTCCAGACCAAGCTCATCAAGAATTTTCTTTGGTTTTTCTCCATCTGCCACTCGCTTTTTGTATTCTCCCCACAAGTGACCTACTGGTTTTCCGCATGAAAAACAACGAACAGGAACTATCATAATAATACTGCTGAATTATTGTTTTTAAAGCTTACGATAATAGAAACATTCTTAAATAATCCTTTCCCCGAAATTTTATAGAAAATGGGAAAACCAAACATCATTGAATTGAAAGGCGTTGCAAAGCACTACCAAATGGGGGACACTCTGGTCAAGGCTCTGGACGGAGTAGACATAAACATAGAAGAGGGTGATTTTGTCGCAATTATGGGTCCTTCAGGTTCTGGAAAATCTACGGGAATGAATCTTACTGGAAGTCTTGACCTTGCTACTCACGGAGAAATCTATCTTGATGGACAGGATATAGAACATTTGGAGGAATCTGAATTAGCACAGATAAGAGGGAAAAAGATAGGTTTTATCTTTCAGCAGTTCAATCTTATTCCTAATCTTACGGCTAAAGAGAACGTTATGCTCCCTATGTTATTTCAAGACGTTGACGAAGACCATAGAGGAGAAAAAGCGGAAGAGCTCTTAAAAATGGTAGATCTTGGAGATAGGATGGATCACTATCCTAATCAGCTTTCAGGAGGGCAGCAGCAGAGAGTTGCAATCGCGCGTTCTCTCGCAAATGACCCAGAGGTTATTCTCGCAGACGAGCCAACAGGAAACCTCGACAGCAAGACAGAAATAAAAATAATGGAATTTCTCACAAAACTGAATAAAGAAGGTAAAACAATCATCATAGTTACTCACGCCCCTGAGATTTCAGAGAAATACGCAAACACCATATATTGGCTAAAGGATGGGAAGGTCGAAAAGGTCACGAAAAGAATTGGTGGCAAGTGGAGAACAATCAAAAAATTGTCTTAACTCCTAAAAAGTAACACGTAGTAAGATTTATAAATTAAACTTCTTATAAATTTTTATAGAAAATGACAGAACAACCGGACGAAGCATATCTTAAGAGATGTGTGGAAGAATATGGAGAAGAACAATCAGAAAGAAACATGAAAAGACTTATGGTTGGTGGTTTAGCTGTAGGACTGGCAGGATTGGTTGTAGGAACGGTTAGAGACTCAGGAACTCTTCAAGGAGTGGGTGCAGGAATTCTTGTTATGGATGCTCTTGTGTATGCAGGGTACTATGTATTATCAAAAAATGAATAAACAAATAACAAAAAGCATTTTAGGGATTCTTGTTTTAGTCTTAACCATGACTTTTGCTTCTGCAATTGTTGTAGACGCTGATTTTGCCACATTATATCCTGGGGAGTCAGAAAGAATAACTGTTGAAGTAGATAACAACGGAAATTTCGATATTGAAGATGTTTCTGTTTCTTTGAATCTTGCAGAAATTCCTTTCACGGCTGTTGGGAGTTCTGAAAAGGACATTGACGACCTTGATGAAGATGATGATGACACTGTTAGTTTTACATTAAGGGCTTCTACCGATGCCACCCCTGGAGATTATAACATTCCCTATTCGGTGAGATATACTAATGCCGAGAACGATTCTGAGGATTTTGAGAAAGAAGGAACTTTCGGAATAAGAATAACAGCAAGGACCGAAATTGATTTTGCAGTTGAAGTAAGAGGAAACGCGATTGTTGGACAAGAAGGAAGAATTTCTCTTGAAATAATCAATAAAGGACTGGGGGAAATAAAGTCGTTGTCTGTTCAGATCTTGCCAGGTGGATTTGAATTACTTTCAAAAAGTAAAGTATTTGTGGGAACAATCGATGCAGACGACACAGATCTTGCTAGCTTCGATGTTATATACAAGGCCACCGGTCCAACACTCTCTGCGAAAATAGAATATAAGGATTTTGACAACAAGAAACAGGAAGAAACAGTGAATCTTTCTTTCAAAGTTTATACTAGAGAAGA
>SDBV01009540.1_pt1 | contig 12889 bp, 6 predicted proteins | sample 2277081 | NCBI WGS metagenome assembly SDBV01 (sample SAMN10402039, study PRJNA504765) | marine sediment metagenome | isolation source: marine sediment core GS10_PC15, 223 cmbsf | place: Arctic Ocean: Southern Knipovich Ridge | collected 2010
GGCGGGGGGGGCGGCGGTTGGCGGGGATCGCGCTCCCAAACCACGGGCTCGGTCGAGGAGGGATTTCGCAGCGCCGAGAAGGTCCTCGAGGCAACGTACGAAGTGGCCTACGTGCAACACGCCCCCATGGAACCCCGGGCCGCCGTGGCCGAGTGGCACCAGGGGAAGCTGACCGTATGGACCGGTTCCCAGGGCCCCAGCCGAGTGCGGGGGGAATTGGCCTCGGCATTTGGTATCTCCCAGGAGCAAGTCCGCGTGATCGTTCCCGACACGGGCGGCGGATTCGGCGGAAAACACACCGGTGAAGCGGCCGTCGAGGCCGCCCGGCTGGCCAAGGCCGCCGGACGCCCGGTCTCGTTGCGATGGTCGCGCGAGGAAGAGTTTACCTGGGCCTATTTCCGTCCGGCGGGGTTAATTGAAATCCGCGGCGGGTTGGATGCCGCCGGCTCGCTGGTGGCCTGGGATTTCACCAACGTCAACTCCGGCTCTTCGGCCATGGGGTCGCCCTACGAGATCCCCAACACCAAGACCCGATACCAGCGCAGCGAGGCCCCCTTGCGGCAAGGTTCCTATCGGACGCTGGCGGCCACGGCCAACACCTTCGCCCGAGAGTGCTTCATGGACGAACTGGCCACCGCGGCCGGCGCCGATCCGCTGGCCTTCCGGCTGGCCCATCTTCAGGACCCTCGTCTGCGGGCCGTCCTGGAGGCGGCCGCGAAACATTTTGATTTTGTCCGGCGAAAGAAGCAACGCAAACCCGACGTGGGCGTGGGCCTCTCCTGTGGCACCGAGAAGGGTTCCTTTGTAGCGGCGTGTGCCGAGGTCAGCGTCGATCGCAAGCAGGGCAAGGTCCGGGTACGCCACGTCTGCGAGGCCTTCGAGTGCGGCGCCGTGCAAAACCCGGACAATCTCCGCAAACAGGTTCGGGGATGCGTCATCATGGGCATGGGTCCCGCTTTGACCGAAGCGATCCGGTTTGAAAACGGCAAGATCCTCAACGCCGATTTCCGCGGATACCAGGTACCCCGGTTTGCCGACGTGCCGGAAATAGACGTCCGTCTGCTCGATCGGCCGGACCTCCCTTCCGTCGGTGGCGGCGAGACACCGATCATTGCCATCGCCCCGGCGGTGGCCAACGCCGTGTTCGACGCCACCGGCGTCCGCATCCGCAGCATGCCGATACGCGGTGATACCTTGGCACGTCACGCGTCCTAAGCGGCTGTCCAGAAACAAACTCCCTGGTTCCCAAGCTCCAGCTTGGGAACCAGAGGAGAGGGCAAACAGGTTTAAGGGCTGCCGATCAATGACTTTCCGATTTCGACGATGGGTGGCTGGGGCATAGCGCAGCGGTGCCCCAGCTTGTGGCGTCCTGGGGCTTCGCTGCGCTCAGCCGCCAGCCACCCCGAACGCTGAAGTTATTCACTGGCTCCGAAAAAGGGTGCTCCGATGCATGCTGCGATCGTTCTCGCCGCCGGCCTCTCTCGCCGGATGGGCACCCAGAAGATGCTCTTGCCCTTTGGCGATACGACGGTGATCGGACGTGTCGTCGATCAGCTACTGCGCAGCACGGTCGACGAGATCTACGTGGTGGTGGGTCACGAGGCGGCCCGGGTCGCCGAGGAATTGGCCGCTCGCCCCGTTCACCTGGTGATCAATCCCGACTACCGGGCCGGCATGCTGTCGTCGGTCCGCTGCGGGATCGAGGCGCTGCCGCCGGCGTGTGAAGCGGTGATGGTGGTGCTGGGCGATCAGCCCTCGATCACCGCCGAATTGGTCGACGCCATGCTGCGCGCCTTTGCGGCCACCGACCAAGGGATTCTCGTGCCCGTCTTCAACGGCCGGCGGGGACATCCGCTGCTGGTCGCCGCATCCTATCGAGAGGAAATCCTCAGTCACTACGACGACCTGGGCCTTCGGGGCCTGCTGCAAGCCCATCCGGACGACGTTTGCCCGTTCAGCGTGTCCACGTCCCAAGTGCTCTTGGACATGGACTACCCGGAAGACTACCGGCGGCTTTGCGAGCAAGAGCGGGGCCGGGAAACCACACCGCGTGGCCGCGACGGCTAAGGACCGTTCGAGAAATAAGTGTCTGGTTTGCGTCGGGGTGGCTGGGGTCGAGCGCAGCGAGCCCCCAGTTCTTGCACCAGACAACTGGGGGCTCGCTGCGCTCGACCCCAGCCACCCAGCCACCCAGTCGTTTCATCCGACACAAATTCCTTGAACGATCCTAACCGGGAAACGTCCTGCAACCACACTTTCCGTAACAGCAGCTACTTGGGGCCCGGGGGCAGGTTCTCCTCGAGATAACGCGTCAGCAACGCGTAGAGATGCCGCCGGGCGTTTCCCGCCCGCAGCGAATGCGTGCGATTCGGATAAAACATCACGGTGAAATGCTTGTTGTGCTTGATCAACTCGTTGACCAGCCGCTCGCAACTCTGGAAATGGCAATTGTCGTCGCCCGTGCCGTGTACCATCAGCAGGTTCCCGCGCAGTTGATGGGCGAACGTAATCGGCGAACCGTTGGTATAGCCTTCGTCGTTGTCGTCGGGCAGGCCCATGTAGCGTTCCTGATAGATGGTGTCGTAGAGCCGCTGGTCGCTGATGAACGAAAGGGCCATGGCCGTCGAATAGAGGTCGGGATAGCGGAAGATGGCGTTGAGGCTCATCGAGCCGCCGCCGCTGGCGCCGGTGATGCCGATTCGCTCGGGATCCACGTAGGGCCACATCTCGAGGATCGCCCGGGTGGCGGCGGCCTGGTCGGCGGAGGCGAGAATGCCGATCTGCCGGTAGATGCACTTCCGCCATGCCCGGCCGCGCGGTGCGGCGGTGCCCCGATTGTCGATGCTGACCACGATATATCCCCGCTGGGCGAGCATCGTGTGCCACAAGGAGCCCCGCCCGCCCCACGAATCGCGAACCGTTGTCCCCACCGGCTCGCCGTAGACGTAGAAGAACAAGGGATACTTCTTCTTAGGATCGAAATCGGCCGGCTTCATGCACCAGCCGTCCAGGATCACGCCGTCGCCGACGTCCACGCGGAACAGCTCGGTAGGACTCCGCTTCAGCCGGGCGATCTTGGCCCGCAATTCGGAGTTGTCCACCAGCGTTCGCACGCGCTTGTGGCTCGGCAACCGGACCAGCTCGGTCACCGGCGGCGTATTGATCGTGGAAAAGGTATGAAACGCCCATTGCCCGTCGGGTGAGATCCGGTAGGAGTGCGTGCCCTTGCGGCCGGCCGGCGTCACCCGCCGCGGTTGACCGCTGCCGTCGAGCTTCGCCCGATACAAGTAGCGTTGGGTCGGATCGTCCGGCGACGCGATGTAGTACACCCAGCCGCCCTTCTCATCGAAGCCCTCGACGCTGACCACGTCGAACTTTCCGGGCGTCAACAGCGTGACGTCTTCGCCGCGGCGCGAAAGGCGATAGAGATGCCGCCAGCCGTCGCGATCACCCAGCCAGGTAAAGCTCTCGCCGTCGGCCAGCCACCGTGGCTCGTAGCGGACGTCGATCCACGCTTCGTCGTACTCGATCAGGACCGTGCGCATTCGCCCGGTGCGGACGTCGCCGAAGATGAACTTCAGCGTGTTCTGAAGCCGGTTGAGCTGAAGCAGCATGATCTCCCGAGAGTCGGGCGCCCACTGCATCTTCGGGAGGTAGTTGTTGCGCGAGTCCTCCGAAGGCTCAAACCACCGGGTCTTGCCGCCGTCGACGCTGACCACGCCCACGCGACAGGCCGGATTCGTCTGGCCGACTTTCGGATACCCGAAGGTGGTGATCTTGGGGTAGAGATAGTCGACCGTGTTGATCAGCCGGAAATTGCGGACGCCTTGGGTGTCGAACTGCCAGTAGGCGACGTATTTCCCGTCGGGGCTGAAGCGGAAGGCGTCCCGCAGACTCAACTCCTCCTCGTAGACCCAGTCGGAGGTGCCGTTGATGATCGTCTTCGATCCGTCTTTGGTCAGCGGCGTGATTCGCAAGTCGGCCAGGTCCTGGACGTAAAGGTTGTTCTTGCAGACGTAGCCGACGCGATTTCCGTCGGGCGAGAACTTGGCGAACATCAACGTCGCCTCTTCGGCGTCGCCGCCCAGTTGGCGCAGGTCCCAACCCGCCAGGTCGAGAACCCAGTAATCCCCGCGCGTGTGCCCCCGCCAGACCCGTCGCGTGTTGGTGAAGATCAGCAGCTTCTTGCGGTCGGCCGACCAGGAGTGCCCGGCGATCGCCAGCGGTTTGTTGGTTCCGGAGGGGATCAGCCGTCGGGCCGGCACCAAGACGGTGCGGCGGCCGGTCTTGGGATCGTAGCTGACGAGGTCCTTGCCGCCGGTGCTCTGGCTGGAGTCCTCCAACATGGTGTACCCCGAGCCGTCGTTGAGCCAGCGTGCCGGACCGAAATGTTTCCCGTTGTACTCGGTCGACTCGAAGATCTTCTTCAGCGTAAGCAGCGAATCGTCGGTTTCGTCCTCGGCCGCGGCGGGTCCGGCCAGCATCACGGGCAACAGAATCAGCAGGAAAAGTCGCGTGGGGGAGAGGTGCATCACGGGGGTCCTCGTTGTTGAACTATGGCCAGGGGAATCAGTGCAATATCTAGGATAACCACCGGTAGCGTGCCCCGTCAAACAGTTCCCTCGACGGGGGTGGCGGTCCGGCTAAAGGGGTCAGGTCTCGACCGACGCCCGGCCAAACGCTAGTCTGGCTACCAGCAGCCCGTTGAAAACAGGGCCAACGGAACCTTGGCCCGCCGGTGGGGTTTCATACTGGGGTGAAGCCGCCGTGCCGGCGGCAGCCAAACGGTTGATGGTCGAGGCGTGTATTATGCAGTATACTGCGACGGCGTGTGTGGCATGGTTGGTTTCGATCGCGGCCGCCGGTCCGCTGGCCGGTGCCGATCGGACACGTGCTGATTGGACACGCTTTCGCGGCCCGAACGGATCCGGAGTCAGTGCCGACTCGGAGGTCCCGCTTCGCTTCAGCGATTCCGAGAACCTCAAGTGGAAGACGCCGCTGCCCGGTCCCGGCTCGTCCAGCCCGATCGTTTCCGGCCGGCACGTTTTTGTGACCTGCTACTCGGGGTACGGCGTCGGACGCGACGATCCCGGCCGCGCGGAAGATCTCCGCCGTCACCTGCTGTGCATCGACCGCGGCGACGGGAAAATCGTCTGGTCGAAAGCCGTCGATGCGGTGCTGCCGGAAGACCCGCCGCGCGGCATAGGGATCCCCGAACACGGTTACGCCAGCAATACGCCGGTCACCGACGCAGCGCGGATTTACGTCTTCTTCGGCAAGAGCGGAGTGCTGGCGTTCGACCTTAAGGGAAACCAACTCTGGCAGACGAGCGTGGGCACGGAGTCCAGCAATCGACGATGGGGCTCCGCCGCCAGCCCGATCCTTTACAAGGATCTGCTGATCGTCAACGCCTCCGAGGAGAGTAAGTCCATCCGTGCATTGGACAAGCGAACGGGCAAGGAAGTTTGGAAGGCCCAGGCGGCCTCGCTGGAGTTGACCTACGCCACGCCCGTGCTGGTGCCGCTGGACGACGGCCGCCGGGAACTGGTGATCGGCGTGCCGTTTGAAGTGTGGGGTCTCGACCCGGATACCGGTAAGCTCAATTGGTACGCGGAAACCGACCTCGACGGCAACATCGCCCCCAGCCCGATTACCCAAGGCGGCGTGGTCTACGTGTGGGGAGGTTTCCGCAATACGGGCGGTTTCGCGATTCGCGCCGGCGGGAAAGACGACGTGACGAAAACCCACGTGCTCTGGTCCAGCCGGGATGCCTCGTACGTCCCGTCGCCGGTGATTCGCGGCGAAAACCTCTATTGGGTCAGCGACCAGGGGATCGCCTTCTGCATGGAGGCCAAAACGGGCAAGACGATCTACCGCCAGCGACTGCCGCGAACCGCCGGCGGCTTCGGCGGAAAACCGTTTTACGCCTCGGTGGTGTTGGCCGGCGAGCGACTCTACGCCGTGGGCCGGACCAGCGGCACCTTTGTGCTGGCGGCCAAACCGACGTTCGAGCAACTCGCCCACAACCGATTCGAGTCCGACCCAAGCGACTTCAACGCCAGTCCGGCGCTGAGCGACGGCCAGATGTTCCTCCGCTCCAACCGCTTCTTGTACTGCATCGAAAGTTCTCAGTAGAAAGTCTCGCCAGAAAGTTTCTTCATGCGATCGAGTTGCGTGGTAGCTGCCTTGATGTTCTGCGCGATCGGTTGCCGTTGCGCTTTGCCCGTCGCCACGGCGGCCGAACGCCCGAATCTGGTGATCTTCGTCGCCGACGACCTGGGGTTCAACGACGTGGGCTACCATGGCAGCGAGATTCGGACCCCGAATATCGACCGGCTCGTCGCCGAGGGCGTCGAACTGGACCGCTTCTATAGCTTTCCGGTGTGCAGCCCCACTCGGGCGGCGTTGATGACCGGGCGGCTGCCGCTTCGGTTTGGGATTACCGGACCGCTTAGGCCTCGTGACGACGGCCTGCCGCTGGACGAGCACCTGCTGCCGCAGACCTTTCGGGCGGCCGGCTACCAGACGTTGATGGTCGGCAAGTGGCACCTCGGCGCCAGTGACGACGATCACCTCCCGCATCACCGCGGGTTCGATCACTTCTACGGTTTCGTCAACGGCTTCATCGACTACTACACCCACGAGTCTCGCGAAAGCGGGCGGCCGGATTGGCAACGCAATGGGAAGCCCTTGAACGAGCCAGGTTACTCGACGGACCTGTTCGCCGCAGAGGCCGTTCGACTCCTTCGGGGGCGCGACAAGACGAAACCCGTCCTGTTGTACCTTGCACTGAACGCCCCCCACAGCCCCCTGCAAGCCCCGGAGCCCCTGATCGAGAAGTATCGGGCCATCGAGCACCCCGGCCGCCGCGTGTTTGCGGCCATGGTGGAGGCGATGGACACGGCCATCGGTCGGGTCCTGGCCACGATCGACGAGCAAGGCATGAAGCAAAACACGCTGGTGGTGTTCTTCAGCGACAACGGCGGAGCAAGTCGCGGGGCCGCCAGCAACCAACCGCTGATGGGAGGAAAGGGTTCCGTGTTCGAGGGCGGGATCCGCGTGCCGGCGGTGATCCGCTGGCCGGGCGTGCTCGAAGCGGGGCGCAAGAGCCGGCAGGTCATCGCCGTGCAGGATCTCTTCCCCACGCTGGCCGCCGCGATGGCAGTTCAGCCTCGCAACTCCAAACCGTTTGATGGCCGGAACCTTTGGCCCGCCATCCGCGATGGAAAGAACATCCCCCCGGAAAACGTGGTCATCGGTGCGGGCGGCAACTGCGCCGTTCTGCACGGACGATGGAAACTGGTTCAATTGGGGTTGACCACCGACGGGGCGCCGCAGACGTATCTGATTGATATTGAAAAGGACCCCCGTGAAAAGTGGGACCTTTCGGCCGAACATCCGGAACTGGTACGCGAGTTGGCGGCTCGGATCGCCCCCTGGACCGAATCGCTCCGTGCGGGCCGAGGACCCGGTTCCGGCCGGCCGGGCAGACGCGGAAGGCGGCGCGGGCCCTGAAACGTATCCCAACATACCACGGTGCGTGAAACGCATCCTACCGACTGAATGACGTTGTTTCCGTTTCTTTTTTTCACACTGATGGGAGGAAATCCGATGAAACGTTGCACACTTCTTTGGCTGGGCGTAATCGTCCTGGCGCTTTCCGCGGAGTTGGCCACCGCCCAGCCGCCGGGCGGAGGCCAGCGAGGGCCCAGTCGGCGGCCGGGAGGGCCGGGCGGACCTGAGGCGCGAGGGCCGGCTCGCGGGATGCGTCCTCCGCAGATGCCCTTGATGACCGCACTGGACGCCGACAAAAACGGCGAGATCTCGGCCAAGGAGATCGAGAACGCCGTGGCCGCGTTGAAAAAGCTCGACAAGAACAACGACGGCAAACTGACCCGCGAAGAGCTGCGCCCGCAGTTCGGCGGTCCCGGCCGAGGAGGACCCGGCGGTCCCGGTGGACCCGGCCGAGGAGGACCCGGCCGCGGCAACTTCGTCGCGCGGCTGATGGGCTTCGACAAGAACAAGGCCGGCAAGGGCACCAAGGCTGAGTTGCCCGAGCAGATGCAGCGGATACTCGAGCGCGCCGACGCCAACGAGGACGGCGCCATCGACAAGGCCGAAGCGGAGAAGATGGCCGAGCAGTTTCGCAGCCGTGAAGGAGGGGCACAGCGTGGCGGTGGTCGCGGCGGCAGGCCGGGCGGTGCCGGCGGCAGGCCGGGTGGTGCCGGTGGCGATCGTCCGCAACGCCCGTCCAGGCCCCCGCGGCCCGACGACAACTGATGTTCCGCCGCCAAACGTGCTTGGGCGACTGCTAAGAAAAACGGCTCGGCCGCCGTGGCCACGCGGGGTGATTTCCCGGCGTGGCCGCGCGCGGCCGAAGCCATCTGCGCGGCGGCCTTCGCCACGCATTCTGAGAGGTTGTGAATCTTTGGAGTGCGGTGACTTGTCACCGCTTTCTTTTTCCGGCCGATTCGCAACACCGAGGGTCATTCGTCGGGAAAAACGGTTGGAAAAGGAAAGCGATGACAAGTCATCGCACTCCAAAGCTATTCCTTCACATCCTTTGAGGCGTCCTCCGCAGGCTTCCGCCCACGGCTACACGGTTGTTTCTCTTGCGTCGGCTTGACGTTTGATTTATGTGTGTAGATTCTGCGTACGTCGATTCCGCTTTTCCACAGCGAAGGATTCACCGTGCGGGGCGACATAAGAGGGTAGCAGGCCAGCAGTAGCGCGGCGGCAGCGCCGGGCGGATGCCGTAAGTGTTTGGGAGATAAGCCTTTGCAACCGATCTTCGACGACCCGTGGTACCGTGCGGCCTTGGCCGGCGACGCTGAGGCAATCGCCCGGCTGACCGCCACGCTTCAGCCGCTGTATCGCTTCTGCTTCTATCGCGTGGGCCGAAATCGGCACCTTTGCGAAGAGGTGGTGCAGGAGACGCTGGTCCGCGCGATCCGTGAGTTGGCCCGATATGAGCCGGGCCGGTGTGACGGAAACATCTTCCCCTGGCTGACCGGCCTGGCCCGCAACGAGATCCGCCGCCTGCTCGTTCGCGAGAACGCCGCCGCCAGCCTGGAGACCCTTTGGGCCCGCATGGATCAGCAACTCCGCGACGTCTACGCGCAACTGGAATCCGAGCCGATCGACGAGGCGGTGCTGAAGCGGGAAGAAACCCGCGAGATGGTCGGGGCCACCATGTCGCAGTTGCCGCCGCACTACCGCGAGGCCTTGGAGGCGAAGTACGTCGCCGGCAAGAGCGTCCGCGACATGGCGGCCGACTGGAGCACTTCGGAAAAGGCCGTCGAGAGTCGACTTACCCGCGCACGCAAGGCGTTTCGCGCTACGTTCGTCACTCTGGCTGGAAACTTGAGCCTGGAAGCGATTCCCTGAGCCGAAAGGAAGAAACGCACCACGGAGACACGGAAGGCCCGGAGAAGAGAGCAAGAAAGAGAACCGTCCGCCTCCGTGCCCTCCGTGTCTCCGTGGTGCATTTTTCCCAGTATTCTTCACCGCAAGGTCTTACCATGAACTGCGACCAGCCCCCCAATGATCCGGCCGCGGATCCCGAAAACGTGGCCAACCGCAACGTCCAGCGCTTACTGGCCGATGCCTACCGGCCGGAGGTACCCGATCCGGCGTTCGTCCAACAAGCGACCGCGGCGATGCACGCGGCCGCGGCGCAGCGGACCGCGACGCCGGTCATGGCGCGGTCTCTTGGCGCGGGAGAACGGCTGGCGGTTTGGACCGTCGCCGCCGGGTTGTTGATCGGCCTGGGCGTGGTTCTCGGCAGCGCCATGCTCGGCAAACCGGACCCGCTGACCCGGCAGACGCCGCAACTCGTCGGCAACGCGCCGCAGCCGCCGGCGACCTGGGAGCAGCCCGTGATGGCCAAGGTTTCCGCAGATGCGCGTCTCGTCAGCTACACCGGCCTGGTTGCCCGGCGTCGGGCCCAGACACCGCCGCCCGAGACGCTTGCCGTGGGCGAGTCGATCGAGACCGGCTCCGGCCAGCGACGCCGCGTCGGCTTGGAGGACGGCTCGATCCTGTATCTCAACCGCGACACCCAGGTGACGATCGACGCAGCGCGGCACGTGACGCTCTTGCGCGGCGAGATCTTTGTCGAGGTTTCACCGCAGCATTCGGACGAAGGCGGTGACGGGCCGCCGGCGAAATTCGTCGTGGCCACCCCCGATCGCCGGATCACCGCCTTGGGCACCAAGTTCGACGTCCGCCATGGCGACCAGGGGACCAGCTTGGTGGTGACCCAGGGCAAAGTGCAGGTCAGCGGTATTCAGTTGCCGGTCCTGGCCGGCCAGCAGTTGGCCCCCGCGAGCAGCTCGGACGGTGAAGCCGGGCCGCCGGTGTCCAGCGCCCCCAGGGCCACGCACGTGATCGGGTGGACCCGCGACCTGATGGCCGCCGCCTCGCCGCTGGTGCCGGCCAGCGAGCACTCCGGCGGGGCGTTGATCGCCGTGGATCCCAACGGCCAGGAGGCCAAGCTCAGCCTGCGGAAGTACCACGTCGACGTCTACATCGAAGACGGCTTCGCCCGGACCACCATCGATCAGACCTACTTCAACCACCTCAACAGCCGCCTGAAAGGGACGTTTTATTTCCCCTTGCCGCCCGACGCCTCGCTGTCGCGGCTGGCGATGTACGTCGGCGAAAAACTGATGGAAGGCGGCATGGCCGAACGCGGGCACGCCCGACAGGTCTTCAACGACATCGTCCGCACCATGAAGGACCCGGCCCTGCTGGAATGGATCGACGGCAGCACGTTCAAGATGCAGGTTTTTCCCTTGGAGGGCCGCCAGGAGAAGCGGATTGTGCTGAGTTATACGCAGAAACTCCCCTCGCTCTACCGCGAGACCGGGTACCGCTTCCCCGGCGGCCACAACATGCAACAGGTCGGCAAGTGGTCGGCCCGGCTGCGCGTAAAGGACGGGGCCCGACTCCGCTGGCAGAGCGACTCGCACGACTTCCAGGCGACCAAGCCGGACGGCGACCTGCTGCTGCAATCCTCAGCCGAAAAGATCAAGCCCGACCGGGACATCCAACTCACCCTGCACGAGAAGAGCAAAAGGGGAAGGAAAAGGGGACTGTCCCCTTCCAGTCCACGCGCAACCACTTCAAGCGGTCTCAAGGGGACTGTCCCCTTTTCCGACGCCCTTGCAGGCAACTCTCCCGGCGCCCCTGCATCCGACGCCCTTGCAAACGACTCTCCCGAAGCACCTGCCAACGCCCCATCCGACCCCCAAGCAAGATTCAACTCCGCGATCCACGAAGGCTCCCACTACCTGATGCTCCGCTGGCGGCCCGAGCTGCCGGCCAAGGAGCATCGCCGGCGCCGCGACTGGATCTTCCTGTTCGAGTCCTCCGCCGACCGCGATCCGGTCCTGGCCCGGGTGCAGGTCGACGTGGTCAAGACGATTTTGGAAAACGCCGAACACGAGGATACGTTTTCGATTATTACGGCCGGCACCCGTGTGCATGGGTTTGCTGCGAAGCCGCAAGCGGCTACGCCTAAGAACGTCAAACGGGCGGTCGAGTTTCTCCAGCAAACGCACCTCGTCGGGGCGCTCGATTTAGGCCGCGCGCTGCGGGCCACCGGGCCGTTGGTCGAGGCCGCCAAGAACCCGGTCCTGGTACACCTCGGCTCGGGCGTGCCGGTGCTGGGAGAAAAGGACATTGATGCCCTGGTGCGGCGGGTTCCCAAGCCGGCCCAATACGTCGGCGTGGGCGTGGGCAAACGGTGGTCGCGGACGCTGATGAAGGCCGCCGCCGGACGGACCGGCGGGTACTTCACCCAGATCAACCCCACCGAACAAGTCGCCTGGCGGGCCTTGGACCTGTTGGCCACGCTGAACACCTCGCGGCTGTTGGACATCAAGGTGGCCGACGAGGCCGAAAAACTCACCTTCCTGTGCCACGACGAGATGCTGGCTGCCGGCGAGCAGCTCTGTGCGATTGCCCGATTTGACGAAGACGGCAAACTGCCCGAATCGGTCGTGGTCACCGGCCTGATCGACGGCAAGCCGTACCGCGAGACGATCGCCGTCGGCCAGATAACCGAAGGGGCCGACTACCTGCCGCGGACCTGGGCCAAGCTCGAAATCGACCGGCTGGTGGCCTTGGGGGCGGTCGAGAACCGCACCCGGATCATCGAACTCAGCAAGGCGATGTACGTGATGTCGCCCTTCACCTCGCTGCTGGTGCTGGAAAACGAAGCGATGTACCAGCAGTACAACGTCGATCGCGGGCGGAAGGACCATTGGGCCCTGTATCCCTGCCCCGAGCAGATCAAGGTGGTCCACGAGCCGCTGCCGCAGCGTTCGGGCGAGACGCAGACGGGCGCGGCAGCGGCCAAGGGACCGTCGGCCGCAGAGATCCTGCAAACGATCGTGGTGCGGGTTCCACCGCAGATGCTCCATTGGCCCAACCATCGCAGCCGCCCCAGCGGCCTGGCAGCGCCCATCGTGACGCTCTACAACGGGGGACAGGCCTGGTCTTGGTCTCCTTCCGGCGTTTGGGTGCCGGACGGCGGCACGGTGCTGCAAGGCGGCATCCGGCGGTTGGTCCGAGGCGACCGCCGCTATGTTCGTATCAGCCCCAGCCCATTGTTCTCCGGCATTCCTAACGGGCCCCCGACCTTTGTAGTAAAGGGCCGTGCCCTCAACGTGCCTCTGGCGTGGGGGGCAAAGCAGGACAAGTACGCCGAGACCGTCGTTGTCGAGGTGCCCGAAGAGAAGGCGGCGGAGGACGGCACGGTGACGACCGTGATGGTGAAGAAGCGCGTCCAGCGGCTGCCGGACGAGTACTTCGCCATGCACGGCACCGAGCCCGCGCGCAACACCCCGAACATGCTCAACCCCAAGGTGTGGGACCTCTACGC
>SDBV01009541.1_pt1 | contig 12888 bp, 17 predicted proteins | sample 2277081 | NCBI WGS metagenome assembly SDBV01 (sample SAMN10402039, study PRJNA504765) | marine sediment metagenome | isolation source: marine sediment core GS10_PC15, 223 cmbsf | place: Arctic Ocean: Southern Knipovich Ridge | collected 2010
ATGATTACAGGAGCCGCCCAGATGGATGGCGCCATTTTAGTGGTTTCAGCTCCAGACGGTCCTATGCCTCAGACCCGAGAGCATATTCTATTAGCCCGCCAGGTTGGACTTCCATACATCATTGTATTTTTGAATAAAATAGATATGGTGGATGATCCTGAGATGATTGAGCTTGTTGAGGCTGAGATAAGGGAACTCTTAAACAAGTATGAGTTTCCTGGAGACAAGACCCCTATCATTAAGGGTTCAGCCTTAAAGGCACTGGAGGCAACTTCAGTGGATGATGAGAATGTAAAGGCAATCCTAGAACTTACAAAGGCTATTGATGAGTACATCCCAGAGCCTGTCCGTGAGACAGACAAGCCCTTCTTAATGGCGGTAGAGGACGTCTTCTCAATTGAGGGCAGGGGAACTGTAGCTACGGGACGAGTTGAGAGAGGAACCGTACATCCCAACGACGAAGTTGAGATTGTTGGTATGCGAGATACCGCAAAGGCTACCGTGGTTTCAGTTGAGATGTTTAACAAGTTATTGGACGAAGGAAGAGCTGGAGATAACCTCGGAGCTCTGTTGAGAGGACTTAAGAAAGAAGATATTGAGCGGGGGCAGGTATTAGCCAAGCCCGGCTCCATTACCCCTCACACAGAGTTTGAGGCTGAGATCTATGTCTTGACTAAAGAGGAAGGTGGACGTCATACGCCGTTCTTTAACGGATACAAGCCTCAGTTCTACTTTAGAACTACAGACGTGACTGGTGACTCAACGCTTCCTGAAGGAACTGAGATGGTGATGCCAGGTGACACTGTTACCTTATCCATCAAGCTCATTGTTCCTATTGCTATGGAGGAACAGCAAAGATTTGCCATTCGAGAGGGTGGGAAGACCGTTGGAGCTGGAGTAGTAACTAAGATTATTAAATAAGCGCATGTGAATTTGGCGGGGGAGAAGCGCTTCCCCGCCCTTTTCATAGAACCTAATGCCAGCAGCTAAAAAAAAGAAAAAGGAAGAGGCACCTCAGTCTAGGGTGAGAATAAAGATCTCAGCCTATGACCACAAGGTTATTGATGCTTCTTCAAAGCAGATAATAGATACTTTGCTTCGCCAAGGGGTGGAAGCTATAGGTCCTGTACCTCTTCCTACTGAGATAAGAAAGTATACTGTAAACCGCTCTCCCTTTGTACATAAGGATGCGCGGGAGCAGTTTGAGATGAGGACTCACAAGCGCTTGATTGATATTATTAATCCTAATCCAAAGGTCATTGACTCACTTACGAACCTCAATCTGCCTGCAGGGGTAGATATTGAACTGAAGATGTAGGGAACCGCCCGTGTGGGCGGTTTTTGTGTAAATTTACTTATAAATTATGGCTACGAGAAGTTTTACATGTCCTTATTGTAATCATCCTACAACAATTACAGACCCTAATTATTTTGAATCTTGGGGAAAAATTCGCATTGCTCAATCAAAACTTGGAGAGATTGGATTTTATATACAAGCTGTAACATGTCCTAATACAGAATGTTCTAAACTGTGGCTGCGAGCAGAGTTGTGCAGAACACTTCTCAGTGGAGGGGCTTGGGTTAAAAGGAAAGTTCTTCAGAGTTGGCAACTTTTACCAGAGTCGGAAGCTAAAGTTTTACCTGATTATATACCACACGCAATTCAAGAAGATTATTATGAGGCGTGCCGTATTCGTGATTTGAGCCCAAAGGCATCAGCGACACTTGCAAGGCGTTGTCTGCAAGGTATGATTCGCGATTTTTGGAGCATAGCTAAGGCAAGTCTGAAAGAAGAAATTGATGCATTAGAGGAGGAGGTGGATACAGATATATGGCAGAGTATAGATGCTGTGCGTAGTGTTGGAAATATCGGAGCGCATATGGAGAAAGATATTAATATCATTATTGAAGTTGAGCCAGGGGAGGCACAGCTACTGATTGGATTGATTGAGCAGTTGATTAATGATTGGTATGTGGTCCGTGAAGATAGAAGAAAACGGACTCAGGATCTAAAGAATCTTGCGGCTACGAAAAAAGAAGAGAAAGATGGGGAGTTAAAGACAGCGGAAGAAGATCCAATTGGATGAGAGTAGTTATAAAAGATACATAAATTGAGGCTCGCCAAGAAGGTGATTTTTTGTTAGAATACAAAAACTATTATGAATGAGATCATTTATATTCTTATCAATGAAGCCATGCCCGGTTATGTAAAAATCGGGAAAACAACTAACCTTGAACAACGTATTCGCTCGCTTGATACCACGAGCGTTCCACTTCCATTCGAATGCTTTTACGCTTGTACAGTACAAGATGCGTCGTTTGTCGAGCGGCAATTACTTGATGCATTTTTAGATCATCGTGTTCGTTCAAGTCGAGAGTTTTTTGAAATTTCACCTGAGCGAGCAGTTGCTATATTAAAACTTGTTGAAATTGAAAATATTACCCCAGGTGGAGATTTTGTGGAAACACAAGAGGATCAACAAGCTCTTAATCAAGCACGTACAAGGCGTGCGAGGTTTAATTTTAAAATGGTTGATATATCTTCTGGGGTGGAGTTGGTTTTTAGTCGCGACGAAAATATTAAGGCAAGGGTTGTAGATAATCGTTCTATTGAATTTAATGGCGAGATAACAAATCTTTCTAGTGCGGCACAGGAAGTATTGGGGGTTAATTATGGTGTTGCAGGAACAGATTATTGGATGTATGAGGGCGAGACCCTTGATGAACGTAGGAGAAGATTTGAAAGAGGCGAGTAGCGCCTAGCTAAATAAAATTTATGCCATCAATAAATTTTAAAGGAAAAAATTCAGTTTGGAATCATCACTTTTCTGTTCCATATCAAATACTGGGAAAGGATAAAAAGTTATCCGTTAAAGGCAAAAATGAAGATGAAAATTTGGTTATTGAAGCGGACAATTTAATCGCGCTAAAAAGTTTATTGCCGAAATATCAAGGTAAAATAAAGTGCATTTACATTGATCCACCATACAATACCGGAAAAGAAAATTGGGTTTATAATGATAAAATAAATAGTCCCCTTATAAAGCATTGGATCGGTAAAACAGTAGGCATTGATGATTTGACTCGACATGATAAGTGGCTTTGCATGATGGCTCCTCGCCTTAAGCTTTTGCAAGAATTATTGAGTGACGATGGATTAATTTTTATATCAATTGATGATAATGAGATGCATCACTTGCGAATATTGATGGATGAGATATTTGGTGAAAAGAATTTTGTAGAATCATATATCTGGGAAAGTACTTTTCGTCCAGATAATAGTTCTAAAATTTATCGAGAAAACGCACAGTATATTATTTGTTTTGCGAAGAACTTAAGTCAAGTAAAAAGACTTAATGGTTTGCAAAAAGCTAGGAAAGGTATTCCTTCTTTAACTAAGGGATCTATGCCAATTTCAACTTTAAAATTTCCGGCTAATATTGTTTTAGCTTTCATACCAGATGGAAGATATTTACCTAGAAAAACTCCTGTCGGATATGAGCTTCTAGACAAAATTGTTGTTAAAGATGGTAAAATTCTCAACGATTTTCGTTTATGTGGACGTATGATATGGAGCCAAGATTATTTGGATGCTCAAATTGCTATTGGTACTCAAATAATTATAAAAAGTAAAGATTTTGTTCCATATACGAAAAAAAACAAAGACAGCGAACTTGCACCAACTACACTTATTCCTTCTGAGGTTGTTGGAGATGTATTAGCAGCAAGAGCAGAAATTACTGCACTATTTGGGGATCCTATCTTTGAGTATCCAAAACCAACCTCTTTAATTACATATCTTATGAATTGCTTAGAGGATAAAGAAATGATTGTCCTTGATTCTTTTGCCGGTTCTGGTACGACAGCGCAAGCAGTTTTGGAATTAAATAGAGAAGATAAAGGAAATAGAAAATTTATTTTAGTTCAACTTCCTGAAAAAATTGAAAAAAACACACCAGCATATAAAGCCGATTTTAGATATGTCCATGAAATTACAAGAGAACGAGTTAAGCGTGTGATTAATAGGGATAAATTGGGAGTTGGTTTTTCGTATATGAAGCTTGGATCGCAAATTGACGCGGATTCCATTCTGGCTGGCACGTTGCCATCTTATAGGGAATTTGCCAAATATGTCTATTATTTAGCAACTGGCAAAACAATGGATATATATAATGAAAGATTAATTAGTGAGAAAAATTATTTTGTCGGCAAGATAAATGGGGAAACAGTTTATCTTATATATAAGAAGGATAAAGAAAAATTGAAAAATTTGGCAATTACTTTTGATTGGGCGGAAAAAATCAATAAAAAAGACAAAGGGAATAAGATTGTTTACGCGCCAGCTTGTTTTTTAGACGAGGAATATCTAGAAAAATTTAATATCAGTTTTGTAAATATTCCTTATAATCTTTTTGAGAAAAATTGAATATGATTCTAAAAGACTATCAAGCGAATGTTGTAGAAGCGATTAAAAATTTTTATAATGAAGCTGAAAAACAAAAAAGTGTTGTTGGAAAACTAGACAAGAGTTTGAGAAAATCAATCTCTTATGTTGACGTTGTTTATAATAAACTAGGCTTTTCTAGTTTTGCCGATAGGCCAAAAAATGGATTGGGTGAATACTATCCACGTTTTTGTTTGAAAGTTCCAACAGGTGGAGGAAAAACACTTCTGGCGATTGAAGCTATCCGCGAATATCAGAATTTATTTGTAAAAAAAAGAACTGGTCTTGTGGTTTGGATAACTCATCGAGAAACAATTTATCGGCAGACAATAGAAAAATTAAAAGATAAGAATCATATCTATCGTCAATGGTTAGACCAGTGCAGTGGCAACAAAACCATTATTTTAGAAAAGGGGCAACCCTTGCGTTATCAAGATCCCGAAAATAATTTGGTGGTTTTGATGTTGATGATACAATCAGCGGGCAGAAGTACAAAAGAGAATATGAAAGTATTTCAAGATAGCGGTGGCTACATTGATTTTTTCCCGCAAGATAATCAATATAACAAACATCAAAAACTTTTAGAAAAAATTCCAAACCTGGATTTTATATCAGATAGCTTGTTAAGTAAAAAAATTATTAAAACAAGCATGGGTAATGTAATAAGGATATTAAAACCACTGATTATTGTTGATGAATTTCATACAATGTTTTCAGATATTGCAAAAGAAACGCTTGATGGCTTAAACCCTGCAATGATTATTGGTTTGTCAGCTACTCCTAAAGAGCGTAAGAATATGAATATTCTCGTAGAAATTACTGGACGGCAGCTTGAAAGAGCAGATATGATTAAACTTGATTTACATTTGCGCTCACCAACCATTAGTGATAATTGGCACGAAACGATAAACGAAATAAAGAAAAAAAGAGAAGTGTTGGAAGCACAAGCAAAGAAACTTGATAGCAATAAAGGAATTTATATTAGGCCCATTGCTCTTATACAAGCAGAAAGAACAGGAAGAGATCAGCGTGAAAAAGGCAAAGTTCATAGCGAAGATGTCCGTGAATATTTAATAGAGCAAGGGGTACCAGCTTATGAAATTGCCGTGAAATCAAGCGAGATTGATGAAATTAAGCAGGAAAAACTCTTATCAGCATCAAGCGAAATCAGATATATTATTACTAAAGAAGCATTAAAAGAAGGCTGGGATTGTTCATTCGCTTATATTTTAGGCGTAATACCAAATGCGAAGTCAGAGCAGTCAATGACACAACTAGTTGGTAGAATTTTACGGCAACCATACGCTAAAAAAACTGGAGTAAAAGATCTTGACGAAAGTTACGTCTATTTTACTAGAGGAGATACGGCGGATGTACTGAAAAATATTCAAAGAGGATTTGAGCAAGAAGGTTTGGGTGATTTAGTAGAAAATATCAGTAGAGAATCTGGTCCTACTGGTTCAAGAACAATAAAAACAAAAATCAAATCAGAAATTCTTAAAAAATATCCGGAATCATTATATTTACCAATTTGGATGATAAAAGAAGATACAAATTATCGTAGATTTTCTTATGATATTGATATCAAATCTAAGATTAATTTAAGAAATGAGAGTTATCGTGGATGGTTAAAGAAAGAAATTTTACCTCTACTTGATACAAGATTGACTCCTTTTGAAATTTTAATTGACCTAAATAGGTATGAGATGAAAGATATATATCAAGAAGAGAGAGAAACATTTGAAGTTTCATATTTGGCACGTCGAATAGCTGATGTAACTGATAATGCTTTTATTGCTTTTGATTTGGCAAATGATTTTATTCAAGAATTTAAAAAATATAAGGATCAAAAAAAAATAACAGATAATAGCGGATTTATTACCCAAGAAATTATCAAAAAGTTGTTGCAAGAAAAAACTAAACAAGAACAAGCGATTTTTGATTCTTTGATAAAAAGTAAAAAATTAGTATTAGTGGTTTGTGGGGATAAAGATTTAGGTTATTCATTGCCAAGAGAAAATGAAATATATCCAGAAGGTATTGAAACATATAATTTAAATCTTTTTGAGAGATCAGATATTTTGTCGATGAATGCATTAGAAAGAAAAATCGCCAATTTGATTGATAATAAAGAAAGCGTGATTTGGTGGGTACGTAATGTTGCCGAAGACAAGCAATGGTATGCCATTCGTGGTTGGAAAAAAGGTAAAATCCATCCTGATTTTATAATTGCTAAAAAGAACAAAAAGAATGTTCTGGAGTTAGTCTATGTCGTTGAAAGTAAAGGGGAACATTTAATTGAAAATCCTGATACGCAATATAAAGAGAGCGTCTTTAATAGGATGAACAAAGAAAAAGTTGAGTTAACGAATCTAAGTTCGGTAAAGTTTAAATTGAATGAAGATTTTCAATTTGAATTAGTTGAACAAGGCAAAGAAGACTTTGATATAAGTAGGTTTTTTAAAACAACATAGGTGCCGTCCTTTAAATATGAACTACAAAGGAGTGATAATTGAAGAGAGTTTGGAGGATTCAGGGGTGCTTGGGGATGTAAAGACTCTTGATACTGTTGTTGAGAAAGTTACTAAAAGACATAAGACACCCTGGGTGGAGTACTGGACCGTGCGTAAAGTAGAGATTTCTGAAGATAGGGTAGGGGAGTAGTAGAGAAGATAGATAATAGTCTTCAGATACAACATCCTTATATTGCTCAGTATTCTTTTTAACCGTCTGGAAGGCGCTTTGCGTTTTTATAGGTTTTATATTTTCCACTTTTCCTGAAACTCATTCGAAGTAACCTCCACATTCTTTGATGCAACAACAAGTCCGACTCCATGGCCACCATGTGGACCAGTCTTCTTTCTCTTTGGTGCTTTATCAACGATAGAACCAGCTCTCATTTTAATATTTACACCCAAAGCGTATTGACCACTTAACCTAATCCATTTATCTCTGGTAACCGAGAAACACTTTGTCCCGCTCATGCTTTAGAAATCTCACCACCTTTTTCTAATGCATGCATAACTTTACTAACTTGTTCTATAGGCAACATAAGGTCACCAGCAACATCCGCAGACCATACTTCACTTACATCCTCCCTTTTCTTATCTTTAATAAAATCTGATATTTCTTTTTTAGCTTCTGCATCTGTTACCTCTTCTCTAAATGTTGAAGAGACAAGTTGTTTTTTTTCTAATTCAATAACTCTATTCTGTAACTCTTTTACATGATTTATTGCATTCAAAAATCCTGTTGTTAATTTCTCTACTTGATTTGTTAAGTCTAAAACTTCAGTATTATCTAGTATTTCTGGAGAATACCATGCACTGGCAACCTGACCACGATAATCTGCAGAAACTCCAATAGCTCCACTAGCTCCACTAGCTCCACTAGCAAATCTCACTATAGCCCCAGCATCATTCTCTACTTCTTGTACTCCTGTCCAATCAATTGTTTGTGCTTCAGATAGCATATTATTTGATAAACTTTTTTAATGTAGTAGCGTTATCAGAAGTAATGGCAGTAATCTTTTTCTTTTGTGATTCTTCGGATTGATGTTCCAGCACAATAGTTGTTATTCTTTTGTCAGGTAAAATAATCCGAAAAGTAATTGAGCTTGCGTAAATCTTATGGTCCTTACCAAATTTCTTTTTCAGCTCACTCAAAACGGCTGGCTTAACCAAAGACTCCACCGACAAACCAGTGGAAAGAAGTTGTGTGCTCGCAAGGTTTTTAAGTGTCTGCTTTGAAAAGAATGGCATGGTATGCATTTAGTATATCATAGAAAGAATTATCTTAACAGATAAGAAACCAAAGAACACTACAACGGCAAGCCCAATACCTATTACAAGAATAACCTGAATAATCTCCCGCACTCTCTTAAACATATACTACATCATAGCATTACGTGGTCTGAAGGGATACTTACCTTTCTTTTTATATTGACACTACTCTTAAAGTAGCTTATACTATTGGTATGCAGATTCTGTCACGAGATAGATGAGCGTAGGGGACTAACTTGGCTTTAAAGGCGGGTTGGTTGACCCGTTTTTTGGTGAAAGATATGAAAATTATCTTAGGAAAAAAGATAGGTATGAGTCAGGTATTTGATAAAACAGGCAAGGTAATACCCGTTACCGTGCTTGAGGCTGGCCCATGCAGAGTCTTGGAGGTTATGCATAAGGAGAAGAACGGATATGACTCTATTCAATTGGGATTTATAGAGAAGCAGGAGAAGAAAGCCAAAAAGTCACTTAAGGGAAAGAACTTTACCTACATTAAGGAGTTTCGAGGAGAAGGAGAGTTTAACGTCGGCGATACAGTCGACGTTTCTGTTTTTGAGGAGGGAGATACAGTAAAGGTCTCTGGAGTCTCAAAGGGTAAGGGATTTCAGGGAGGAGTGAAAAGGCATGGAATGAGCGGAAGAGACAGAACTCATGGAGTAAAGCATGACCACCGTACTATTGGCTCTGTTGGTTCTGCCTGGCCTCAGAGAGTTATTAAAGGAAGACATATGCCAGGACGCATGGGAGTAGATAGGACTTCAGTTAAGAACCTTAAGGTTATGAAGATTGATCCTGAGAACAATACCATAGCAATAAAGGGAGCAATCCCAGGACATATCGGGACTTTAATTGAGGTAAGAGGATAATATGAAAACACCGCTCTACAATAGCGAAGGGGAAAAGACAGGAGAGGTAACACTTCCAACTCCTGTATTTGACGTTCCCTTTAACGCAGACCTGGTTCACCAGGTCTTAGTTGTGCAGGCAGCCCGAAGAAGGCAGGGCTCAGCTCATACCAAAGATAGGAGCGAGGTTGCAGGAGGTGGAAGAAAGCCCTGGCGCCAGAAGGGGACTGGAAGGGCAAGAGCTGGATCAACCCGTTCTCCCATCTGGAGAGGAGGAGGTGTAACGTTTGGACCTACTAAAGACAGAAACTACTCAAGTAAGTTAAATGACAAGATGCGTCAAAAGGCCCTCCTTATGGTTCTCTCTGAGAAAGCAAGGCATAACGAGGTTTTAATGTTAGAAGAGTTAAAGGCGGAAGCCCCAAAGACAAAGGCAATGGCTGGATTATTTGGAAAGCTTCCTTCACATACAAAGTCAACAATGTTAGTTTTGCCTTCAATGGAAAGGAACGTAATACTCTCATCCCGTAATATTGCAAAGGTAAAGACAATGCAGGCGAAAGATTTAAGTGCATTGGACGCAGCTTCCGTGGCTTATCTGGTAATGCCAAAGGCAGCTATTGAAGTAATAGAAAAGAGGTTTGTAAAGAAATAATATGTCAGCATTCCCGTTTTTCAAAAAGAAAGAAGAGAAAAAGCCAAAGAAGGCTCCTGTTGTAAAGGAAGCCCCAAAGGCAGAAGTAAAGGCGCCTGTAAAGAAGGCGGCTCCAAAGAGAGTTCGCAAGGGAGCTTTTATTGGAGCCTTAACAAGTCCTCATGTAACGGAAAAGGCGACAGTATTGGCTGGAAAGAACCAGTATGTATTTAAGATTCAGCCCAACGCCACCAAGTTAACAGTAAAGCAGGCAGTTGAGGGCCAGTACGGAGTGAGTGTGGATAAGGTAAGGATGATTACTATACCATCAAAGAAGAAGAGACTGGGAAGAATAATGGGAATAAAGAAAGGATACAGAAAGGCCATCGTTAAAGTTAAAGAGGGCCAGTCAATTGAGATATTGCCAAGATAATATGACGACCAAAGTAATTACAAAGTCGCATCCAGAGAAGTCCCTAATCCGTCACCTTAAGCGTACCGGAGGCAGGAACTCTCAGGGCAGAATAACGGTACGGCACCGCGGAGGAGGCTTTAAGCGCCAGTACCGCTTAGTTGACTTTGGACAGCAGCATATTGACGAGAAAGGGACGGTACAGGCAATTGAGTACGATCCAAACAGGAATGCTTTCATTGCTTTAATGGAGTATTCAGAAGGAAAGAAGGGATATCTGCTTGCTCCTCATACAATTAAGGTAGGAGATTCAATTGAGTGCGCAGAAAAGGCTGAGATCATAACAGGAAACAGAATGAGGTTAATTAACATTCCCGTAGGAACCCAGGTTTATAATATTGAGTTAATGCCAGGACAAGGAGGCAAGGTTGTTAGGGGAGCTGGAACCTCAGCTAAGATCTTGGCTCACGATGCTGGATACACCCAGGTTGTTATGCCTTCAAGCGAGGTTAGAAGGATTACAGATAAGTGCTTTGCTTCTGTAGGGGAGGTCTCAAACCCGGAGCACAGGTATCAGAAGATGACCAAAGCCGGAACAAACAGATTAAGGGGCAGAAGGCCTCATGTCAGGGGTTCAGCTATGAACCCGGTGGATCACCCGCATGGAGGGGGTGAGGGAAGAACAGGCATTGGATTAAAGCACCCAAAGACTCCATGGGGAAAGCCTGCCTTGGGAGTTAAGACCAGAAGAAAGAAGAAGTGGACTGACAAGTTAATTATTTCAAGAAGGAAAAAGAAGAAACGATAATGGCCAGATCACTTAAAAAAGGACCATATATTGACGAGAAGCTGCAAAAGAAGGTTTTAGCCATGAAACAGGGAGACAAGACTGTCATTAAGACCTGGGCAAGAGTCGCAACAATTACCCCTGAGATGATTGGCTTTACCTTTGGCGTACACAATGGAAAGGACTTTATTGAGAATCTAATAACAGAAGATATGGTAGGACACCGCTTAGGAGAGTTTTCACCTACCACTAAGTTTGTAAGGCACGGAGGAAGAATGCAGAGAGAAGAGGAACAAAAGAAACCAGCAGCACAATAACATGACAGCTTCAGCTAAATTAAGATACTTAAGAATAGCCCCAAGAAAGGTAAGGCTGGTAGCCGACCTTATTCGGGGTAAGAAGGTCGCAGAGGCGCAAAACATTCTGCGCTTTACCCAAAAGAGGGGAGCTGACCCTGTTTTAAAGACTTTAAATTCAGCGGTAGCCGCAGCCAAGGCAAACAAGCAGTTGGATGAGACAGGACTATATATATCAAAGATTACGGTGGATGAAGGCCCAAAGCTCAAGCGCTGGCTGCCACGCGCAAGAGGTATGGCAACCCCATTGCAAAAGAAGATGTCACACATTAATATTGAGCTTGATGCCGTAAAGGGAGCAAAGAAGATAAAGGTAGAAGCTCCGGCTCCGGAAGCAAAGGCCCCTGCAGTAAAGGCGCCCGTAGAGTCTCAAAAGGATACAGCAGAAGAGGTAGAGATAAAGACTCCTGTGCGTCCAAAGTACAGGCCTGAGCAGGAGGCTCCAAAGCCTTCCCCTAAGCCAGGAGGACTATCACGCTTCTTTAGGAGAAAAGCAATATAACATGTCACATAAAGTTCACCCAAAAGCATTTAGACTGGAAAGCGTGGGAGACTGGTTCTCTCGCTGGATTGACAAAAAGAACTTTGCCTCGTCTTTAAAGGAGGATTATTTGATACGCAAGTTTTTAGAAGAGAGGTTAACTGATCATGGCATAGAGTCAATTGAGATTGAGCGCTTTGCCAGAAAGACCACTGTTGTTATAAACTCATCCCGTCCTGGTTTAATTATTGGAAGAGGAGGTTCTGGTATTGAGGTTATTCGCAAGGCGTTACTTTCACATATTGAAAAGAACTTCCCCAATAAAGAGAAGGGGGAGCTTAGACTTGAGATAAGAGAGATAAGAAACCCATGGGAGTCAGCCTCTCTTACCGCCCAGTACGTGGCGCAGGGCTTGGAAAAGCGTATGCCGTTTCGCTCTGTAATGCGACAGTCCTTGGGTAAAGTTGAGATGAACAAAGGAGTTCAAGGAGTTAGGATTCGGGTCTCAGGACGCTTGGGCGGCGCTGACATTGCCAGGTCCGAAAAGGTAAGCGTGGGACGCCTGCCTTTGCAGACCATTAAAGCTGATATTGATTATGGAACAGCCGAGGCCAAGACCACATACGGAATTGTGGGAGTCAAGGTATGGATTTATAAAGGAGATAAAAGAGATAAAGAAAAAGAAGAATAACCATGTTAATGCCCAAAAAGACAAAGCACAGGAAATGGCATAAGAGCCGAGACAAGAAGGCCTCATTTCGAGGAACTGAGATTGTCTATGGATCTTTTGGCTTGAAAGCCCAGGGCTCAAAGTGGATTTCTTCTCGCGAGATTGAGGCTGGAAGAAGAACTATAATTAGATATCTGCGCAAAGGGGGCAAGATGTGGATTCGCATCTTTCCAAACAGACCCGTTACAAAGAAGGGGGATGAGACCCCAATGGGAGGAGGTACAGGTTCTGTTGACCATTATGCTTTTCCTGTTGATCCAGGACGCATCATTTTTGAGATTGACGGCATTGAAGATTCTTTAGCAAAGGAAGCCTTAAAAAAGGCCGGGGGAAAGTTGTCTGTTAGAACTAAAGTAGTGGAAAGGTAATATGAAAGTCTCTCAACTAAGACAAAAGACAAAAGCTGAGCTCTTG
>SDBV01009542.1_pt1 | contig 12888 bp, 7 predicted proteins | sample 2277081 | NCBI WGS metagenome assembly SDBV01 (sample SAMN10402039, study PRJNA504765) | marine sediment metagenome | isolation source: marine sediment core GS10_PC15, 223 cmbsf | place: Arctic Ocean: Southern Knipovich Ridge | collected 2010
TGCGAGGTTTTAGCGAGTGCCGCGCATTTCACACAAGATCAGCACATTCAACGGCGGTGAATACGCGCCCGAGTTCCATGGTCGGACTGACCTGGACAAGCATAGGGCGGGTGCTAGGCGCATTGAGAACTTCATCGTTCACCCAGAGGGTGGCGCCCATCGTCGCTCGGGCTCCCGGTTCGTTAAAGCCGCCATCGACTCGACCAAGAAGTCGAGGCTGATTCCGTTCGTCTTCTCGACCGAGCAGGCGTACATGCTCGAGTTCAGCGAGTTCCTGATCCGAGTCTTTGCAAATGAGTTGCAGGTTGACGCCGCGGAACGTGCGGTCGTCATTGCTGTGTCTACCATAACGGACGAGTTCAACTTCTTCGACCATGGCTATGTTAACGACCAAGGCCCGTTTCGTATTACGGCAACGGGTGGTATCCCGACCCCGCTCGTGGAGGATACCACGGACTACTGGATGTCGATGCCGAACACCATGACGTTTGACGAGTCAGATATCGATGCTGTGAATGACAAGATCACCATGACTGGTCATGGCTATGTCACAGAGATGGGTCCGTTCCACATGACAACCGATGAGGCGATGGAGGAGAATATCCAAAGCATTACCCCGCTCTACGTCGAGCGCATCGACGATGACACCGTCAAGCTTAGGCTTACAGCGGGCGGCGCGACAATTGACCTCATTGGCTTGGCTGGCAACCCTGGCAATATGACCTTTGCGCCCTCAGGCGATTACCTGCGAGACAAATTCAGGCTCTCGGCCACACAAGGCGGCGCGCCGATTGTCATCACCGCTGCAGGCACCGCGCCGCATACATTCACACCGAACCCTGCTGGTACTCCCGCGTCATTGCCACAAGAGATTCCTACGCCGTTTACAGAAGCACAGCTCTATGAATTGCACTTCGTGCAGAATGCAGACTTCTTGTTCATCGACCACAAGGACCATCGCCCCATACAATTGACGCGATCCAGCAATACGCAGTGGGCTTTGGACTTTGTGAACATTGTGGATGGTCCATACGGTAACGAAAACCTCGATACATCCGACACTCTGGCCGTGACGGGAACGGCTATCGGCGATGACGCACGGGTGACAATCTCGTTCCCGACCAGCATCAACGGTGGCCTGGGCTGGCTCGCACAAGACGTAGGCCGGTTGGTTCGCTTGAAGCGCGGCACCAACTGGGGCGTTGTAGAGATTGATTCGATTCTTGCATCCACGGTTGCGGATGGAACCGTAGTGCAGGCAATAGGTTCTGCGGGTTCGACTAGCGCGTGGAGGCTTGGGTCGTGGTACACGGGCAACTGGCCCTCCTCTATCTCGTTCTTCGAGCAGCGCCTCGCTCACGCCGGGGAACCAGATACCCCGCAGACGATTCATGGCAGCAAAATCTCGCTGATAAATGTCTTCGGCCCGACTGAGCTGAATGGTGACGTTGTTGCTACCGACGCAATCGATTTCAAGATTGCCATGAACCAGGTGAATGCAGTCCGGTGGCTGGCGGTAGGCAACAGGCTGATCGCCGGCACGTCGAATTCGTTGTTTACTGCTCGGGCCTCTTTCGATGGCGAAGCAATCACCCCGACGAACATCCAGGTCCAAAGAATCACCGCGGTGGGCGCGCTTGCCGTGCAGCCCGTGAACGTGGCAGACCAGCTCGTCTATATCACAGCCAACAGCCAGGGGTTGCGTGGGTTCAGCCTTGCGTCTGATGCTGACGTGGTGATTCCTGATGACTTGCTGAAGCTTGCCAAGCACATCCTTGGCCGCACCAAAACCGTCACCACGATGGCGTTTCAGCAAGATCGTCAGCAACTCATCTGGCTCACGCGCAGCGATGGTGTCGTGGTGGCCGTCACATATGTACCAGAAGAACAGGTGTCCGCAGGGCATCGCCATATCATCGGCGGCAACTTTGGCTCAAAGGGCACCGCGCAGACATTCCTGGCTGCTGCCGTCACGGTCGCGCCGGATGAGATCACGATTGCGCTGCATGGCTACACGGAAGGGCAAGGCCCGTTTCGGCTGACGACCAGCGACACACTCCCGGCTGGCACGGCGGTGGCGACCAACTACTACATCCAGGTGGTGAACGAGAACACCATCAAGCTGCGGGTGACACCTGACGGCTCGGTGGTCGATTTGACCGACCAGGGTGTCGGCACCCACACGATCACCGAATCCGGCGATGCCGTGGTGGAAAGCGTCGCGGTGATCCCGGCGCCCGACGGCACGCACGACCAGGTATGGATTTCGGTGAAGCGCACGATTGGCGCCGCGACCGCCCGGCACATCGAGTTCTTTGAGGATGAGTGGCTGGACGATGTCACCACATCCATGCGATACGTGGATTCCGCCTCGGTCGCTTACTCAGGTGTCGCGGTGAGCACGATCACCGAGGGCCTCGACCATCTGGAGGGCGAAACCGTCCAGGTGCTTGCCAATGGCGCCGTACATCCCGACCGGGTGGTGTCCTCGGGCGAGATCACCCTCGACGACGACGTGTACACCGATGTCTTGGTAGGGCTCGGCTATGTCTCAGAACTCGAAACGCTCGACCTGGAGTTCCCCGACCCCGAGGGCTCGTCGATGGGCAAGATTGCCCGGATCGATCATCTGGTGCTCCGGCTCTACAACAGCCTGGGCGGCAAGATCGGCCCGGACACGGCCCACCTGACCCCGATCCAATACCGGGACTTTGGCGATGCGATGGACGCCGCGCCACCCGTGTTCTCCGGGGACCGGAAGATTTCGTATGACGGCCCCTACCAGCGGCAGAAACGCATCGTGTTCCGGCAGGACCAGCCCCTGCCGCTGAACATTCTGTCGGTGAACGTAATGGCGAAGACGGCTTCGAGATGAGTTGGCGAAGTACACAATACGAGGATTTGCACCGGGTCGTGCTCGAGGATGACCCATCGGATGCGGATATACGTTCCCTGCTGCCAGACACGGACGAAACGCGATCGCTATTGGGTGAGAATGCCCGCACCTGGTGGGAAGGAGAGGAAGTGCTGGCAATCGTCGGCATTGCACCGCTCTGGAAGGGCGTGGGCACTGTGTGGACCTTGCTCTCGGAAGCCTCGAAGCAGCGCGGCGTTTCGCTCACCCGTGGCGTTCTGCGCTTCATCGACCTGTTGCACCGGGAGCGTGGATATTGGCGCTTACAGGCGACTGTAGAGCTTGGTGATGAGACCGGCCGGCTCTGGATCATCCAGCTGGGCTTTCAGTACGAGGGCACCATGGTGGCATATGGCCCCGGTGGGGAAACACACGATATGTACGCTCGAGTGAGAACCTGATGGCCACGGCAGCGCTACTCACGCTCACCGCGATTTCCGCCGCCACATCAATCGCCGGCGGCGCCGCGGCAAACCGTGACGCCCGGGCCGAGGCCGACCAGCTCCGACGGCTGGGCAAGGTCGAAGCCGAAGACCAACGCCGCGAGACCCGGCGGCTGTTGGCCTCCCAGCAGGTCGCGTTTGCAGCGAGTGGTGTAGACCCCAGCGTCGGCACCCCGCTTGATGTGCTGGGCGCCACAGTGGCCGAGGCGGAACTCGCCGCCCTGCGCATTGAGTTTGGCCGAGAGAGCGAAGCCACAGCCATCCGCCAGCGCGGACGCCGGGCACAGACCCAAGGCATCACCGGCAGCCTAGGGACGATCCTCGGCGGCGCAAGTACGTTCGCCCTGTTGGGCAGCAAACCCGGGGTGACTGCATAATGCCCAGAGTCCCCACAGTCAGAACCACCACGGGGCGAATTCCCTTCGCATCGCAGGCCCAGCCCGAGCAAACCGTGGCGCTCGGTCAGTCCGCGGCCAACGTGTTCAAACAGGCGGCTGGAGTTGCCGCCGAGTTCGAGGCCCGGGACCGGGAGGCGAAGCGTGACCATTTCGTGGCACTTGGGATCTCGGAGGCCACTGCCGCGATAGGCGAGCTGCAGATTGAGGCTGAGAACGATCCCGATATCAACGGTGCATCTGCGAACTTTGCGGCCTCGGCGGGAGGCGTGTTGGAAGGCATCGCTTCGCGCTTCGATGATGATACTGCGGCCATCGTCCGTACTCGCGGCGCTGGCATCCTCGCCTCGGCTCAGCACAACGTCAATCGGTCCTCGCGCAAGCGCTTCAACGCGGTGGCCGCGGTCACGCTGGAGAAGCTGACGGACAACTATGCAGTTGCCATCGCATCGGTGCCAACAGAAGAAGGCCCGGACAAGGAAGCGAACGACTTCCGGCGCGAGCAACTCACAACCGGGGCTTTGCAGGCGATTGCTGAATCGTCGTTTCTGACTGCACCGAAGAAGGCCGAACTGATATCTGGCCTCGAATCTAGTGTCAGCACGGCAGAGGTCATCCGCCTTGCGCGAGACCCTGATGCGCTGATTGATGCGATGGAAGACCCGGCCCGGTTCCCTGGCATGTCGGTCGAGGCGAAGGAGCGGCACCTGTCTCGAGCGTTCCGTGACGCAGATGCCGATGCTCGCAGGCAAACCAAGGCAGCCGAGGATGACATCAAGGCGCAGTACGCCAACAATATGGACGACTTCATGGGTATGGTGATTTCCGGTGACAGCCCGGAGGAGTTGCGCGCTTTCGTGCTTGGCGATATCCGCGGCTTCGGTGCGGCGAATCTCAGGACCATCAACACCATACTCAACAAGCCTGCGGTGGTGACGGATGACCCGATGACGCTCATCCTACTCGAGAACCTCGTCAACGAAGGTGACCCAGGTGCTGGTGATGCGATTGAGGCGGCATTCAGCGCAGGTTCCGGGTTGACGCTCGGGTCTCGCAATCGGTTGATTGCACGCAATGACCTGAAGAATCTGCCGAAGTCCTCGCCTGCTCGCCGGGCATACGACCTGTTGAATGACGCGATCGGCCCGAAGTTTCTGGAGAACCTGAGTTCGTCTGCGTCAGCCCAGGTAGCACTCAGGCTCTCAAAGGCGCTTGAAGAAATGGATGTGTTCATGCAAGGCAACCCGGCGCAGGAAACGATGCTCAAGAAGGCCCGGGACATCGTGTTCGCTAGCGCTGGCTCAGACCCGTTGGTGTCACAAACGGCCCGGCGTCCATGGGGCATCCCAAAGACATCGTTCTTCTCGTTGACCGAGGAGGATATGGATGCGTCTGATACACAAATCAGGCTATCCAAAACGACCTCGAAAATTACTGACGATATGGCGAAATTCCTGCAGGAGAACAATGACCGCATCAGGACTGCCATAGTCGAGGGCAGGCTCAAGAAGGAAGGTATAGCGGCTGCCATAGAGGCGGAGAAGTAATGGCTGAACTCATCCTCACTCCCAACGTACAGAACGGTGCCGGGCCTGAAGACGAGGACCTTGGCAACGAAGTCGCTGTGACGTTGCAACTACAGCGTGGCGAGGAACTGCTGCAGCGGATACGTGGCGGCGGCAGCTCAGTCAGTACGCTTACAGAGCCTCCCGTGCAGGACTCGGAGCAGCAGCCACAGCAACCGGCTCAACCTGCTGCAATAGAGACAGCCGCTGACCCTGTTGAGCCGCCTGCGTCTCTTGACCCTGACGCTGCTCCGGAGCCTGCTACCGGTGAAGAGGGCGAGGACGATAGGTCGCTTGGCGACTTGCTGCCCAGCGCGGGGGAAGTCGCCCGAGGCGTGGCTGGTGGCATCGCGGAAACTCCAGAGGCTCTTGCCAATGGTCTCGCTGAGATAATCGCAGACAACGTGGCATTGCTGAATGACTTCGATGTAGCCATCCAAAGGAAGCTGCAGGGCACAGCATTCGACCAGAAGTCTGTGTTCGCTGACATCACCCGAGCGGCTGCACCAGGGATTATCAACGAGTTCCAGAAGAACGAAGAGGTGACGCTGATTGGCAACCTAGTGCGCGACATCACCAATTTCACTGGCGTGATGTTTGCCGTTGCCGGCAAGGTGAACAAGGCCAAAGCCATTGTCGCTTTTGCCAAGAAAGCACCGCAGCTTGCGACCGTTATGGTCAACACGATATCTGGCGCCATCGCTGCATTCGCAACCGTGGACACGCTGAATACCGAATTGCAAGACATGATGAACGACCATCCAGGCACGCGTAATTTCTTCACAGAGTTCATGGCTGGCGATGAAGATGATACGGCTCTCGATAGGCGCACCAGAGAGGGGATCATTGGTGCTGGGGCTGGGGCTGTTGGAGACGCTCTTTTTGTCGGTCTGAAGTGGTTCCGGGGCGCACTGCGCTCCCAGATAAAGCTGCGCCGTCTAGAACGTGCAGCGGTGAAACGTGCTGGTGGATTCAGGAAGCCGCTCACCAAAGAGGAACTTGCAGAGCAAGTCCCGAGGTTCACGCAGGCCGAGGTGTCCATCAACGAACTGGATGCAGATGGCGTGCTCGTTCGCACGGCACCCGCGAGGGCTGCCCGCCGGCTAGAGAAGTCTGCCGAGGAGGTCGGCGACAAGCTCACGCCGGAGGGGTTGAAGTCGAAGGCTCGCGAAGCGCTGGCCGAAGCGGACACCGATCGCGTCGAGATCAACTTCGACCGCATTATCGAGGCTGATGATGTCGATGGCGCAGTCAACCAACTCGTGCAGGACACCACGGACCTGTTCGCCGGTTCTGTTGGTAAGGCTCGACGTGGCGTCGTTACTGATGTGGCTGCGCAAGAGGCTGCCGACAGCCTCGATATAGGCATCAAGGAAGTGCTAACTCGTCGCGTAGGTACAGTCCTCAACAAAGAGCAGACAACTGCCTTTCGGCGCGTGTGGGTTTCGGCGGCTGAAGTGACGGAACGTCTTGCTCGCGTTGCCAGGCTGTCTGGCTCGGATGTAGACAACTTCAAGTTTCGCAAGGCGATGTCTGTCTTCAACGCCATCAACCAGTCAGTGCTCGGTGCTCGGGCTGAGGCTGGACGGTCGGTACAGGCGTGGCGGATTTCCGTTGCTGGCGATGCAGAACGCGCGGCCGTAATTGGCGCATTGGTCGAAAACTCCGGCCGGTCCCGGGTCAGTGGGAAGCTCGCCGAGAACTTCCTCAACGCCATCGATGCCGGGTATAGCCCGGGGCAAATCAATGCCATGGCAGAGCGTGGCGTATTCGCCAGGACGATGGACGCAGTGAAAGAGTCTTCTGTGGTCTCGCTCCTGTGGCGACCCTCAACGCATGCCGCAAACGCCATATCGAACTCCGTGCGTATCGCTCTCGGGATTATCGAGAAGGGCGTTGCGGCGAGGATTGGCAACGAGACGATGACCGTAGATGGTGTGGTAGCTGGCGAGGCTATGGCCCAGTACCGGGGCACCATGGCTGCCATAAAGGCCATCTACAACAGAGGGGCAGAGGCTGACATCCTGAGGGAAGCCACGCGCACATCCGTCGCAAGCATCGGTAAGAAGACGGACGTGCGAATTAATTCGATATCTGCTGCCAAGTTTGGACTGGCTGAAACCAGCGGACTCGGGAAGACCGTCGAGACTGTCGGGAACTTGATAGGGGCTCCTGCTCGCTTCCTCGAAAAGTCAGACGATCTCTATAAGATGGTCGCATATGGTGGCGAGACCTCCGCGCAAGCCTTCCGACAAGGCACACGCGAGGGTGCCGAAAAGGGCTGGGATATCAAGCGGATGGCGCTGCGAATCGCAGAACTTGAATCTTCACCGCCCGAGCATATCCGTTTGGCGGCTGGTAATGCCGCTCTGTACAGCACATTCACTCAGCAGGCTGGCTCTGGCGCTGCTGCATTGTTCAAGATTCGCGACACTATCCCGGGCGGGTTCTTGATACTACCGTTCATCAAGACCCCGATGAATATACTGCGGTACGACTTCGAGTTTTCACCGCTTGCGCCATTGGTTAGGCAGTGGCGGCAAGACATCGCTCGTGGTGGTGCTTCCCGGGATATTGCGCTGGCGCGGATGGCGCTGGGTACTACGGCTACTGCGCTGTTCGCAGATTGGGCGTGGGAAGGGACGCTGCAAGGTCCGCTTTCCACAAAGTCAGGCGTCCGGGAAGCCATGCTGCGGCAAGGCTTCCAGTCTGATTCGTTGCTGATTGGGAGTCAGACGTTCCGCATCAATAGACTCGACCCGTGGGGCCTGAATGCGTCAGTAACGGCTGGCATCGTCAACATGCTGCAGACGCACCAGCTCGAAGAGGAGGACTTCCCTGATGTGTCCGAACTCTTCGCCGGTGTTGCGGTATCCATGTCGCAGTCGATCCTGCAAAAGACCTCGCTCACGGGGCTATCACGACTGGCCTTCGTTATGCAAGAACCAGAGCGCCGTGGTCCGCGGTTTGTGCAGCAGACCATGCAGATGCTATTTCCGTTTTCCAGTCTTTCCACTGGTATCCAGCAGGCCATCACGCCTGAGGCGTCCGATGTCACCAATCTGAATCAGACGTTCCAGAAGATGATCGGGCTAGAGAGTCGGTTGCCGCGGGCGTATGACCTGTGGGGAGAGATCATAGAACGACCACGGCTGGACCTCTTCACCCCGATTCAGGTGCGTGCTGTTGAGATATCGCCAATTGATCGTGAGATCGCTCAGAACGGTTTCGATGTGAAGCGGATCTCCCGCAAGACGGATTTTGCTGGTGCCGAGGTGGACTTCCGGGACTTCCCGCGTGTCTACGAGGCGTATGTCGTGATGGCCGGCAAGGGGTCCAAGATTGATGGCTTGAGTGCAAAGCCCATGCTCAACCGAGTCGTGGCTTCTGATGAGTACAGAACGGCGAGCAAGGAGTTCAAGGGCATCAGGATACGGCGCTGGATCACAGGGTTCCGCAAGCGTGCCCAAGCGGACATCATGTTCGACCCAGAGGGTCGGTTCCAGTCTGAAGAGTTCTCGGAATTCCGCGAGCTTGTCAACCAGAGAATCAAGGAAAGGCAGGCGCTGGCAGTGCCTAGCGTGGAGAACATCCAATGACCATCTCAGCATCAGCCGACCCCACCCACTACACCGGCACCGGGGCAGACACCGCACTCACCACCGTGTGGCCGTTCTTCACAGCGACCGATGTTGTCGTGACTCAGCGTATCACCGCAACGGGTGCTGTAGCGATACTCGTCTCCGCCACGCACTACAACGTCACAGGCGGCTCATCGACGGGAGCAGTGGGCACGGTGACACCCATCGACGGGGCAACTGACTTCACGACTGCAATGACCTGGACACTCGAGCGCAATATCCCGCTCACTCAGGCGCTGGACTATGCTGCTAGCGGCATCTTCCCCGCCGAGAGCCATGAGGTCGGGCTCGACAAGCTGACGATGCTGCATCAGGACCGGGACGCCACGGTAGACCGGGCGCTCACTTTCCCGGTGACGGACGCGCTGGCGCTCACCAACATCCTCCCCAGCTCTATTGACCGGGCCTCGAAGGTCCTGACGTTCGATTCAAACGGCAACGCCAGGGCCTCGACGCTGACCACAGTTGGCTATGGCCGGGTATTGCTGGACGAACACGCGCGGACGGCACCTGCGATATCCAAGCTCACGGTGAACGCAACGAACTGGCCTCTCCTGTACGACATGGTCGAACTCGAAGTGATTAGCGTGAGGCCCGCCTCGGGGGGCACGTTCGAGATACGGCCTATCGACGATGGCAGCCAGATCACTGCCAACCTCGAGTCGTTGCTGTCTGAGCACACGGCTGCCCCTGCTCAAGCACATACTGTTAGGACAGACTGGGAGCTTGCCACATCCACGGGTGCCTCCTCAGACGACAACCTGATGGGGGTGATGAGGTTCTTTTCCGGTGGCTCGGGTGCCAATAAGTTCCTGTATGGCTTCGGCTCTTTTGTCCATCGCACTGGTACTGACATCGCCAAGTCTGACTTGACAGTAATGTACACAGCAGTACCCACCAGCCTCGACGGGTTCGACGTGCTTTTCAACACACAGAATTTGACGGGAACTATCCGGCTCTGGGGAATCCCGAAAGCCTAGAACGAAAGGAGCAAGACATGAAGACGAAGATTCTTGGGATTGCGGTAGCCCTGGCCATTTGTTTTGGCGCGATGCCCGCAAGTGCAACGGGTTGGTCTACGACCACCATGGGGGACCCGGGTACGATTGCTGATCCGCTGACTGTAATCAAGAAGAGACTCGGGGACCACTTCTTCTGGATCGAGAAAAACACGACCACCGCATCTACGTGGATACTGCTGCTCGAAAAGCACAACGTCGATATCTGCCTCGATGCTGACATTGCAGGCGAGGGTGCGAACTCGAGCACGCTTACAGTCGAGATCATGTTCGTGCCGCACCACAATCTCAACACGATACCCACTGACCTGACGGGAGCCGTCAAGCTGCTTGGCGTGACGCTCAACGGCACGCCATCGACCAGCGGCACGACCAATGATTGCATCTACGATGTGAAGGGCGGCGGTTGGCTAATCGTTACCAACATCGTCAAAGATGATGACCAAGACGGGTTGGTGACAATTAGCCACCGGAGGTTCTAGTATGCGCGGTGCACTCAAGCTTTGGCTGCTGCTCGTACTCGCAGCACCACTCATGTTTCTCGCTGAGTCCGTGTCATCCGAGCCGACAACAGGCCCCCATGCTGGAGCCATTGGCTTTGATCGCGTGCTGTACATGGACGACCTGCCTGGTGGTTCTGGATTGAGCGTCCTTGTGAGTGATGGCGCTATCGCTGCGAATCACGAGGGGATGACGGATGGTAACGGTGGTACCAAGTCGTCGCCTGGTACGTACACTGACAATGCTCCCGCGATCAATGCGGCGATTGTGTATGCCTGCGCAAATGACTACAAAACCGTGCTGCTGCCTGCCGGCACGTTTCGGATCGGTGATGGGACAACGGCACCGTATGGCATGGTGCATATGGATACTCAGGATTGCCCAAGTGGGATCAGGCTGTCTGGGGCCGGGATAGGCCAAACCATTTTGCTGCCTGGCAATCGTGGCGGCGGCTTCATGATTACCGTCATAGATGAGTTCGTATCGACCACTGCCACCCCGCTGTTCTACGGTGTATGGGAGCGCGGGAATATCACCGGCGTTCCTCTTGATAACTTCGTCACCGCGATCGACATTTCAGCCACGCCTCCAGTGCTTACTTTCGATGAGGAACCCGACATCAAGGATATCGAGGTGTTCATTCGTAATTGTCAGGGCATTACTGAACTCAACGAGAAGGTTTTCAACTTCGCCAATTGCAGCGGCGGTGCGCCCTGGACGTGCGAATTGCAGGATGAAGCAGGCATCGACGTAGATCACACTACGTTGTCGGCTTGGACCGCTGATCCTGACCCGACATCATCTTGTTCAATCACTGCGACCAACAAGGGCATGGTGTTTGAGCTAGACAATTTCACCATCATGGACGATGCGCCGCTGGCTCATATGCAGACGAGCGGCAATCCCTTGGTCGCCACCTCAGAAGAAATGCACGGGATTCGCTTTAGATTCAACGGAGGCAGGGCGCATGTTCATGACGCAGAAAATCGTCGCATGGGAGACGAAGCAGTTGACGCTGTAGGCGTTGAAACGGTGGTGGTAATCGAGAACCATATCTGCCTGAATTCACCCCAGGGCTGCTACGCGATACACAGTGGTGTGGGCAGCATTATTCGTAACAATGTTATGGCCATCGACAGTTATGTTGACTTCTTTGACTCCGTGACAGGAGACGCTACGCACATTCCAATGGCAGCAGGCAGCGCCATACAGCTAGGCCCAACGTCAACGAATCAACGACTAGTGAACCCGCTCATCGAACATAATCTTTTCCGTGGTGCATGGGTGAATGGAATTACTGCTCGCACCTACGACATCAGCACAACGGCAGGCCATTTAGGCCAAGAAATCGAAGGGTTGATGATTCGTGAGAACAAGTTCATGCTTGATCCGCCTGCCGCCATGTGCGATCAGCCCGCTACCGAGCCTTGTATCGCCATTCAGCTGCGATCTGATCCCGGGGCACCCTTCAGGTCTGGTCGGGTGTTGAACAATGAAATCCAGGGCAGGATCGAAAGCACTGGTTCTACTTCGGGCTTGTTCGTCTGGGCGAAGAACACCATCACGCCGTACCCCAGGCACACCGCAGTAATCGCAGCCACCCTGGACGCGCCCGGTACTGTGTTTCGGGACAACGAAGTGACAGGATTCACGCGATCTTGTGTGCAGTTCAATCATGCAACGTTGCCCGACGTAGTAGATACTGTGGACGGCGGTGCTGCATGGGATGTGGCCAACGAAGAAGTGGCTATGGACAGCGACCATCCGTTCGTGTCAGGTGATCGCATCAAGATCACTGGCGGCGCCGTGCCTACTGGCTTGTCATTGAGCACGTTCTACTGGATCTACCAGGGCACTACGGTCAACGATTTTCAGTTCTCTGCCGTCCCCGATAATGACTCGGCGTTTGAGATTATTGCTTTGAGTGGTTCTGGCAGTGGCACGAATACATTCACTGTGGTGCATGACCGCATTGCCCTGGAGATCACTGGCAACACCCTGGAGTGCATAGGCAATGCCTCAGACGGAGCAGAGCCTCAGATTGACCAGGTAGGCACTTCAGACCCCGCGCCTGCGCGTCCCAACGAGCAGGAATACATCAAGATCATCAACAACAAAATCCTTCTACCAGCCAATGGCTACATCAACCGGGGCATTTCTGTTCTCAGGAATTGGCGAGGAATAGACATCAGCAAGAATACCATTTTTGCCCCCCAGCTTCAGGTAGGCAGCCGTGATATTGGGATCGTGTTCAATGCTCAGCCTGGGATCGTGTCCGAGAATACCGTCGATGGTTTCTTCACGAAAGCAGGCATTCAATTGGCTAGCGGTGTGCCTACGATTGCAAATGGAGGCCCCTCGGGCTTCGCGCAGGTACGCAACAATGTGATAAACATGCACAACGTTGGGG
>SDBV01009543.1_pt1 | contig 12884 bp, 12 predicted proteins | sample 2277081 | NCBI WGS metagenome assembly SDBV01 (sample SAMN10402039, study PRJNA504765) | marine sediment metagenome | isolation source: marine sediment core GS10_PC15, 223 cmbsf | place: Arctic Ocean: Southern Knipovich Ridge | collected 2010
GGACAGTTCCGATTCCATTGCGATTTATCATTTCCTTTATGGAATGGCATACAGCAACCTGGGGGAAAAGTTAATTGCCATAGACGAGTTCAGGCTGGCATACATATACGCAGCTGATAAGAATCTCAAAGAAATATCACTTTTCAAGAGGGCCGGGCTGTACAAAAAATCTGGGCTTCTTTATGAAGCCAGGGGTGACTATTCTATCTTTATCAGGGATTACGAATCCTCGCAGTTCATCAAAAAAGCGCATCTGAATTTAGGGAAGGTTTTGACAGAGCTAGGCAGCTATAACGAAGCGGTAGAGCATTATGAAATGGCGGGTGAAGTAGCGGAAGCCCTTTTCAGCAGGGCAAATGCCCTTCAGAGACTTGGGAAAGTAGCAGAGGCAAGGGAAGTTTACGCCAAGGCTATAGAGGCAGATAAAAGATATATAAAGAATTCTCCTGAAACATATTTTTTAGTCGGTGAAAATATGCGGATGGCAGGGGAGTTGGAGGAGGCAAAAGAGCATCTGATAGAGATAACAGACGGGCCCTATAAAGACAGGGCTGCTATGAGCCTCGGTCTTATTGCAATGGAGCAATCTGATGCTTTTAATGCTATAAAAAAGTTTGAATCACTGAATGAATCAAAAGACAGAAAGATCCGGGTTAAGGCATTATTTAATCTTCATGAGGCATATATGAAGGCAGGAAGATCCGATGATGCAATATCCACTCTTAAGAAAATAAGAACAGTCTATCCGGATTCTTCTCTTTACAAAACAACTCTCCTGAAACTTTCCGGGCTATACAGAAAAGAAGGCAAACTCAGGGACTCTGTTCCCCTGCTTAAAGAGCTTGTGTATGGGAAAGAGCCGCCTCTGGAAGTCTTCAATGAACTTGAGTCATTACTTCTTGAGGCAAGTAAGAAGAGCAAAAAGAGTGCTGATGAATATGAACTTGTTGAGCTCTGGAAGGAAGTCGGGCAATGGATGCTTGATGAATCAAGAGAGGATTTTTTACTGGAGATGACTGAGAACCTTAAACATGAAGGTAAACCGTTCCTTGATCTGGCAATATGGCTTATGGAGAACGCGTCAGGAAATACGAGGACCAGGACGGCAATCTACCTGGCGGATTTTTTTGCCGGGATGGGGAACCCGTATGTGGCAGGACAATACCTGGGAGTTGCAAAATATTCAAGTAAATTAACTGACGATATCTTAAGAGTGGAAGCGAAAATTAAATATTCTGAGGCTGACCCTGGTTTGGCATTTGAGAAGATGAAGTCGATGAAGCGGTTCAAAAAAAATGACCTGAAACTGCTTGGAAGGATCATATTGGAGCTGAAAATGAGCAAGGGGGAGGCCCGGAAACTGTATGAAAAGAGGCTCAATGAACAGAAATGGGAAGCCGAGGATTACATCAGGCTGGCGGACATGCTGCTGGAAGACAATAAAATGAACAAGGCGCTTAAATATTACAAGCTTGCGTTCAAGAAGAAGCCGGACGATGAATGGACCGTATACAGAATAGGCCATAGTGCTGACACGCAGGAATCAAAGGAGATGTTCGGCCGCCTGGAGAAAGGCGATACCCTGTTGAGCCGCCTTGCTAAAACCAAACTTCTGGAGCTTGATCTCCTGAATAAAGTGAAAGAGGTATATTGATGGAAAAGACAGTAAAACTCAACGAGGCTTTTGACAGTTTTACGCAGGCTTCAAAAAGCCTGGAGACATATTATGCAAAGCTCGGTCAAAAGGTCCAGTACCTGACGCATGAACTGGAAAAGAAGAACGGGCAATTGAATGAGGCGATCCTGGAGGTAAGGGAGTCAAAAGATTATTTTCAGGCCGTATTTCAGAGTATTGGCGAGGCAATTATTGTACTTGATCAGGATGAGAAGATCTCAATGATCAACAGGGCGGCCGAAACGCTGTTTGAAACCAGCACGGAAAATATTAAGGGAACAATGTTTAATGATATGGACTTCAGTGTTGATGTCAACAGCTCAGGAACCAGGTTGACTGTAAAGGGGAAAAAGTATGACATAATCCTTTCCCGCTCAACCGTTTCCGGCCCGGAAGGGTCTGTCAGGGGGTATGTAATCCTTATCAAGGATGTGACAAGAATCAAAGAGCTTGAACACCAGAATGAGAGAAACCAGAGGCTCATATCAATGGGAGAGATGGCGGCAAAAATAGTTCACGAGATAAGGAGTCCTCTATGCAGCATAGAGCTCTTTTCGAATATGCTCTCAAATGATCTGAGGGAGACAGCCCATTCGGAAATGGCAAACGGTATTTCAACAGGGATCAAGAGCCTTAATAATATTCTGACCAATATGCTTTTATTTGCCAAACCGCAAAAGATGTCATTTAAGGATGTAAGACTCAGAGAAATTGTCGGGGAGATACTGAAAATACTTTCTCCGCTTGTAGAGACAAGAGGGATAGGAATTAGTAACAACATGACGGATGATATCGTGACCGGAGACGCCGAGCTCTTAAAACAGGTATTCATGAATATCGTACTGAATGCCATTCAGGCAATGCCTGACGGCGGTGTTCTGAAAGTGGAGATGGACCAGAAGGGAGAATTTACAGCGGTTAACTTTATTGACGAAGGCGAGGGCATCGCCCCGGGTAATATAGAGAAAATATTTGACCCGTTTTTCAGTACGAAAGACAAAGGGACGGGACTCGGACTTGCTATAGCCCATAAGATAATGCAGAGCCATAACGGATTCATAAATGCGTTCAAGAATGAGGGGAAAGGCAGTACCTTTTCTGTTTATCTTCCAAGAAAGGAAAGCATATTAGAAAGTGAACACGGGGAACTTTTATGTGCGGAAACAGGTAAGTAAATATGAGTGAGAATAACCAGTCAATACTTGTTGTAGACGATGACAACCAGATGAGATCAGCCCTTAAAGAGGCTGTGAACCGGATGGGATATGAAATAGTCCTCGCGGAGGACCCTGTAGAGGCACTGAAAAAACTTGATGATACCTCTGTATCCATGATCGTAACTGATATGAAGATGCCGAAAATGGACGGCATATCATTTATAAGGGAAGCGAGAAAGAAGACAGGTGATATCCCGATACTGGTCATAACGGGTTTTGCAACAATTGAAAACGCGGTGGATGCGATGAAGGAGGGGGCGTCTGACTACCTGATGAAGCCGTTCTCGTTCGATTCCCTTACAGGGGCAATAGAAACGTTCATGTCGAGTACTGTACGTGAAAAAAGCGAAGTAATAACAGAGAACGATAATATGAAGAACCTTCTGCAGCTTGCGGAAAGTGTGGCCCTTAGCGATATGACAGTGCTCATGCTTGGTGAAAGCGGCACAGGTAAAGAACTGCTTGCAAGATTCATACATAAAACGAGCCGCAGAAATGAAAAACCTCTTATAGCTGTAAATTGCGCTGCCATTCCTGACAACCTCCTTGAGTCTGAGCTCTTCGGCTATGAAAAAGGGGCATTTACCGGTGCAATGGAGAAGAAGATAGGAAAATTTGAGCTGGCCGACGGCGGTACCATACTACTTGATGAAATAGGAGAGATGACACCGACACTGCAGGCAAAACTGCTGAGAGTACTCCAGGAAAGGGAAATAGACAGGGTAGGCGGAAAGCATCCTGTTCCTGTTGACGTAAGAGTCATAGCCACGACCAACAGGGACCTGGAGAAAGAAATAAATGAAGGAAGGTTCAGGGAGGACCTTTATTACCGGTTGAGTGTTTTTCCTCTTCAGCTGCCTCCGTTAAGAGAAAGGCCTGAAGACATAGAGCTGCTTGCAGAACATTTTGCGAGCAAGTTCTCCATAAAATTAAACAAAACGATTTCAGGCTTTACCGTGGACACGATGGAGTTCCTTAAATCAAGACACTGGAGAGGTAATATTCGTGAGTTTGAAAATGCGATTCAAAGAGCGGTGCTTATTGCTAAATCTGAATTAATAGGTATAGATGATTTTATGATTGAAGGAAACCTGGCACAGAGCCCCGTACAGAACGGGAAAATAAAGGACATGGAAATGGACCTCATAATGAAGACTCTTGAAGACACAAACGGCAATAAAACCAAGGCCGCAAAGCTGCTCGGAGTAAGTGTCAGGACTATAAGAAATAAACTGAATGGAGCAGGGAAAAATTTTCCCGTAGTATGAAAAAAATGGTTGTTAAACAAGATGATATGATAGCAGGAAAATTCAACTTTAATAAAAATAATCATAACTATATGATTTTAAATATGAAAAACCGGGCACTATATTTTCTATTTTTCTGGCATGTTTATTGTTAAATAAGCAGTGGAGGAATAATGCCGGGAGGTATAAATAATGGACAAAAACTTTAGAATTCTACATGGAATATTAAATGCTGCCAATAAGAGGCAGAAAGTGATCGCTTCCAATATTGCCAATGCGGACACACCCGGATATAAGGCAAAGGACGTGAAGTTTAATAATCTTCTGGGAAAGGAAATGAAGGTCTTGAAAACAGACCCGAAACACCTGGGCAGTGAAAACCGGAGCGGCAGCGGCAATTTTACTATCGAAGAAACTCCTTCCTGGGGAGACCAGAACAACGTGGAGATCAATATTGAAGTCGCAAAGATGACTGAAAATGCCCTGCTCCATGAATCGGCAATAAAGATATTGAGTTCAAAAATAAAAATGTTTAAAGCTGCTATTAAATAGAGACAAATGAAATTAAATATAAAAATGAGGATACGGGGAGGCAAATATGGATCTTTTTAAGGTCAGCGCATCAGCACTTGAAGCGCACAGGATAAGGATGAATACAATAGCATCCAACATGGCAAATGCCCAGTCAACAAAGTCAGCAGACGGCGGGCCTTATGTGAAGAAGAACGTTATATTTGAAGTGATGCCGATAAAAAGCAGCAATGGTACTAAAGGGCTTGAGGGAGTAAGGGTCTCAGCAGTCGTTCGGGACAACAAGCCGCCTCTTCAAGTGTTTGACCCGGGACATCCTGATGCTGATGAAAAGGGTTATATCAGGATGCCTGATATAAATATTATCGAGGAGATGGTGAATATGATGATGGCCCTGCGCGCATACGAATCAAATGTTAAAGCATTTAATATTTCCAAGAGCATGTACAGGCAGTCTCTTGCAATCGGGAGGTAACAATGTCGGATATACCAATTAACAAGATAGGAAACAATATTGACGTCGGAAATACAGGCCGGAGCAAGGCTGTAAATGAAGAAAAAGAAGGCGCTTTTGATGCTGTCATCAGTGATGCCATGAACAAGGTATCACAGGTCCAGAACGATGTTGATACTGCCGTGAATGAGCTTGCATCAGGCGGCGATATAACGAACGCGGTGCTTGCAATAGAAAAAGCCGATATGACATTTCAGCTGATGGTCGAGGTCAGAAACAAGCTTCTTGACACTTATAAGGAAATCATGAGGATGCAGGTTTAAAAAAACGTGGTTCGTTAACCGTGTACGTTATCCGTTTAACGAATACAAAAATTAATAATTAAAAAAAAGAGACAAAGGACAAAACAATGGCGGGTTTGGAAAAATTATTTGAGAGTTTAGGCGCGTTACCATTAAGCAAGAAGATGTCATTTTTGACGATCATAATAATGAGTATTGTTAGCATGTTTGTTCTGTATACATGGATTGAGAAGTCTGATTACCAGCTGCTCTACTCAAACCTCTCGGTGGATGACTCCGGAAAGATAGTTGCGGAATTAAGTGCGAGCAAAATACCATATCAACTTGCTGCAGGTTCTGTCCTTGTACCGTCAGGTCAGGTTTATGACGTGCGGCTTAAGCTCGCTTCACAGGGGATTCCGTCGGGCGGGGGTGTAGGGTTTGAAATTTTTGATAATACAAATTTTACTACGAGTGAATTCGTCCAGAAGCTTAATTACAGGAGGGCGCTCGAAGGTGAGCTTTCAAGGACCATTAAGTCTCTCAGCGGGATAGAGCAGGCCAGGGTGCACCTGGCAGTTCCCGATAAATCGGTATTTGCATTTTCTGCTGAAAGGGCGCAGGCAACGGCCGCTGTTTTTATATCACTTAATCAGGGGAGGAGGCTGAACAGCAGGGAAGTAGACGGGATAGTCCATCTTGTTGCAAGCAGTGTGGAAGACCTGGGGCCTAATAATATAACAGTATTGGACAGCAGGGGCGAACTTCTTTCAAAGCCCGGTGATGATTCCATGATGAGCCTGAGCAGTACACAGATGGAGTACAGGCAGAGCTTTGAAAATAATTTGTCCACCAAGATCCTTAGTATTCTTGAACCTGTTGTGGGAACAGGCAGGATAAAGGCAAAGGTATCGTCTGATTTTGATTTTACCAGAAGTGAAAGGACGGAAGAGATATATGACCCGGACGGGGTTGTAGTGAGAAGTGAGCAGAAGAGCACCGAGAAATCATCATCAGGAGGAGGTACGAGAGGTATTCCGGGCACTGCATCGAATTTACCCGGAGGCGCTTCTGCCGGGGCGTCGGCTTCAGGTGCCACGTCGCAAAAGCAGGATGAAATGATTAACTATGAAACGAGCAAGACTATAAAACGCACTGTAGAATCTCCGGTTACACTGCAAAGAATTACAGTCGCTATCCTTATTGACGGAATACTCCCTTCACAGAAGGACACAATCGAAAATCCGGACAAATATGTTGTGCATTCTGAAGAGGATGTTAAATTTTATGAAGATATCATCAAAAAAACGATCGGATATTCAGATGACAGAGGGGATGAGATCAGTTTGAGTGTTATGCCGTTTAAAGTGGTTGAACCTGTAGAGATGGGTGAAGTGAAAACAGATATCTGGCCTAAGGTCATTACTGTCCTGAGATACGTTGCACCCGTTGGCGTAGCGCTTCTGTTTTTCCTCCTGGTTCTGAAGCCGCTGATCGGATCGCTATCAAAGGCAACACCGGGAGGACCTGCTGCGGCTGCTGTCGCGGGAGGGGGGCAGGCCCGGATTGAGGAGGAATTGAAACCTAAGGAGATACCGATTGAAAAGCAGGTCATTGAATGGGCGAATAAAAATCCCCAGCAGGCAGCCGGTGTTGTGAAAAACTGGCTGGAGGAAAAATAAATGGCATTGAACGGATATCAGAAGGCGGCAATATTTCTGAGCTCTGTCGGGGAGAACGCGGCAGCACAAATATTAAAGCACCTCGATTCTGATGTGATCGGTAAAGTATCGTCTTATATGGCTAAAGGATCAAAGAGCGAAAGAACTGAAATTGAATCAGTATTTAATGAGGCTTCCAAGATAATAAGCTCAGGAGCTGTTCAGTTTGGCGGTGAGGAATATGTAAAGAAGATACTTAACCAGGGACTTGGAAATGAAGATGCGCAGAAGATACTCGATATGGTTGAAAAAGAAAACCCGCTTGACTCTCTGAAATGGGTCAGTCCAAAGATCCTGTCAAATTTTCTTGTCTCAGAGCATCCCCAGACCATTGCATTGATTTTATGCTTTCTTGAGCCGGACCAGGCAGCAGAGGTCATGATGACTCTTCCTGAGCAGTTAAGGGGCGATGTTGCGATGAGGGTGGCTTCGACAGAAAGGATTCCGGAGAGCGCCCTGGCAGATATAGAAGAGGTCCTGAGAGTTCAGCTGGATGTGGGTAAAGGCAAGGACAGCATGACGTTTCAGGGAACAAAATTAATTGCTGAAATATTAAACCAGTGCGACAGGAGCATGGAGTCGAGTATTCTTGAGTCCATGGAAGAAGAAGACGCTGAAATTGCTAACGCGATAAGAGAGCTTATGCTGGTATTTGATGACCTTGAAAAGATCGATGACAAGGGAATCCAGGGCATACTGAAAGAAGTAAGCACAGATGACCTGTCACTTGCATTAAAGACCGCGACCAGCGGACTGAAAGAGAAGATATTTAATAATATGTCTAAAAGGGCGGTCAAAATACTGCAGGAGGAAATGGAGGTAAAGGGAGCTGTAAAAGTATCTGATGTTGAAAGGGCACAGAGGACAATAGTCTCTGTGGCAAGGAAGCTTGAAGAAGAGGGTACTATTGTTATTGGAGGCAAAGGCAAGGAGGAACTGGTTGAGTAGCAGGATAATAAAAGACTGTGATGCGGCTTCATACAAGATGCCTTCTCTGGAAGAGGTGAAGATATCAGGCGGAAGAATAATTATAGGGAATACCGAAAAGGTCCAGAGGAAGGCATATGAAGAGGGATTTGCGTCCGGAGAAAAGGCAGGTTTTGCGGAAGGGGAGCAAAAGTGCAGATTGATTGAAAAGCGGATGAAGAATATCCTGGATGAGGTGATATTTATCAAGGAAAAGATCGCTGATGAGCTTGAATCGCAGGTTGTCAGCCTTTCAGTCGCAGTTGCAAAAAAAGTGATAATTGAAGAAATTAATACAAATCCTGAGATTATTCTCACAATGGTAAAGAAGTCGTTGAGAAAGATGCATAAAGTCGGAACGATTTCGATAAAGATAAACCCGGCCATCCAGGATTTTTTAACGAAGAATAAATCCGAATTGATCGATATTCACCCGGACATAAAAATTGATGTTGATCCAAACGTGCCGATTACCGGTCCGCATGTTTCCAGCCAGACAGAGGAAGTGATAACGGACATTGATACTTTGTTAAACATCATTGTTGAAGAAATGGAAAATAAAGAAGAGAGCAGCAAAACAGAAAACCGTGATCAGGGAACCGGGGCGCAGGAACAGGAACCCGGGGCACCGACTGAGTAAAAAAATGGCATTAATTGACCTTGAACCATATATTTCGACTGTTAATAAATGTGAGCCTTTCAGGACCTACGGGAAGATAGTGGAGATAACGGGCCTTACCATCAAGGCGACCGGGCTTGATGTGAGTATCGGAGAGGCATGCAGGATTCATATGGGGAATGCTCGCCCTGTTGAAGCAGAGGTGGTTGGATTTAAAGACGGAAAAATTATGCTGATGGCGACCGGAGAGATATCCGGAATAAGACATGGGAGCAGGGTGGAGCCGCGCGGAAAAAATATTTCATTAAAGGTGAGTGAGGAGCTTATAGGAAGGGTCGTTGACCACGCAGGCAATCCGATAGATGGAAATGGCCCCATAGGGGGTGTTGATTATCCTTTTTTTGCGTCATCACCGAATCCGCTGAAAAGACAGAGGATAACCGAACCTATTGACATTGGGATAAGGTCAATAAATGGACTGCTAACGTGTGGTAAAGGGCAGAGGGTCGGTATTATGGCAGGCTCCGGAGTTGGCAAGAGTGTATTGCTCAGCATGATAGCAAAGTTCTCGGAGGCTTCTGTCAATGTGATTGCATTGATCGGAGAGAGAAGCCGTGAGGTGAGAGAGTTTGTTGAAAAAAATCTCGGAGAAGAAGGTCTTAAGAAATCAATAGTGGTTGTATCCACATCAGAGCAGCCGCCGCTTGCAAAAGTAAGAGGTGCTTTTGCCGCAACTGCTATTGCCGAGTATTTCAGAAATCAGGGTGGAAATGTACTGCTCCTGTTTGATTCCCTTACCAGGGTTGCCATGGCACAGAGAGAGATAGGCCTTGCTGTGGGTGAACCTCCCACTACAAGGGGATATACTCCTTCTGTATTTGCCCTTCTGCCGAAACTTCTTGAAAGAGTCGGGACATGTGAAAATGCCGGAAGTATAACAGGGCTTTATACTGTTCTTGTAGAAGGCGATGACATGATGGAGCCTGTTGCCGATATGTCAAGGGCTGTTCTTGACGGGCATATTGTTCTCACAAGGGACCTTGCCATGGAGAACCATTATCCGTCGATAGACATACTCCAGTCCATAAGCAGGATCATGCCGCATGTAATTGAAGAGAAACATAAAAAGTATGCGGCAAGGTTTGTCGAAGTACTGTCAACTTACAGGAAATTTGAAGACATGATAAACCTCGGGGCGTATAAGAGCGGATCGAATCCGAAGGTCGATTTTTCAATAAGAATTATTGACATGTTAAATAGTTATCTCAGGCAGGACACTAACGAGATGATTGACTATGCGGACGCCCTGCAGAGTCTCTTCTTTATATTTGATGAGGCTGAAAAGGCAAATGCGTAAGAGTCGGACAATATCAAAGATACTGAAATTAAAACAGAATAAGAAGAGAGAAGTTGAAATTGAAGTCAAGAAAGCGAATGACAGGTTTGATGAAGAAGAGGCAAGGCTGAATTCGATGAAAAATGATTACAAAGAAAACCGTGAGTCATTAAATGATGCCAGAAATATGGACGCAAGGAATATAGATTCATTATATAGCTTTTTCACACGTCTGAATGAAAGTATAGATCAACAGAAAGACGTCTGCTCTGAAAAGCAGAATGAACTGACGGCAGTGAAAGACACCCTGATAGATGCGCATAAGGATGAAAAGATGTTTGAAATAATGAATGACAAAGCTCTTGTGAAAGAGAAAAAAGAAAGGGAAAAATCGGAACAGGACGAAGCTGACTTTTTTGCTGTTTCGAGGAAATTAAGATGAATAAAATACTATTTCTGCAAAACAAGGAATTGTTAAATGCCTCTCCCTGGAAAATAATTGCCATGGAAGGTTTAATGATATTTATAATATGCCTGATGATTTCTGTTTCCGGTGCATATGCAGAGGACGACGTTGTAAGCCTTGTAGAACAGCAGAGAGTTGAGCTTGAGAAAAAAGAAGAGGTAATTAAAATAGAGATGGCCAGGCTTAAGACATTAAAAGATGAAATAAACCTGGACATTGAAAAATACACTGAACTTCTAAAACAGATAGACAAATCCCTGGAGAAGGCGCAGGAGACAGGGAACAAGAGATTAAAGCACGTTGCCAAGGCATATGAGGCAATGCAGCCTGAAGATGCGGCAACGAGACTTGCCGGGCTCGACAGAAAAACAGCAGTCCAGATACTCCTTAAAATGAACAGCAAAAAAGCCGGCATGGTGATAGGTAATATGGAGGCGAAAAAGGCAACGACCCTTACAAAGGATATTGCCAGGCTGAAAAAATAGCCTTCTGCCTATCAACAATTCTTAAGCATCAGTTAATCCCTCAATAGTATTAAGACGCCCCATCTATTTCATGTTTTTACAGTGATCATTCCAGTAGGAAAACTTTTTCCCAACAGGGAAAGAATTTTCCCAATTCCTGCCTTGAAAGAGTATCACAAAATAGAATTTAACCAATAAAATAAAGACTTAACCCTCTTTCGTGAAACTGGCATGCCTCTTGCATTCTAGATCAGCATGAACATCTCATTACAGAATATGCTGGCACTCAACAACATCCGTCAGCAGGACCCGAAAGCGGACATCAATTATCACAGTAATATTAATTTTGATAAAGTGACGTTTAATTCATTAATTAATGAGTTCAGACCTGAACCTTCCGCAATAGCAGCAGAACGGCGTAATTACCATTCAGATATAAATGATCAGAGGTATTCCCACAGGGCAGACGAGAACAGCAGAAGACAGGAACATCGCGAAAGAGAGAATAGGATAGATGACCACAGATTTGAGAGCAGGCCTGATGAAATAAGCAGTAAGCATGAAGAACCAGAGGTAACTGCTAAGACTGACGGTCAGGAATATGCAAACGGGTCCCGGGAAATGAACAGGGGTGAAGACCAGTCGGAACAATACAGAGAAAAGAATGATCAGACAAGCGGCAGCGGAACAGTTGTGACAGAAAATAATGCTGCTCAGTCAGAAGATACAGAGGCAAATCAGGACAAAGGCGTTAAGGCAGGAGCATTTTTGTATGCCATGGCAAGCAGCTTTGCTGAAAAATTAAACAATAATACTCAGACATCAGGCAGCGAAGTAAAAGTGCAGGCACATGGCAAAGGCGCTGAAAACGGTATGAAGACAGGAGCCCTGTTATTTGATATGGCTGAAGGGCTGGCAAATGCGAGTAACGAAGGAGTTGTTCAGGCAGAGAATGGTGTAAAGGCAGAAAATGGTTTAAAGGCCGGTATTCTGCTTAGAGAGCTAATGAAGAACAATAATCCGGGAACTATGGAAGCCCCAAAGACTCAGGTAAAAGAGAATGAAGGCACGGAAGTTCTTAATAATGATCATGCAAAATCGGAGAAGGGATTAAAGTTGGGCTCATTGTTATTTGACAAGGCAAATAACAATGTAAATGAAAAGACTGCTGCTGAGAATTTGATCAACTCTCAGGTAAAAGCGGCAGTTGACCTTAAAGGCGCTGGAAAAGATCTCTCTAAACATTTAAATAAGAACAGTGACATAAAGCAGAACATTGTAAGTGAATTCAAGGTACAGGGAGAAACAGCACCGGATTTTCTTGATGAGAATAATAATGCCAGGGCATTGAGCGGCAGAGCAGTGTCCGGATTTGCAGAAAACCTGAACCGTCAGGGCGGGCCCAAAAATATTTCAGACAGTTCACCAAAAACAGTCCGCGTCAATACCGAAAGCAATAATAACAGCCTGTCGGCCAGCTCCAGTGCTGCACATGAAAGCGGAAAAATAAGCGAAGGTCTGCAGTCCGCCAGAGCGGTAAGGCCCGCGGCTTTTCAGGAAATTACCGAAAAGATCATTTATGTAATGAAAGGCAGCAACAGGATAGGGGTAACCATTGAAAGTGAGGCCTTCGGGAAACTCAATATGAATATCAGTATGAACAAGGGAATGTTGAATATTCATATTAATGCTGTTGACAGCGCAACAAGAGAAATCGTCGAAAACAATATCAATAATATCATTGAATCTCTCTCGAAAAGTGGTGTAAGCGTAGGCGGATTTTAAGTCGGATTAAAAAATCACAGAAACAGTGAAGGTAATGGAAACGGAAATGGTAACGGAAAAAGAAATGAAGCCGCCGTTGAAAAAGTACAGGAGAATGAATACTTGAAGGCCGGCGCGTATGT
>SDBV01009544.1_pt1 | contig 12883 bp, 14 predicted proteins | sample 2277081 | NCBI WGS metagenome assembly SDBV01 (sample SAMN10402039, study PRJNA504765) | marine sediment metagenome | isolation source: marine sediment core GS10_PC15, 223 cmbsf | place: Arctic Ocean: Southern Knipovich Ridge | collected 2010
ATGTAATATGAATTAAATTACTGATACGTGGGTTAGAGCTGAACTGCATACTAATTGTTAAGCCAGGTTTCACTTGAAAGCCGGGACGCAGCAGAGTATTTTAATAAAAATGAAAACGGATCCGGCGTTTGTCCATGTGAATTTAATTGCAAAAGACTGGAAAAGACTCGCCAGATTTTATATAGACGTCTTCGGGTGCGAACCTGTCCCCCCCGAACGATCGCTCTCCGGCAAATGGCTGGAGGACGCGACAGGTATAAAAAATGCCGAAATAAAAGGAGCACATCTAAAACTGCCTGGGTTTAAGGATAACTCCCCTACGCTGGAGATATTTCAGTACAATTCTTCACCTGCCGGTGTCAGTAAAGCAATAAATGACCACGGATTCGGGCACATTGCCTTTTATGTCAAGGATGTGAAGGCTGCTTTTAAGAAGCTGCTGCAACATGGCGGTGGTAAGTTAGGTGAAATAGTTGTAAAGGAAATTCCTGATGCCGGGATTGTCACGTTTGTGTACGCGAAGGATCCGGAGGGAAATGTCATAGAGCTGCAAAATTGGGAAAAACATAAAACCTGATATTATACAGGGATGCAGGGATACATACCATTTTTGAACCCTGAGCTCCGAGGGCTGAAAAAGGTATTTTTGACCTTAAAATTTCATTTATTGACGTTAAGGGGAGATAATTTGATTTATTCCCTTTCGTTTTCATCCGGAATGTCCGGCCCTGACACGGCCCGGACTCCAGCCGAAGCTACCAAGATCGACGTATTCTTCCCTGTCGAATTGTATCCCCTCTCTCATCAGCAAAGCCATTTGTTCCTCATAGCCGCCCCCGTGCGGCAGGGATATTTTTCCCAGACGGTTGATCACCCGGTGCCATGGCAGACCGTGCTTTGATGATGAGGAGTGCAATATCCAGGCAACCTGCCGTGCTGCTCTCCTGTTTCCCGACAGCATGGCGATCTGCCCGTAAGTAGCGACCCTGCCCGCGGGTATAGAGGCTATTACACTTTTTACTCGTGACGAGAAAAAATCCATGAGCGCCTCTCTTCTAATTTAACTCTTCTGTTATTCTACCATATCAGGTGTTGTCTGTCTATGCCCCGGTTCTATTCAGTAACCCGGACTGTACAGAAGCATCACTATCATGATACCGTCGAAGTCATTTTTACTAAAACCCTGCATTATTTCCTCGATATCTTCACGGCTTTTTGCAGCCCGGGGGAAATCGAGATCGGCAGAATCTTTGAGATAAGCGGCAACTTCCCTTGCAAACTTTTCCTGGGATTGTGTTATTTTAGGCTGGTTTTTATCGTACAGCCCATGCATAATTCCAAGAAACCCTATCCTGGGTCTTCTTTTCCTGATCATTTTTTGCTCCGTACTGATATTTTTTCAACCCTACACAGAAATATATATTATGTCAAAGTTAAAACAATGTCACACAAATAATGTCACATTGCAGCATCGGACTTTCAGGTGAGATGCATATCAATGTATATGTAAAAGCTTATCGGAAATTGCTTGACAGGTTTCAATATGTGGTATATATAAGGTAAATTCACTTCACCTAACAGAGGATTAAATTTTCATTTCGATGAGGAGACGCAGCCGGGTTTAAGTTCTTGAACTTTTACATTACCCGGGGTTTTCAGGAAAGGAGATGGTGCTTTATAAGTGTTTAGCGTAGTCCGGGGCTTTAAGCGGGCGGTTCTGAAAAACGCCCGGTAAGTATAAAAACTAAATAATGGAGGTTGTTATGAAAAACAGATCGATTTTTTGTGTGACGCTTATTATCCTGTTATGCTTTGGCGCTGCGGCTCTTTTTGCTGCGAGGGACAAGCCGGCGGAAGGTGAGCTCGAGCTTACCGAAATCGTCTTACAGTTTCAGCCGAACACGCTCTTTGCCGTACAGAGTGTTGCGCTGGAAAAGGGATGGTTCGAGGAAGCCGGGTTTGAAAAGGTCATTATCAAGAATTTCACCTCTGGAAACCTGGCAGGTGAGGCATTGATCGCCGGGGAGCTTTCAATGTGGGTCCCGGGCAATATGCCTGTTATCAGCATGAGGCACAACGGTGTACCGATCGTTGTAACGGGTATGCTCAACGTCTGCCCGGCCGAATACCTGATGGTTCGCAACGATGCCGGTGTAAGCAAACCGGAAGACCTGTACGATATATCTATCGGCCTGATGGTAGGCTCGACGGCCCAGGGTGTTCTCTGGAACCTTGTTAATAAATATGGGCTGGACAACGAACGTCTGAATGTCGTGAATCTGGCGCCGCCCGAGCAGATCACAGCGCTCAGGAACAATGAGATCCAGGCATTGCTTGTATGGCCTCCGGCGGCATACAAGGTGAAAGACATCGCCACCTACATGTTCGACAGCAAGGATTTATCGCACACCAACGTCCCCATGGTTTTCGCCGAGAGTTTTATCAAAAAGTATCCGAACACTGCCAGAGCGCTTATGGAAGTTCTCTACAGAGGCCAGGACTGGGTCGCTGACCAGTCGAACTGGGACGAGGCAAAAAAAATCCACGCCAAAAGGTCAGAGCAGCCGCTGGAGCTGGTGGAGGAGATGTGGCTCGATTACTGGAACCCAAAACAGCCTAATGGTCACCTTGACCAGGATTTCGTTGATGATTTCAGGGGATACACCGCTTTCCAGAAAGCGACCGGGCGTATACAGGAGCCCATTTCGGATATTCTCGAGTACACCTACACAGGTATTCTCGAAGAAATCAGACCGTCGTATGTCAAAGTAAAGGGGCTGTGGACGCCCTGACCCGGGCAAGCCGGATCTTTGCAACGTCGGGGGACCCGACAACTTCGGGTTCCCCGACGTTGTCAGGCTTGCCCGACTTTATAGAATGGTTTCTTGCAAACTAAAGTTTGTAGTAAACTAAAGTTTGTTGCAAATTAAAGATTGTGCTAAAAAAGCAGGAAAATTGGTATTTAAGGTACAAAAGAGCATTTCATTCGTGACTGCATTGGTCCCCCTGCTGCCTGACAGATTAGAGGAATTGTGTTCAGGGGGAACGGTGCATACCGTTTGACCTATTATCCGAGATGATGCAGGATGTGTAATCATGGTTACAGATGATGCCAGGGGAAAGGTCGTTGTACGCAACGTAACCAAACAGTTCGACATCGAGAACCCGGACCAGGGTCTCGCCATAAAGAATGTCAACTTCACGGTACAGCCCAATGAGTTCATGACCATTGTCGGCCGCAGCGGGTGCGGGAAATCGACCATGCTCAACATCATAGCGGGTCTCTTGAATCCCACGGAGGGGGAGGTGCTGATACATGGAAAGCGTGTAACCGAGCCGGGATTGGACAGGGGAATGGTTTTCCAGGACGCGAGCCTTTTTCCATGGCTGAGGGCTATTGAAAATATCGAGTTCGGCCCGCGAAATATCGGTAAACCCAGGGATGAGAGACGGGCGCTTGCCCAGGATCTCATCAAGCTTGTGGGCCTTGAGGGTTTCGAGAACAAGTACCCGAGGGAGCTGTCGGGCGGAATGCAGCAGCGTGTTGCCATAGCCCGTGCTATGGCCATGGACCCCGAAATCCTGCTCATGGATGAGCCTTTTGGTTCCCTGGACCAGCTGACCCGTGAAGACATGCAGCGGGAACTGCTGCGCATATGGGAAACCAGCAGAAAAACAGTTATTTTCGTGACGCACAGCATTTTGGAGGCCATATATCTCTCAGACCGTATTCTTGTTTTTTGTCCGCATCCGGGTAATGTGCGGAAAGAGTTCACGATAGATCTGCCCAGGCCGCGTCAGAAGTCCTCAACAGAGTACATGGCCTATTATGAGGAGATATATGAGAATATATCCTGACAGATGGATTCCTAATGCGGACAAACCGCATTCTTTATTAAAAGAATTTTCTTGTCAAAAAAGCAAGAAAATTGTCATTAAGGTACCAGGGAGATAAGCAAAGCGAGACATGGCTGCCACGATATCAGGGCTTGATAGGGACAAAAAGGGGTTGCAGTTGTCCGATCGCTGGATCCGGATCATAACAATCATTGCGATTATCGGTATCTGGGAGCTCATTACCCGGAGCGGTCTCATCCAACCTGTGCATCTGCCGAGCCCCACGAGGGTGCTTTCAACGTTTTTTTACATCATGCGTGAGGGGTACCCGCAGGACATCACTATACTGAAGCATGTCAAGGCCACTGTTTGGCGAATTATTCAGGGCTACCTTCTGGCCACGGTGACAGCCATACCCCTGGGCCTTATCATCGGGAACCGTTTTCTACTGGAGCGCGCTGCAAATCCCGTTATAACCTTCGCCCGGTCCATTGCCACGATCAGTCTTCTGCCGCTCGCAATTGCCTGGTTCGGCGTAGGCGAACTGTCGAGTATTCTTCTCATCATGTACGGGGCCTTCTGGGCCATTCTTACAAATACTATACAGGGCGTGAAGCTGGTCGACGTCAACTTTATCAATGTGGGCAGGATGTTCGGTGCAACGCGCAGGCATATCTTTTTCCGTGTGGTGCTCCCGGCCACCCTTCCGCGGATATTTGCAGGGATGAAAATAGGTCTCGGTGTCGCCTTTATGGTTATTATTGCAGCCGAGCTGATTGGTACCGTTACAGGTCTGGGCGCCCTTATACAGCAGGCAAGACTGTACTACAGAACAGACATAACAATAGTGGGTATGATTTTTATCGGCTTCTTCGGTCTCATTATTTCTATTGGACTTGATAGGCTCGAGCGGGTTATGATTCCCTGGGCCGTAGGTCTCGAAGAGGTGAAGCGATGAATCACCGCGTTTTCAGACGCACGCTTTGGGCGTCGTGGCTTGGTTTTATCAGCATCATCGTGTTGTGGCAGATCGTCGCTATGCTTGGAATCCGGGACCCGCTGGTGTTTCCCGGGCCTCTCATGGTGATAAAGGCCGCCGTCAAGAATGTACCCCTCACCCGCCTGCTCGAGCATATAGGAATCAGCCTCCTGCGTGTCATCATGGGTTTTTCACTGGGTGCGGCTGTCGGTATCACGGCAGGCATTGTCTCCGGGTGGTATAGAAAGCTGGGCGCTGTACTTCGAACACCGATCAATATACTGCGGCCTATTCCACCGCTCGCCTGGATACCGCTTGCCATAATATGGCTCGGTCTGGGAGAATCATCAAAGGTGATGATAATATTTCTCGGCGCATTCTTTCCCATATTTACGAATACCTTCAGGGGAATGGTCACCACGGATCCCGACATCATACGGGCTGCGCAAGTACTGGGAGTTAAGAAGAACAGACTGCTGTTCAAGGTAATCTTCCCCTCCACCCTTCCCGATATTGCTACGGGGTTCCGTGTCGGTTGGAGCTACAGTTTCGGTCTGGTAGTTGCGGCAGAGCTCATCGCTGCCAACAGTGGTCTCGGGTATATGATCATGCACGCGCGGGAATTGAGTATGATCGCAGTCATTATGTATGGGGTCATTATCATCGGAATCATCAACCTTGTGACGGATTATATTATTCAAGAGGTAATTCTGAAACGAAAACTTCGTTGGCACTATATTTCAACTGCAAATTGACGGGCTGTGTTAATAATGGATATATTATGCCATGTACCGATATTCTTCACCGAAAAACAGATGACAGCCTGAGTATAACACAATATATAATGGTCATGAAACCGTAACCTGGAAGGGATATAGAAAGGAAAACACAGGTGAGCATTGCAAAGTCGGCGTTAAAGGGAGTTACCTATTACGATAAAACGAAGTCTGCCGGTGGGTACACACTGTTTAGCACCTACAACTACGATGTGTGGCTCATAGATATGGAGGGGAACATCGTCAACAGGTGGCGCATGCCTTACTCTCCCGGCTCTCATCAATGGCTGCGTCCAACCGGCAACATGATCCACGCCGGGATGATAAAAAGTCATGAAGAAATGGGACTGCCTATCGAAATGACGGCGATCGGCGGTGTGCTCGTTGAAGTGGATTGGGACTCGAATCTCACCTGGAAGGCCATGGCCCCCTATTCAAACCACGATATACGACCCATGGACAACGGGCATGTTATGTATCACTCCTATAACCCTGAAGGAATTCTTCCGGATGATCTGGCGCAAAAGATGAAGGGCGGTCTTGCGGGCACCGAGTTCGAGGGTCAGGTGTGGGGGGACATGGTGCACGAGCTCGACCGTGACGGAAAGGTTGTCTGGGAGTGGAAGGCTTTCGAGCATCTGGATCCTGTGCTCGATTGTTCCTGCATGCTCGAGAAACGTTCCCTCTGGCCCTATATAAATTCTCTCTGGATCTGCGAGGACGGTAATGTTTTGATGAGCCTGCGTGCCGCCAATGAAGTTATCAGGGTGGATTACAAGACCGGCAGGATCATTGCCAGGTACGGGAAGGGTAAGATCTTTCATCAGCACGATGCGCGGGAGCTTGACAACGGGAACATAATGATACTCGACAACGGCAATCATCGTCCGGTTTACGGACCAAACTATTCGAGGGTGATCGAGATCGATCCGGATACCGACGAAATCGTCTGGGAATACAAAGCCGATTACCCGTCCGATTTTTATTCACCCGTGTGTGCGGGCGCGGAGCGAATGCCGAACGGAAACACAGTAATCTGCGATTCATGGACCGGGAGGATATTCGAGGTGACAGGCGAGGGTGAGCTGGTGTGGGAGTATATCAGCCCCTTTATCGGGTACCAGGTGGGGATGGAGACAACCATGATGTGGCGGGCGCACCGCTATCTCCCCGATTTCCCCGGTCTGAAAGGCAAGGATCTTGACCCGAAGAGGTTTTCCCGTGAAAACAGGATGTTCGGTCCCGATTCATTTGTAAAGGAATTCGTTCCCTCGATATTTTAATATACCGGTAGTTTGTATTGAAAGCATGCGGTTTTAATGAAGTCACAAACATAAAACAAAGCATGACATAAAGGAGAATGCCGCATGAGTTTTGCGCGGACACGTATAAAAGGGCTTGCGTTCTGTGATTCGAGAACAGCATTTCACGGTCTCACACTGTTCACCCCGGTTGAAGGAAAAGGGGTATTGCTTATCGACCTGCTGGGTAAATTGGTCCACAGCTGGGAACTTTCATATGGTGCGGCCGCGCCCGCCCAGCTGCTCCCAAACGGAAATATTTTGTACGGGGCAAAACCCGATGACGCTGACCTCCCTGATCTCGAGGGAACGGGAGGCATTATTCAGGAACGGAACCTTGATGGAGATGTGGTCTGGCAGTACCGTGACCGGACTCTTCATCATGCGCCTTTCAGGATGAAAAACGGAAACACTCTCCTCATGAAGTGGGTCAAGGTTCCGAAGGGAGTCGCCGCGCGGGTGAAGGGGGGTGAAACCGGGACCGGGTCCGAAGGCGTCATGTGGGGCGATGCCATACAGGAGATCCGCTCAGACGGAACAGTTGTGTGGGAGTGGATTGCCCACGAAAAGATGGAGCCGGAAGAGTTTCATCGCTGTCCCCTCTGCCCCCGGGATACGTGGATGCACGGCAATGCCTGTGTCGAGCTGCCAAACGGGAACATCCTGGCCAGTTTTGCAAAGATCAACACCGTTGCAATCATCGAAAAAAAGAGCGGAGAAATCCTGTGGTACTGGGGCACGGGCGGTGAGCTCGCGCATCAGCACTCACCCGATTTACTCGAGAATGGGAACATACTTATATATGACAATGGCTTTCATCCCCAGGGTCTTGCCCTGAACTTCTCCCGGGTGGTTGAAGTAAACTGGAAGAAGAGCGAGATGGTCTGGTCCTATGAAGGGCCCCAGGGCGGTACCCTGAAGATGCTCTTCTGGTCATCCATGTATTCAAACTGTCAGAGGCTTCCCAACGGGAATACTCTTGTCTGCGAAGGCATGACCGGCAGGATATTCGAGGTCACCGCGTATCAAAACATCGTATGGGAGTATGTAAATGCTTTTCCGGGGCCCGAACAACCGGTATCACCGGCCGAGTCAAGAAGTTACCCTGTTTACGGCGCCTATAGATACGGGCATGATTATCCGGGTCTTTCAGATTTTAAACTGTAGAGAGGTGATTTATCAAGCCGGTAAAACACATCCGGCAGGCGCTGGTGGTGCGATACAACGGCGGAGTAAAGTATGAAAAACGTGATTCTCATAACGATCGATACACTGCGGCGGGACGTGCTCGGCTGCTACGGAAACCGGCCAACCCTGACCCCGTTCATGGATTCTATTCAAGAGAAGTGTCTCAGATTCGAAAAGGCATATGCAACAGGGCCCTATACACAGGCTTCGTTTCCGGGTATCCTGACTTCGACATACTATCTGGAGTATGGACGGCAGATGATGCTCCCTTCCGGGAAGACTCTGATTTCTGAGGCAGTGAAAAAAGAGGGGGTCATTACTGCGGCATTTCATTCAAACCCCTATCTGAGCGAAGACTTCGGCTGGAACAGGGGGTGGGACATTTTCTATGACTCAATTGATGATGATGTTCCGGATCTCTATCCCTTCATACGGGGGAAGCAAATAAACAAAAAGGTCGAGACATGGCTTTCCGGCAATATCAGAGACGATATGGATAGATCGTTTTTTCTATGGGTGCATTACATGGATGTACATGAACCCTATGTGGCTGAAGAGGAGTTTATCAATGTTGTTGATGCAAATTTGAAACTCGAAAAAGAGGAGATGTTCGGGCTGTTCAGAGAGGTTATTCTGAAACGCGACATTTCCGATAAAGAGAATGTGGGACTGTTAAAAAAACTGTACAGCGCCAAGGTCCTGGAAGTGGACAGCTGTATGAGGGAGCTTTTTCATATATTCGACCTGGCCGGTGTTCTCGATAAATCGGTTATCTTCTTCGCTTCCGATCACGGCGATGAGTTCGGAGAGCACGGGGGGCTTTCCCACGACGGGAAGATGTATACTGAACTTGTCGGTGTTCCTCTCTTTATATACGACCCGGGCAGATCAAGTGGTGAGGTTTATACGAAGCCTGTCAGCAATATTAATATATCTCCAACTATCGCACATCTTTTCGGATCAGAGAAGGTGAAAGGGTTCAAGGGCAGCTCACTTTTGCCGATCGAAGAGTTCCGAGCCCCCAGCTGCTTTGGAGAAGCTATCAACAAACGGGGCCACAGGGAAAAAAAGGAGGACAACCCCATATATTACTGTCTGCGTGATAACCGGAAAATCATCTTTGATAAGGGGGCGGATTCGTGGGAGCTGTATGATATTGAGGATGATCCCGGGGAGAAGAGAAACTGTTTCGATGGGGACAAAAGAGCAGGGGGCCTAAAACAGGAATTAGAAAGCTTGCTGCAAAACAGGCAGCTCACATAATATGTTTTTCGGAGGGAAACGATGCTTGATGATAAGAGAATTGAAGAGCTGAACGGGAAGATTGAAAAATCAAAGGATGTCTTCAGACAGGCTTTTGAGCGCTTTGCGAAAGAGGAGACCCGTCTTATCTGGTCAGGAGGCAAGGACAGCACACTCACGCTGTGGATATGCCGGCAGTACTGCCTGGAAAATGGGTTGGATCTGCCCGGGGCGTTCACCATTGATGAGGGCGATGCCTTTGAAGAGATAGATAAAATACTGCATCAATACAGCAAAGAGTGGGATGTAGCGCTTGATTGGGGCAAGAACGACGATGTCCTGAAGGCTGCAGGGAACAAGCTCAACGCAGACGTCAATGTTGCGGACCTGAACGAGCGGAACCAGGCGGAGATCAAACGGATCGGTTTTGAGCTTGAAAGGTTCCCCTTTGAGGCAGAATCCTATGTCGGGAACCATCTGATGAAAACCGTTGTATTCAATACTTATATCGAAGACAATGGCGTCAAAGCTGTTTTTCAGGGGCTGCGCTGGGATGAACAGCCTGCAAGAAAAAACGACGAGTATGTGGAAGGTGCCGCCGAGGCGCATCTGGTGCCTGCACACACCCGGTACCGCCCTATCCTGCACTTCACCGAACGGGATATCTGGGACACAACACTCCACTTTGACATTCCCTACTGCCCTCTGTACAGGCAGGGGTATCGGTCACTGGGTGCGAAGACAACGAGCCTGAAGATGTCAGATCAGCCGGCCTGGGACCAGGACCTGGAAAACACGGTAGAGCGGGCAGGAAGGCGTCAGGACAAAGAAAAAACCATGGAACGATTGAGAAAGCTTGGTTATATGTAAGCTGCTTTACGAAAAGGCTATGCCTTTGAAAATCTTTTGGCTTGTAAAAAATCCACCTGCTTTGCAGGTGGATTTTTACCATTATATAATTAACCGTTACCATGTGTCATGAGGAGGATTAAGATGCGTCGTGCTGTTGTTTTGGGTGTTTCCGGTTTAAACCAGGACCTGGTCGGTAACTGGATCGATAAATTACCCGTTTTTAAAAAAATGAGAAAGGACGGGGCATGGGGGCGGCTTGTCAGCACAATCCCTCCATCGTCGCCTCATGCCTGGGTAAGTTCCCTGTCCGGGAGGAATCCCGGGGCTTTCGGCGTGTGGGGGGAGCGGTACCGTTCGGATTATTCTTATACTTTACAGAAAAAGGTTGATTCCGGGACTATTGACGATCGGGTCCGGCCTCTTTATCGTATTCTATCACGGCTCGGTCAGAGGGTTGGAACGGTGAACCTGCCCTGGACGCATCCGGAGCCGGAAATACCGGGCGGTATCTGTATAGGCGAGCGTGCGGCAGGGGGCCGGGGGGAGCCCGGCACGTGGTTCCGGGAGTTTGCCGGAGATATAAAAAAAGTCATTGGTGAGCATATTCACGATGCTCCTTTGTCCGGTGATCGGCGATCCCTTCTTGATAAAAAGTCGATGCTGAGAAATATAAAGAGTATGGATGAGCAGCGGTTTACACTGGTGAAGTATCTGGTCGAGGAAAAACTGTGCGACGCCGTGATGGCAGTGATTGACGGTATGGAGGCGGTCTCTCACCTGTACCTGCGGGATGCTGACAACAATCATCGATTCCATGATCCGGGATCGAAGGAATTGGAGACCCTTTACGAGTACTACAGGTTCATCGATGATCGGGTGGGTGAAATCAGGGATACACTCGACGATGACACCGTGCTCTGCGTTTACAGTGTTTCGGCAGTGCTGCGGCTTGACGGGATCATCAATATGAATGAGTGGCTCATAGAAAAAGGGTATCTATGCGTGAAAGAGTACCCCATGGGGCCGGCACCTATTGAGGAAGTGGATGTTGACTGGTCAGCTACAAAGGCATGGGCAATGGGTGGGACCGGTCAGATCCATGTTAATCTGAAGGGTAGAGAAAAAGATGGTGTTGTGGGGCCTGACGAGTATACTTCGTTACTCGAGCAGCTGAAAAAGGATATCGAGGGGATAACCGTGATGAAGGGGCAGCCCCTGTCCGTTGAAGTTTTCCGGGGGGATGCACTCTATTACGGTGATTTCGCTAAATATGGTCCCGATATGCTGGTACATATTGATGAGGGAAGGTGGAGGACCGATCAGCGAGTGGGATTTGGTGCCGGGAAAATCATCAATACAGAATGCGTGGAGGAGGAAATCACAGAAGGTTGTGGACGGTTCGGGTACCTGAGCATTGCAGGTTCTGATTTTCCTGCGGCCGGCGAGGTGGAGCCTGTTTCTTTGCTTGATATCGCACCGACTGTAATCGATATCATGAATCTGCGTGCGCCGTATAATACCATTGACTATGAAATGGAAGGGTATTCATTGCTCCTGGCGTTACGGGATTCGGCAGAAGAGAAAAAGACCGCAGAGGCTGCGGATAAGGAGACAAGGGAGGAGAAGATCCGATCAAGGCTTAAAGCGCTCGGATACTAGAAGACCATGTACGATTTCAGAAAAATACTGCCTTTTCTCATCGTGATTCCTCTTGCCGCAACGGTGCGTGGTTTCGCCGGACTGGGTTCGGGTATCATTACCATGACCACTTTCTCCCTGCTGGATGCCAATCTTGAGCGGGTATCCGTTGTCCTGAATATAGTCTTCACGGTCAACACAGTCATACTGCTGTACCTCTCTTCAAGACGCACAAAGATTGTTTGGCGCCGTGTGCTGTTTGTAAGCGTCGGGACGACGATCGGTATACCCGCGGGTTATCAGTTTATACTCAGGTATCATCAACTGCCGCTTTTCAAGTTTTTTCTCGGAATCATCATAATCTTCGGTTCGGTATACTTCTTCTTTCCATTTCGTTTCAGGAGGAAAATACACCCATCTTTTGGTATACTGTTCGGTGCAATAAGCGGGTTCATCGCGGGTGCCTTCATGTCCGGGGGGCCGCCGCTTTCCCTCTACCTCTACTCTCAGATGGATGACCCCCGGGATATGAAAGGTGTCCTTCAGGCGACATTTATTATTTCAAGCATCGTCAGGCTTGTTACTGTGGGAGTCGGCAAGGAAGGTTTTACGGCGGATGTACTCCTGACTGCCCTCGTGGTAATGCTTCCGGCCGCCGTACTGCTTTATATAGGCCACCGCGTATCGGAAAACCTCGACATGAACCTGTTCAGGAAATTAATATACGGTTTGCTGGGTTGCTTCGGAGTGGTTATTGCCGTAAACGGTATTGCAACATACTTTTCCGGCTCTTGACAGGGCATGTTCGTTTATACTGGTATACCGGGATCAATATATCTACGGTTTGAGTTGTCAAATATCATCGGAGGTTTCGTTAAAATGGGTCAGGAAAAGACAGGTGTCGGTATTATCGGAACAGGGAGACGAGGCTATGATCTTGGTATGTGTATCATCGATCTGAGCGACAGAACAAAACTCGAGATCAGGGCCCTAAACAACCGGACACGGGTCAGGATGGAGGAAGCAAGAGACGCATTTCTGTCAAAGTATGCCGAAAAGGGAGGTTCCCC
>SDBV01009546.1_pt1 | contig 12880 bp, 13 predicted proteins | sample 2277081 | NCBI WGS metagenome assembly SDBV01 (sample SAMN10402039, study PRJNA504765) | marine sediment metagenome | isolation source: marine sediment core GS10_PC15, 223 cmbsf | place: Arctic Ocean: Southern Knipovich Ridge | collected 2010
AATGGTTAAGGAGAATGAAATATCATGAAAAAAGTTCTAAAAACGCTTGGAATCATCTTCGCAGTGCTGGCCGTTATTCTCGTCGTCGCTTACTACGCAGTTTTGAAGCCCAGGCCGCTGGCGGCGCCAAAGACAGTTAGCGATCTATCTGAATTAGAAATGTATTTGGAGGATTTAGCAGGATACAATGCTGATTCACCCCCATGCCTGTCTCTGGTCGTTGTCAAAGACGGGAAGACGGTCTATCAAAAAGGTTTCGGTCTGGCCGATGGCCCTCGAGACATTAAGGCCACAGCAAAAACGGTGTACAACCAATGGTCGATGACCAAGGTCTTCACGGCCGTCGCCATACTCCAACTGAAGGAACAAGGGCTGCTCGATTTAGACGACCCGGTCAAGGATCATCTCTCATTTTTTAAGGTAAAATATCCCTCGAAGGATAGCGAAGTCATCACGATCCGCCACCTTCTAACTCATAGCTCCGGCCTTCCCGACAATGTACCGGCAATTATCGGCTGGATCCATTACGACGGCGACGAGGACTGGAACCAGACCGAGTTAATCAAGGAGAAACTACCTGACTACTCCGAACTCTCGTACGAGCCCGGCTCAAAGTCAAAGTACACCAATGTTGGATACATGGTGCTGGCAGCGGTCATTGAAGCGGCTTCCGGGCAGACATACGAGCAATACATTACCGAACATATACTCGAGACGCTGAAGATGGATCAAACCGGCTTCACTTACACGGACTCGATGATCAAAAATGAGGCCGTCGGCGCGCATCCGAGCATTGACTTGCAAATGTTGATGTTGCCGCTCCTTGTCGGTGACATGGACCCCCTGGTGCGGGAGAAGCGTGATGGTATTTCATGGTTCAATCACATTTACTCTGATCAGAATGGACCAACCGGCCTGATCGGTCCGCCAACTGACACCGCTCGGTTCTTGATGGCTTACCTAAATGGCGGCAAGTTGGGCGGAGAGCGCATTCTATCTAAAAAGATGGTCGACATGATGACCAAGGAGAGTCACATCGTCCCCGAAAAAACTGCTGGCTTTAACATCGCCTACGACGAGATCTTTCAGGGTATCGGCTGGTCGTATGTCGAACCAAAGGGTGATAGCTTCTTCCTCCAGCATCGCGGCGGCGGACCGGGCTTTGGGACCAACATGCGGGTCTATCCTGAGCGCGATCTCGGCGTGGTGGTCATGGGGAATGGCATGTATTTCGACAAGGACGGCGTTCTCGACCTCGTCGCCAGCCTTGACTGGGATGATAACAAATAAAGAATCTCAATGAACTGGTGGAGGGCCAGGGGATGAGGGTACGTCATCTCCTGGCTGTGCCAGTCGCTTGAGGTGGTTTGGAATTTAAGCCGCTCACATCTCTTCATTTATCCTCACATCGTTTCATTTATAAAATCACATCGATAGATCACATCGTCGTGTGATTTCTTCTCGTTCTTTCTCCGGTAAATTTAATCTTGGCAACAGGCAATTCAAGATCGAGTATTTGCCACCTAAGAGGGGAGGAAGACAAATGGAGATTTACGAGATACGAATCGGCGGGCTTTTGGACGATCGCTGGACGGATTGGTTCAGCGGTCTGCAGATAGAGCGCGACGCGGATGGCTTCACTACTCTTTACGGGCCGGTCGCAGACCAGAGCGCCCTGCACGGTTTCCTCATCAAGATCAGGGATTTAAATCTCACACTTCTATCACTGAGACGTGTCGGACATTCCCGTCCGCCGCCGCATGGATGACGCGATTTAGCTGCGCCATGAGACCCTAAGTACCGCCAAAGACAGAGTAAAGCGTAAACGTAATTAATTTGATCAAAAGGAGAACTAAAATGAATTCAAACAGAAAGACCGCAATAATTGCGGGAGTATTATTTCTAACGGCGATAGTTGCGTGGCTCATTGGTTATTCCTTAATAGAGTCCGTAATATCGGCTCCGGATTATCTTGCTGATGTTTCTGCAAATAAAACTCAAGTGATGGTGGGCGTGCTCATGGAGTTAATTAATAGCGTTGTAGTGGTTGGTATTGCCGTTACGCTGTTTCCCATCTTAAAACAACACAATGAAAGAATAGCTCTCGGGTACGTTGGACTCAGGATTATTGAGGCCACGGTCCTTGTGGTTAGTCTAATTTTCCCTATGTCTCTAATTACATTAAGTCAGGAGTACGTAAAAGCAGGAGCTTCGGCCGCTGCTTATTTTCAAACCCTAGGTGACTTATTAGTGGCAGAAAGGTATTTGTCCGGTCTGATGGTCCCGATCTTTGTTGGCGGCGGCGGTCTGATGCTTTGCTATTTATTGTATACGTCAAAACTCGTTCCACGATTTATATCAGTATGGGGCCTTATCGGATACGCGTTGCTGCTGCCATTGAACTTGTCTCAGATTTTCGGCTACGGCGAAATATTGATTTTGGGTCTTCCAGTGGGCTTATTTGAAATATTTCTAGGGATATGGCTGATCGTCAAAGGCTTCAATTCATCCGCAATGAAAGCAAAACTAATAAACTAGGAGGAATGATGGTTCAAGTAATTGAAGAGGAAGCGAAGGTGACCGCAAGTGATTTAGTCATTAGCACCAAGGGTTTGAGCAAGTCTTATGGCGAAGTACATGCGCTCAGCTCGCTTGACCTGAAAGTCCCCAAGAATTCGATCTTTGCATTCCTGGGTCCGAACGGGGCCGGAAAGACCACAACCATCAAGCTCTTGATCGGACTGACGCGCCCGAGCGGCGGAGGCGGCACGATCTTCGGTAAAGACATTGAGCGCGACCATGTTGATATCCGCAAAAACATCGGCTACCTACACCAAGACCCTCGTTTTTACGAACACATGTCGGCCCGCCAGACGGTGTATTACAGTGCCAAGTTTTTCTACCAAGGACCCCAGGCACAGATAGATAAACGCGTCGAGGAAATGCTTGAACTCGTCGGGCTATCCGACAAAGCCGACAGGCCCATAAGAGGTTTTTCCGGCGGGGAGCGCCAACGCTTGGGTATCGCCCAAGCGCAGGTCAACTACCCTGATCTGCTGATTCTGGATGAACCGGCTGCCAGCCTGGACCCCCAAGGGCGCCGGGATGTATTGGAAGTGATGTTACGAATCCGCAAATACACCACGATCTTCTACTGCACCCACATTCTCGATGACGTCCAGCGGGTTAGCGACCAAGTCGCCATCGTCAATCAAGGAGAATTGATCATCCAGGCACCTATTGAAGAGGTGCTGGCGGGCACGGGGGATACTGTCTATTCGGTAACGATGAAAGGCGATGTGCAGAGTGTACACCCTCAGATCAATGAGCTGGCTTGGGTGTCGGGAATCAAAGCGATCCACAACGGCGAGCGGACGATCTGGGAGATCAGCGTGGAAGATCAAGAGGCTGCTGAAGACCAACTGCTGAGCGTGCTCGTAACGGGCGGCGCAAGGGTTTGCGATTTCCGCCGAAAAGAACAGAGCCTGGAAGACACGTTTCTAAGTATTGTGGAAGGGAGCGACAAATGAGCAACGCTAAAAGTAGTCAGTTTCGGCTTGTCCGGGAAAGCGGTTGGAAGAGGGGTTTGAGCAACCTGCTGCAGGGGGAGTATTCGACCTGGTTCAATTCATCGAGATGGTGGAAGCACTCATTGATGTGGTTGTCGCTCATCAACGTGATGATGCTCATCATGATACTAGTGGCAAATACTGCAGGAGAAGATGGCCCCCCCGTTCTCTTCATGTACGGTGTCTTCGGTGGACTGTCTGTCGCCGTTGGGGTGATGATCATCATGCAAAGAGTCATCATCGGTGAAAAGAAATCCGGCACAGCCGCTTGGATACTCTCTAAGCCGGTCACTCGTACCGCCTATGTGGTCGCCCGTTTGGCCGGAAATTCCATTGCCATCCTAGTTACAGCAGTGATCATCCCGGGGATCGTTCTCTTCATGATGTTGGGATTACTAAGTGGTGACATTGGGTGGTTGACTCCGCTCGGTTTTGCTTTAGCTGTATTGATGACAGCGCTCAATACATTCTTTTGGATAACGCTGGTGTTGATGATGGGGACAATTACTGAGTCATCGAGTACAGCGATTGCCGTACCGATGGTCCTTTTCTTTACTCTCTGGTTGGCGTCAGTCCAGATACCCGGCCTGATCTATATCTCACCATTGCTACTGATCTTCAGCCCTGACCCCGAGGAGATGAATTCGCTGGCATTTTCTTTTATGACTGGTGAGTCCGTGTTCTCGTGGCTGCCGCTTATCGCGACGGTCGTCTTCAGCGTTGCCTTTATCGCCATATCCATCCGGCGTTTCAATCGGCAGGAGTTTTAGCGATCATGCGGTTGCCAAGCTGGGCCGGAGGCCCGTGGGCCGATTTTCAAGGAAAAGTCTGTCAAAGGCATTTGTGCTCCTCAATCGCTTAAAAATCAAACGATGCGCTTGCATTTCAATAAGCCAATTTCTGTTAAAATTGCCGTAAAACTTATCTGAAAATGTCTGAATCAGACCAGCCTTGGATGAATACTTTTGAAAGCAATTACATACACAAAATACGGGCCACCCGAAGTTCTTCAGTTTAAAGAGGTAGCAAAACCTAACCCCAAAGACAATGAAATATTGGTAAAAGCGTATGCGACAACAGTAACGGCGGGGAAAGATGTAAAACTGTTTAAGAAAGGTGATCAAGTTTACGGAACTACAACTGGGTTGAAGATTGGCGCTTATGCCGAGTTATATATGTCTGCCTGAAGAATGGAAGCAAGGAGTGGTACTAAGAAGCCCGTGAATATGACCTATGAGGAAGCCGCCGCTGTCCCGATTGGGGGAATGACCGCATTGCATGTTTTTAAGGCGCGGAAATATCCAAAGCGGGCAAAAAGTCCTTATCTATGGAGCGTCTGGAAGTGTAGGGACATTTGCGGTACAGCTTGAAAAGTATTTTGAAGCTGTCGGCAAGATTTCGTATTCACATGCAAAAAGCTCCCTGAATAGGGAAGGCATCTATCTAACCGTTAAGCGCCCGAAAAGCGAAAAGACTGAATATCTGATTTTCCTCAAAGAGCTTATCGAGGCGGGAAAGATAAAGTCGGCTATAAGATAAAACGCTATCCGTTGCAAGAGACCGCTGAGGCTCGCCGATATGTCGATAAAGGACACAAAAAGGGCAATATGGCAATAACTGTTGGGCATATTGACTAATGACAATCAGCGCTGTATGACCGTCACCACTTTTTTGTGCAAGAGTAGCGGGGTTGCGCGGGACAAGTGATATGAATAAGTAGCAAATATTTAATAATGGCTATTTTCATTTACGAAGGAGGCGAATGAATTATGGTGGATATTAGAATAACTCTTTCAGGGTTATGGGTGGCTCTAATGCTGACATATCTTTTGGGGGATGTGCTGCGAATTTTTGCCGGTGACTTTAAGGCGGGAGAAATGAACGGTGTGCAGATGACTCAGGCAACGTTGTTCGCAGGCGCAATATTCATGTTGATTCCCATTGTTATGGTTGTCTTGTCCTTGACACTGAAGTATCCCGCGATTCGCTGGGTAACTATCGTCGCGGCCGTACTCCTTTTTGTCTTTAATCTCATTGGATTGCCAACATATCAATCAGCTTACGACAAGTTTTTAATCGGCGTAGGACTTGTCTTCAATGTTGTGACTTTTTGGTATGCGTGGAAGTGGGTTGGCTGAAACTTATAAAGGCAAAAGTTCGAACAGTGTCTTACCCGCGAAGTCCGCGATCGTCATTATTTGTCCCTAGGCTTAGCGATTAAGGGTTCAGTTGATTATTAGAATGTCGGCGAATCGTCTGTGCTGGCAATCGGCGTGTAGCTATGGAGCATAGTAGTACCATGACACTCCAGTTGACATCTTCGTTGTCCGTTGGCCCTTATAGTCCACCTTGGCTTTGATCGTACCCCCGTTGGCAAAAGATCCGGTGAGAAACTTACGAGATGTGTTTTGACGCCGGATGGTGGAAGGCCTCCGTTATCTTCACTGAAAGACCCAGTTCCATTATCATCGTACGCCCAAGATGTATTCGATTGCTGACTGGTATGTTGGTTATAGTGGCAGTTGCGACAGGTTGCCACCGTTGAATACCCATAATTGTTCGTATCGTCTACAATCTCCTTGAGATGCACCCTGTGCAAGTTAGAATAGCTAGACCCTGCATCAAAAAAGTTTGTGTCCAAATTGAAAATCAGCTTAGTCTCATCATGGCAAAGAAAGCAGAGCTCAAAATTGTTGGCATCGTATGCAGACGCCTCTAGTTCCAGTTTATAGTTGCCTCGAAGCAGCGGTGTGTTAGTCGACCCATGAGTTCCTTTGGGTTCGAATGAAGAATTACTTGCCGATCCGGTAGCGTCGCTGGTTTCATCGGCATTGTGGCAATCGGAACATTTAATCGTGGACGAGGTAGTCAAGCCCGCCGCCGCTAGCTGATTGTTAAGCACGGTCGATTGATTGCGCCCAGGCCCCTCAATCGGGTGAAGCGAGTTATTGTTCGGATTAAACTCACGCGCTTTATCGCCTTGTGGGTCTATCGCCGCGCCAGACGTCGTTTCGTAAAACATGCTTTCCGGTCTGGTTGTATATGCTGAGTGACACTTGAAACAAAGTTCGTATTCGAATAATACTTCGTCGACCTTCGTAAAGGTAGGCGTTGAGTAGGCGACGCTATTGGCAACAGAGACACCCCAGATTCCTTGAAGTGGCGTACCTTGTCCCTGAAGCAGCAGGTCCATATCATGACAGTCAATACATTCAGAGTGTCGGTTGCTTTCTCCAAGCGAAGCAACTGGATCAGTCCACTCATCTTCGCTATGACGACCGCTATATACCCCGACGGGGTGTGTTGATTCTTTGCTGAATTGGCTCTCTATGTCAGGCGCGTCCGCAAAGCTGTTCAGTTTATGACACCTGAAACACAGCTTTTGCTCCGTGGTCGCGTCGCTATAACCTTTACCCGTATCAAACTCCTCGTCGGCGGGATGGCACATAAGACAGGCCTTGTCCATGGCCGGGAGCACTCGGTCAGGATCGCCGGCATAATTAGTCGTACCGACACTCTTATAAGAATCCCACATCAGTTTCCACCCAACGCTTTGATGGGGGAAGCGGCTGTCGGCGGTTGCTCCGCCGGTAGCCGCGTGGCAGCCGCGGCAACCCTGGACCTCAGACGTATGAGCGGCTTTGGCCACGCCGGCCTGGCCGTTGATTGTCATCAAACCATCGGCACCAGGTCCTTGAGGGTGAGATCGTGCATTTGGCCGATCAGTGTCGCTTGTCGTTCTCAGCCAATTTGAATTCTGATTATGGCAGTCAGCACAGAACCCTGTTCTAACTGCCGCCGCGTCGGCTGCCAACTCTGTTGCCCATTCGCCTGCAGTTAATCCACCGGATCCTTTACCAAGGACTGTACCGTCTCCTGCCGGATCAATCCTAAGAATCTTAGAGTTCCAGTTTTCTCCTAAACCATTGCTGTTGTATGTAGCGTCATCGGAGGTCGGGTCAAGTATGCCGTCATTATTGTTGTCTTGCCCGATAGTATCGGCTCCGTGAACCGAGTGACACTGGTAACATTGCAGGACAGCTCCCTCATCCGACGGGTCACGGTTTGCCAGGTTTCCCCAGTCGTTAGACCCGCCGTTAATATCGCTATCGGGGACAGCTGTCGCTCCCAAAGTATGTTCGCCTCTGATCGTGACAGCTGAAGCTCCCAGCTCGTATGGCTTTTTCGAGGCAGCTCCACTTGAAGCATCATGGCAATACATGCACTCCGTTGCCCTCTTGTTACCCATGCCTAGCGCAGACCCTTCTCCTTGAGTTCTTGTTGCTTCCGTGGTCCCGCTTTTAAGTAGTCTGTAACTGTTGGTGCCAGCCAGGTGAACCGCATGACAAGTTTTACACAGGTTAGAGGCACTCGTAAAACCACCGTGCGGGGCTGTGTAGCTTGTATTTTCGGTTTGATCCGCCCAATATTCGCTGCCGATAGTGTCGGACGCATTTGTTTGAAACCATCCGCCGGCCATAGCCGGCACGGTAAAAAGGATCGTGAGCGCTAGGATTATAAAACCTATTAGCGTCGAAGCTCGTTTTCTAAAATTCAATTACTACCGTCCGTTATATCGAAATACGCTTCTGCTTCTGTCTTTAGAAAACAACCGTCAAAAACTCTATACGACCGCTTAAAATTAACTCAAACCGCTTAATGTTTGGTTCAGCTTCTCCATAGTACCATCTTTTTGTTAAGGTTCATACTGCGCTTATCAGCTAATCAAGCTGTGTCTAGCGTATGTTGTGTTTCTTTTTGGCTTAAAGTTAAGATTATTGTCACACAGCGGTCCCTAACTTACGTGCCCAGTGGCTTTTTAAGGGCGAAAAAGTTCGAACAGTGTCTCAATCCGGGGAGTAAAAACATGGAGCGGTTTATGTGGGTTCTTATGCGGCTTCCGCGGTATTGATTAACGAGAAATCCTCTGCATAGTGGGTGCCCTCTAGAATATTGTTCATGAATTCCAGGGTTTCTCCGTCGATGCTTAAGCGCATTTCTTGTGTTAAAGATTCCACTACAGCCAAACTTAAGCTGGATTTTGTAATAGTTAGAAGATAATCTAAATAGGCCTGGAACATCTTGACTGACTCGATCGGCATTTGCTTTTTTACAGACAGGACCTTAAAAGCCCCCTTTTCCATTTGGAAATCTAAGCGGTTTTCTGTCGAGTACATATTAATCTTCTGACAGATTTTGGCGGTAAAGTCCGGTCCGGCATATTTCAGCAACAGTTTTAGAAAAATTGAACCGATTTCGATGATAAATTTTTGCACCTCAACAACATCTTCATCGGAGATTGCAGCTAGACGAAAGTAATCCATTTTTTCGGCCTGAATGACGACCCTAAGCGGATTCTCACCGGCCCGATATGTGCGACGATTTACATCGAACCGTTCCATAAACGCATCGAGCACTTGCGGATCGAATTGCGTTCCCCTTCCTAGTGCTAGCTCCGCCAATATTTCATCGGTAGTTAATAGCTTGCGATACGCTCTTTTCGACGACATGGCGTCAAAAGCATCAGCCACAGCCATAATGCGGGCCCCGAGAGGAATCTGATTACCTCTCAGTTGGCCGGGATAACCACTACCATCATATTTCTCGTGATGATGTTCGATAGTCGGGATGATATCACTGAAAAAATCTACCGGCCTCAAGATCCGGCCGCTAATTTTCGGGTGGGTTTTAACCAACGCATACTCGTCATCAGTTAACTTCGCTGTTTTCTTCATGATGGCGTCGGGAATACCAATTTTGCCAAGATCATGAAGATAGCCGGCAATTGACAATCTCTGCGTGCGAGAGACTTCCCAGCCGAGCTGCTCCGCTATGCCTACCGAATAATCTCTAACTGCTTTAGAGTGCCCGAATGTGTAAGGGTCGCTACTGTCGACAGTTTCGGCTAGGACACCGACCATATCGTAATATGAATTATCAACCTTTGTTCGGCGATCAAATTCAGCGATCGCTAAGGCTGCTTGGTTCGCAAAGATCATCAAATGCATCTGATCCCTGTCTGTGAAATTACCCTTGCTTTTGTTGCTCACGATAATTACACCTAGAGCTGCTTTAGAAGAAGAAACCGGGACGCATAATGCGGTCCGCAAATGTTGCCCAGAGAAGGGTTAAATCAGAAATTCCTTCTGATTTGCTGTTGATTATTGTCGGGCTGTTTGTGAGTGCTACGGTTCCAGTGATACCTTCGCCAATCTTATGTCTGGTCTTTTCGATGAGGTCATGGGATAGATGGCCGGTCGACGCGGCGATGCGCAACGTTTGATTCGATTCATCTAATAGCATGAGTGAGGCCTCTTCGGCCGCTGTTAGTGTTGCGGAAGAAGATGCAATCAAAGAAAAGACTTTTTTGGGTAGATTTTCAGTCGAGAGCACCCGATCAATTTTATTAATTAGCTCAATGCCGGTTTCAAATCCGATTATTTCGGCAACTAATGACTCACGTTTTTTCGTCTCTTTATCATAGGTTTCAGAAGGTTCGGCTCTCTGATAAATTTGCCTCAAAATGCCCATTGGGCTTTTTACCCGTTTTCGCAATTGATAGCGGAAAAATTGATTTGATTCCTTTAACTACAGAGCTTTGTCCTCAATTCATTGATCAAAAACTATTGTAGTATTGTAATATAGTATGCTATAGATACATTGTTTCGCGCGAATAATGAACCCGGCAAAAGAGAGGGGATTTGTTGGTTAAGGACAAAACAGTGATCGTATCAGATCTTCATATCGATACTTGGAATCAAACCAAGCAGTTCAACGGTAAAACGAAACAACAGCATTTCTTTGCTTTCCTTGATTGGATTACACCATTCACGGCAACGTTCATTATAAATGGCGACCTATTCGATGCCCCGCCTGGAAAAGGCAAAGACCTGTGGCCAACGCATGAGGAAGTGCTCACGAGGTTGTCTCTTTTGGCGCAGGATACGAATTTGTATTATTTTATCGGTAATCACGACCTTGGTCTCTGGGGTCTTCGGATAAAAAAGCTCTGGAACTTAAAGATTAGCTATCCATGCTATCCCGAGCTCTCAATACAAACCGAAGCGGTCACAGAAGAAGCATATATCTATTTTGAACACGGGCATAACTATGATCCTGCTTTAACGCTCTATATAAAGAACGCGGTTAAATCCATGGTTCCGATGGGCTTCATTTGGAAATTTAAGGAAGTCATGTCCAGGCTAAAATTTCGATTCTTTTCCCGCGCTGATGCGCGGAAAGCGCCAAGCACCCTTGGGCCCGACCCGACGGCACTTCAGGGTGCGGTTTTAAGGGCTGCTCAGCGTCGTCATCCTGATACCGGGGAAAAGACCGGACCCCTTGGCCTGAGCTGGCAACTCGACTTAAAGAGCGTCAAAAGATGGCTTTGGCGAAAGGTCGGTCCGTTGATACAGCGCTATTATACGCCTCTTAACTGGGGTGAAGCAGCAGACCATGTCTTTAAGAATTTTTGCGAGCAGCATCCGGATAAAAAAATCAAACTTATTGTTTTCGGGCATACACATGTGCCCGATGAGCAGGAACTTGTTTTTGACGATGAAAAATCACTGTATTTAAATAGCGGGGATTGGTGCGAGCCGGTGCTGAAGCAAGATCCGGAAACGCATCATTCTTCTTTCATAGTTCTTGATAAAGACGGCAAGCCGGAGCGTGATAGCCATGGAGCAGCTGTCCGAGATTACATCACCGAGGTAGCGGAAGCCCTACATGTACCACCAAAGGTTACAAGTTAGGGTTTTGGCCGCGGTTTTTGGCTGGCTTTCTGTCTTTATTTCGTAATATATTCTTGTTGTTTTTGCCTTGGTTGTCCTTCTTGTCGCGCTGCCTAATCTGGTTTCGATCCTCGGTTTTCTTTTTCGGTGTCTCATGTTTACCAGGATTCCTTCCGGTATCCAGACCATCTCTTACTGGTTTTTGAATATCGCTTCTTGTTTCAGTCGGCTTCTCTTTAGCCAACATATATCGAATTTCCTTTTTTCGTTCCCGGGCGAGCTTCGTCTTCATGGTTGACTTAAGGCCGTCGGGCGCGACGAATAAAGCAGTGTCCTCGGCTGCGCGCTTGATCGGATAAAGAGTGCTGTCAGGCATTGATCCGCTCGCGGCATAGACCGTTGCGCCCGATGACATAAAGACGGCAAGGGCTGCCGCCGCGATTCTTCGACCGCTCAAGATGCGCCAACTTCTTGCCGGTTTGATACGAGGGGTCTGCTTTTTGGCTGCTTGAGCAAGAAACTTATTTTTGATCGTGTCTCGGCGGTTGCCTTCAATATCCAGCAAAGGAAGCTCTGCGATCGCTTTCGCAGTCGACAACGCAGAATCTCCATCGTCAAGAGATTCACCTTCGATTAGAAGATCAAGTTTTTTGTCCAGTTCATTGGCATCAAGCATTTGTTGTCACCTTTAACTCTTTTCTGACAATTGCCAGGGCGCGGTGCTGGAGAGTTCGCACATTGGCCTCGCTTAGTGCCAGTGTTTGCGCAGTTTCGCGACAAGATAGACCTCCGATTAGCCGCAGCAAAATCACGTGGCGCTGATTATCATTAAGTGATGTCAAAGCACTCAGTACCTCATTTACAGTCTGGTTGGCGAGCGCTGAGTCCTCGGCGCTTCCAACAGTTCTGAAAGTTGCGGCCTCAAAACCCGTAACTTTCTTCTCCCTAAACCAGTCAACAACTAAATTATGAGCAATCCGAAAGAGCCATGACTTGAATCCGGCTCCGCGCCATTTGAAACCAGCAAGTCGTTCCAACATGTTTAAAAATGTTTGACCAGCTATATCTTCAGCTGTCTCCTTGCTTCGCACCCGGATAAGAATGTATCTATAAATCCTGTCAAAAAAATGTTCGTATATCGCTGATAGGGCCTCAATATCGTGTTCTTGAGCCCTCTTGATGATTTCTCGCAGTTCCTGGTTTTTTTTCATCTTCTATCTCAATAAACGGTTAATCCCAGCGAATGTTACATATTTTTCTAATATTTTCCGATACTTCTTGTAACAAATATATCGGCCACACGTTTATATTATTGATGATACACACCAAAAGGAGTTTGTTGATGAAAAAATTTATTTGCCTGACGATTGCGCTTTTCTTTCTGACTACTGGCATCGCGTTTGCTGAAAGCAAAGTTCCGGCCGGCGTTGGCCCGGGAAGTTCATTCTATTGGTTTGATTTGTTGTCCGAAAGAATTCAGCTCATTTTTACATTGGATCCTCAAGAAAAAGTGAAAGCCCTATCAAGGATAGGACGCGAGCGCCTTGCTGAAGCCACAGAAACAGAAAACAAGGAAAT
>SDBV01009547.1_pt1 | contig 12876 bp, 10 predicted proteins | sample 2277081 | NCBI WGS metagenome assembly SDBV01 (sample SAMN10402039, study PRJNA504765) | marine sediment metagenome | isolation source: marine sediment core GS10_PC15, 223 cmbsf | place: Arctic Ocean: Southern Knipovich Ridge | collected 2010
TGTTGCGCTTTGTCAAAGAACCTTTTTGTCTTGTTACGGAATATCATCTGATAATCAGATAGATAACTAACTAACCTGCCGAGAGCAGCGGTCAGTGTTTTTCCATATTCTTTTATATCTTTAACTTGTGTTGAACATACCTTGAAGGTACGAAAATCATGTTTTTTGATGCCCCGGAAAGCCCAGTGTTTTCAGGGGTTCTATCAACAATTTGTTAATCTGTCAAAGTAGAATTAGCATTGTAATGTACTATCTTATCTTGATTCAGGACAAATGTTCTAACATAAATTATAGATTTATATTCTTTGGAGGGTAATCATTAAATTTATGTATTTCAAATCACTGGATGAGATCAATAACCAGGTCTGTTTTTCGATCTTGTGACCTATATTATTTCTCGATAATTTTTTATATATTTCTTTCTATATTTGGACTATAGAATAAGGTAATTTTGATCTATCAGGAATTTAGTTCAAACCCTTATAATATCTTGATAAAAGGCTGGCTGAAAATGGCGAACGTATCGACTGCTGCTGAGTTACTTACGCGCGACACAAAAATCAAAATTCTGACTGCCATCAGAGAAAATGAAGAGTTCTCCAGGCTGGAAATTGCCAGGCTGACTGGTTTGAGTACTGCTACTGTAACAAGAGTTGTCGATTCACTTATTCATGATGACAATCTGGTCGAGGAGAGAGGAAACAAAACCCTTCCCAAAGGAAGACCGCGAAAACCACTCTATTTTAAAGGATATGATAAATTCATTATAGGGATTGATCTTGGTACTACTTATATACGGGGCGTGCTTTCTGACTTTAATACAGAATCAATAAAGGAGGTAGAGGTTATAACAGAAGCACATAAAGGGTACCGCCATGTTCTTTCCAGGGTGGTTGAGGTAGTTGAGTCTCTTCAGAATACGAACCTTGCAGATTCATCCAGGATTAAGGGAGTGGGCATTGCTGTGGCGGGTATGATCAATACTTCAACCGGTATTGTGGAATACTCACCTGCTTTTAACTGGTACAATGTAGATCTGAAAGAGATCCTGGAGGAAAGTATCACCCTTCCAATCTTTTATGATAATGTGAGCAGGGTGATGGCTCTGGGAGAATTGCAGTTTGGTGAGGGAAGAAATTATGATGATTTTATTACAATCAATGCAGGATATGGAATCGGGGCAGGTATAATACTTGGAAAGAGCATATTCTATGGTACAGATGGAATGGCCGGTGAATTCGGACACATGCCTGTATGTGGTGATAACCTGATAAAGTGTACATGCGGCAAATATAATTGTCTAACTGCTTATTCTTCAGGAGATGCTATTGCCAGGCGGGCTGTGATGAAGTTGAAGGAGGGAAAGACAAGTCTTCTGACATCTATGTCCGGGGGGGAGATGGGTTTAATTACTGCCGAGATGGTCGCAAAAGCATGTGACCAGGGAGATGAATTAGCTCTGGATATTTTCATTGCGAGTATAGAATATCTTGGTTCTGCAATAGCAGGATTGGTAAATATTATAAATCCACAGGCCATATTCGTGGGAGGTGGATTATCGATGGGTGGACCGGTATTCTGGGATAATCTGACTCGGGTAATAAATGAAAATATGTTGGATCAAAGATCTACGAAATGTGTGATTCAACCCGTTACTTTCCCTGGAAAATCAACAATATATGGTGCCATTGGACTGGTGCTGAGAGAAGTGTTGAATTTTAAAATGTAGCTGCCTGTTATATTCAAAGAGGCCTGTTTGCTATTTCTTAGTGATCCATTCAGGTCCTTTAATTTTATCATGAAAATATTTATATAATACGTTTATTAACCGCAATTAAAATGATGGTATTTCTTCTGAAAAAGGTATTGGGCAGAGTTGTGAAATATTGTTTGGTAGTGATACTTTCAATCATAGTGTTGGGCGCAAATGGTTGCGAAACACCCCAACTTTCGGAGAAACCTAATTTTGTAATAATATATTGTGATGACATGGGGTATGGTGATCTGGGTTGCTTTGGGTCGGAGTTAAACCTTACAACGGAGCAACCAGGAGTGGCAGCAATGCACCATTCTCAGGCTGGAAAGGCGGAATTATGGAAGGAAGCATGCGTGAACCATGTGTGATGTGGTGGCCCGGACATATCCCGGCTGGCAAAAGATGCAGTGAAATGGTGACAAACATGGACCTTTTGCCCACATTCGCAAATCTTTCGGGGAATGAGGTTCCCGGGGACAGGGTGATTGACGGAAAAGATATTACCCCATTGATCCTTGGCGAATCGGGGGCAAAGACACCACATGACGTCTTTTACTACTATTTCATGTCCCAGCTTCAGGCCGTTCGTTCAGGTAAATGGAAACTATTTCTGCCCATTGAAGAGAGACAATATGGATGGTTGAGAAAAATTCAAAAGGCCGAAGCTGAACTGTTCGATCTTGAAGCAGATCCTTCTGAATCGATCAACCTAATTGATACATATCCCGATGTGGCCCTAAAACTAATGGAATTGGCTGAAGTGGCCAGGGCAGATATTGGAGACTACCAGAGAAAAGGAGCGAATACAAGAGCTGCTGGCATGGTAGAAAATCCTGCCTTGTTATTAAGAAGCAAATAGCTTACCACCGTCGATCTCCGGCAAAAATTCCTTTAACATATTGCAATATGTCCTATTAATATAAGTTATTGGCATATTACTTCTAGCAGCAACGTCCTATTATACTGATATTTGTACCTGCCGGCAATAGAGTTGAGCTCCTGGTATTTGCAACCTGATCCCAAATATGGATATTATATGCAACAGTAGCACCTGAAATGCATTAATGATTAAGAGTATAATTGGTAAGTAGTAGTAGGCTCTGGAGTCTGTTGATCCGATGATCGGCAGACTCCTTTGTTTTAAAGATTCAATTTATCTGAGTAATTTGTCCCCATCATGATAATGGATATGTTTAAGAGAGACCGGATATTTTTGACCACATTTCTTGTGGGATGCATGTTTGCTTTATCCTGTTCAGATTCTTCTTCGAAGAGGGTGGCTGAAGGATCAGTGGATCATATAAATGAGGTTGGGCTGGAGCCGGTCTCATTTCAGCATGTTACATTGACGGACCGGTTCTGGAAACCTAAGATTGAAGCGAACAGGGTGAATGGCATTCGGAGCGTCTTTGAAGCATGTTCCTATTCACTGGAAAACTTTGATATTGCTTCGGGCAAAGCAGAGGGTAAGCATCGGGGTACTGCGGCCAGCGATTCAGATGTATATAAAATCATACAGGGTGCAGCTTATGCATTGCATCATGACCCTGACAGGGAGCTGGAAGCATTTACTGATTCACTCATTGACAGGATTATTGCAGCTCAGCAACCGGATGGTTATCTGTTTACTTACTGGACCATTACCGATCCCGAGATGAGGTGGAAGGATATTGAAAGGAAGCATGAGCTCTATTGTGCAGGTCATATGTTTGAGGCAGCTGCTGCTTATTACCAGGTTACCGGTAAGAGAGTGATGCTGGATGCTGCCATGCGGCTTGCTGACCATATTGATTCAATTTTTGGGGCCGGTAAGCGTGTGGCTGTGCCCGGTCATGAAGAGATCGAGCTTGCGCTATATAAGCTTTATAAAGTTACAGGTGAGAAGAGATACCTCGATCTGTCCATGTTCTTCATTGATGAAAGGGGGAACCCTGAACGCATAGCCAGCGACCTTGTCCCTCCGGATCATGACCCCAATGCAAACAGACCAAGTCGCTGGCGCCATCCTTCCTACCGTCAGGATCATCTTCCGGTGGAAGAGCAATATTATGCAGTTGGTCATGCTGTTAGAGCGGCCTACCTCTACGCGGGAATGGCTGATATAGCCATGGAAACAGGATCATATAATTATGTTCCGGCACTCGATTCCATATGGAATGATATCGTCCTGAGGAAACTTTATATTACGGGTGCGATCGGAACAAGGCAATTCCATGATGAAGGGTTTGGAACTGCTTACCTGCTTCCGAATGATAAGGCTTATTGTGAGACCTGCTCGGGTATATCCCTGACATTCTGGAACAGGCGAATGAACTTATTGCATGGTGATGCAAAATATGCGGATCTGCTTGAACTGACCTTGTATAACGGGGGTATTTCAGGTGTATCTCTGGAGGGAAACAAATTTTTCTATACCAATCCGCTGGAGTCGGTCGGAAAGAATGAAAGACGTTCCTGGTTTGAACCTGGTTGCTGTCCCAGTAATATGGTCCGCTTTTTACCAGAGATCGGAGAGCTCATATATGGCAAAAAGGACTCGGAAATATATATAAATCAGTTTATTGCCAATCAGGCCGGTATTGATTTAAAAACAGGTAAGGTTTACCTGACACAAACTACCAATTACCCATGGGAAGGTGAGGTCAGGATCGTAGTGGATTCCCTGACAACGGAAAATTTCAGGCTAAATATCAGGTTTCCAGGTTGGGCAACCGGGGAGTTGCTGCCAGGTGATCTATACAGCTATCTTGAGGGTGATGAACACAAAAGTGACAAGATCATACTCAAACTGAATGAAAGGCGGATCAATAAGCCAAAACTAGTAAAAGGATATGCAGTGATTGACAGGAAATGGAAAAAAGGTGATGTGATTGAACTGTCACTGCCCCTGGATATTCGGTATATCACTGGCAACCCTGAGCTTGAAGACACATTTGAAAAAGTTGTGCTTACACGGGGCCCGATGGTTTATTGCCTGGAGGAAGCAGATAATCAAAGATATTTTAATGAGGATAATGAGGCATTCTTACTGCCGGTAGGAATGAAATCTGAATTCAATAAGGATTTATTAGGCGGGATTGTTACGCTTAAAGGATATGCATCGTTGCTTACCATTGAGGAGGAGATTGATGTGACTGCCATCCCTTACTATGCATGGTGCAACAGAGGCAAGGGAGAGATGAGGGTCTGGCTGCCAGTACATATGCAATAGAAAGGAAAGGAAGATAATAATAATTAACAGTCTCATAATGAATTGGATACACAAGAACTGTTGCCGGAAAATTCTAACACTGATATGTATATCGACATTGTCAGTTTGCATATTTGCACAAGATGATAAAATGCCCAATATTGTCTTTATCCTGGTCGATGATATGGGATGGATGGATATTGGTGCGAATGGCAGTTCGTTTTATGAGACACCTTATATCGATAACCTGGCAAGCGAGGGTGTTCGTTTTACACAGGCCTATGCAACATCTCCTGTTTGTTCTCCAACCCGTGCCTCCATTTTGACAGGGAAAAATCCCGCACGTATAAATCTTACCCAATGGATCGGTGGTCCCGGAAACCCCGATTACCTGCGTAACCTTCCCCTTGAAGAGGTGCTCTTTCCGGAACTCCTGAAAGAAGCCGGTTATACAAATATTTTCCTTGGGAAATGGCATCTTAACAACAGGGAAGGAGAGGGAACCTTCTGGCCCGACAAACAGGGATTTGATATCAATGTTGCAGGACACTGGAGAGGAGGACTCTATATACCTAATAAGTATTTCGCTCCGTGGGATATTCCCAATCTGCAAAATGGTCCCGATGGTCAATATATGACCGATCGCCTGGCTCAGGAGGCCGTAGATTTTATTGATGGCCATTCAGATCATCCCTTTCTATTGTACCTCTCATTCTATTCGGTGCATGCCCCATTCAACGCTCCTGAAAAAAGGATTAAAAAATATGTAGAGAAAAAGAACAACCTCGCATTAACGGATGATGAAAGGTTTGGTCAGGAAGAAATTGCTGGTAAGTCATTCATGTTCCGGAAGAGTCAGGATCATCCCACTTATGCCGCCATGGTCGCGTCCATGGATATGGCTGTAGGCAGAGTGCTGGACCAGCTTAAGAAAAAGGGGATTGATGATCATACCGTTGTCATATTCTTCTCGGATAACGGAGGACTGTCCACATCGGAAGGAACTCCAACAGCAAATACACCTTTAAGAACGGGAAAAGGCTGGCTTTACGAAGGCGGTATCAGGGAACCGGCCATCATAAAGTGGCCTGGAGAGACTGAACCTGGAACTGTCTGCGATGCCGTTATTACATGCATGGATTTTTATCCAACAATACTTGAAATGGCAGGGTTGCCACTACGTCCTGATCTGCACATGGATGGTCGGAGTCTGGTCCCTCTCTTGAGAAATGAGATTTCCTCGTTGCATGATGCCACATATTTTCATTATCCCCATCGTTCAAATCAAAAAGGTGGTCCAAGCGGAGCTATTCGAGAAGGCGATTTTAAGCTGATTGTATTTTTCGATGACAACAGGCTGGAACTCTATAATATCAGGGAGGATATTGGTGAGAAAAATAACCTGGCCAATATTTTTCCAGAGCGAAGAGATCAGATGCTGAAGAAACTGCAGGAGTGGTGGACCGAAGTGGATGCCAGGTTTCCGGAAGGCTCAACTAGTTCCTTATGAGAAAGAGGAGGGTGTGAAGTATTATTCCGGTAAAGTTTTATATGAAAGCAAGCTTGTTGTTGAAGCGTCCATGTTAAGACCAGGACTTAAAGCCAACATTGATCTTGGGGAAATACTTGAAACTGCGCGTGTGATCCTGAATGGGAAAGAGGTTGGGATCCTCTGGAAGGAGCCTTATACCTGGTCCAATTCAACAAGCCATTACAGCAGGGATTCCAGATTAATAGAAGCAGGTTTGTTATGTCCTGTACATATTAATTTCTCAAAGGGGTGATATTGTATCATATTGACAGGACCAGGATCTTTTAATCCTATGGATTTATCCAGGCTGATCTTATAGGTAACTGGTTCCCATGATATATTGTTTAAAGTGATCAGACGCCTGTTATCATCTCCTCTTGAGACGGCATTTTTTCCATATTGATCCTCAGCCAATACCATCCCCTTGATCAATATATCCCTGTATTGACGGTGAATATTGAAAAGGCGTGCCAGTCTTGGATATTCATCATCCCGCAGGAACCAGGGATTTCCATACAACTCAGGTGCAAGAAGAAGACAACGGTTAAAAGCCTGCATAGCTCTGATAAAAGCATCCTGTTTTTCCGGACTTAACTGGGTGAGCATCAGATCCATCTTGAATAATCTGAAATTGAAATCCCTGCAAAGTGATACCAGCATGTCTGTACGTTCCTTTTCTTCTGCCGGAGTATCACCATAACCATCAGGACCAAGCCATACACCAAGGCGGATATCCATTTCTGCGGCTTTCTTGCTTACCGGCCCAGAACATGGCTTGCCAAAAGACGAAATGAGCCGGCCTGATATTCATGTTATTATTCATTCAATAGAAAATATTGAGCTGTGAATGAATTGGATTTATTTCAACGTTAAATAATAATGATCAATTCAACCTGAAACTGGCTGATTTATTTTGCATAAGTTACATAGATTTCAGGAAATATGGCTTTATCTTTATAGTAATAATTAATATGTATTTATATTTATAATAAGGCAATAGAATTTTCGAATGTTGTTATGAAAAAATTAAAGGGTAGCATTATTACAAAAATAGTGTCAGGAATCATCTTGATTTCATCAACTCCGGAAGTAATGATCGGGCAGGAACCGATGGATGATCGATCAGCACAAGCAGCAGTTCCAGAAAAGTATGAACCGAACTGGAAATCACTTGCGCAGTGGGAGTCCCCTGAATGGTTTGAAGATGCAGTTTTTGGAATATACTGGCACTGGGGTCCCTATTCAGTAGCGGGTTTTGGTTATTGTTGCTGGTACGGGAACAGTATGTATGATCCGGACCAGGGTCCTGATTATACCGGGGGTGATTGCTATAAGCATCATGTGGAGACCTGGGGAGATCCATATACCGGGTTTGGGTACAAAGATTTTATTCCACTGTTAACGGCGGAGAAGTGGGATCCTCAAGAGTGGGTTGATCTGTTTAAGGATATTGGAGCAGACTTTGTCGGACCCTGCGCCGAGCACCATGATGGATTTGCCATGTGGGATTCTGAAGTTACAAAATGGAATTCTGTGAAAATGGGTCCCCATCGTGATATTGTGGGGGAGACAGCTGAGGCTGTGAAAGCAACAGATATGAAATTTGTTGTCACCTTTCACAACAATGGATGCAACAACTGGAATTACTTTGAACCCGGAAGAAAGGGAAGCCCTGAAGGAGTTGGTGTAAATAACCCTGATTATTATGGACTCTATGGCGAACCACATGATACACCCGGGGCACACGATAGAATGTGCCTGGAGTTTTACGAAAAAACGATGGAGGTCATTGATACGTATGAACCTCAGATGATTTGGCTGGAGGGTTGCATGGATCAGGTAATAATTGACGATTATATGCCGGAGATACTGGCCCACTATTTCAACCTGGGTGAGCGGCTGGGAAAGGGAGTTGTTGTAACGCATAAAAATCTTGAACTGCCTCTCGAATGTTCACCGCTGGATTTTGAAGGTGGCGGAAAAAAAGAACCGGACAGGAACAAATGGCAGACCGATATACCTCTGCCAGGGTGCACCTGGGCCTATCAGAGTAAAATCAGTATGACCGCGGAAGAAATTGAACAAGGAGCGAACTCTATGGTAGATCACATCGTGGACAGGATAAGTAAGAACGGAGTGACAATGTTAAGCCTCGGGCCAAGGGCTGACGGTACAATTCCTTCATACCAGATCGAGATGTTAAATAAATTGGGAGGGTGGATGAAAATCAATAAGGAGGCACTCTACGGCACTACACCCGCACCATTCCATGAAGGCGGGGTGGAGAGCTGGAAGGCAGGCAGTATACGATTTACTGAGAAGGGAGAGCACCTCTACGCCATTGATCTGGATAGACCTGCTAAAGGACATGTGATTCCCGGGATTCAATTATCACCGGGATCAAAAATATTGATGCTTGGCTGCGACGAGGATATGGAGTGGCACCAGGATGGTGATAATCTGGTTATTGACGGGATTCCCGCTACACTTCCCTGCAATTATGCCTGGGCTTTTAAAATGCGATTGACGGATATCCTCCCGTAAAATGGAACCATCTGCCATTTCTAAACCTTTCATTCAGATTTAAAAATAAAAAATACACAGCCGGGCATATGGAATGATTTTCCTGGATCTCAATAATGTCTATACAATGAAAAATATATTCTTAACCACCATACTGCTGCTGCTTGTTGTCTCTGTACACGGACAAAAGGCCCAATCACCGAATCATTTGATAGTTGAAAAGGGAGCAGAAAAAGATTTTTGTCTGGCATCGAAAATTTTAGCAGCAGATATTCTCGTAGATGAAAAAGATAACAATACCGTATTGCTGGCAGCCCGATTATTCTCAGATGATATTGAACGAATTACAGGACATAAACCTGATTTAAAAAATCATGGTCAAACAATATCCTCCGATTGTGTCATTATCGGAAGCATTGAAGAGAGTGATATCATTAAGAAGCTTATAAGGAAAAAGACAATTGATGTTTCTGAAATCAAAGGTAAATGGGAAAGTTGTCTTATTCAGGTAGTTAATAATCCTTTGCCTGGAGTTGACAAGGCGTTGGTTATTGCCGGAAGTGATCGCAGAGGTACAGCCTATGGTGTTTTAGAGTTATCAAGACAGATGGGTGTATCACCCTGGTATTACTTTGCGGATGTTTCAGTGAAAAAGAGAGATGAAATATATATTAAAGTGGGAAGGTATATACAAGAATCACCTTCAGTAAAGTACAGGGGTATATTTATCAATGATGAAATGTGGGGCTTAAGGCCGTGGGCGATGAATACACTGGCACCCAAAGAGGGAAAGGGAATCGGTCCCACTACTCACCGAAAGATATTTGAATTACTGTTGAGACTAAAAGCCAATCTGCTCTGGCCTGCGATGCATCAACAGACCAGACCATTCAATTATTATGAAGAGAATAAACTGGTCGCTGATGAATATGGTATTGTTATGGGATCCTCTCATATTGAGCCAATGCTGAGGAATAATATTGCCGGAGCTGAATGGGATCGTGAATATCCTGACGAACCGTGGGACTATGTAAATAACAGAGATCATATTTATAAATACTGGGAAGAGAGGATAAAAAAGAATGGCAGATATGAGAATATCTATACAATAGGTAAAAGAGGTAAAGATGATGAGGCCGGTTCAGATATCACTGTAAGCGTACTGGAGCAAATTTTCTCTGATCAGCGGGATATCCTTAGAAAGTGGGTCAATAAGGATGTAGAAAAGGTGCCACAGTTATTAATTCCCTATACCGAGGTGCTGGATTTGTACAATGAGGGTCTTAAGGTTCCGGATGATGTAATTATTTGTTGGCCCGACGACAACTTTGGCAATATCCGCCAGTTACCCGACAAGGAGGAGCAGAAACGCTCAGGTGGATCGGGTATATATTATCATTTCCAGTGGCTCAATGGAGCTACCACCGCATATCCATGGCTTTATACAACTCCACTTGGGTTAACATGGTCGGAATTGAAAAAGGCATATGATCATAACGTAAGAGAACTATGGATTGTGAATGTGGGAGATATTAAACCTGCCGAAATTGGTATTGAGCACTTTATGCAGATGGCATGGGATATGAATGAATTCATGGATAACAATCCCAGGAAATTCTTAATGGATTGGGCATCACGTGAATTTGGCAAGGAATACGGCTCACGGATTGCCGATGTCATGGAAAAACATTATGAATTGGGTTATGCTCGCCGACCCGAAAACATGGTGATGTTTGACGGACGGAAAAAGAGACTGTCCTGGGAATGGTTTAGTCTGACCAATTATAACGACGAGGCACAAAAAAGAATAGATGCCTATGATCATTTGATAAATGAGATTGATGAAATTTATGAATCATTGCCTGAAAAGATGAAGGATTCATTTTTCCAGATGGTTGTCTATAATGTGAAAGGCGCCGGGCTGCAGAACAAGAAGGTCCTTTATGCACAGAAATCTCATGCCTATGGACTGCAAAACAGAGCGAGTGCTGCCCGCTACGCATCAATGGCTCAGCAGGCGGAAAATGATATTCATCAATTAATCCATCATTATAACAGGGAGCAGGTTACTGTGGGGGCAAAATGGGATCATATGGCATCACTTCCTGGTCCGTGGGGAGGACAGTGGCAACAATGGGCAATGCCACCACTGAGCTATTACCCCGGGAACGGGGAGCAGGTAATGAAGATTGCCACAGAGGGAGGAGATGAAACAATTCTGCCTGGCTTCAGTGTATATAACAAGGACAGGCGATTTATTGACCTTTATAACACTGGAAACGGAGTTCTGTACTGGTCCTCAGATGTCTCGGATGAATGGATTACGCTTAGTGAGGTATCGGGTGTGATCAGTGATGAACAGAGGATATGGGTAACAATCGACTGGGATAAAGCACCTGTGGGGAGAGATGAAGAGGGAATGATTACTTTTAACTGGTCATCATCTGCTACTGATGCCTGGATGAGCTGGGATAATATGTCTGAAGCAGACAGGGAGGACTATAAGGCCGGTGCCATTACAAATAAAGGACCTGGTAGTTTCTTTACTGTTAATCTCTTCGTTTTTAATCCGGTTACCCCACCTGCCGGGTCAGTTGAGGGCTTTGTGGAGAGCAATGGTTATATTTCCATGGAGGCAGAACATTATTCAAGGAAAGTAGATCGGAACGATGCCTCATGGAATATCATTAAGGGCCTGGGAAGGACTGGTAACTCAATCACTGTGCTTCCGACGAATATTCCCGGCAACAGTTCCCTGGAAGATATTGTCAACAAATCACCTCTCCTGGAATTTGATATTTACACTTTTACAGAAGGTGAAGTCAACATAGATTTCAACTGCATACCTTCTAATCCGATCAATGCAGGTTATGGTTTGCGAATAGCGGTTTCTGTTGATGATGGAAGACCAATGATTGTTTCTCACAGGCGGGGAAGAAATGTGATGGACAACCTGATGAAGATAACGGCGAAACTGGATATGGGAAATGAAGGACAGCATATATTGAAAGTATGGATGGTAGATCCGGGCGTTGTTCTTGATAAGATAATTATTAATATGGGTGGCATCAGGGACTCATACCTGGGCCCTCCTGAGTCTGTGTATAATAATGCCAGGTAGTGGACACAGAAAATTCATATTTCGAATGAAAAATTTTATCAGAAGTGGATCTATTGGAATTGCTTGCTTGTTACTGCTCTCAGCACACCTTCATTCCTGTAATACGTCACCTGCCGATGAAGAAGGCAGGTTCAGGGTTCTTGTGGAGGATGCTTTCGGAGGAAGGGCAATTTTTTACAGTGGAAAAATGGTCAAAGGAGATGACGCCATAAAAATTGATATTGAAGTGAAAAACCTTGATTTCATTCTGCTTGAATTTACCGGTAAAGGGGTATTTGGTAACTGGGCGGATGTAAAGGCTGTGGTTGTTGATTCATAATACTAACCCTTATCCCTTGGATTATGAGCGTATTAAAGAATATTTTGGTGCTTGTTGCATTATCATTTACTGGCTCTTTTGCCCAGGCTCAGATGAACGACGATTGGGATGAGATACAAAGTGTACTGGCAGATTGTGTTGGTCTTTATTCCGGTGTCAACAACAATGTAGCTACCTCTGGATTACCGGACGGGCCTCTCCTGGGGAATGGGAAAGTGGGTGTTGTGGGTGCCTGTGATATAACCTGGGGTCGCTTTTATTTGACTACCACAGATTTCTGGACAGGGGAACACCTGAATGCCATTCCTCTGCCAATTGGTGGAGTAAATATCATTACAGGCAGCAGTACGGGAACAGGGGTTCAACAGGAACAAAATATGTTGAATGCAGAAATCCTGACAAAGCTCAGCGATGGTATGATAAATATTCGTTCCTG